>Ga0114976_10002539_pt1 | contig 11454 bp, 9 predicted proteins | sample S_130805_EF_Meta_FD_87319 | JGI IMG/M metagenome (GOLD analysis project Ga0114976, IMG submission 87319) | Freshwater microbial communities from Lake Simoncouche, Canada to study carbon cycling - S_130805_EF_MetaG | ecosystem: Environmental > Aquatic > Freshwater > Lake | place: Lake...
CAGCAGCCATATCTTCATCTATTCTAGATTCGTCAATTCCTTTGTTCTTAAGGTATTCCTTTAGTTGCCAACATTCTAAGCAACATTGTGCTTCATTTAGCCATTCAGTAATACATTCTAGCATACATCCTTCATCGCAATTCTCTGTTACCTTTTCTATCTCTGGTGATTCGTCATCCATGCAGATAACCATTTTTCCTGCTGGTACTGTTCCTGTTGGGTAAAACATATTTATTCTAAGATTTGTTTAATGTTCTTTTTGAATATTCTAATGGTATTTCCACTTTCATTCTTAGTAGAGTACCCTATAATATCCCCATATATATCGTGGATTGGAGAATTAACTAGGAGTTTTCTATCCATGTTGTCTAAAATCCATTTGTTGTCTATTTGACTAACCTCTTTTTTGTAGTGATCTGAATAGACAATATCACTTGATCTTTCGTTGCAGTCACACATATATTTTTCTTTTATCTAAAATCTCCCCTTTTCTGCTTTCTAATTAGGTACCCGTAAAGGTATTTTAGACCTTTGCGATAATCTCTAATGGTAGAAAATGGTCTATTAAATTTTTTAATATCATTTCCGCTTCCTTCTGGAGTATCCTCACTTCTTATAGGATTATATCTTCTAACTGTTCCGGTTGGATGTACGGTGTAAAAAACATCATCATGCCCTCTCTCCTTTTGCTTCTTCGACGTTCTAACAAATTTAAGGGTGTTATTTAATTCTTGTTGATGCGAGGTGTCCTCTTTAAATCCAAGCTCTATTATTTTTCGATAGTCAGCAGAGCTTCTTATCACATCAAGATCTAGCTCTCTTCGAGTTTCGGTCTTGTATTCCTTACCAGGTCTATAGTTTTTAAAGCTTAAAAGATTCTTCACGATTTATATATCTTTATGCAGATTCATACGATCCAATAAATTGAAAACTCCCAGGATTTTCAAGGTCGTTGGTATCCACTTCGAAATTAGTAAGTAATGTTTACGTTTCTTAATGTTGCAGTATCTGTTGCATCGTTTAATTGTGCAGAAATAAACAAATAATTAGTTACAGTTGGGTCGAAGGTTATTGATAACATTGCTACTGAGGATGAACCAGTACCAGTTGCGCTAGATACGGTTTGCGGGTATCCTATCAATAAACCAGATTGGAGTGAATACAACCTTGAAATTTGAAAAAATAAATTAGAACCTGCGCTAAAAGAATAATTTGAGATTTGTGTTGCACTTCCAAATACGTTTGTAGTTCCTGTCCATATTTTTACTTGTACTCCAGCTAATGCTGTACCTGATTGTTGAAACATTATACTACGTACGTTTAAATAATCTGTTAAGGAATTTGCTGGTATTGTTATTGTTAATAAATTAACCGTTGCTGTTGTTCCAGTTGATGAAATACTTCCTGAAAAATTATATCCATATGCTACACTAAGTTTACCAGTATTATCAGTTGCCACTATTCTTGTTCCGGTTCCACCAAGATCCGTTAAAGTGTTTGTCCCTGTTGTTTTAAATGTGCCGTTAACTTGTAACTTTTGCCCACCATCCGTTGTTGTTCCTATAAGGGTATTCCCTTCTAGATAATTCTTAGCTGTGCCCTGCATATACAGGTTCCAGTTGTTAGTTGCTGATGAGATTAAGCTTCTAAATCCGAAATTGTTTGTTGCACTAGCCACGTTTGAGTCAACATAGAAACCGGTTTGCGAAGTCACAGAGGAACTAGCTCCGATAGTGTCTTGCTTGGCAAGAAAGTGATAAAAGTAGCTCACATTATAAGATCCAGCAGCTGTGTTTAAGAAAGACCCAAAGTTGGTAACACCCGCATTAGCCCCTGAGTTTTGGATTACCCCATCGCTATGAACCACTGTGATGTTTGAGGAGATGTCTTTACCTATATGAAGAGATTGTGATCCAGATCCCCCAACCGGACCAATATTTAAAGATCCAGTGCCATTAATTCCGCCAATTTGGGTACCCCCCTGAAGTATTGTTTTTATAGTACCTGTACTTCCTATAGTGGTTGTGAAGGCACCGTATCCGGTTGCTCCATATCCTATAACTATTTGATTTTGTTGACTTCCTGTTGCTGGATAAGTGTTACCTCCTATAAATATACTGTTGTCTGCTCTTGTAAGAGTTGTGGATCCATTGCTAACATAGCGACCAGCATTAAATCCAATAGCAATATTAGAACTTCCACTTGTTAAATTACTAAAAGTGGCATAGCCTAAACCGAAATTAGTGTTACCTGTTGTGTTAGAACCCAATGAAGCAAATCCAATAGCCAGGTTACCATATCCATCAGTATTAGAATTTAGTGCGCTTTGACCTATAGCAGTATTTAATGAGCCAAGAGTGTTGCTGTTTAATGCTTGATACCCTATACCAAGGTTTCCGTCTGTTGAAATTGTGTTAGATCCAGCTTGATATCCAATAAAAGTATTATAATTTCCAGTTACAATTCTTTGCCCAGCATAAAGCCCCATTGCAAAATTAGTATTAGACCCAGATGCTCCTCCGAATGCTCTTATTTCATTAGATGCTGTTCCTCCGCTATCAATTATTGAAATGGAAGGAATTCCGGTTGTTACCTGCTTTATGGAAATTGAGATAGCTCCATCAAAATCTGTGGTAGGTGTAATAGTTAGGGATCCGGATGAAGCTTTTATACCAATCTTATTTGATACAGTAATAGAACCTTGTCCTACATTAATTCCACCAAAAGATATAACTACACTTCCTGCAGTCCTACCTGCAATGGTAAAATCAACTTGGTAATAACTGCCACTTGTTGCTGCTAAAGAGTTTGCCAGTGCAGTGGTATTACCTGTATTATGTGTAAATGTTGGATATGTACCAGACCATCCGGTTGATGTCCAGTTTGAAGAAGATAACAGTTCAGATCCAAGCTGGCCGCCGTCCATAGCTGAGGTGTTGGTTATCTGAAGTCTTCCTGCTGAGCTAGCGGTAGCACCTATACCAACATTTCCATTCTTTCCAACATTAAATAATTCAGAGCTTCCGTTTTTAATTTGGAGAGAATATGAGTCGTTTAATAATGGACCTGTTGTACCTATACCTATATTATTAGTAGTGGTATTTCCCACGTCCGTTACATATTGCAGAGAGAGATTTGTAGTAGAGCTCCAGGCATACCCATTATACGTCCATGTGACACCATTATAAGTGTAGGTTTGGCCTGCCGTGGCGGGATATGGGAAATTTATTCTTGGCATTATCTCTTATTTATCTCTATCTTTTTTATGGATTATTAGGATCTGGCGTTGGCTCTGGATCTGGTGTTGGAGTTGGAGCTGGCGTTGGCTCTGGATCTGGTGTTGGCTCTGGATCTGGTGTTGGCTCTGGATCTGGTGTTGGCTCTGGATCTGGTGTTGGTTCCGGATCTGGAGTTGGCTCTGGATCTGGTGTTGGAGTTGGAGCTGGCGGAACATAGTCACCTGTAATTGTTAAATTAAGTTGTGCAGCAACCCAATCCCATGCGTAGTCATTAGTTCCGTAATCGACATATGCTTGGCCTTCCATGTTTAGATTACCGTCAACTAGTGAGGATAATTCCATAGTTAATAACTGATAATAAAATGACGCAGATGTTTTTAGATTGTCATTTATGACAACAGCGTTTAGAACCTCTGCATTTTTAATTTCCCCATTTTTCCAGACCGGTACTGCTTGAATTGTTTTCATATCATATTTGTTTTATTGTAAGTGATTTTATTTCAATTATCAAATTAAGTGTTTTTAGTTATCAAAAAAGAACTCAAACAAGCTAGATCTGGGTTAAAAGTTGTAATTTGAACCGTTATATAAAATTGAGTTGCTGGTATTGAGACAGAGCTTATCCTGTTTGAAGTATTTTGACTATTTGCAGTGGAAGTTGTAAAATCTCTACCATAAAGTAAGCCCCCAACTATCCAGTAAACCCTATTCATAGGGTAATAGGCATTCCCAACGTTTCCCCCATATTTAGCTATCTGGGTTCCACCGGCGGTCGCTCCAGGTATTGAATTGATAAAATACAGAGTTTCAACACCATTTGTATTTGATGAAACTGTTGTTGTTGTAACCAAAGTCTGTATGTTTAGGGTGTCACCTGCTGAAAAAGCAGCTGAAGATATAGCCGATGAAGAATACACAACTATACCTGAAGAAGATTGATAAGTGTTAGAACTAAATTTATAAAATGTGCTTAATGCCGCTGATATATCCGATAACAAATAGGTGTGAACTATCCCACTTGAGCCAATTGTTAATATTTTAGCATCTGAGGTTGCACCAGTAAGACCAGTTATTTTAACGGGATCTAATGAATCAGAAACCGTTAATTTATTAGTTGGTGAGGCTGTACCTATACCAACATAGCCACTACCTCCACGAATTCTAAGCTTTTCACTTAGAGTCTGAACCGTGGAGCCAGAAGCCCCTATGTCCGCTGTTTTTACTATGAAATCTCCTGGTATTCCACTTCCGTTACCCCTACCAGCATTTATTGTGAAATTGGCTCCTGAATAATTGGGGCCAGTTGTCCCGCTCGCGGACGGTGCATATAAATTAAGATTAGCAGAAGAAGGGGTTAACACAAAAGGTGCTGCTCCTAAATAAAAATCATTTATATATGTTGAACTATTATAACCACCCCCTATATAAGCATATCTAGTAGTTAATCCATTTAATGCAACATTACTTCCATTATTAAATTCATAACTACCTGCTGTTATATGAATAGTATTTGATGTTGCAGCAGGTATACTTCCTACATCACTTGAGCCTATATGTGTATTATCTTTTCCTGTAGTAATGCCATTTCCCGAACCTCTACCTAAATATATAGAATAAGCACCACCTGTAGTAGTAGTATTAGCAGCACCATATCCTATTGCTACCAAAGACTCAGCTTCATTAGTTGTTTTTGCAGATAGACTCGTAGCAACATTATTACCTATTAAAACAAGTCTATCATTATTAGGAGAAGCCCCACCATTTTCTATATCATTAGCACCTATTCTTATAGATGTAACATTTGTTGGCTGTTTAAAGTTTAAATAACCTGATAGATTTTGATTACCGTATAAATTTAATTTATATCCGGAGTCAGATGTTGTTCCTAATAGAAAATTTCCAGCACTAGAAAATTTACCCTTTTCTGAACCTCCTATTAAAAATGCTAATTCAGTCGACGGATTAATAATTAGTCTTCCTGCAGCTCCATTCGTTCCAATTGAACCGGTATATGTTTGGTTGTATCCAAAATAAATTGTAGCATTTCCATTGCTTGTACCTCCATATACAGAAAATAAAGCATCACCACTAGCACCTGTAGATGGACCCACTATGGTTTGATCGCTATATACACTTAATTGGCCTCTATCATTGGCACTACCAAATCTAGCACTATTGCCACCAGTTGCAGCTACGTCCAACTTGAAGGCTGGACTATTTGTTCCTATACCAACATTGGATCCGTTATCATAGATCACAGAGTTACCTAGAATTGATGGAGATATCCATTTAGCGAGATATCCTGTTGAGCCAGTTCCACCAATAGATCCAGGGCTAAAAGTTGTATGTAGATGTGAATATGTGTTACTTGATTGGAAATACACCTCAGCCGTGTGGGAACTCGAATTCCTATTTCTTGATGTTATCAGTATTATGAAGGCATCCGTATTGGTAATATCAATAGGATTTTGGATATACATGCTCATGGTCATCAGCTGAGAAGAGGTGTTATCATAAAGATAAACTATATCTGACCCGTCAGCAACTAAATTAGTCCATGCTCCAGTAGGGCCTCTTCCAAGCAGCCAATAACGTAAACCAATATTATCTCTATCATTATTTTGATCAGCTTTAGCATAAACACTTAAATCCCAAATGCCTGGGGGAATAACTGAAGGCTCTGGTGATATCAAGCTCTTATAAAACCCAAACTGAACCACCATAGCATCTACTGTGTTATTATTAGGGGTAGTAAATCTTATGGTTGTTTGAGGACTTGATAAAATAGGGCTAGTCCCTAGTTGGCTAACATCTGTATTTTGGGTAGGCGTCCAAGTTGTTGATGTAGTTGCCTGAACTGTGGTGCCTGTAATTGTTGACAGAGTTGCATTAGAGAGGTAACTCAGGGTAGGGCTTGTGTCCTGTATATAATTAAGATAGAGGGTATATCCACCGGATCCTGCTGGACCTTGTGGTCCGGTAGCACCTGTCGATCCAGTTGCTCCAGATCCGGTTGCCCCAGTTGATCCGGCTGGACCCGTTGAACCAGGCCCACCAATAGATCCAGTTGGTCCAGGAGGACCAGCACTTACAGGATTAACCCATTGGGAGCTTGTTCCGTCATCAATCCAAACATATTCGATTCCTGTAGATAGATCATACCATCTCTCTCCCGAGGTCGCCCCTGTGGGCGCAGGTGGAGCATCTTGTACATAGTATTTTCCTGAACCTGCAGGACCATCACCTGCTCCGACAGTAACAGGATCCCACTGATAACCATTCCAGACCCAGAGTACTGTTTCTCCTGTATCTCTAACTACGAAAACTTGTCCATTTTTTGGGGACCTAGGAAATTCCGCCATTAACCAATGAGTGTTTTAATTTTTAAGAAAGGGAATCTACAAGATTCACTGGTTATATATCGCTTTATTGAATAGGTGGATTTTTCAAATTCACACTAACTTTAATATTCTTTTTGGAGATTCCTGACGGACGCGATAGATCAACTTCAATATCATCTCTTCTCTGTCTAAGAGGTTTCATCTCAACATTTACATTGATTCCAAATTGATTTAAAGTGCTCTTTATATGATGAGCAGTCACTTTAATTTCTCTATCAGGTTCTTTAGTTTTTTCAAGATCGTTAACTCTGATAACTATTTTTCTAAACTGATCAACTACCTTCCGATCAACTTTGTTCTCAAGCCATCTCCAGGGATCTTCATCAGGGATAAATCCACCAGCACCTCCTACCGCATTACCAATCTCAACGAGAATATAAACTTCGCTCCAAACGAAGTCTATAGTTCCTGGTGGTCCTCCGCTCCAGTAAACTCTAGGATCACTCCATGGTAGGTATATCTTTTCTGACATGCATTAAAAAATTTTATCCAACACCACCTGCTCCCAAAAGAGATTGTGAACTAGGTGCAGCTGTAGCTATAAATCCTGTGCTTGTCCCTATTGAACCACTAGCTCCTATATACCAAGTGCTTGCAGGAGTTCCTGTAAGTGTACCTAAAGTGATATAATCAGAATAACAAACTATTCCTTTTCCAAGTTTTGTTAATATAGGAGTTGGTGCAGCTGATCTATTTATAGTTATTAAACCACCAGTACTTCCTCTAACATTAAATTTATAAAAACTTTGTGTAGTTGAAGCTGCAAGAGTTATCGTATGGGCTGCTGTAGATGTGTTATCTATAAAGTTTGCAAATGTATTACTACCACTTATAGTTATTATAGCTGTAGAAGATCCTTTTGCAAATTCTACTGTATAATAGGTTAATCCCCCTCCTGCAAATGTACAAGCTGTGGCTGAGGTGTTAGTCATTACTATCCTACTCTGTTGAGCATTTAGAGTCATACCTGCTGATGTAGCTAAGTTCCAAATAGTACCTGTGCCTGTAAGAGTCCAAGTGCCACTTCCCATATTAAGAACTCTTGTATTACTATTAGAACTAGAAAATAATCCACAGGTTATATTGGCTCCATTATTTACATTTAACGTGCCTGCAGTTAATGTTAGTGTATTAGTTACTAATGTAAGATTAAAGTTTACATTTATATTAGTAGATGCACAACTTGTTATTGTAACAGCAGCATTAGAACTAAATGCATCTAAAAATGTAAATGTTCCAGATCCTGCTGACCATGAACTATCATTTAATGTAACTGTTCCTGTAACAAGACTTTTACCTGCAAGAGTTATTCTTGAGTTATTTCCTAAAGCCCATCCAGCTCCTCTAAATATAAATGAAGGTGTAAGTGTAGGTGTTCCCATTGTGGAAACAAGTGTAAGATCGCCATCTATAGTGAGGGTTTGAGAAGCAGCATTAGACAAAACTACATTTGTTCCACCACTAAAAATAAGTTCAGCCATATTACCGGTAGTGAAAGAAACTGTAGCTCCACCTGTATTTGTTACGTAAACTCTAGGATCCCCGGTAGTAGCCACAGCAAGTGTTATTGCTCCTGAGCCTGTTCCACCAAGTTCACAGTATCCGTTACTAGGATATACAACAGTATTAAAACTAAGTGTTCTAGATGCTACTTGTCCTCCCCAAACATATATTGAATTAGTACTCCATGACAAATTTGTACTAGTTGTGGCTGTTATTAATGTACCAGACCCTGTTAAATATAAATCTATCACATTAAAAGTTCTAGAAGTAGAACTACTTGTACTAACATTTCCTATATAAGAAGTATAAGATGCTGTAAAATTTCCTGAATTTAATGTTAATGTCCCAGATAATAAAAAAATGTCACTAGTATATAATACAGCATTAACTCCTGTTATAGTTATATTTCCTGTTAAAGTTTTTCCATTACAAGTTATTGTTATAGGACCACCTCCAGTATTAGATATTGTAATTGGAGGGGATGCTGTAATGGTCATATTTGGACTAAACTCAAGAAGACCAGCATCTGTATTAAATGTAAGAACATTTGTAGGACTATTTAAAACAACAGTAGAATTAGTAAATGATAGGATGAAAAAATTACATATACCAAAACTAATAGTACCTCCACCAGTATTTGAAATATAAAAAAGATAGAAATTACCTGTTATTGTTACACTACCATTTCCACCATATAAATAAAAACCATTTAAATTTGAAGCAGAAGCTGCAGAAATTGTTTGTGTTATAGTTTTAGCAGATGAAGTTACATTATTAAATATTTGAGAAACAAAATTACCAATTGTACAGCTACTACCAGTGACATTCCAAACTGTACCAACCCCAGTTATAAAAAGATCTTGACCGTTTCCAGTTAATTCCCTAACAGATATTCCAGTTGATACAAATAAACCAATTGAAGCTGATCCATAAATACTAATGCTACCTAAACTTAATGTTAATGTTGATGTTGTTAAAGTTATTAAATGATCAAAAATCCAAGAAGATAATGATCCATTAATAGTAACATTTCCTTGAATAGTTCTAGCATTAGTCTGAACATTTGAAGATAAATTAGCTCCAGCAAAAGTTATAGTACCAGAATAAGTAAGATTAAAATCTACTCCAAAATATAATGAAATACTATTAACATCTATTCCATTAAGGGTTAAAGACGATGTACCTGCTAATGTACCTAAAAAACCATCTGCTACATAAAGACTTTTTACAGATGCAGTGGCTGCTATAGTAAGAATAGTAACATTTGAATCAGCATCTATAATAGCATCATCACCGTTACCAGGAGCACCCGCAGCAACACCGGTACCGCCAGATCCTGTGTACCAGTTTGCAGCAGTTCCGAAGTTGTCGTTACCGCCACCTGACTTATAGTAGTATTTTACAGCCATATTTTATTTAAACAATTTCAGGGGTTTCAGGATCTGAAACTATAGGATCCGGACCGTCAATAGCCGATGGTGCCGGGTTGGTTGGTTCTGGTGTAGTGTCTTCCGTCAAGTTTAATTGTTGAAGGACATAGTTCTTAACTATATTATCATCTGTTCCCCATTGATCAATAACCGATTGGGGTAGTACAATAGTTCCTTCTTTACTTACATCAGAACCGCTCACTTTCCAAAATACATTTACTTCTGTAGGAAATAATGGAAAAGATTCAACTCTTATTTCTAATTCTGTAGCTGTACCATCTAATGGAAGCTGTACAAAGTTTGTAGGATTAATTTGCATAATTATTTATAAAATATGTTAATAATAAGATCATTAAGAGCAACTGCTGTAGAACCAGCATCTGTAAGATCAGTTACAGTGGTAATTGCTATACCTGTAGAGAAGTCTATACCATCAGGGAAACTTACATTAGCTGCAGCAAGACCAGGTATTACTATAGATGAATGTATGCTAGACCCTGCTGTTGGTGTACCTGCTGTATTGTGAAAAGCCACCTTTCTAGCATTAGCATTTGAATTATATACATACCATCCTGTCACTTTACCAGCTGAAGCTTTTATATTTGTAGCATTAGTTGAAGCTGCAGAGACTAAGTGAAATGTGCTATCACCACCTGTAGCTCCTGATACTACTGTTACAGTCATTGTTCCTGTACCAGCATTAGCTGTTACAGTTCCAGAGACTGGTTGAGTGACAGCACTACCATCAACTTTCAAAGCTGTCATACTAGCTATACCTTGTACAGTGAGAACATCTGAAGAAGCTGTTCCTGCTGTACCTAATGCAGGTTGTTTAGCTGATGTAGCAGCTCCTGTAGGAAGACTTACTGTTCCTGATATATTAGTGATATTCCATGTTCCAGATTGAGCAGCTTGAACCGCAAATGTTCCAGTACCCACCACTGTAGCATTAAGACTAGCTGCTGTAGATTGTGTAACAGCAAATGATGTATTGCTTATCGATCCCGATATATTGGCAGAAACAGTTCCAGTAACTGTAATAGCAGATTGATCATTAGCTATGACTACCGGTGCTGAATTTGCACTAGAGGTTTGACCGTTGGGATTACTTGGATTATATGCCATGATTTATATATTTCATTATATTACTAACCAATTTGAGTTATCGGAAACCAAAGTGATTGATTCATAAATTCTAACTATTCCTGCTGTTGCACCTCCGTCGATCGTTTCTGACAGGTATCCATCAACTACAACTGTAGGGGTTCCAGCAACCTTTTTAATCACAAATGTGGAGGTGTTTCCCACTGCAGTTGGGAGGTTGACGTTAAATCCACCAGATGTGGTATCACATTTTATTATTAAAATTCCTGTAGTTGAACTTGCATTATAAGTGGTTGATGCGCTAACCACTGTATATGTTCCGCCTGCACCAGTTGGCCCAGTAACGCCAGCAGGTCCAGTTGCTCCATTAGCACCGGTTGGACCAGTAGGTCCTTGTATTCCAATAGATAATGGTGCTAATATTATATCGTGCCCATTAGAGAATGAGTAGCCACCAGTTACATATGTAACTGGAATAGATACATAATCATTAGATATTATTGTAGGGGTTCCACTTACTATCCAGCTTTGATAATTATTAGAGTTGTTCTGATCTTGTATAATTAGGTTATCACCGGTTTTGATTAAAGCTAGAAAAATATCTATATCTATATTATCAATTGTTAAATGTGAAATGTACAATATGGTAGAATTTATCTGGGTAGAATCATTCCACATAATCTGCTTATTCACTGGAGGGGGTGTTTGCGAGTTTGTTCTTGCATTATATCTATAGTATGAAACACTAACGCCATCAGCTCCAGCCGGTCCAGTAGG
>Ga0114976_10002541_pt1 | contig 11446 bp, 27 predicted proteins | sample S_130805_EF_Meta_FD_87319 | JGI IMG/M metagenome (GOLD analysis project Ga0114976, IMG submission 87319) | Freshwater microbial communities from Lake Simoncouche, Canada to study carbon cycling - S_130805_EF_MetaG | ecosystem: Environmental > Aquatic > Freshwater > Lake | place: Lake...
ATGGTCGTCGGGGACCATCGAGCGGCCATAGTGTGGAGTTCGGCGATGGCGGCGTTCCGGCACTCGTGTCGAAGTGGGCAGCCGTCGCAGGTCTTAGCGCGGGGCGACCACCCGCCGAAGCAGGGAGTCATGTTCATCGCCACTCGGCTGAAGTAGTTGTCGCCGCCGTACCCTTCATTGGGGTCAAGGGGGCGAGCCTCGGGCAGAAGTGGTAGGACCTGCAAGGTATTAACCTCGACCGGGGTGGTCTGAACGGGCGTCGGGGCGGTCTGAATCGGCGTCGGGGCGGTCTGGACCGGCTCGGTATTGTCCGTCAACTCGTAACGGGTGCGGGCATTGCGCCCGCGATCAGGGAAGTTGATGAGACCTTGCGCCTTAAGGTCATTTAGGGCGACCTTGAGGGCATTTTCGTCGACCGAAGTGCTCGGATTAGCGTTCAAGTGGGCAAAAATGTCGTCCCAAGTGGCGTATTGACCCTTGAGTGATGACTTAATGGCAAGCAGGACGGTATTCATATTGCTTTTCCTTATCCGTGTGTGTGTCTTACACCATTCAGACGAGTGGGGTGCCCCTAGAAAACCGATTTTCAGGTTTCCTCGGTCTCGGTTTCCTCGGTGAGGGAGCCGCCCTTCATGAAGGGGTCGATCAATCGCTTAGCGGCGAGTCGATTGTCGGCGTCCAAGCGGTGGAGCCAAGCCAAAAAGCCCGCTTGGAGCAGCTTGTCGGTCTTTCCGGTGATTTCGAGTCGATCTTGAGCCTCGGCGAGCACGTCGCAGATGCCGCGGTGAGTAAACTCCGCGTAGATTTCCTCGTTCTTGATGGCCTTGCGGAGTACGTCGCAGCACCCTTGCAGTTGGATGAAGACTTCGGGGGCCTTTTCGACGAGAAGGGGGAACTTCTCACGAAGCACCTGAACCTCGTCGTCCCAATGCAGGTAGGTGAACTCGATTGCGCGGCCCAGTCGGTCCATGATGCTGGCGTCGATGGGGTTCGCGCTGGTCATACGGCCACGGCTATCGCCCGTGCCGCACGAGTTTGCGGTGCATACGAACTGCGTGCCGGGGAAAATCGGCACCATGCGACCGTCGGGTCCGAGGATTCGACCGCTGATGCTGTCCGTCAAAATCCGGAACCACTCGGCTTGCGCGCTGTCGGCGCGGTCAACGTCGGAGAGCAGGATCAACGGGGCGCGGGGCTTACCGTCGTTGCCCATGACGCCCTCGGTGAGAGCGTACCAGAGCGCGCCGTACTTCCAGCCGGACTCGCCGCCGGCGTAAGACCGCATGTAGAACCAAGGAGCCAAATCCGTGCCGGGTCGGAAGGTTACCATCAACACCGGCTTGCGGGTCAATGCGCTGAAGGCGTGAATCACGGCGTCCTTACCGGTACCCGGCATGCCGTGAATGAAGCAGTTGCGGCCCTTGACGAGCGCGTGAATCGCTCGCTCGCAGGACTTCTTTGCCGCGCCCTTCGTCGGGAACTTATATCCCTCGGGCATGGGCAAGCAATCATCGGCCTTGATGCCCGTATCGACGGGCACCGTTACGTCGCCGATGTCGACCGTGAGATCGACAAGGCGGGGGGCGACTCGGCGGGTCTTGACGGGGCGGTTCTGCCACGCCTCAAGCACCTCGTTAGGGATTGCGTTCATTACTTGGACTCCTTGGGTTCAGGGTTCTTGGTGTTCTTGGGTTCAGGGTTCTTGGGGTTCTTGGGATTCTCGACCGGCTTGGGCATTCCCCAGCACGGCCAGCAGATGCCGTCCGAGCTGAAGTCCTCGCCACAATGCAGGCACCATTTCATATCGCGCTCCTTACACCACCCAAACGATTGGGGCGTTTGCGGAAAACCGATTTTTTAGAACTCGAAGCAATCGCCGTCCCAATAGGACGAGACGATCAAGTCGTCGGGATTGATTCGTTCGACACCGTCGACTGTCACGAGCAGGTCGTCGTCGTCGGCCTCGAGGGTTCTCCAGAGCGCGCCGTCGACCAGCGAGCAGGAACCGCACTGGCAATCATCGACGTAGCGGAAGAGGCCCGCCTTCGCATTCCCATTCGCCACGACCGTACCGAGAACGGGGGACACCGGAACCACGAACTCGACACCCCCGACAACAATCGACTTAGTCGCCATGTCCAATCTCCTGTTTGATTCCCCTTACACCATCCAAACGTATGGTCCGAATCAGAAAAACCGAAAATCGACGTTCACTTTTTCGGTTTTCCGCGAACTTCCTAACCGTTTGGATGGTGTAAGGGGAAATAACTAAGGAGGTTGAACGTGGCGACGAGTGATTTCAAGGTTGGTGACAAGGTGGTGTTCGGTCGGACCTACGGCGAGAAGACCGAGGGGACCGTGGTCAAGGTGAACCGTATGAAACTCAAGGTGCGGCAGGACGAGTCCCGAGGGATGTTCCGTGCGTACCCCGTCGGAACGGTGTGGGGCGTGCCCCCGAGCCTGTGTAGCAAGGTGGCCTGAGTCGATTTTCGGTTTTCCGCGAACCCCCTAACCGTTTGGATGGTGTAACCCATACAGGAGCCTGAAGATGGACCCGGTTGGTGACTTCCTCTGGAAAGTGACGTTCGGTCTGATCGGAATCGGCGCGCTTCTCGCGCTCCGATCCGCGATCTTGGCCTAAATTCGGTTTTCCAAACGGTCCACGACCGTTTGGATGGTGTAGGGAGATGGAAATGAACGAGCAAAACTTCAAGACGGCGGTCGCGTTCCTCGATGCGTTTCGATGGAACAACCGTCTGGCGTACTACGCCGACGAAACGCGGTCGTTCTGGTGGATTACGAGGAACGAGGCAGCATCGCTCGGGCGTATGCTCGGCGAGCGTCATCGCTCGGTTGCTTACTCGGAGTGGTGCGCGGCGGGTGCAGGCCGTCAGGTCTCCCCCCGTACCGCGAAGAAAATGCGCGAAAATCGGTTTTTCGGGGCGGTTTCGACCGTCTGAATGGTGTAGGGAAAAGGAAAAAGGAGAAAAGCATGAATATCGTTAATCTTACCCCCCACAATATCAACCTTGATGATGCCAACGGTGTCCGTACCGTGATCCCGTCGAGCGGCGTGGCTCGCGTGGCGAGCACCCCCGGTGCGCTTGAGACCGTCGCGGGCGTGCCGGTGCCCATCGCGGGTCGTACGACCTACGGTGCGGTCGAGGGTCTTCCGGATCCGGTCGAGGGCACGCTCTACGTTGTGTCCGCGATGGTGCTCGGTCGTCCCGAGTGTCAGGGTCGGGACGACGTGGTCGGTCCCGGCACGGGTCCGAAGGACGGGGCGATTCGGAACGAGGCTGGCAACGTCATCGCGGTGACCCGGCTCGTTCGCGGCTAGGAGTAGAGGCATGAACATTATCATTATGCGAGGTCGGTCAACGCAGGGCATCAAGGCAGATGCGATGGCGCACTTCGGCGAGGACCACAAGTTCGTGACCCTCGCACTCGAGTTTGACCCTATGGCCCTAGAGGGTGACGTAACCCCCGACGTAATCGCTCGAATGACGGGCGATCTGGTCGTTATCGCCAATGGCGGCACGACCGAGCTTCAGGTGCGTACCGTCTTGGCTTGCACTCGATACACGGGTGGCTCATGGCGAATCATCGACCTTCAGCGAGATTACGTCCGCGAACTCGCATGTTCGGATCTACACGCGGTTCTACAAGACTAAACGAAAAGGAGTATGGGTATGAGCTTCCTTGGCGAGAAGGTAGTGGTCACGACGGCGCATCGGGGCGTGTTCTTCGGCGAGGTGTTGGAGTACGACACCGCCGCGAAGACGATTACGCTCAAGGACTCTCGGGTCATCGTGTACTGGCCGGCCGAGGTGCGAGGCTTTATCGGCCTCGCGTACACGGGGCCGTTGACGGGTTCGCGGGTTTCCCCGCCGGCTCCGAAGGCGCAGTATACGGACGTTACGGGACTTCTGGCGTGTACGCCGGAGGCCATCAAGTCGTGGGAGTCCGATTTGTGGGAGAATTAAATGGATTTCCCCTATCCATTTAATAATGCAAAGCAAATCCGACCTGATAACCTAGGTCGAATCGCATTATTGGATGAAGAAAACAAAGTGTTAGCGTATTTGCCGCTGGATGCGGCCTTTAATATCGCGCCATATGACGAAAGCATGGTGTCTCCTTACGGGGATAGCCAAGGTCGTAAGGGTGCAAAGGGTTTTGGCACTTACGGTGATGCGTCTAGTGAAGGTAACGGTTTAGGCTGCACTTATTACGGTCAACCTGACGGTTCATATAAACGATAATGAACGCTTCTAACGCCGGTCAACTGGTCGTCAAACTTCCCGCCCCGTTCGATTCGGGACGACGGCTGGTGCCTGACGCCTTCGGGCGTGTGGCCCTAGTCGACGAATCCGGGGTCACGCTAGCCCATTTGCCGTTGAAGGCGGCTTACGGGATTGTCCGTGGAGTCTCCGGACATGGCGAGGGGTTCGAGTTTGCGATGGGGTTCGGCGACGGTGACGGTGGGGGCATCGGCTTCGGTCGATACGGTGATGGGAATCAAACAGGACACGGACGCACTTGGAGAATACCGTGATGAACTTCCCCTACCCATTCGAGTCCGCACGAGGCTTAGAGCCCGACGCCTTCGGGCGTGTGGCCCTGATCGGCGGTGACGGCAGGGTTCTCGCCCATTTGCCCTTGGCCTCGGCGCACGAGTTCGCGCCTAAATGCGACGGTTCCGGTGACGGTTACGGCTACGGTTGGGGGGATTTCTTACGCGATTCCTGTAAAGGTTCCGGTTACGGCGACGGTTTCGGGGGTAGTTACGGTGACGGCAACTTTGACGGTGCTGGTTCTGGTACGGAGTCTCCATGAACCTCCCCTATCCCTTCAAGTCTGCCCATGACGTAAGGCCCGACGCCTTCGGGCGAATCGCCCTTGTCGATGCGGACGGCAAGGTGCTCGCGCACTTGCCTTTGACCACGGCTCATGGGATCGCGCCCGAAGAGGGTTGGAGTCGTGGGGGCTATGCTGATAGCGGTGACGGTTATGGTTTTGGTAGCGGTTACGGTTTTGGTTTTAGCTCCGGTGAAGGTCGAGGGAAATGACCATGAACCTCCCCTACCCCTTTCAGTCTGCTCGTGACGTAAAGCCTGACGCGCTCGGGCGAATCGCCCTAGTCAACGCTCAGGGGGTCACGCTGGCCCATATCCCTCTGGATACGGCTTACGACCTTTCGCGGTTCTGTGAGCCGTGTTCAGGAGGATGTAGGGCTGCGCTTCGGGAATACGGCGACGGTTACTGCACGGGGGACGGCAGCGGAAACCCCTTAGCGAATCTGTACGGCGACGGTTCCGGTACGGGTTACGGTTTTGGCTATGGTATAGGTTGCGACGATGAGGACGGTAGCGGTGATGCTTCAGCATCCCTTTGAGTCTGCTCGGGGCTTGCTGCCCGACGCCCTGGGTCGAATCGCCCTGATCGACGAGGGGGGAAAGGTGCTGGCGCACTTGCCTTTGGCCTCGGCTCACGGGATCGCGCCCGAATCCAGCGGTTATTTCGGTGCTGGTTGGGGTTGTGGTGACGGTATGGGTTACGGAGACGGGTACGGGTACGGCTCCATCTTCGGTTACGGGCACGGCTACGCCTACGGTTACGGCTGCGGTTACGGTAACAACGACGGATCAGGTGGGCCGCGATGAACTTCCCCTTCCCCTTTCATCATGCTCAGGGAATAGAGCCCGATGCTTTCGGGCGTGTGGCCCTTGTCGACGAATCCGGCAAGGTGTTGGCCCATGTCCCCTTAGCGACCGCTCACGAATTCGCGCCCGCCGCTGAGCGCGAAGACGGTTCAGGTCGTTACGGCATGGTTACCGACTTAGGTGCAGGGTACGGCTACTTCGGATACGGGGTTGCAAGCCCATTTGGGGACGGTAAGAGCATGGGAACCCTATGAACCTCCCCTACCCATTCGAGTCCGCACGATACTTAGAGCCCGATGCCCTCGGTCGAATCGCTCTGGTCGATGCGGACGGCAAGGTGCTGGCGCACTTGCCCCTTGACGCGGCTTACGAACTCACGCCCGAACGCAACAGTTTCGGTTACGGTTTCGGCTTCGACGACGGTTTCGGTGGTGGTTACGGTTTTGGTGACGGTGACGGTTACGGTCACGGGCGCAGATCCGGTGAAGGTCGAGGGAAATCACCATGAACCTCCCCTACCCCTTCGAGTCCGCTCAGGACGTAAGGCCCGATGCCCTAGGGCGAATCGCCCTCGTGGACGAATCCGGCAAGGTGTTGACACATTTGCCCCTTGCGACCGCACACGAGTTAACCGAGGATAGATCCCCCGTTCGCGTAGGGGACGCCTACATCGTTCACGACGGCGGTTACGGCTCCGGCGACTACGACAACAGTGACGGTTGCGGTTGGGGTTACGGTTTCGGATTGGGCTACTGCTACTGCGACGGTTCCGGAAAAGGCAACGGTTACGGTGACAGCTACGGCTCTGGCTATAGTGACGGCCAAGGCTACGGGGACGGCGACGGCGACGGTTACAGTCACGGGTAAGAAATGACCATGAACCTCCCCCACCCCTTCGAGTCCGCACGGGACATAAGGCCCGATGCCCTCGGTCGAATCGCCCTCGTGGACGGCGACGGCGTCACGCTGACCCATATCCCCCTTGAAGCGGCTTACGCGCTCACGCCCGAATGCGACGGTGCAAGTGGGTGCAGCGGTTACGGTTTCAGTTTCGGTTACAGCTGCGATTCCGGTTACGATTCTAGTGACGGTGACGGTTGCGGTTCCAACTACGGCGACGGTTCCGGTGACAGCGAGGGCCACGGGTCCGGCTGTTACGGTTACAATTTCGGTTACGATTGCGGGTCCGGCTGTTTCGGTTACAGCTTCAGGGGCGGCTCCGATGAATCTGGCCTATCCATTTAACCAAGCCCGCGAGCTGGCCCCCAATCACCTCGGGCAAATCGCCCTAGTCGATTCGGGCGGCAAGGTGCTGGCGCATATCCCCCTTACCACGGCTTACGGCATCGCGCCCGAACAGGAGTGCGATCTCCCCGAATGGTGCTTCGTGGACGGTTCCGGTAATGGTACAGGTGTCAGCTACGGTTCCGGCTACGGCTTCAACTCTGATGACGGTTCCGGTGACGGCTACGGAGTCGTGTACGGCTTCGGCTATGGCAACGGTGAGGGCTGCGGCGAAGAATGAACCTCCCCCACCCCTTCGAATCTGCCCATGACATAAGGCCCGACGCCTTCGGGCGTGTGGCCCTCGTCGACGATGGGGGCAGGGTTCTCGCCCATGTACCCCTTGCCACCGCCCACGAAATCTTGAAGCCGGACGGCTTAGAAAATCTGAGCTATTCCCACAACTACGGCCAAGGCTATCACACGGGCGAAGGATGGGGCTACGGCTTCTCATCCGATGCCTACGGCGAAGGCTACGCCAAAGGCGACGGCTTCGGCCTCCACGTCGGTTACCACCTCGGAGACGGCCAAAGCGATTCCGGATACGATAACGGCTCAGGCCCCGTTATTCTCCCCTCGTTGTTAACCCCTTAAGGAGACCCTGACAATGCCGAATTGGTGCGAGAACAAGCTCTTTGCACGACACGACGCCGAATCACTCGACAAGCTCGAAACGGCGTTCAAGGCCCAAAAGCCCTTCGAGACCTTCATGCCCATCCCCGAAGGACTGATCTATGAAATGCCCAAGGGCATCGACCCCTCCGACTTGAACGCCCTCCAAAAAAATCAAGAGTCCCTAAACCAGACCAAGTACGGCTTCAAAAGCTGGTACGAGTGGTGCATCTCCAATTGGGGCACCAAATGGGACGCCTCGGACGTTCGTATCTCTGACAGGTACGATGATTGGATCGAGATTCACTTCAACACGGCTTGGGGACCGCCGATTGGCTTTTACAAGCACTTGGAAACCCTCGGCTTCAAGGTACGGGGTATGTATTACGAACCCGGAGTGGGCTTCGCGGGCCTGTTCGAGAACGGCGAGGACAAGTGCTGGTCCGACTTGAGTGCTGACGACTTGGACCCGCATGTCCGCGAGGAAATGGGCATCCCTTGGGGGGATGAGGATGAGGACGATGAATGAACCTCCCCCCACCCTTTCAGGATGCCTCGGGGATTGAAGTCGACCCAGAGGGACGAATCACCCTTGTCAACTATAAGGGTGTACCCCTCGCTCGATTGAACTTGAAATCGGCCTACGACCTATCGACCAACGACCCTGAGCATTGGTCGGGCAACGGTCGCTATGGCGACTACCTAGACCTGTGCCCTAGTGAGTACGGCTCGGGTGTCGGGGGCACGGGCTATTCATGGATTCGGTCGGGCATCGGTCAGGCTTATGGTGACACGGTGCCCGACGGATCGTGTGAACCCGTCTGACTTCCCTGATTTTTCAAATTGGCATGAGCCTTGGTTAGACCCAAGTTGCCAGAACCGAGCGTAAAACCTTTTGAGGGTCCTTGGTCGGCCCGAAAAGCCATATTGAAACCGCATTGAAAAAGTGACGAGTTAGAATTACTTTCTTAATCACTAAACCTAGCGGTTTTGCCGGATCGAGGGGGGCTTCTATAAAAGCCCTTTTTCTTTTTGACTTGTCAAATCGCATTATTCGATTTTTTCCGTTTGCGCGAAAAAAATCCGTTTAGAATTACTTTACTGTGCGGTACAGTAGGTTATTCTTTACTTTAAGAGTATTCCAATGTCCGACGTTTTCGATTTATTTTTTGAAGATACGATTAAGAAGCCGTTAGAGATACCGGATACGTTGCCGAAGTTGACGTATTTATCGTTATGTAGTGGTATCGAAGCGGCGTCGGTTGCATGGCATAGGTTTGGTTGGACGCCATTGGGGTTCTCTGAGATTAGTAAATTTCAGAGTGCGGTATTGAACACCCGTTTTCCGACGGTTACGAACTTTGGAGATATGAATGGATACCGAGGATGGAGAATCGAGCGACCACTTGATGTTCTTATCGCGGGAACCCCCTGTCAGTCCTTCTCCCTTGCCGGATTGCGAGCGGGAATGGCTGACCCGCGTGGTAACTTGGCCCTTGTCTTTCTCGGAGTTGTTGACCTATTTCGGCCCCGATGGATTATCTGGGAAAATGTACCGGGAGTCCTGTCATCAAACGAAGGAAGGGACTTTGGCTCCTTCCTCGGGGGTTTGGTCGAACTCGGGTATAGCGTCTCGTACCGAGTATTGGACGCTCAATACTTCGGAGTCGCCCAGCGACGTCGTCGGGTATTCGTTGTCGCGCACCTTGGAGACTGGCGATATCCCGCAGCGGCACTTTTTGAGCGCGAGGGCTTGCAAGGGGTTAATCCATCGGGCGGAGTCCCATGGAAGGGAGCTGCCTCCGAATTTGAAGGAAATATTGAAGAGGCAGATTCAGGAGATGGATCCGTAAACCTTATTAATCGAGATTTTCACGTCTTTGTGGGCAAGGTGAAAATCACGCCGACGTTATTGGCTCGTTATCCGTATTGGATTTACGATTCGTATAACAATTCGTCTAATATGATCGCGCATACGTTGAGATGCGGGATGGGGGATGAATTACCGAAGGTGTATTCGTCCCAATTCATTAGGCGGTTGACGCCGATAGAGTGCGAGCGATTGCAGGGTTTTCCGGATGATTGGACGAAGATAAAGTGGAACGGCAGTACGGTGTCTGATTACTTTAGGTATCAGGCGATTGGGAATTCAATGGCCGTTCCGGTGATGCGTTGGTTGGGTAATCGAATTGGTTTGGTAGATAGTTTGAGGCAATAAAAAAGGCCTTTTCGCTAAAGCGAAAAGGCCTTTACTTCTTTTTCTTTTTAGGATTGAAAGTTTCGTTGCCAGCACCCGTGGGGCTTTTGGTGCGATCTTTGTGTTGGCCTTGGTTTTCACGCCACCATTTCATATATCCGGCCATGCTTTTTTGTGGGTCGCTTTTTTTGCCCTTGTGCCAGCCGTAATTTTTTAGCAGGTTATATACGTTCTTTTTGCCGGGTGCGCCGTTGCCGCCGCAGGACTGATTGCGGCAGCGGTTACCGCCGCTGGTGCTGCTATCGTGCTTGTAAGGGGCCGCGAGTTTGATTAAGCCCGCGAGAATAGCGCGGCGGTTTTCGTCCCCGACGGGCAGGCTTGAGGCCAGCCTGATCAGGTTGGAGCGATCTTGTGCGGAAATTTTGTTCATGGTCCAAACCCACCTTCCTGTTTGGACCTTGCGATAGGGTATCTAACCTAGGCGAAGAAGGCGTTGGTCGGAAGTCGATTCCGGTGTGAGGGCGGTACTCGACCGCGATGCCAGAGGTTCGTGGTGGTGAAGTCCGGTCGGATGCTATCAATGAAGCCGACGCGGTACTTGGTGCCACCCATGCCCTTGAAATGGGAATCCTCGGGTCCGGCGACGTAGGCGTTGCCGCCGACGACGAAAACCTTGGGGTCTTTGGCGACGTCGTCCCAGAACCCGCAGGACCAGCATTCTAGCTCGTCGGGATGGGGGGCCGAGCAGGTCTCGCAATACTTGACGTTGTTGGTGGGCATGACGCTGCTTTCCGTGCAGACGTATTTGCTCCCGTTCTCTAACGTCCAGAGGGCGACCGTCCCTTCCTCGGCGGGCGGTGGGTACGAGTGGTCATAGTCCCCGTTGACGGTGACGCGAGTCCGCGAGTTCAGATGGGTGATTTCGACCGTTGCCTTCATGCGATGCCTCCGTGGGTTTTTAGCGATTTTCGCAGACGGGGCCGATGCCTGTTTCGAGGCTTTCGGGGTGAGTGAGTTTGCGGCCGCACTTGCCGCATTTGCCGTCGTGCCAGACCTCGAGGCCGTCGGGGATGATGCCCGCGGCGATGCGTTCCCATGCCCACGAGAACGCTTTGTGGCTTGGGGCGTCCGCGCCGATTTTGGACTTGGCGGTTCGGGCGAATCGTTTATTAGAACCGATCAAGCCCATGTAGGCGTAGGACGCTTCGTTGTCCGGTCCGTTAAGGACCTTGACGAAACGAACCTGTCCGCCGTCTCGCGGTTGCTGGACCTTGAACGTGAAGTGTTTGCCCGTGGCCGTGGACTTCAGAGTCACCGTAGCGTTACCGCCGAGGATAAACTCGGCGGCGGCGTTGGCGTCTTGAATTGGGTGGGCATTCGTATTCATATTCGCTCCGGTGTGTATTTCGTCCCCCTACACCATCCAAACGTATGGTAATGGCGCGAAAAACCGAAAAAGCGCGTGTCGATTTTCGGTTTTCTTTCGGGGGCGTAATCGTTTGGGTAGCGAGAGCAGATTTCATCGGCAAACTTTCTTGAAACTTTTTCGGTTTTATTAGGGCGAGCCGATCGTTTGGATGGTGTAAGGGAAATCAATCAAGGAGCGATGGTTATGTTGAAGGGATTGGACGGCGCGAAGTGGCGCGCGACACATCAAGCGTCGGTCGACGCCATGCTGGTCGGGATG
>Ga0114976_10002542_pt1 | contig 11444 bp, 6 predicted proteins | sample S_130805_EF_Meta_FD_87319 | JGI IMG/M metagenome (GOLD analysis project Ga0114976, IMG submission 87319) | Freshwater microbial communities from Lake Simoncouche, Canada to study carbon cycling - S_130805_EF_MetaG | ecosystem: Environmental > Aquatic > Freshwater > Lake | place: Lake...
GATCGCATGGTTGCCGGACCAAGAAAATCCGTTCGAGTCGCCTATCTCAAGTGGCTACACGTCACGAGAGGAGGCGCTTCGAGCCGCCGAGAGGTATGTGCGCACGAGTGATTTCACCGCTCCAAAGAGTGAGCCGCATCCAATCTCACTGGATGCCAACGGAGCGTGGCAGCTGATCAAGGTCACCCAACTCTGGCCCCTCGTACCCTCTGGGCTGCTGCTTGACTTCGCCGGTGGGCGGGCAATGCTGGTGCGCACCTGGGAGCTGAAGGCAAAGGCGAAGGCGGTGCTAAAGACCTATGAGAGGGGTGCGCAACCGCGGGTTTCAGTGGTGGAGCGGCGAGTGATGCCCGAGGCAATCGCTTTCAAATTTCGTCTCCAACTCAACTTGGCGCTGATGTAATGCGTCACGTGTCAGTTGCGATTCGGACAATATGAGAAGGAGGCTAATCCTCTTGTAGATGCTTCTCTAGCTCCCGAGCCAATTGCACCCGTTTATCACTTGCAACGTTACTCAAGCCCGCTGTGTATCGACCAGAAACAACCTTCGTCGTCAACGGTTTACTGCGCTCCAAAGTTCTAAGCGCATCTAGAACCTCATACGTTCTTTGTAGTCTCATTTTGACAGTCTTATCCGGTGAACCAAAGAAGGAGAGATTTGCAACATCAATATCTGTGCTCACTTCTGGATCGGGAAGATACTTCCAGGAGCGCTCCGCAATTCGATGCTTTCCGGGTACAAGGGAAGTGTTCCTGTAGAGAGACCAGGAAATCGCCTTTAGTGCTTGCTGTACAGGACTTCCTTCGATGTCAGATAGCTTCGCAATTTGTCGCGGAAGCCAGACTAGATTTGGTACGAAGGTATACAACTTCGGATCTCTAGAGGCGAGCACCGAGGATTCGTTCGTGCGCCAAATATGTGCCGCCACCCAACCTTTTCCGAGTCGCTTGCCATGCGTGTAGCTCGATGTGGGTCCGATAACGGGCAGTGATTTCACGAGCCCCTTTACAAGCGAGTTGTCGTCTCGAAAGTAGCCATCTTGGTTGGGTGAGCCCCACTGATCCAATGTTCCCTTGCCTGGATTCCCCCGGCTCTCAGGATCTCTCACGGCCCAGGGGATCAGCACCGGAGTGCTTTCATATACCTTCGGATCCCACCAGACAGAACAAAGTTCAATGGAGTGCCGGATTAGCCACTCTGATTCCGCTCCGCCCTGGTCAATCAGGCTAGAGAGGAGCTTGTAAAGGATGTTATCGCCGTCGACGGATGATTCCACTATTCCCCCAGATCCACTTCGAGTGGGGTCTGTGAGGTGACTTCATTCGAATGAAGCATTTGAATTTGCACGGCGGAATCATTCCCCATAGACAATCGTCCGTGAGCCACCCCAAAATTTGCACCCAGGTTCAAGGCCAACCGCAAACATGCAGCGATCACGGGTGGGGGTGCAGTGGTCGATCAGGCATTCGGCAGGTTTTTCGCCGGATTTTTAGAGACACCCCAGGCTGCCACAATGCCCTCTCCGCCGCACGGGTGAGCCCAGGCCCCAGAGAACTCAGACTTTGCTGTCTCATTTGCCAACCCTTCAGTCTCGAGCATGTGTGTCACTAGTTTGACCATAGGCTCGATGGAGTACTCACCTTTTTCATCTTGCGCACTTGCACGGACTTGCTCCATTGCACCGATACGATCAGCGTGCATCGGGTATCGGCTCAAGGCCTCCTCTACTGATTTCGGTGAATAGGAGAACGAATAGACTACAGATGCCGAACTACATCCAAATCCAGAATCCCGCAATCTAATCATGTCATGTCGCAAACTTCGGTCTTTGAGGTATGGCGAAAGCATCTTTGCCACCCCATAGTCGTTGTTCTTACCGTTATCACCGACAAGCGCAATATGCTTCACTTCAATCGCCCAGATAGGTTTCTCAGTGGCGATTTCCCGAATGACGATGTCACAGCGATCGTTGGTTGATTTCGGATATGGGACCTCGCCAATGACTTCTAGTTGTGCCCCAAAGTCCGAAGGGTGGGCATTCGGCCACCACTTAACCAATTCAGTTGTTACATCTCGCTCTGACATAGTTTTGAGCCCCCTTAGGTAGGGCTCACCGGTGCGTCGATTTGAACGGCCCCCCTCGTCTTGCGCATCTATAGAAGTGAGCCCTTCCGCTATCCGGTCAACTATTGTTTGAAGTTCCACCTGTACCTCCAAAATGACGGCTATTCATAAAGGTAGTTGGCGGCCCTCCTTAATACAAGCGCCGCAACGCCGATGTTCACGGCGTTACCAAACTGCTTATATGCGGCGCCTGCGCGGAATGCTGGATCGTTGCGCATAACCTTGCGCCACGGTCGATAGTTCGTGAAGCCCTGAAGGACGCCAGCCTCGGCTGGACCAATTCGGCGCCATGTATCGCCAAGCCCAACGATTGGAGTTTGAGCCATAGCGACGAGGGCTGGGGCGTAAGTCGGAGCCTTCACGCGAATTCCACTAGGTCGAAGTTGGATCAGGCAGTCCTTAAGGGTGCGACCTGAGCGCTTCGGGTGATGACGTCGTGCCTGCCACTCAAGCTTACGGCGGCTCTCTGGGAACTCGGCGACCTTCCACTTCTCCATCCAGGTATCAAGAAGGGCCGCGTGCTCCTTGTAAAAGCGCTTGTTTTTCGTGACAAAGTCAGTCCACCAGTCTGGCTCTCCGCCAGCTGCGTCATCGCGCTTTGCACGGAGGGTTGAAGTGCTTCCCTCTACGCGTCCAGGCTTACGCATGCGGCCGTACCAGGCATCAGCCCAGATTGGGAACCCAGGCAGATCATCGGCGGGTACTAACTTTACAAAGTCATCCCATGCTTCCAGCCAATTCAGTTCCTTCTCATCAAGCTCAGTCTCTTCAGGGTCGGAGCCTTTGAAGATGGACTCAATGTCCCAGGCAGGTGATGAGGCAGTGCGCCAGTCGGCCGCGTCAAGAAGATTTGAGTTATCAGGCACTTTGAGGCCTTTCGTGGAGTCGACAGCAACGATGTAGACACGCGGTCGATTCTGCGGAGCGCCGCCTCGCGCCTTCTTGATTTCGTGTGGTGAGATCAAGAGCGGCTCAGCGTCGACTGCGTACTTTGCAGCCCGAAGCGCTTCAATGATGGTGCTCCAGGTTCGACCCTCGTCGTGACCAACAAGGTTAGCCACATTCTCAAGAATCACGAGCGGTGGTCGGCGAGCCTCAATGATGCGCATGATCTCGTGGAAGAGCGTTCCCTGTGTCTGTTCGCTCAATCCTTTCTGCGCACCACCCTTAGAGAACGGCTGGCAGGGGAATCCGGCGAACAAGACATCGTGTTCAGGGACGAGGTCGTGGTCTCGGATCTCCTTGGCTGTTGCTTCCTGCGCCGCTCCATGCTTCGTGATGGAAAGGACCTCGCAAATGTCACCCCGCAGGTCCGTCTCTGGGAATGCCGTGGAGTAGACCTTCTGACAGTCCTTATCCCACTCAACAGCCATGACGCATTCGGCGCCTGGGAAAACCTTTAGGGCGGCGTGATGGAATCCGCCGATGCCGGCGAAAAGGTCAATAAAGCGAAGGTGGGACAACTGCATGGCCCTATTTTGCACTATGGCGGACGGGCGAGGAGCCGCTTCGCAGAATATGAGTTTCCATCGCAAAACTAGGCGCGAGCTGGCTATAATTCCGCAATTAGGCTCCCCTTACCGCCGATTAAGGAGCACAAATGGCACGCATGGTACCCAATACGTCGCTCGCAGAGATTCCTTACGACGGCGAACGCGAAGTCTTTGCATACTTGCGCGACAGCCCAGACACGAAAAACTGGGTAGTTCTCCACTCGCTGCACATCGCAAGTCATGTGAATCAGGTGGAAGGAGAGGCAGATTTCGTTGCAGTTATCCCATCTGAAGGGGTTGTTGTGATCGAAGTTAAGGGCCACAGAACCATCAAGATTCACGAAGGCCAGTGGTGGTTCGGTAGCAATCCAAAGGGGCCATCTACCAGTCCAATCAAGCAGGCAGCAGACAATCGCAGAAGCGTCCAGGACTTTCTTGAGAAGAGGTGGCTCACACTAGGTGGGCAGATCCGAAAAATGCCAATCTTATCGTCACTTGTTTGTCTCCCGTATGTGGATGTACCCAATTCGATCGAATGGGGTCCAGAAAGCGTAGTAAACAGTTCAGATTTTAAGAAGGGTAGTCTGGCCAAACGAGCAATAGCATCAATCACAACTGTAGCTTTGCAAACGGGCCTCGAAAAAACAGTTTTGACCCCGCGAGATGTTGAACCATTAGTTGAACTCTTGAGGTTTACCAAAGAGCTCCTGATTGATCCGAAAGCTGAAGGAATTCTTCGCAAAGAGAAGCTTTTGCAAGCTACAAATGAACAGCTCAGGGTATTGGATGTGATCGGTCAGAACCGCAGAATCATTGTCGATGGTTTGGCAGGTACTGGTAAGTCAATTCTAGGCATGGAGATGGCAATACGGATGAGCCGAACAGGATCAGGCCTGCTGCTTACAAACGGAAGACTTGCTTCAATCGAGTCAAAGAAGGCCTTAAGCCAGTTTGGGGCCACCAACATCACGACAATGTCATTCGTCGAGTTTTTGCATTCGCGGCTACCGAAATCAGAGAAAGGGCAGTGGCCGTTCATTCTTAGCGATGAATTGATCCTCCGGGCACTCGATGCTGCGATCGATGGTTCACCAGAACCACTATTCGACTGGGCGGTAATCGATGAGGCACAAGATCTTCCAAGTGCAGATTTTTTGAGCTGTGTTGATCTGGTGCTGAACGGCGGCACACGCGATGGGCAATGGGTGCTGTTGGGTGACTTCGCAAGGCAGGGGATATTCTCCGGCAAGGTTAGTGCTGGGGATCTCCTTAAGGCCCTAAACACTGATGCCTCGATAGCCTCCTTGACCGTAAACTGCCGCAACGCAAGGCCCGTTGCTGAGGTTTTGTCAGTATTGTTGAGAGGTGAGCCTACCTTCTCTGCAATTCGGCGCACCGACGACCTTGGCGCACCGCATCTCCACTATCTGGATTCCCCTGACCACCTCGTTAGCGCGGTCACTAAAGTGATTGATGGGTACCTCAGCCGGGGTATTTCGTGTCGCGACATTGCTGTCCTCTCGCTGATTCCCACTAGCCAATCAGCATGCGATGGTCTCATGGCGCCAAGCTGGAAACTCTCCACGACCCCAACTTCAAATCGCGACATCCAATTTGCAAGTGTCTGGCAATTCAAAGGACTAGAGGCAACCCACGTCATTCTTGTTGATGTAGCGCCAGAAAGCTCATGGGATGCAAATGAGTTTTATGTAGGTGTCACTCGGGCGACAGCCGACGTACATCTTTTTCTGCTCAGCACAGATCGCCAATCCATGATCAAGCGACTTGCGGAAAAGGTTGATACTAATCATGAATGAATCCCGAGAGCGATTAGGGATAGTAACTGACTCGATAGTTAGAGAACTATGGGGTCCCGTGCCGAGGTGGCAAGGCAAAGGGATCGCACTTAAGCATGTTGAAGGCAAACTTCAACGCCAGAAAATCCCATATCCCCACACAGGATTCGTGCACGGGTCAGATTTTGAAGAAGTTTTGACCTCAGACGAGGCACCACTTTATCGATATGCAATAGGGGTACTGCGCCCGATAGATGGTCAAGCCGCAGATCTCCAAGAAGAGGCTGGAGAGCAACTGCCAGACGCATACTCTACCGACAGGGACCCTATGGCCAAATCGGTTGTAGCAGATTCCGCACAGCGATCTGCAGATTTTGGAGATTTTGAAAGCGGAATACCTGCGCATGTCAATCAATCGTCACTCGCTCTTAGCGTGCTGGTTGATAAGCAGGTACTTAAGCGCCTGCGAGTGTCCCTCGCAGGTAGTTGGTATCAGCCAATAGACGCTCCGGAAGAAGATCGACTTGCCCCCGCTCAAGAGGTCGCTGCAATTAAGGCGAACCGTGACGCAACGTTGGTGTCAATCGCTCAAGCTTTAGACCTTAGTGTTGGGTATTTGCGCAAGATATTGAGGAAACACTTATCCGATAGCCCAACACTCGTCGATCTACTTTCAGGCGTTGCTGATTGCGCAGAAAGCTTCGAGCTTTCCGAGGAACAAGTTAATGCGATTTGCGTAGCGGTTCATTATAGAAGGGTTGTTTCAGACATACTCAGCGGAACCATCAACTCAATCGGCGATGCGTGCGAGGTGCTAGGTGGCAATGAATCAGAATGGCGCAGCCTGATCAAAACCTATCAGCTTGATGTTGACTGGAAAGAGCAATTAGCAGGCCCAAGAATCGTCGCAACATTAGAGATGCTCAGTGTTCAAGACGAGCGAACGTCTGGAAAGAATGGGGCAAAGTCCAATTGGTGGTGGCGGAAGCCAACCACTTGGTCGCATCATTTCGTTCATGCGCAGGTGGCGAAAGATGGCACGTATCTGCAGCGCGTCACACCGCCTGGGGCACCAGAAGTTGAGATTGGAATTCGTACGCAACAACGCGGAGCCTATGCCCTAGTGACGGCCTGGGCAGTAAATCGTGAGAAAAGTGATAACAAAAACCCACATGGGCAATCAATTTTTCAGGCACGTCTTGTTGTGGAGTCTGATGCGGGTACGGCAAGCTTTGCAGACCTGCGGTTGCTAGATGTACGCTCGAATACTGGCGGGAAAGGCACGCGAGAACTTGCCTACCGAGACTACCCCGACTTTGGAGTAGGGCATGGGTGTTCTGCAACCTGGGAGGTGCTTGAGCCCACAGCACAGGATCGGCGAGCCGTGGTTTCGGGGGAAACACTGCCTGTCTATGATCGGGACATGCCGCAAGGGCGTGAGCTCAAGGGTTCGAAATCGGCGCCAATAATCCTGTCGATGGCAGATGTTTCATCTGCTGATCTAGAGCAATTAGCAGCTCAATATGACGCATGGATTCAATCTCAAAAGAAATTGGCAGCAACCTTAGAAGGTGAGTACGCAGCAGCCGCAAACCTAAACATCACCTCTGCTGAATCGAGCCTTTCTCGCATAAGAGACGGAATTCATCTCATAAAATCTGACACGAAAGTTAGCAAAGCTTTTCAGTTGATGTGCAGAGCCATGCACATGCAGCGGGCGAGGTCGTCAGTTCGCAGGCGAAGAGCGCCCGTCAGCCCATCTAGGGACAATGCATATTGTGGCCAATGGGACCAGCCAATCAGCAGTAATTCCCAGGTCCAGACTGCGTGGCGCCCATTCCAGTTGGCGTTCATTTTGCAGAACCTGAAAGGCAGTATCAGCCATGAAGAGCGCGAAATTGTTGACGTACTCTGGTTTCCAACAGGTGGTGGTAAAACAGAAGCATATCTAGGGCTTATAGGGTTTCTGACAATTTATCGGCGTTTGATGTCAACGACTGATGACGGAACAGTTGCCATCATGCGGTATACCTTAAGGCTGCTGACAGCACAGCAATTCAGTCGCGCTGCTGCGCTCTTTTGCGCCTTGGAGATCATCAGGGAGCAGCACCATAAAGAGCTTGGCTCAACACCGTTCACGGTAGGAGTTTGGATAGGGCAATCGCAAACCCCGAACTCAAACAGAATGGCGACTCAGCTACTAGACGAAATGTCTAGAAATCGAAGCCAGAGAGATTTCCTGTTGAGTATGTGCCCTTGGTGCGGCGCATCGATGGGCAAGCAACTACCCCAGGACCTCAGCGAGAATCATGTGCTGTCAAGATGGGATCGAGTTCCAGTACTTGGGCATACTAAGACGAGAGGAAAAAGGGGCCAGAGCTCAGTGCTCCTCCATTGCCCTGATAAGAAATGTGAATTTTCTGCGAAGTTACCCGTAACTGTCATTGACGAAGAAATCTACCTAAATCCACCAAGTTTGCTGATCGGAACAGTTGATAAATTTGCTCAACTAGCACATGTGCCTGCAGCGCGCGCAATTTTCGGCATTGGTGAAGACGGAAATCGCGCTAAGCAACCCCCAACGCTGCTAGTTCAGGATGAGTTGCATTTAATTGCTGGACCTCTCGGTACTGTTGATGCAGAGTTTGAAACTGTCGTAATGGACCTCTGCACCTCTGAGGACGGCAGCCGACCCAAGATTATTGGCGCATCAGCAACCATTGCTAGTTTGAGCGAGCATATTCTGGGGCTCTATGGCATGAGTGACGCAAGGGTCTTTCCGGCTCCCGGGATCTCAGCCGATGACAATTTCTTTTCCGTTACTCATAGAGCGAGTGGGGAGCGACGTTACGGCTCGAGATATCTCGGCATTTTTGCCCCGGATATTGGCTCCCATAGTCACGTGCTAGCAAGAGTCCTTGCTGCTGCGCACATGGCCCCCCTCGGATTAGATGATTCGGATAGGGATCCATATTGGACAAATGTTGCATTCTTCAATTCGCTGAAGGACTTAGGCTTCGGCCTGACCATTGCGCAATCTGACCTGCCTGATTACCTATCTCTAAGTGCGGTCCGCGCGTTGCGCAACCAAGGCCTTTCAGAGATGTCAATCCGTTATGTCAATGAGGATGCACAGCAGGAGATCACTTCTCGACTCTCGAGCGCTCAATTAGGCGCAGCGTTTCAACGACTTGAGAATTCGCTCGAAACGGATGAGGCCGGCTCAGCTCTTGACATCGCGTTCTGCTCGAGCATCATTGAGGTTGGCGTTGATGTTGAGCGACTTGGACTTATGACGGTTTCGGGGTTCCCAAAAGCCATGGCGCAATACATTCAGGTTTCAGGCCGTGTTGGCCGTAACGCTAATGTCAATCCGGGGCTTGTGTTGGTTGCTCTAAATGCCCGCAGGCCGAGGGACCGCTCTGTCTATGAGCAGTTCCAGTCAATCCATCAGAGGCTTTATGAAAACGTTGAATCCGCCTCTGTTACACCGTATTCCAGCGCGGCGGTAGAAAGGACGCTCTCAACAGCCGTCGTGGCATCTGTCCGGCAACGATCATCCTTGACTGCAGCCCCTAGCGACGTCACAGATGCCACATGGGCTCACGCGTTTAACTTGCACCTAAACCGGGTGCGATCAGACGAGGCGGCTCAGGCAGTGCTACAGAATCAAATCTTGCTGATGCGGCAAAACCTGACGGATTGGTCCCCAGCCAGGTGGTTTACGCCGAGGGGCGAGCAAACTGAAGAATTGAAACCCAGCGAGATGCCGTTGCTGGCCTTACTAGGAAGCAACGAGGCCCGTATGCGTTCTGGAAGAGTATGGCTTGCGTTGAATTCGATGCGATCGGTCGACCTTGAAGCATGTCTGGTGGTAACTCGACGATATAATCTTCTTGACACAGGGAAGCTTATTGATGGCTGAGTTTGTACGCCGCGGAAATCTCGTGGCTCCTTACGGGGTAGGTTCGCTTCATGCCGGTCTGGGCGGTGAAACCTACCTGGTCGCTGGACTGGATCAGTGGTTTCAACGCGAGCTTTCAAGGTATGTAACGGCCGCGGACGGACGGCTTTTCCCGCAGGAGTTTGATTTGGACGAGCCGCGGCTTGCGGATTTCATTGGAGGGCGGTCTCTTCGCCAGCCTCCAGATTGGCGTGAATCTAACTCTGCTGATGGAGTCAACCCGATCGCAAAAATCAACATGGGGCTAACAGTTCCAATGCTGAGATTCCCTGCGTGGCGATATTGTTCGAGCAACAAATGTAAGCGGCTTTTCCGTGCAGACCCTTGGGCCAAAGACCCAGCCTCATGCCCAGACGAAGCCCATCAATCGTATGTGATGACCTCGAAGCAAGTGTTCCTTGTGGTCGCGTGCGTCGATGGCCATCTCGGGGAATTCCCATGGGTAGACTTCGTGCACCGGGGCGAGTTGAAACCCTGCCTAGAGGCGAAGGCTGTCCTCCGCCTTACCCATGCGGCAACAACAGGCCTGGCGGCTTACACGGTGAAATGCGATCAATGCCACGCGCAGCAGAAATTGCAGGGAGTGTTGGGGCTCGAGGAAGACGGGCCTGCTAGTGGGAGCTCCTCAATGGGTCGCATTGCAAAGTTGTTGAATCCAGGCGGTAAGCCGACGAAATGTACAGGTCCAATTGCGTGGCTGGGTAGGAGCGATGGCATTACCCCTTGTGACCGCTCGCCAGTGGCGCTTCTTCGGGGTGGGTCGAACTTGTACTACCCAGACACAGTTTCAGCCCTCGCACTTCGACGAGCTGCTGGCCACAATGACTTTAGCGACCTAGTAAACGCGAACATCTTTTTGAAGTTGATTTGGGAAAGCCTAATCCAATCCAACGAAAACTCTCCCGAAGAAATTGTGAAGCAAATGCGCAGCCTTGAAGAGATCCAACACTACCTCGACGGCGTTTCTGATCAAGAGATATTTGATCATGCAAGCCGAATCGAGGTAGACGATAAGAGCACCACAAACGTCCAGGGGATTGAGTTGCGGGGCAGCGAGTTCTCTGCGTTGATTAGCCCACATGATCTCCCGCATCTGAAGGTGAAAATCCAGCAACCAACTCACCAGGCTCCCTCAAGTTTTCAATTCAGGAGCACAATCGGTGCTGTAAACCAGGTTTCGAAGCTGATGGAGACTCGTGTCCTTCGCGGCTTTTCAAGGATTAGGCCTACGTCACAGTTTGATCAATACAATGTAGAGCGAAGAATCAGTCAGTTGTCGAGATCCAAAGTTGATTGGCTGCCAGCAGTAACTACGCAAGGGGAGGGATTGTTCATCCAGCTCGAGGAGGACCAAGTCAAAAATTGGGAGCAGACCCCGGCTGTTATTGAACGTCACCACCTCGTTCGTGGGATAGGGAATCCATTGCGATCCGGTATGCCAAGCATTTCCCCGCGATACATTCTTATTCACTCACTTAGCCATGCGCTAATGAGAATCCTTGCGACGAACGTGGGATATTCGCTGTCGAGCTTGAGGGAGAGATTGTATTCAAATCCTGACTTGGGACACACAGGAGTGCTGATCTATACATCCGAAGGGGATTCGGAAGGGTCACTCGGAGGATTGGTGGAGCGAGGAATGTTGACAGAGTTTGGGTTAACGGTACGTAGCGCCCTTAATGCCATTTCGTGGTGTTCAGCAGATCCAGTTTGTTCAGAACCTCCGATCAGCCGCCTCGATAAACGTGAGAACCTCGCTGCCTGCCATGCGTGCCTAATGGTGCCTGAAACAACTTGTGAGGGATTTAACGTCGCCTTAGACCGTCGTTCGCTGCTAAGTCATGAAGGAAGCGGCTCTGGGTTTTTTGATAAGGAATTCGGTTCAATCTAAACATGCTGACCGAACTTGTTTCCAAGCTTTTAGGCTCAGAAAAGCGAGATCGCATACTCGCGCTAGACACGATTGTTCGCACAGCCTTCGGCTATCCAGGTTGGCGCAATGACATCCAGAGGAGGGCTACTGAAGCGCTGGTGGAAGGAAAAGATGTGATAGCCCTCCTTCCTAC
>Ga0114976_10002544_pt1 | contig 11440 bp, 8 predicted proteins | sample S_130805_EF_Meta_FD_87319 | JGI IMG/M metagenome (GOLD analysis project Ga0114976, IMG submission 87319) | Freshwater microbial communities from Lake Simoncouche, Canada to study carbon cycling - S_130805_EF_MetaG | ecosystem: Environmental > Aquatic > Freshwater > Lake | place: Lake...
AGTCCAGACACACCCGCATCCAGGCCGTCACGCGCTCGCTCGGGGTTGAGCCTTGGCGCACAGCATCGTCAAGAAGTTCGGACCACGCCATGAGTTCATCGACCAGCACGTCGGCAACGAGATCGGCTGCGCTGGCGTAGTACTCGTACACCGCTGAGCGAGAGAGGCCAACTTCTTGGGCTACCTGCGCTACCGAGAACTGCGCAGAGCCGGTGCGCTCGATGATCGTTGTTGCCGCGGTGAAAAGCGCATGGCGACGCAACTCACGGTTCTCGAGCACGGTGGGAGCGGCAATCTTTGGCACAGAGTCATTGTGCCGACATCGGCTGAGCTCGGCGTGACGAGGTGAGCCACGTCACTTCTACCTCATACGAAACTACTGAATTGGGTGATCTGGCCTTCATCACCTACCCTGAAGGAGACCAAGTGCTCCGTCGGAGCTCTTGAGGTCGTCTGCTTGGGCCGGTTTTAGATCGGCCTCCCTGTTGCGGTGACACGCGATCGGGCCGGCAACTGCGGCCATTTCGCTCACCAGCAAAAGGATTTTCTATGTCCCGCTCCAAGAACCCTGATTCCACCATGCCTGTATCCAGTACCGAGGCCCCGAGCTTCGCGTCCCTGGGTGTTCCCGGCCAGCTCGTGCGCGTGCTGGCGGAGGGCGGCATCGCGACCGCGTTCCCGATCCAGGCGGCCACACTGCCGGATTCCCTTGCCGGGCACGACGTGCTCGGCCGCGGTCGCACCGGCAGTGGCAAGACCGTGGCGTTCGCACTACCCATGGTCGCGCGCGTTGCTGCGAGCGGCCATCGCACCGAGGCCGGTCGCCCGCGCGGCATCATTCTTGTGCCCACCCGCGAACTCGCATTGCAGGTCAACGAAACCCTCGAGCCGTTGGCGCAGGCGATGCGTCTTCGCACCAAGGTGATCGTGGGTGGCGTGCGTCAGACAACTCAGGTCAATGCACTGAAGAACGGCGTGGACATCGTCGTGGCGACTCCGGGACGACTGGAGGATCTCATTCGTCAGGGACACGCGCGGCTCGACGCTGTGCAGGTGACCGTGCTTGATGAAGCCGACCACATGGCCGACCTCGGATTCCTGCCGATCGTCAAGCAATTACTCGACATGACACCCAAGGGCAGTCAGCGCATGCTGTTCTCGGCCACCTTGGATCGTGGCGTCGACGTGCTCGTCAAGCGCTACCTCAACTCACCCATCACCCACGAGGTCGACAGTGCCGAGTCTCCGGTGCCAGCGATGGAGCATCACGTCATCAACGTGTCCAAGGCTGACAAGTACGCGGTTGTCCACGAACTCGTCTCGGGCAAGGGCCGCACCGTGGCGTTCACCCGCACCAAGCACAGTGCCAAGAAGTTGGCTGAGCAGCTCACGGCGGCGGGCATCCCCGCACTGGACCTCCACGGCAACCTGTCGCAGAACGCCCGCCAACGTAACCTTGCTGCCTTCTCCGATGGTGACGTGCGTGTCCTCGTGGCAACAGACATCGCCGCCCGCGGCATCCACGTAGACGACATCACCTTGGTGCTGCACGTGGATCCGCCGATGGAGCACAAGTCGTACCTGCATCGCTCAGGCCGCACCGCTCGCGCTGGTGCGGAGGGTGTCGTGGTCACCGTCGGTACCCCCGAGCAAAAGGGCCTTGTTCGTACCCTCATGAAGCAGGCGTCCATCCATCCCACGCATCACACGGTGGAGCCAGGCGCCAAGGTCATTCGCGATCTCGCAGGTCCCGCGGCAGAGCGGGTGGAACCCGCGCCCTTCGTTGAGCGTACGTCTGAGCAAAAGCCAGCGCGCAAGCGAACTCCTCGTCCGCACCCCACTGCACGAACCAACAACGCGCACAGCAAAGCCAACTCCGGCAGCCGACGCGGCCGACCGACAGGTCGACGCACGCCCGCTTAGGCGCGGCAGGCGACTAACTGCGTTCTCACGCCTAGGAGTTGCTGACGCAACTGCAGGACACCGACCCGGTGTGCCTGAGCGTCGGCCTTGTCGGCCGCGATCAACGCATCGATCTGGGCAGTGAGAGCCGCCTTCTGCTCGGCCGTCAGCGCAGATCCACGTAACCCGTTCAATTGGTCCTGTAATGCCTGAATCTGCAGGCGCAGCGCTGCGCGCGCGCCCTCGTCTGCCAGCACCGCGAGCTCATCTTTGGCCCTCTGCAGAGCAGCGCGTGCAGAGGAGACGGCACTGCCGTTCCATGTGCTCCCTCGCGCCTGTCGCTGCAGGGCATTGATTGCTGCCTTACGGGCAGCGATACGCGCCTCTCGCTGCGCGGGAGTCAGCTTCGCCGCGAGGATGTGTGCACGCAGTGTCGTTACTTGATCGGTGAGGTCGGTGATCTGTAGCGGTGTGCAGGCGGTACCCACAGGTTCAGGAGCACCGAATGAGACGGGCGCGAAAGCGGAGAGCGTCCAGATCGTGATGCCCAGCACCACTGCACCTGTCAGAAAGTGTCGTTTCATGGCGGCCCCTCAACGTGGAATGGATGGGATCAACCATCCATGTCACGTCGGTAGCGAAGCGCGCCGAGCAATTACCTATGACAGGTCAAAGACCAAGCACACGTCGCAAACCTTCTACGTCATCCACCACGAAGTCAGCATGTGCGTTAGTGAGCTCATCGTCATCGCCGTAACCCCACTGCGCGCCGATGCTCACAAAACCGTGAGCCTGCGCACCAAGAATGTCTTCTTTGCGGTCACCAATCATGACCGCTGATGTACCCGGGCGCGCACCGACAAGCTCCAAGCCATGGGCGATGACATCCGCTTTGCCCTGTCGTTGCAGATCAAGCTCCGAACCACTCACGGCATCGAAGCATTCGAGTAGACCAGCCTTGGCGAGTACGCGGGTGGCGGATTCGATGGGCTTGGCTGTCGCAAGCACCAGAGTGCGATCACTTGCGGCAATGTCACGTAGAAGTGTTTCCATTCCAGGGAAAACTTCGAACTCGTATTCACCCCCACCGAAGTACACCGATCGATACTTCACAACAAAGCGATCGACATCTTCGTCTGTCTTGCCGTGGACCTCTTTGAGTGAGTAATGCAGCGGTGGACCGAGAATCGCGCGAATCTGTTCGTCGGTGAGGTGTCCCAGGCCGATCTCAGGAAGGGCGATGCGCAGGCAGCGGTAGATACCGGGATGGGAATCGACGATGGTGCCATCGAGGTCGCAGAAGATGATCTCGGCATGAGCCGCAGTCATGCGGACGGTGCCGGGGTGTCCTCGACGGTGGGCTCCTCACCGGACGGTTCTTCAACTGACGGTTCTGTGACCGATGCCTCCACGACCGACGTCTCCTGCGCTTGCGCCGCAGCATCGGCAGTCGGCTTGCGACGAAGGCAGTACCACATCAACCAGATGCCGACCAAGAAGAGAGCCAGACACATGTACTGCGCACCGGTGAGACCAAACACCGTCTTGTCGTTGATGCGAACAAAGTCGGTGCCGAACCTGAAGGCGCCATACATGATGGCGAAGGTGGCGGACATGACGCCTGCGCGTACATGTCGACGGTCCTGAATGAACAGGATCACGATGATGGGGATGAGCCAGAAGATTTCGTAGAGCGCCGCGTTGTGGTAGGTCACACCTACAGTGAGGGGCCCCTCGAGCACAGTGCCACCGCGGTAAGTGACACCGAGGAAGAAGTCAGTGGGCCCGCCCAGGTGCTCCCCAACGGAGTAGCAACCAAATCGCCCGACGAACTGGCCGACTGCAAAGCCAAGCGCGGCGCCATCAAGCAGGTCGAGCGCTCTCCTGCGCGGCCACTTGCGCAGCACGAACGGGGCAGCAATAAGAGCCGCGATGATGCCGCCACTGAATTGCAACCCGCCATCCCAGACCGCGAATGCCTGAAGTGGGTTGGTGAACTGCTGCAGATGAGTGAACACGAAGAGCAGGCGAGCGCCAATGAATCCGATGACGACCAGGATCATCGCGACCTTCTCGGTCTGGGACCGAGGGATGCCAAATCGTTCGTTGCGCCGTGCAGCCACGTAGACACCCAGAATGACGCCGAGCGCGACGACGAGGCCGAATGAACGGACGGTCAGGGGGCCAATCGCGAACGAGGGGAACGTCCAGTACGGGATTCCCGTGACGACGACGGCAGCGGTAGGCACGTGGTCAGACTACGGGAGGTCAGCGCGGACAGGTGCAGCGCTGCTCGTCGGGAACACCCGCGAGCGCCTCTTCGATGTGCTCACCGCAGCCTTGCCAGGTCGTCTTGCCGCAGATGGCGCAGGTTGCAGGACTGCACATGGAAAGCACCCTTCGTAATAGTGGTCCTCGTGAGAATAGTGCTCGTGAGGGGTACGCCCCACGGGCGTTAGCCGGAGTAAGTCTTGCGCCCCTCGATGAGTGCTTGAGCTGCCTTCTCTACCCGAGCCGCCCGAGTCTCAGGCTTCTTTGCCGACTCAATCCATGTGATGTAAGCCTTCTGATGCGTGGGTGCCAGCGCCACGAAGAAGTCACGCGCCGCTTTGTGTCCCTTGAGGGCGGCCTTGAGGTCGGGTGGGAGTTCGAGTTTGCGAGATTCGGTATCGACGCGCAGGGTGACCTTGACCTTGTCTCCCGCCTTGATCCCGGCTCCGTCACGATGTTCTGCCGACACCGGCATCAGGTATTGACCTCGGTAGGGCCCCACCGTTGTGCGATAGGAGTAGCGACCGATGGTGGCCGCGACAGCAACCCGTTTGCCTGCACCAAGTGCCAAGACTTTGGCTTCCGGGAGCACTATGCCGGTGGCGGTGGCGCCGAACTGTTCGAGTACGGCCGGGAAGGAAACCTCGCTCATGGTGCGAAAGTACCTCCCACCTGGCTGTGTCAGCCTGCACCCTCACGGTGATGCAGCAAGGATTCGGCGACCAGTGCGGTCCAGCCGGTCTGATGAGCGGCGCCGAGCCCGGCCCCGGTGTCGCCGTGGAAGTACTCGTAGAACCAGATGTTGTCCCGCCACCGCGGATCGTCTTGAAACATCGGGACGTCGCCGAAGACAGGACGACGACCAGCGTCGTTCCGCAAGAACAGACGGGTGAGTCGATCTTCGAGCTCCTCCGCCGCGTCTTCGAGAGTCATCTGACGGCCACTGCCGGTCGGAAGTTCGACCATCTGCTCGGGGCCAAGGAACTCGGCGAAACGACGAAGCGACCCGATGATCAGATAGTTGCTGGGGAACCACAAGGGTCCACGCCAGTTGGAGTTGCCACCGAAAAGATTGGTCTGCGACTCCCCTGGCTCATAATTCACGACCGCCGTCAGGCCCGGAAGGTCCAGTTGGAACGGATGATCCTGATGCTCCTTGCTCAGCGAACGAATCCCGTAAGGCGATAAGAACTCATCGTCTGCGAGTAGCCGGCGCACAACCTTGAGGAGTGAGTCGGGATCGAGCACCGATAGCAGTCGTCGATCGGACGCGCCGTGCATATGGCGCATGCTGACGTTGCGAGTGAGTTGCGGCTTGAACCGCTCGAAGTTGGCGATGTCGCGCGCGAATGAGGGAAGTCGATCCAGGGTCTTCTGATCCAGCGTGATGGTCGCGATGAGGGGAAGAAGTCCAACGAGCGAGCGGATGCGCAGGGGGATCCGCTCACCATCTGGAAGCACGAGTACGTCGTAGAAGAACGCATCCGCGTCGTCCCAGAGCCCTTGATCATGGGCTGCAGTGGCGATGTAGGCGAAGTGCTCGTAGAACTTCGTGGCCATGGGCTCGTACGACTCATCGTGTTCGGCAAGCACGATGGCGATCTCCAGCATGTTCAGGCAATAGAACGCCATCCATGCGGTGCCGTCGCTTTGGGCGAGGTAACCGCCGGAGGGGATGTCCGATGAGCGGTCGAACGCACCGATGTTGTCCAGGCCAAGGAAGCCGCCCTCAAACACATTCGCGCCCTGCGAGTCCTTGCGGTTGACCCACCACGAGAAGTTCAGCAGCAGTTTGTGGAAGGCCTTCTCTAGAAAGGTGTAGTCGTGGTCGCCTGAGCCGTGGAAGACCGAGAGCGCCGCCCATGCATGCACGGGTGGATTGACGTCCTCGAACTTCCATTCGTATGCGGGGAGTTGCCCATTCGGATGCATGAACCATTCGCGCAGCATGAGCAGCAACTGATGCTTCGCAAACGCGGGGTCTACATGCGACAGCGGGATGCAGTGAAAGGCGAGATCCCAGGCAGCGAACCAGGGGTACTCCCATGGGTCCGGCATCGAGATGACGTCAGCGGCACTGAAGTGTCGCCACGCACTGTTACGAATGGAACGGCGCTCGGGTGGCGGTGGCGGGAAGGCAGGATCGCCATCGAGCCACGTCTCCACGTCGTAGTGGAAAAACTGCTTGCCCCACATCAGGCCCGCGAAGGACTGACGCATCACGAGAGCCTCGTCTTCGGGAAGCTCTGGCGCGAGGTCGCGGTAGTACGTGCCGGCTTCTTCTTCGCGTAGTTTCATTACCTCGTCGAAGTCAGCACCAAGATCCCCAACGTCGTGACCGGCCCGAAGTCGTACCCGCACCTCGCGACTTTCTCCCGCAGGCACGACAAGCACATGGTGTGCGGAAGCCTTGGTCCCAATGTTGGCTGGATTGATGGTGGGTGCACCAGTGATGAGCGCGTCGTTGATGCCGTCCTTGGGGTAGGCGGCGGTGCCTGGGGTACCGAACACACGTTCAGTGTTCGTCTCGTTGTCGCAGAACATCGCCCGTGCACGTTCGTCAAAGGTCAACGTCATGGGCGAGAAAGCCGGGCCTTCGGCGGTGATGAGCCCGGGCCGCACCAACGTGAGCTGCGGTCGGGATTCAGTGCTGCGACCCCACGACCAGATGTTGCGGCACCACAGCGTGGGCAGCACATGGATGGTCGCCTCGTCTGGGCCGGCATTTTCGACGGTGATGCGCATGCAGATGTCGTCTGCGCCAGCCTTGGCGTAGTCGACGGTGACCACCCAGTATCTGTCGTCATCGAAAATCCCAGTGTCGACGAGTTCGTACTCGGCATCGGTGCGACCGCGTCGGGCGTTCTCCACCACGAGTTCTTCGTATGGGAACTGCGCCTGCGGGTAGTGGTAGCGCCACGTCATCCACGAGTGGGTGGGAGTGGAGTCGAGATACCACCAGTAGTCCTTGGCATCTTCCCCATGGTTTCCCTGTGGACCGGACAGGCCGAACATGCGTTCCTTGAGGATGGGATCGACCCCGTTCCAGAGTGCAAGTCCTAGGCACAGGTTCTGCTTCAGGTCGCAGACAGCGGCCATGCCGTCTTCATTCCAGCGGTAGGCGCGTGACCGGGCATGGTCGAACGGGAAGTAGTTCCACGCGTCGCCATCCGCGCTGTAGTCCTCGCGCACCGACCCCCATGCGCGCTCAGATACATAGGGACCCCACTGACGCCAGGACGCATCTCCCGCGTTGCAGGCCGCCATGCGTTGGCTCTCGGCGTCCTGGTGCACGCCGCGACTGTACGCGGTTCAAGGGAGGGGACATGTCGTAAACCGGAGTGCCGGTGCGACCGCGGCAGCTCTAGCGTGAGCACATGAGCACGGCACAGACACGGGTGGCGCGTGCGTGCGCCGCGATGAATGTCGCCGGTGGACCCGTGGCCACAGCCGACCTTGCCGCCGACGCCAGTCCGCGGCAGCTCCAACGAGATTTCCTGGAAGTGCTGGGTATTTCGCCTCGGCAGTACGGCCAAGCGGTGCGTGCCGATCAGGCACGACGCGCACTGATGGACAACACCTCGGTGCTCGATGCGGGGTTCGATGCCGGCTACGGATCGGTGCGTGCGTTCTACGAAGGTGCCGCGAAGCGTCTGGGCATGACACCTGCCGAATATCGCGCGGGTGCGCCGGGGCAGGTGCTGCTGTGGTCGGCGTCGATGTCTGAGGTGGGCTGGGTGGTCGCTGCTGTGACCGAGCGCGGGGTGGCCGGGGTGCGCATCGGCGCTGTCGAGCCCATGCTCGATGAATTGCGGGGGGAATTTCCTCACGCAAAATTTGAGCGCGATGACGCGGCCATGGTCGATGTCATGCGTGCGCTTGTCGCACTGGCTGCGGGTCAATCAGCAGAGCGCCTACCGCTAGATGTTCGAGGCACCGCCTTTCAGGCACGCGTGTGGGCTGCTCTGCGTGACATACCGGCAGGTCAGACCCGTACCTACACGCAGGTTGCAGAACAGATCGGCGACCCGACAGCCGTGCGGGCGGTGGCTCGTGCCTGCGCCACGAATCCGGCAGCGTTGACGGTGCCGTGTCATCGAGTGATCCGCGGGGATGGCAGTCTGGCCGGCTACCGCTGGGGATTAGTGGTGAAGGCGACGCTGGTGGAATCGGAGAGGCAGGTGCGATGACCAAGCGATGGTTACCCGCCTACCTCGTGCTCAGCCTGATGTGGGGCTGCTCGTTCTTCTTCATCAAAGTGGGTCTTGGGTCACTGACACCCGCAGGGGTTGCCTTATCGCGTTTGTCCTTGGGTCTAGTGACCTTGATCGTCATCTGTGCCGTGACGCGCACACCACTTCCACCCCGCCACACCTGGGGCAAAGTCTTCATCGCGTCACTTCTGATGACCAGTGTGCCGTGGACGTTGTTCGCCTTCGCGGAGACTCACGTCTCGTCAGCACTCGCAGGCATCATCAATGGAGCGACTCCATTGATGACCCTGATCATGATCCTGATCGCCTTCCCTGAAGAGAAGCCGACGCCGCAGCGCATCATCGGGCTAGTGATCGGGTTCTGTGGAGTGCTCGTGGTGGTGGGCGTCTGGACTGGATTGTCGGGCGGGACGGCGTTGGGGGTGTTGGCCTGCATCGGTGCGATCACTCTCTACGGCATCAGCTATCCGTTCGTGCGCAGATACCTCACCGGTGGTCCGACGTCGGCTGGGCTCGCGCCGATGTCGTTGGCGGTGGGCCTACTGACCTTCGGAACGGCGCAGTCGATCGTGCTCTGTGCCGTGACCGGGGGCGTTTCTCACGCACCGATCACAGGTGGCGTCATCGCCGCGATGCTTGCCCTGGGAGTGCTGGGCAGCGGTGTTGCCTACATCCTGAACTTCATTGTGATCAAGAACTCCGACGCAACAACGGCGAGCACGGCAACGTACGTGATCACGCTTGTCTCGGTGATCGTTGGCGCGCTCGTGCTCGACGAGGCCATCACGTGGAATCAACCGGTCGGTGGCATCCTCATCGTTCTGGGTGCAGCCACAGCGCAGGGGCTGATCAGCCGCGTACGAAGTAAACGCGCGACAACTTGACCTCCGGCCGGTTGGCCGATGAAGGACCGGTGATCGTTACTCGCGCGCCCAGTGCCTGCCCACCCATGATGTGGATCACGGTGCGTCCGTTCTCCATGAACGAGTAGCAGTACGCGACACCATCAGCAGGAAGGTTTCGCGCGAGCAATGAGCAACGCACGCTCACTTTCACAGGTTGGCAGCCGCCACCACTACGGGGCAGTGTGTTGTCACCGAAGTGCAGTTCATCGGGAAGAGTTGTGCACGGGTTGGCGGGCTTACCGACCTTGACCACGAAGGTTTCCTTCGAGACCTTGCCATTGTTGGCGGTGATGAAGACCGTGACCGACTCCGTACCCCGGAATCCGGGGTCGGGTGTGTAGATCAAGGCACCGTCTTTGAGTTCCACTGTGCCGTTCGGTGGATCAATCACGTCGGTGATGACGGCGCCGGGATCTTTGTCACCGAGGTCAGAGGCGTCGATTTCGGTGGGAGTTGTGGGGTTGACGATGACCGGCTTGTCCGGCGGTGGCACCGTCTTGTCGGGAACGGGGAGTGGAGTGGGCGTGGTCGTTGCAGATGTTGCAGACGGTGACGCACTGCCGGTCGCTGTTGCGCTCGCCGAAGCCGAGTTGGATGGAGATGCGCTCGGCGATGCCGTGGGGTCAGAGATCACCGGTGGCTTGAGTGCCTCGGCCGGCAGGCAAGCGGTCTGCTCGAAGTAGATGTGATCCAGGAAGTTGCCGATGCTTTTGTTCCCGGACGCGGTTGGCCCGGACTTGAAGCCGAACTGTGTGCGCGTCTGACCCGCCGGCACGGTGTAGTTACCAGTGTGAAGCACCCACCCGGCTGGGAGTGCATCAGTAAATGTCGTGACCGAGTCGGGTGCCGAACCCACGGCACCGATATTGACGCTCATCGTGTCGCCCGAGGCTCCGGCTCCGCGTGCGCGGTGATAGAGCGACCACGTGAGTTTCTGCCCGGGCACCGTGGCGACATCTTGATAGAGCTCGGAGTCCTGGGTGGCGTTGAGTTCGGCGAACTGCTCACCATCCGGTGACGTGACTCCATTGAAGCCAGATGACCAGATCTCGATGAGCGAGTCACTGGCGGTGGTGGTCCAACCGGGCACCTGTGCGTCCTTGATCTGTCGGTAGGACTTGGCAGGAATGACGGGCTCTTCAAAGTCTCCGTTGATAAGTGAGGTCTTCGTGGTGGAGCAGTTCTCGGATGCGCTGGCCGACACCGACCCACTTGCGGAGGCGCTCACGGAGGAACTGGGAGACACGGATGCGGAGGCGCTCGCGCTGGCGGAGGTGCCGGTCAGTAGTGAAGCTGGAATGAGTTGCTCCGAACCAACCTCACATCCGTTGGCGAGGATCGAGGCACCGCTGGGCCAGTTAAGTCCCGCGTAACCGGGGAACGGCGGGATGATGTCGCCCCAACCCGACGTGGGGAATGGCCCACCGACGTGCGTGTCGTGCCCATTCTTGTCGTCAATCGAATTCTGGTTGACGGTGATTTCGGTGTACGGGTTGTTCCGGGAACTCGTGCGATGACAGATGGTCACCTTGCCGGCCGGCGCGGCGGGCACGGCTGTCACCGTGGGACTGGGCTTTGAGGCAGCCGATGATGACAAAAGATCGGCGGCCAGCCACATCTGATACTGCGGGAACCCAGACTTACGTATCTGCTCGAAGGTAATCGACTTAACGTTGTCACCTGGGACGAAGAAGAGCGAGGCACCCTGCGTGTCAGTGCCGTTGCCGTTGATGGTTCCCGTTGCGGCATCCCACTTCGGCAGGTCTTTGCCGTTGGCGTAGTTGAAGGTGGAGCCGAGCCACTCGCGAGTGCTCACCGGTCGGCCGTCTGGGCCCAGGGCGGTGATGATGATCTCTTCAGCATCGATGTCACCGAGGGCGATCCCGTAGGTGCCTGGGACCGGCGGGGTGTCGAAGGTGAGCGTGACCTTGCCCTTGGGCTTTCCCGCGTCCAGCCCCACCGTCAGATAGGACTTTCCGGTTGACGCCCCGAAGGACTCACCGAAAGGTGTGTTGGCACCCAGAGTGGCCGACTTGGCAACGCCCAACTGGGAGTCCGTCTCGTCGACGCTGACACTGGGGAAGGTGGTGCCCGGAAAGGTAACCGTGGCACCCGACCCGTCGGCGTCTTCCACGATGCTCTCGTAGA
>Ga0114976_10002545_pt1 | contig 11437 bp, 9 predicted proteins | sample S_130805_EF_Meta_FD_87319 | JGI IMG/M metagenome (GOLD analysis project Ga0114976, IMG submission 87319) | Freshwater microbial communities from Lake Simoncouche, Canada to study carbon cycling - S_130805_EF_MetaG | ecosystem: Environmental > Aquatic > Freshwater > Lake | place: Lake...
AGATCAACGCCCTTTTGTGTAGCGATCTGCAGCGTGGTGCTGGTTTCGCTAGTGTCTTGCGTGGACAAGCTGGCGCCGGTGCGAACGGTGTACTCATTGGGCAGACGGATCTTCAGCGAGTCGCCGATCTTTGCGCCGCTGTTGGCAAAAGAGTCGTCGTAGGTGCGGTTGATGTTTCCGATGAAGTTGAGTTTTTGCCTTGTGTTCGCTTAGGCTCGCTAGACCTAAACCGCCCTGATTTCATCACACAGGGCTGCTGCAAGTTTCCGTTGCAGAGCAGACTATCTCACCACCCTATCGCTAGGGTGCGATGCGCTTCGAGCCGCTTGGCCCTACTTCCTTACGGAATAGTCGTTACACCTTACCTGATTGATGCGGGCACACACCGCCGTTGCGATGCTTGCCGGTGTTGCAGTTCATACAGAGGATTTGAAATCCGGGCGGGAAGTTATGACGCTTTATCCAACGATAAAACGCTGAACCGCCGCGCGAGTGGACTCCGTTCTTTCGCATTTCGTTGCCGTCGTTGTAGATGTGATCTACAGACAGAAACAGCGGCTCGGTTTCTCCACAGCATGCGCAGCGATAGCCGCCATATGCTTGAAAAACCGCTTCCTTCATGACAGCTTGCGCTCGGAGCGTTTTGTCGCGTTCTGCCTGACGGAACTTTTCAAGCTCATCAGGAGGTAGCGCTTTGACTAGCTCTCTGCGCCGGTTGCGCATTTTCTCCGTGTACGCAGCGCCGAGTCGCTCTCGGTACTGCTTTGCGTACACGTTGTGCCTGTACTGGTCTTTCTGTCGCCTTTCGGCCAGATAAACCCGAGTGCACTCTGCGCAACGCCAAGTTCTGCCGGATCGCTCCGTCGTGAACTCAGCCCCGCAACCTTTGCAGGTTACGGTCTTGTTTGCTGCCTTTGTTCTTTCTCTGTACTGACGCTGGTACTCCACCTGCTTGGCTTTGGCACAAGCATCGCAGTGGAGTTTGTGGGCTTTATGAGGCTTTGCAGCCTTGCCACACGTCTTGCATTCAATCAGGTCTTGGCTCGGTATTACCATGCCTAATTATACTCAGCTTTTGATGCAGTCTCAAGCTGACAACTAGGTTTAGGCTTCCACCGAATTCACACCGTTATTCGATGTCCCTTACGAGACAAAGCCACTAAACTTAATGGAGGACTTGCAGCGCCTTGCGGGTCACTGCGGTCGGGGTAAGAATCGTATTAGCCATATTTATTCCTAGAAATAAAAAAAGCCGCTTTCGCGGCCTTGGATTCGTTAGTGACTAAGTTGTGGTGAGTGCTATCGGCGTGCAGCTGCCGTGCGCCGCTGTTCGTGGCGCATCCAGTCTTCGATGCTCATCTTGTCGGGATCGACAGTGGCTTTTGCGTTACCACCGCTGATGGTGCGAACAGGTTTTGCAGCGACTGCCGGTGCAGCAGCTCCGGCCTTTTTGGTCATCTCTGCGAGCACTTTTTGCGCATGAAGTGCCTTCACGATCCACGGTTCGCGGATGCCGTTCAGTTGCTCTTCTTTTGCGCCCAGTGACTTCGCTACTTCGCGCAGGGATTGCGCGTATTCGGGTGACCACCCTTTGATCTCGCGGCTCAGTGCCTCGTTTGCGTCTTGCAGTTGCCTGGCAGTTTCCTGCTGCTCCTGCATTGCTCGTTGGCCTTCGTGCTGCTGGATTTGTGCGACGAATTGCGTGCGTGAGTCCTTCAGCCGCTGAAACTTCCGGTACTCGCTGTTAGCCAAGTCTGGGTTGGTTATTTCTAACTGATCCCAGTCAACGCTTGCGTACTGCTGCAAGCGGTCATCCATCGCGGTGAGTCGCGCCACCGCTTGGATGTTTGCCCTTTCAGCCTCGATGCGTGCCTGCTGCTGCGCGAATGTCTGCTCGGCTTGTTGGCGTGTTTGCGCCAGTTCCTGCGTCTTTCGCGTGTAGTCAGCTTGGCGAAGGATTGCGTCCTTCAACTCAGGCGGGAGTGCGTATTTCTTCCCCTCGTACTCGACTTCCTCGAAGACCTCCGGGTCAACGCCTTGCGTGTCGCCGTCGGTGTCGTTGGATTGGTCTGCAGTGGGGTCGCTTCCGTTCTCGGGCTGCGCCTGGTCGAGCGCGGGCTGCGAGAGTTCTGCCTCAGGCAGATTGTTCTCTGTGTCGTTCATGTGTTTTCAAAGTGAACGCGCAATAAAAAAGCCGCCCGAAGGCGGCTTGTGCTAACCGATTGCGCGGCGGCTAGATGCTTGCGAGCAGGACGGCGATGTCGTCTTCGTCGTCGCGCTCTATCTGTTCGCGCATAAAGCGCGCGATGAGTGCGGTTTGCAGTGCGTCTGCGTAGACCCTGCGGATGTCTTCGCTAATCCGGCGGGCTTCTTTGGCAAGCCCTGCGTAATCCGGCCCCTTGATGGGCTGCACCGCAACGACCTGCGCAGCCACAGCGGCAGGCGCTTCTACGTCTTGCGTGGCAGCGTCTTGAGCGTCTTCCTGCGCGGCGTCATAGGCTCTACGCACGCTCACCGGATCAAGCGGATCAACCTCCATCCACCGAGTACCCACCCGCACGCGGTAGCGCGTTCTGGGCGCGTATCCGGGTGTTGCACTTGGTGCTACGGCAAGCGGCGGCAGGACTTGGCATCGCTGGCCTGCAGCATCGGCATTGCCGACGAAGCAGACGATCCTGACGTTAGGGTCGGCTTGGTACTGCGCTTCTGCCCAAGTCACCCGAGCCAAATAGCTCGGGCCAGCTGTAGCCGAAACAGACGCAACTAATCCTGCGGCGACTGCGTTGCCTGTGCCGCAGTCCAGCGCGAGATCGACGCTTACCGTTGCGCCAGACGGCCCGCCTGCCACTGCATTGCCAGTCGTCGCGGCCAGCGTAATGTCTTCGCTGACTGTCGCGCCTGCTGGCCCACCTGCCACTGCGTTGCCGACAGTGAACGGGACGGTGGTGCCGCTAGTTGCCTGGTATTGCGCTTCGGCCCATGTGATGCGCACCCCACCGTAGACAGTAATGCCAGCCGTAGCGCCCGCCGCCACAGCGTTGCCCACCGTGAACGGGATGGTGACGCTTGGAGCGGCTTGGTACTGCGCCTCTGCCCAAGTGACGCGCACAGCGTCATAAATACTGACGCCAGCCGTGGAACCCGCTGCGACTGCATTGCCAACCGTAAACGGTACGGTGACACTAGGAATCGCTTGGTACGCGGCTTCCGACCACGTAACCCGCAGCCCGTATTGGCTCAGTGCGAACGTGCTGCCTGCAGCGACTGCGTTGCCGACGCCAAACGAAATAGCGACGTTTAGCGCCGCAGCGCCGGATGCGCCTGCAGCGACTGCGTTGCCGACTAGAAAGCCGTACTGTTTGTTCGGCCCAAAGGTTGCCGATTCCGCAATGTTTCCAGGCGCGCGATTCTGTATGGCAGGCGTAAGCCTGCGCGCACCTTGTGGCGGGATAGGCGGCAGCGGCATTGCTTAACCGTTGGCGATAGTCAGCATCAGTTCAACGGACGCGCCTGTGGCGGTCGAGTCCGGGTTAATGCAGATCTGCAGGGCCGACGTATCGAACACCCGCGGCATGCCGACACGCAGGTAGTCGTGCAGGTCAGCGTAGTTGGCAAGTGGCACGCGCCCAGTCCACAGCGGACGAATCACCAACACGTTGAACGTCCCGACCGTTGCCACCGTGCCGACCACGCCAGTGACGCCCTGCACGCCCGTATCGCCAGCTTGTAGCGGCAACTGCCACATGCGGCCCACCGTAGGCGCAGCGCCAATGCCGACTGCGCCCGTGCTTCGACCCGTGGCGCCGGACTGGTTGGTGTAGGTCACGTTTACGGCTTGGTTGCCGGTTGCAGCCGTTACCTGCTCCACCCAGATCTCGGTGTTCGTAAAATCCGTACCACTTGGCACCCTACCGCTATACGAACCGGGCGTCTGGCCGGTGGTGCTGGCGTTGAATGCGTAAGCGCCGCCCTTCCAGAGCAGGTCGTAGACCATGATGCGACTGGGAACGACGCTGGAGTATTCAACGTTAATGAGATGGCCGTTGTTGCCAGCGCCGAACGTATTGAGCAGCGGCATGCCAGCTGTAGTGTCGTCTGGCACCACGCCGGTCGTAGTGCTAGTTCCTGCCAGCACGCCAGCACCGGGGTCGCCAGCTAGGTCAATCGTAGAGAACCAGCCGTTTGCAACCGCGGTACGCGATGCGGTCTTCTTGATCGGCACGCGCTGCTTGCCGCTTGCGATCAGACCGTCCAGTGTGGTGATTGCCATGTCGTTTCCTTATGCGCTCACAAAGCGCAAGCGCATGTTTGTCCAGTCGGCTACCGACGCCCACGTGCCCGATGCCACGGTGAGCGTGTAGTCTCCGTTAAAGGTGCGTGTGGTGTCGGTGGCGATCACCGTGGTGTTGCATACCAGCGAAAGTGTCACCGATGCGCTGCCAACGATGCCCTGCACGCGGTAGTTAACTTTCAGATCAGTGCCAGCCTGGGGCGCAGACATTGACGCAAGCCGCACTTCGTCGGTCTGGCCCGCAGCTGTGGCGAAGATGTAGTCCGCGTCGCTGGCGGTCGTCTCGTTAATCAGCGAGAAGTGCGCGGTGCCTGTGCTGGGCGTCCACTGGGTCGTGATGTCGCTTGACGGGCGGGCGTAGGTGTAGGTGACGGATGGGAATTCCCACGCGCCGATCGTCGGGGTCGTGGTGCTTCGTGCGCTGCCAACGATGTCGAGGTCGCCGGTGTAGGTCTGGTCGCGGACGCCTGCATTGATGAGGTCAGCACCGGCCTTGACGCGGAAATCCTCGGAACCACTGGTGATTGACTGAAACTGATTTGCGTATGTCTTGCTGACAATGTTGCCGGTGGCCGTCCAACCGAATGAAGCTAGGTCGGTCGCGTTGTAGGTGCTACTTGCAGCGACAATTTTGGATGCGTTATCAGTAACAGATGAATGACCAAAAAACGCGCAATTTTTTACAAGAACGGATGAATAGTTGTTTGTGCCTATTGCGTTGCCAGACGAAAACCCAACGAATGTGCAATTCCTAATCTCGGATACAGTGTTTTCGCAAAATGATTGAATTAGCAGGCAATTAGTAATCCTTGATTCAAACCGCAAAGTAGCTGTATGCAAGATGCAATCTTTAAAAGACGCCCGACCACCCGAATTTGCATTTGATGTGAAAGACCCGCCGTTATTTTTTATTTGCAAGCCTTCAATAAGAAAGAATGCACTGCCTCCAGAAAATAATTCCGTAAAAGTGCCAGAATAAATGAATGAAACCCCGTTTGCAGTGTTGTACTTTAGCGCGTTAGTTAGTTTTGCTGCATTGTCTTTGAAAGAGTGAGTAGGGGCTGCGGTTAGATAGAAATAGCGAGTGGCGTCAGTCGTTATGCTCGGCCAAGTATTAGAAGTCGTGAATGACCATTCATTCCCGCCACTTGACGGATAAAGCTCGCCTTTCCATATGACATCAGCCGCAACAAGGCCACCGGGGTAAGTTGTACCAGCAGCAGTCATCCACGCTTGAATAGTCGCGTAAGTTTTGCCGGGGCCAATTGAATTAGTGACGGTAGTAGGCATTAGTCAATCAACTCTTTGTTAAAAACGCCTTTGAGGGGCGAATCAGGTTCTGGCTTTGGAAACTCACAATCCCAGCGCCCTTCTTCGCTTATCACTTCAATCTCATGGAAAAGCCCAGCAGCGACCGGAAATCGACAAGGACCAACGTACTCGGATGTTTTGATGATCGGTCCGTCTTTGAAGTGCCGATAGCTGACCTTGATCGTCGTACCTTCATGCACAAAGCTGTTGTGGTCAATCCAGTGACGGTGACCACGGTAAACGAAACCCTTGTCGAAAGGTCCGTGGCATCGCACAAAAAAGTCGCCGCGATCAACTTCTTCCATTAGAAACTCAACTGAAAGACGTGGATGATCGGCTGGAGGCTTCCAGTTCGACTTGTTTCGCACTCCGCAATAAACAGCCTTTTATTTACATCATCAAGGCAAGCGCCAACGGTAATTGACAGCGTACTTCCACCAGCGTCCAATGTATTCGGAGGCCCTGCAACAAGCCATGTTGAATAAGGATCAACAGAGTTTGCTACTTTTGTTCCTGCCTTTACGCTTGCTAAGTCTTCGGCATCGTAAGCCCATATTCTCCAGCGATATGGATAAGCGTGCCACGACTTATACGAGTTTACAGGATCAGCAGGGCCATCTATTCCGGGGTTGCCGTAATAAATACTGCCGGTGCCGTATCTACCTATGTGCAAAACACTGCGAGTTCCGCTTGGAAAGGCAAGACCCGCGCATGTAGCAGTATTACTCCAAAGCGGTGTCTCGCCTTCGCCGGGATATTGCTTCTCGCAAAGAACCGTATTTGGTAGTGGATTAACTACGCCAACCTGAGATGTATCCCAACTTGCTAAAAACGGCCCCATATTCTGATTGCTGTTAATCGAATACTGCTTGTCAGCTTGAAGCATATCGCCGCCTAATGCCGACCGCCAGTAGCTTGGGATGCTGCAACCAGCACCAGCAAGTGTTCTTTGTGTTCTGCTTCCGGCCCAGCTAGTTGGGCCAGTTATGGTTCCGCTTGTTATTCCGAGGCCTGCCCTTTTCCACAATGGGGCAATTGTTGCTGTACCGCTTGCATCGTAAAAATCTTCAAAGCTTTGATAAATATTTACCCCGTCAGTAAACATCCCCGCGCAAGTAGGATTCTCGGATCCCGGACCAAATGACTGGCCGCGATTACCTCCGGTAATATCAAAAAAATAAGGGGCGGATGTTGACGCGCCAACCCACGAAGCAATCGGCATGTTCGCGGGGTTTCCAGTGGTATCGAAACTAGCCGGGATGCTGATCTGACCTATGTTTGGCCCACCATCAGCATTACGAGAGCTAATAAATAAAGAATTGAGTGATGGGTTATAAGCGATATATTGCCCAGCACCAGAACCTACCCCACCACTCCAATTATTTGGGTTGGCCTGCCCGCCATCAGACGGAACCCTAAACGCGCCAAGGTACCGTCCCGAGCCGGTGACATTGGCTTCGTACAGAAGAGGCAAGGAGCCAGCCGCACTCACCGTCAGCGTCAGCGCCCTTGAATCCGCGCCCAGAGCATTGGTCGCCGTAAACGTAATGCTGCCGCTTGCCGTAGCCGTAGGAGTGCCAGACAAGACGCCTGCCGAGCTAAACGCCATCCCAGTCGGCAGCGTGCCGCTAGTGACCGTCCAGGTGATCGGCGTGGAGCCGCTGGCCGTGAACGTCGTGGACGGGTAGACCGTATTGACCGTGCCAGCCACCAGGAATGCCGGCGACGTGATCGTCGGCGCAGACGGTGCTGTTACTGCTGCTTGCAGGCCGGCTGCGGATGCGTTGCCAATACCCGCTGCGACGGTCGCAGACCCGCCGGCCCTTCTCCAGCGTATTGCGACGTTGACGGCGCCCGGCATGCTTAGCTCTGGGTGATGGTCAGGATGTCGTCAGTTGCGCCTGACCAGTCCAGCGTCAGCGAACCGGCCTGAATGCTGCGGTCAGAGCCTAAATCGACGTATGCCAAGCACTGCTTAGCCGCGTTGGTGTTGTTGTAAATGATTCCCCACCTTGCAGCTGTAAATCCTGTCGCGTCCTGTGCGACGGTCACAGCCGCTGCACGCAGCGTCGGCACCGTGCCGCCTACGTTGCTCCACGTCACCGATGAAAGGGTGGGGCCGCCTGCGGTGTAGCTGGTGCCAGCCGCCACCTGGTTGGCCGCCATGTTGGTGGTGCCGCTGCCACCGAAATGAGGCGCTGTTGCGCCAACCGTCGGGGTCGTTGCGGATGTGATGAGCCCGATCTTTAGCGCGTCAGAACCCAGGTTGTGGAGTTTTGAGCCAAGATCGTGCAGACCTTGCGCAAACCATTTGATATCACCGACTGCCATGAGAATTCCTTACTGAATTGACCCTGCTTCTGGCGGCATTTGCGCCTCGATTGCAGGCTGATTGACGGGAATAACCGGCTCGACGCCGATCACCTTGTTTGTCACCGGATCGCGCACCACACGCTTAGGCGCTGTCATCACATTGGCAAGGCCAGCCACCTGCTGTGCGAGCGACTGCTGCATCGCCTGCATGCCGGCCACGATGTCCTGCGTGGTCGCCATCAGCGCACCTGCAGTGCCGGGATCGGTGCCCAGCATCTCGGCCGTTGCGCGGCGATCTTCTGCAGCGTGTTGGCGCAGCTGCGTGGTTTCCTGCGCGCCTGCTTTTAGCTGCTCGACGTACACACGCACCTGGGCGTCTAGGTTCGCCTTGTAGCGCTCCAGCTCGGCCTTCTGGTCTTCGATAGCCTTTTGCAGCTGCATCTTCTGCGCCTCGATCTGGCCGTCTTGCTGCACTTTCTGCGACTCCAGCTGCGCTTTCTGCATCTCTGCGGATTGCAGGGCTTGCTGCATTTGCTGCATCTGCATTTGCGCCTGCGAGAGCTGGGCCATCAGCGTCTGCTCGTTGATGTCTTCGTCCTGCTCTTCCAGTTTCTGAATGGCAGGCGGCAGCATGGTCTTAAACCGCGCGGCGATCTTCTCGGCTTCCGGGAAATCCATATTGCGAGCCAGCACGTCCATCAGCAGCGGTGCGGTGCTGGGATTGGCGCGCATGGTTTCCAGCAGGAAGTTCTGCGTTTCATCGCGCTTGGTGCTGAAGCTCGGGCCAGCCTCGACAACCAGGTCGTACTTGCCGCGAGCAAGCTCATAAACCTTGCCGTACTCGGCGGCTTCCTTCGGGTTCACCAGCACGTTCTTTACGCCACCGTCTTCGCCCAACACGCGCACCATGCGCTCGGTGTTGTAGACGGCCGGGATCAGGTCAATCAGGCACCTGCCTGCGTACTTGATGGCCCGCGAAAGGTTGTCGATGAAGTGAAACGTCGACACATCACCCTCGCGCTGCCGTGCAAGGATGGCGCGACCACTGGTCTCGTTGCTGCGTGCGCCGAGACTGGCATCGTAGATACCTAGTATCGCTTTCATGTCGTCGCTGCTATTCAGCGCCTCTTGCAGCGCTCCAGCAGGCACGCCGGCGAATGGCTGACGCTGCGGCGGGATGCTGCCTTCGTACTCGAGGAACGGGTGCGATTTGACGTTGGCGCTTTGCCACTTAGGGTCGCCATCGAACGCACCACGCGGCCCAATGAACGGAGCCTTGGGAGCCAGCGCAACCAACTCGGTACTGGCAGTACGCCAGAAGTTGAACATCATCTGGCTGTCGCGCGCATCACGCACCAGCGAGCGGAAATAGCGCTTGCCCTGAACGTTCACCTCGTCGCCATAGACCGGGATGATCGGGATGTACTTACCCGGCCAATCGACCGTCTCCAGCACTTCAGCGCCGGTCATGATGTGCTGCTTGACGCGATAGCAGCGTGTCTCACGCTCGCCGATCACCGTCAGCTGCTGCGCATCCCACAGCGGCTTGTTCGCTTCGTACAGCGCGGCATCCAGCACCTGGCCGTTGCTCAGCTGCACGATGGGCTTCATGTACTCATCGCGCGACCAATACTCTGCAATGCGCACCGAATCTTCGTTGCGCCACAGGCTGTCGCGGTCATCGCCGTCCGCACTCCAATCGCTAGCCAGCGTGCTTTTGCCGTACTTGCTCTCAAACTCGGTCAACGGCATCAGGTCGGTGATAAACCCATAGCGCCAGTCCGACGCATCCGGTGCCGTGCTGGTGGGGTCGGCATAGACAGTCAGCGGGTTGGCGATGCGCTCGATCTTGATGTCCAGATCGAACGTGTCTTCGTGCGCGTAGTCCGTTGACAGTCGGAAGTATCCGAAGCCGGTATAAACCGCAGACTCAAGCGCGGTGTCATACGCCACATCGGCATTGGACGATTGTTCGATGTTGCGGATCAGGCCGTTGTAGATTTCGGCCGTATCCGGGTCTGCATTGCTGTCAGCAGGCCGCACGCGGATTGCGGGCTTGTTCTGGCGCGCATCGTTCACCACCTGTCTGGCAAACGCTGGCATGCGGTTGATTGTCAGGCAGGGGCGGCCTTCAAGCTCTCGCTGCTTACGCACATGCAGCGGCCATTGCTCGCCCATGCGCGCAAACATCAGATCATCAATGGCCCAATTGCGATTCTCGGCTTCTGCGTCGTGAGCGAGCCTGAACCGCTCCTTCGCATCAGCAAGAGTGTCTTTGTCAGCCATTACGACATCCAATGAATTTCGGCGTCCGCAGGCTTGCGGGCCGGTTGTTGTTCCTTCAGCGCCACCGCCAAATAGCGAAACGCATCGGCGTGGTGGCTTGTCCAGTCATGCAGCGGGCCGAGTGATATCTGCCGCTTGTCGTCGATCTTTTCGCGGTACTGGCGCAGCGCATCCAACAGGCCAGCGCACCTGCGCTTGTCGAACCATGTGCGTGGCAGCAGCATCCGAACCGCATTGATGCCATCAGCGACCGGCAGGTTCGGAGCTACGCGAAACTTGATGCCCAGGCTTGCAGCGGTTTCCAGTCGGCTGCGACCGCTGCCCAACTCGCGCACTTCGATGTCATGCGGTGCCCAGTGATCGCCGTAGCTGTACGCCTTGTCTTTGACCACGCGCACGTAGTGATCCAAGCCAAACCCACTGGCCTCATACGCATCCACAATGCGCACAGAGCCACCACGCGGCGCTTGGAAGAACACGATCGTGGTGCTATCAGCCACACCTAAGTCCCACGCGGTGTGCACTGGCGTTGCCGGGTCAATCGGCACATCGGTAATGCGCCCGTCCGACTCAGCCGCCTGCAAGTCCTTGGCGTAATACGCGCCTTGGATCGCTGCCTCAAAACTGCACTCGAACTCCTGCGCGTATTGATCGGCAGTCATCTGGCTGGCAGCGGCTTCCAGTTCTTCCTTCGGCAGAATTCCTGTTTCGCTGGCCCGCAGCATTAAGCGGAACCAATCCGCCTTACCGTCTGCTTCGCTAAAGATTCTGTAAAAACTGTTGTGGCCTTTAGGCGTGCCAATAAACACCGCCCTACCCTGCCGATCAGCCAACAATGGCCGAATCACTTCGCCCCAAATCTGTGGAGCAAAGTCGGCATATTCGTCCAGCACCACATCGTCGAGATAAATGCCGCGCAGTCGCACATCTGCGTTATCAGCGCCATAAAGCCTGATGCGCGCACCATTCGGAAAATCGGCTCGCAGTTCCACTTCGCTGAACTGCACACCAGGCACAACCGCTGCGAACTTCTTCAAATACGCCCACGCAACGTCTTTGGCCTGGCCGAAGTACGGGGCGATGTACGCACCGCGCCAGTCTTCGCGCTGTGTGGTCAGCGCAGAGCGCAACAGGTCATTGATGCAAGCGACTGTCTTACCCGCGCGCCGATGGCAGACCATGGCACTCCAGCGCGTGGTGCGCTGGTGGAACGGCAGGAATGCCGCTCTTGGCGAG
>Ga0114976_10002548_pt1 | contig 11431 bp, 9 predicted proteins | sample S_130805_EF_Meta_FD_87319 | JGI IMG/M metagenome (GOLD analysis project Ga0114976, IMG submission 87319) | Freshwater microbial communities from Lake Simoncouche, Canada to study carbon cycling - S_130805_EF_MetaG | ecosystem: Environmental > Aquatic > Freshwater > Lake | place: Lake...
GAAAATTCAACCGTATCTTTCTTCATTTGAACCGGAGAAGCAGTAACCGTTACTTCGTTAAGATTTTTGGCTGCCACTTTCAGGTAAATATTTCCCAGATTGAGGGTTGCATTTTCTTTGGTAAAATTCAGCTTTCTTTCAATAGGCTCATATCCCTGAAACTTTACTTGTAACAACATCTGACCCAGTGTAATATTGGTAATACTAAAACTACCATCTGCCGCAGCCAGCCCAAATACTTCCAGGGTAGAATCCCTGGCATCTAGGATGGTAATGCTTGCATCTTTTAGACTTTGTTTGTTTAGGGTATCCAACAACTTACCTCTCACAGTTCCAACTGTTTGTGCTTGGGTAAACAGAGCTAAATTGCTGATAATCAACAACAAAATAAATTTTTTCATAATATTAAATATAAGCCGAATACAAAATTACTACAGACTAGCAGAATTATTGAATATTTACTTACTAACGGAAAACTAACTGGATAGTTGGTGTTGACCTTCTTATAATCGGTGAAAGAATGAAAAAATAGGCAAAAAGGGTATTAAATCGGGGGAACAACCTGTAAAATATAGCAAATGCCCCGCCAAAACAGAAAATGTAAATACCTTTAGGATGCATCGGGCAGTTTTTACTTACCAGGGCCCTGCAAACCACTCAAAATGAACCCCATGAAACAACTCATTACAATCAGTCGATTTTGGATGATGGTATTGCTTTTCGGAGGAATGTTACTCAACGCCGGATGTGAATCTGCTCCCTCTGCAGCAAACCCTCCGGAAAAAGACACTACCATGAAGGGAACTGCTGCGGCTTCTTCTTATAGTGTGGATATGCTGAACAACCAAAAAGATCCTTCCTGTGGCATGCCCGTTTCTGCTGGCGTATCCGACACAGCACATTACAATAATTACGTGCTAGGATTCTGTTCTTCGGAGTGCAAGGCAGAATTTATGAAGAATCCTACCGCCATGTTAGCGGCTGCTGATTTGAAAAAAGACAAGTAAGCAATTAGCTGAACAGGTACTCAACATCTTCGCGGGTAAGGCTTTTTACAAAACCTTCATCGTCTGTAATTAGGTCGCGGGCCAAATTACGTTTACGTTCCTGCAGTTTTAATATTTTATCCTCTACGGTATCGGTGCAGATCATTCGGTAGGCAAAAATATTTTTGGTTTGCCCAATTCGATGGGTTCTATCAATAGCCTGTTGCTCTACAGCGGGGTTCCACCAGGGATCTACAATATATACGTAATCGGCAGCGGTAAGATTTAACCCTACGCCCCCTGCTTTTAAGGAAATCAAAAATACCCTGCACTCATCGTCTTCCTGAAATCTGCGGATAGCTCTTTCCCTTTCCTGTACAGAGCTGCTGCCGTCGAAATATTCATAGGCTACGCCCAGTTCTTTCATTTTTTCTTTTATCAAGGCCAACATTCCTAAAAACTGAGAAAAAATCAGGGCCTTGTGGTTGCTGATATTTTCTGTGATTTCCCTGCCAATTTCTTCTAGCTTAACCGAAACATTGGGAAACCGCTCTTCTTCTTTCACGATTGCCGGGCTATCACATATCTGTCGCAGCTTCATCAATCCTTGCAAAATAGTAAGTTGAGATTTTTGAATTCCCTGTTCTTCCACTACCCCTAAAATTTTATCGCGATAATCATTTCGATAGGCATCATAAATTTTACGCTGCTCTTCTCCCATTTCACAAAACAATACCATCTCTTGCTTTTCCGGCAAATCACGGGCCACCTGCTCTTTAGTGCGGCGAAGGATGAAGGGATACAATAGTTTTCTTAAATGGTCTTTCTGCTCTTTTTCGCCGAATTTATCGATAGGCACGGAAAACTCCTGCTTAAAAAATTCAATCGAACCCAACATACCGGGATTCAGAAAATTCATTTGTGCGTAAATGTCGAATGTATTATTCTGAAGAGGCGTTCCGCTCAAACACAGTCGGTTGGTCGCTTTCAACAATCCGGCTGCTCGGGTAACTTTACTGGAAGGATTTTTTATTGCCTGACTTTCATCCAAAATCACATAATCGAATGGAATTTCAACCAGCTGACGAATATCGCTGCGAAGGGTTCCGTAGGTTGTGATGATTACATCAATTTTATTATTTAATAAACTATCGCGGTTTCTCGTACCTCCGTGGTGAATATAAAAAGTTAATTCCGGCGTAAACTTGGTGATTTCATTTTGCCAGTTGAATAAAAGGGTAGTAGGACAAACCACCATGGCTTTTAAAGTGCCGTTCTCTTTTTTTAATTGATGTAAGAAGCTGAGAGCCTGGAGTGTTTTTCCCAATCCCATATCATCGGCTAAAATCCCACCCCACCTAACTTCGCGCAGATAATTCAACCATTGGAAGCCACTTTCCTGATAGGGTCGCAATATCTCTTTTAAGTGAGCCGGAGCGGGAATGGGTTTGATCGAATGATTTTCCCTGAGTCGCTCATATTTTTCTTCCAGTTGAAAAAACAATTCTTCTTCATCGCGTTGCAGATAGAGTTCTTCAATTACACTAAAATGATACTTGCTCAGTTTCATGTTACCGGCTTTCCCATCCCCAACTCGGAAAAGCAGCGCATATTTTTTTAACCATTCTTCTGGTAAAATTCCGAGCGAACCATCCTGCAACTGAACAAACTGCTGTTTATTGGCCAGGGCTTTTTTTACATCATCTACCGTTATTTTCTGATTCCCAAAACTGATTTCCACTTTGGCATCAAACCAATCGGTATTACTGCTGATATGTATTTTTGTTGAAGGCTTTGCGGTATTGAATCGGAAATTTTTCAGGGCCTCAAATCCATATACAGGTATATGTTGTTCTTTTACAGCATCCACAAATAAGAAAAACCAATTATTCTTGAGCACTTCGGCGCCTTTTAGCGCCAATATTCCTCCGTCTACTTCTGCAAATCCGGAATGCAGGGAGCGTAATTTTGCTAATTGTGCTTCTTCAGCCGGTATATTTCTTTTGATAATTAAAAGTCGGTCGGCCGCCGGAATATACACTTGTGGTTTATCGCCAGTCTTAACCTCGTGCCCCCGATAACTGAATACCGGAACAAATAAGAGGTTATCGTTTCTTTCCCGCAACAATACCTTCATCTCTGGTTTCTCATCTTTCACTTCCTCTTTTAGCACATTATTAAACTGAACACGGTATTCTCGGGAGAGGGGTAAAACAAAATCCTTCAATGCATCCGACCAATTGGCAGCAGGAATTACCACAGTGCCGGTAGGTAAAAATTTAATCAGATGCAGGATATCCTCTTTTTTCTGCCATTGATAAAAACGATTCTCCCTGGCAAACAAAAGCGGGGTGTCTAAAGCATTATCTGCAATACTAAATACTCCTTCGGGCGTTACCACGCTACAGCTAACTTCGTACTTACCATTGGTATAGTTAACCATAAATTCAGGAACGAGTGGCTCGTCTATTGGTTCGGCCTTTTTCAGCTGAGCGGTAGTAAAAGTTTTTCCCTTGTTTAGATAAAAAAAGAAGGCGCTTTGATTCATCTGTCCGAAAAGCTTCCGAATGCGGGGGAAGAGATATTCTATCACCAAACTTTTGGTTTCATCTGGCAAACCATCTTCATGTTGATGAATGATATTTTCCCAGATTCCCGAAAAGGGGGAGTTCTTATCTAAGAATTTACTTACTTCCGAGGGCTGTAATTTTCTAAGTAATTCAAGAGTAGCTTTGTCATCATCGCTAAAAATATCTTGATTTATGTATTTACTGATATCCAGCCGGGTAACTTTTGATATGTACTTGGTTCGGGTTTCATCCGGCTCTCCCTGAATAGCTATAAACTGTAAGGGCTGGTAAGGTTCTCCCTCCATTCCCAACACCACGCCCAATTGCTGAACAGAAACAGTTGTTGGTTGAGGCGTTTCCTGTTCCCAGCGTTCTGCCTCCGCAGTTGGCAGCAGCCTGCTTTCTTGCATCGATGCTACCGGCATAACCTGTGCAACGCGTTTAATAGAAGTATCCAGTACCCGTAAATATGGCTTTCCATCGGTATACGTAAATTCAAATTTCCCAGTTAAGTCGTCGTTCAATGAATATCCGTAGAGGGAAAGCAGTTTGTTTTTTTCTTTATCAAGATTTCGGATGGTATCAAAATATCCCGCCCCAAAATTGCGCAGGAGCTGTAAAAAAACAATGTCTTTATGAATGCATAAAGGGTGTTCTTTTTCCGATTCACATTGGCAACTGGTATCAAAATTCCGTTCCTCATTTTTCCTAATAATTACCCGAAAGGTTTTCCCCTCCCAATCAACCGATGCAATTACACACTCATCTTTTGCTTCTAAAATTGCTGCACGACTGCTGCGTAAAAAATTTTCTGAAGCCTCAAAATTATCGCGGGAAGAAAGCATGCGGATCAATTTCAGCTCCAGCTGCTTCATCTTAACCACCGTATGTCGTTGATCGTATTCCAGCTCTTTATTGCCGAGCATATTTTTATCCAACAGATCTTGCAACTGAAAAAGTGCTCCGGCTTTGTGGCGACAAATTTCAGATAAATTGTAAGGACAGGTACATCGAAGGTTAATAGTTTTGGGATCCTTATAGCGATTGATATGAATCTTATAGTAAGTTGCATATCCATCATCTTTAACCCGCATCACGATGTTCCCCATCAGATCGTCGAATTCAACCAGCTCAACATTTCCCATACTATGGATCCGCTTTCCTCTGCGAATCACTTCATCGGTTCCGTTGTTGTGTATATGCTTAATCAGGTAAGGTAATGCCATAAAATCCTTTCATTTCGCTCTATCCCGCAAAACAGGGTACCGCCTGTTTTTTCAAAAAAGGGCAAGTCACAAAAGTAACGAAAAGCAAGGGGCTTTCCCAATCCAAACTATTCATTTCGGGCATAATTAACCGGAACATTAACAAGTTGTGGAAAACCCCCAATAACCACTTCAGAATAACCGACTAGTCGGCTCGCTTCCTAGTCAGCCAGCAAAAAATACTATTTCTTAGCTACGGGTTGTAAATAAAACCTGCTATTAGGCCTGAAAATTTTGCCCAACAAGCACTATCGGAAATATTAGCAGGTAATTAGCTTACTAACAAGTCCCCATTTATATATCGGGGTAATACATTGGCAACATCGGGGGTTACGCAATACAGTAAATCTTTTTCCAGCCCATATGCAGCAAGTCGGTGCCAATGGGTGGTTAACCGAATAAAATCGGGCAGTTGATTGCGGTGCTGGTTGTATAAATTTTCGGCCATCAGGCTGCTGTCGCAGTGGATGGTAAAATGTTCTTTTATGCGGCTGATAACGGCTCCGGCAAACAGGGCATCTTCAATATTAACCCGGTCTTTCCAGGCCGAGCAACCCAATACAACCGGCATTCTTTGCTGCAACAGATAGTCGCAAACAGCCGATAGATTAGGGAATGAACCTGTGATTACATCCGCAGCGCCATTTTGCAAAGCTTTGTGCAATAAGCGGGTTCCATTGGTGGTGGTTAATACGAGCGTTTTGTTTTCAATAAACGACCGGGGATATTCAGCTGGTGAATTGCCATACGACAAGCCAGGGATTACTTTCCCATCCCGCTCCCCAGCAGTTATGCCCCCCGTATCGTTGCCAATTCGGATACATTGCTCCACCGAATCTACCGGTATCACCCGGCTGGCACCATTGTGCAGGGCAGTGGCTATGGTAGAAGTAGCTCTAAATACATCTATAATTACTACGATGGTTCCGCTCAAATCGTATAAATCCAACAAACGGGGCGATAAAACCGTGTGAAGGGCAGGAGGTTGGGATAACATGCAGCAAAGATACTAACCATCCGATAAACAGCATAACAGGTTACCCTACCCTTCCCGATCCGGCTGCTGTTTACTTGCTCCGGACACGTCACGGCTCTTGTTACTTATTTTTTGTAAGTATCAGTAATTCGTTGGCTTGCACTTCGGTTACATAGCGCTTGATGCCCTGTTTGTCGGTATAATTTTTATTTACCAATTTACCCTCAACCACCACTTCGGTGCCTTTTACCAGGTACTTCTCGGCTATTTCCGCCAATTTACCCCAGGCAACCACTGAATGCCATTGTGTTTCGGTTATTTTCTCCCCCTGCGCATTTTTGTACTGCTCGCTGGTTGCCAAACTCATATTGGCAACTTTTTTGTCGTTTTCAAAAGTTTTAATGTCTGGATCCTGCCCCAGATGGCCAATCAACTGTACTTTGTTTTTTACCTGATTCATATAAATAGGTTTAATGAATGATTGCAGCATTGGCTGCATTTACGCAACAAATATGAAGCAGGCGAATACCGCTAAGCGAATTTTAAACGTTTATATCCGTTTATAAGCGTTTACAAACGTTTTTTGGGTGAAAGCACGGATTCCAAAAGATATAAATCACAGGTATAAATACGGTATGGGAAGCCTTTAACGGCGGTTATTTTAGCAGTCGTATAAAATATGTATTTCCCATGTCGGAATCAACTAAAAAATGCCCTGCCTGCGGAGGAGAGGTTCGGGGTAGGGCAGATAAAAAATATTGTGACGAATATTGCCGCAATGTTTTCCATAATCAACAATACTGCGAAACGCATGAATATGTGCGCAACATCAATCAGAATTTGCGAAAAAACAGAAAAATATTAGAGCGGCTGTTGTTAAATCATCGATTCATGACCCGAGCCCCGCAATATCGATTGTTCAGTATGGGTTTTCGTTTTCAATATTTTACCCATACTTATACCAACCGAAATGGACAATTGTACTATTTCTGTTACGAATACGGATACTTATTGCTCGATAAAGAACGGGTATTGATTGTGAAAAAACAGCCCTCGGCAGAAAAATATCCGGCACTTATCCGATAAGCAGGCTGATTAATGGAAAGGAGGCTTTACAACCCGGGCTTTTACAGGGGTTTGCCGAATAGAAATAAAAATCTCCGTTCCTTCCGATGCATGAGAAATGGCTACATATCCCATTCCTATCGCTTTTCCAAGTGTGGGAGATTGCGTACCACTGGTTACAATGCCTATGTTTGCTCCGGAGGCATCCAGTATTTCATAATCATGCCTAGGTATGCCGCGGTCAATCATTTCAAATCCTACCAACTTTTTGGTAACTCCATCGACTTTTTGAGCGGCTAGTATTTCGTGGGCAGTAAACGGTTTGGTAAACTTGGTAATCCATCCCAACCCCGCTTCTAAAGGAGAACTGGTATCATTGATATCATTGCCATATAAACAATAGCCCATTTCTAATCGCAGGGTATCTCTAGCTCCTAATCCGATCGGTTTAATTCCGTGCGATTTTCCTGCCTCCATTAATGCATGCCAAATTGTTACGGCTGCATCGCCCTGATCTTCAAAATAAATTTCAACTCCGCCGGCTCCGGTGTAACCTGTTGCACTGATAATTACATTTTCTACGCCAGCTACTTTTCCGCGAACAAAAGTGTAGTACTTCAAATTCATAATATCCGTATCGGTAAGCTGTTGTACAACTTTATTGGCTTCCGGCCCCTGAATAGCCAGCAAACAAGTTTTGTCGCTGATGTTGTGCATTTCAACACCATTGGTATTGTGCTTACTCACCCAATTCCAGTCTTTTTCTATGTTAGATGCATTCACCACCAGCATGTACGATTGATTGGGGGTTAAGCAATACACGATTAGGTCATCTACAATCCCTCCTTGCTCGTTGGTAAAACAACTGTATTGAGCCTGCCCCTCCACCAAACGGGCGGCATCATTGGAGGTAACGCGTTGAATCAAATCCAGCGCATCCGCCCCTTTCAGAATAAATTCTCCCATATGGCTCACATCGAATACTCCCACCTGATTTCGAACTGTATGGTGCTCATCATTGATGCCGGTGTAACTGATGGGCATATTGTAGCCAGCAAATTCGGCCATTTTAGCACCTAGGCCTATGTGTAAATGCGAAAAGGGGGTATTTTTCATCCAGGTAGTTTTTGAGTTGCAAAAATAGGTGAAGCCGGGGGTTGTAAAAATAAAAAAGACTGTCCGCCAGAGGCGGACAGCCTAACCTTCCACAATAACCCACATCAAATCAGTTTATGATAGAAAATATAAGCGGCAGCGGCTACTTTATCTTCTCTAATTACTGCCGAATTGCTATTGGCAGATTGAAACCAGTAAAAAAAAGCTTTTTTATCGGATGGAACTGTGTGAAGGGCCACTTTTTTGGGCTCTGCAGGCTTTTCCAATTCTTTTTTAATTTCGTCAAGTTCACGGTTTTTCTTCTCCAGTTCATTCTCTAATTGACGGCGGCTTTTTCGATAATCCTGCATGGGATTGGTTTCATCTTCCTTATCACCATCCCAACTTTTCAGATTGTCGGTATTGCCGGTTCTTTTCAAACCTTCCTGCGTCATTTCATATTCAACTCCAGTTCTCCAATTATTTTTCGTTTCAAAATCAGACCAATCATCTCCGTCTTCGTTATCCGCAATATTTAGAAAAAAGAAACGGTTTCTTACCGATCGGTCGATCTGGATTTTCTTACCTACTGGCACCTGAATGGTTAACACCAGCTGTTGGTTACGGAATTTTGCGTTGGGAGCTAAGTGAATGCCGCGATTCAGTTTCAAAACAGAATCTTGCTGCGTAAACCCGTACTGAATATTTACTAAGTTTTTACGGGCTTCCTCTCCATCTTTTCCATTGCTCAAACGGGTACCTGTAACATGGTAAAGCGAGTCGTTACTTTTTTCTACATGAACGCTGATATTGCTGAGCTGCAAACTATCCCCGTCAATTCTTAGTAATCCCGAAACCTTAATACCGGAGCTGATGGTGGTGGTGCTGATTTCTGAGTCGGCTACCGTTACCAGCAACTTTCCACTGCTTGGTTGGGCAATCGCATATTCCTGCTTTTCACGCGCTTTTACTTCGAAATGTTTAGAAAAACCAGCCAATAAAAATATGCCACTTACCAAACCAATTACCCACAATCCTGCGAATGTATATCCCAAATAATTATTCCCAGATTTAACGCCCATTATACGGCGAATAAAGGCAGTAATAAATGCTATGATAGGTATCCCAAAAAACAGAAGAAGAAATAACCAGGCGAGCACTTGCTGAGGTGCGCTGTCTAGCACAAAATCTTTCAAGGGAAATACACTGGCCCCAGCAAATAAGATGGCTACCAGGGCAGCTAGTAAAGCCAGGGAAATTACCCCACCAATGAACATAAAAAATGCTTTGAATAGAATGCCAATAGCATTGGCTAGTCTTGAGATGCCCGATTTAGCGATAGGACGAGTTTCATTTACTACATTGGCAGATGTTTCTTTTACGGTTTGTGTAACTTCTTCCCCCATCTGTTGTGCTTTTTCAGAAACATCTTTTCCCCACTTTTCTGCCCGGGATTTAAATCCCTGTAGATCTTCTTGTATGGTATTTTTAATGCTGTTCAGGTCTACTTTTTCGCCACGCATTTCCAGTTTTTCGGTTGCCGATTTTGCCTCGGGAATAATGGCCCATAACACGGCATAAATTACCAGCAGCGTTCCCCCAAAGGAAGAGAATACAATTTTAGAGAAGGATTCGTGGTTATAAAACCAATGGAAATATTTATTTAAAAAGGAACTGAGAATGCCGAATACTAGTGGCAAGGCAAAAATTATCCGGGGTATCCAAATCGCTATATCAAAGTAGCTGGCGATACCACTGGCTACCCCGGCAATAACTTTTTCATCGGGATTTCTATACAAACGCTTTGTAGAAGCAATTCCCGCTAAAGTTCGGGAAGGCAAAATAATCCACAACAGAATATACAGTATTATTCCGCTACCCCAACCAATCGTGGCTAGTGCAAAAGCAACCCGAATGATGGCTGGATCTAGCTTAAAGTAATGTGCCAGTCCCCCACATACCCCACCTAAAAACTTATCATTGTTATCACGAAATAATTTGTCACGATAGGGAGGCATGTTTTGTGCATCATTGGCAGTTGCAGACTGATGTTGAGATGCTGCCCCAGGATTTAATCCAGGTTCATCTTGATTCAGTTCTTCGGGGCGGCCCATATTATCTATAATAGTATTCACCTGGCTGTCGGTGATGCATACACTGCCCTTTTTAAGCGCTTCTCCGAATAATTCGGCGATACGGCTTTCTATATCATTGATAATTTCATCGCGGCCCTCTTCGTTGGCAAAGCAGCGGCGCAAGCTGTCGGTATATCCCTTCAGCATCTCAAAAGCGGATTCTTCAATGGGAATCACCCGACCCTGAAAATTAATGTTGATTACCTTTTTCATGATAGCTATTTTTATATTCTTCTCCAGTTAAAAGCAGGAGAATACTTTATTAGGAATTATTGGTGGTGGTTAATGGTTGTGTTAAGGCGGATACTGCTGCTGCCAATTCGTTCCAGGTGAGTTCCAATTCGTGGTAAAATTGTAAGCCCTGTTCCGTCATTACAAAATATTTACGGGGCGGGCCACTGTTGCTTTCTACCCATCGATAGGTAAGTACACCGGCATTTTTCAGGCGGGTGAGCAAGGGATATAAAGTGCCTTCCAAAATATGTAGGTTGGCCGACTTCATTTTTTCTACCAAATCACTTGGATAAACTTCCCCCTGCCGGATAATAGAAAGAATGCAGAATTCCAATACACCTTTCCGCATTTGACTCTGGGTATTCTGAATGTCCATACAATTGTTTTTTAATGAAAGTGAAAAGCGGGGTAATCTGTGGGGGTCGGATTAAAAGGCAAAGTGCTTCCTTGTGCTGCGTGTTCGGCGGCTTCTTTCCAGCTTCCACAGATCGGCAATGCCAAATACCTGGGGTTGGATACTTTCTGTGCGAGAAGCAGCAACTGCTTCTATTGATAAAGCTGTTCCGGTAGACATGCTTTCTTTACCGAATGATTGATCTGAGGTTTGATTCGTTTTCATGGTTTTTATTTTTTAATGTGATTGATTGAATGTTGTTGATTCATTTGCTTTGACAAGACAAAGATAAGAGGAATTTTAGTACTATGCAACACATAGTACCTACCTTAATTTAGTAATCGGCTAAGGTAGGAAGTAAATAAAACCATATAACATTGATTGTCAATAATATATGAAAAATTAGGGGATTTTCGACGGCTCCAAAAAAGGGATGAGCGGCAAAAAAACGGGGATGAATGAAGATGTTATGACCCAAAAAAAGGGATTCGTCAGCACTTTGTGGGGTCGGTGGCCAATAAATAAGGTGACAAAAGTTGAGGAATCGGCTATTTTTCGCTGGAAGAGCCTGCAATGGCTTCAATAATTGAAGATACAAAGCTTACCAACAATGAAAACAACAGGGCAGGCAGCCAGCCATCCACGGAGAATCCGGGTACTATCTGAGTAGTAAGGCGAATAATGAAGTAGTTGATTACAATTAAAAATAAA
>Ga0114976_10002550_pt1 | contig 11428 bp, 7 predicted proteins | sample S_130805_EF_Meta_FD_87319 | JGI IMG/M metagenome (GOLD analysis project Ga0114976, IMG submission 87319) | Freshwater microbial communities from Lake Simoncouche, Canada to study carbon cycling - S_130805_EF_MetaG | ecosystem: Environmental > Aquatic > Freshwater > Lake | place: Lake...
AATGTTTATATTATTTATTGGATTCATTACCTGCTTTTTTTATCGCTGAATAAGCGTTCTATCTCCTTCAGATTTTCAATAGGTTTTAGGATCATATCAAATTCGTCAAGTCTTCCCAACACATCGATTAATAGGAAAAGCGACTCCAGGGAAATATGGCCTGTGGTCTCAAAACGTTTTAAGCTACCAAGAGAAACCCCTGAACGTCTGGCTAATTCACTCTGAGTATAACCTGCCTGTTTTCTCAATATTTTATGACGATGCGCCATTTCAAACATCCAGTCAGATGGCTTTTTATTTAAACTATACTGCATAAAATAACTCATATTTTAGCTAAACTACCCATTTTTATTGTAAATAGCTAATATATTATCTATTATAAATGTAACTTTAGGTTTAACTAAACTTGATGAAATAGCTGAATAGGGAAACTACATTGGTTTTATTTTAAAAATAAGTATCTTGACATTGTAAGAGTTTCAAGGTGCTTACATTTATTTAAAAAACTTTAATAAATAAGTATGAAAATAAATCTCTTTGGCGCCTTTCTTGGTGCTTTTTTTTTACCTGCAATGGTCTTTTGTCAGACAAAAATAAGTCAGCCTGTCTATCAGGATAAACCTTTCTTGCAAGATTATAGCATAAAATACTATACTCAAAGTGCTGAGGTTCAACTTGAATCAGCTTGTGCTGACAGAAATGGTAATATGAGTGTTTTTTCCTCAGATGGTTTGCTAATTCCTCACAATGGTCAGTTTTTATACCCCGGTGGCTTTCAGGCAGATAAAAAATATCGCACCATTGGAAATAAAAAAATACAGGGTTCTTTTTCTCACAAAGATCAATTTGTGTTAATCGACGATAAATCCGTTTTTAGTAATGCTTGGGCCGGATCTATCTATTGTCATCACGAACTGCCAAATGCAGATAAGGGTGTTGGAGGTAAGAATTTTGATTTTTTGATTGCCAGTGAAAATGATTTTCATTATGTGAGTGAATCAAAAACATGGTTTAAATCAAAATTAGATGAAAAAATACTGGATATTCGTTACCAGGTGAGCACCGATTTATTCTGGTTACTAAGCGCGAAGGGACTTTATAAATTTAGTCCTAAAACGAATACTAATCTCCTGGTTTATGGGGGAATGGAACTTACCTCTTTTGATATCCAAGGCAATAATGCCGTCATTGGAAGTTCTAAAGGTTACTTTTTAGTTGATTTAACTACAGGGAAAGCCTCCGGTTTAAATCAAAAATTACCCGTTGCTGATATAACGGCCGTTCGGGTAATTGGCGACAGGATATGGTTTGGTTCAAGCAATGGTGCTTTTGCTTCCAGAAAAGATGGAAAATATGATTATTTTCAGGGTGAACGTTGGCTTCCAGGAAATGGCGTGAAAAGTATTAATCCTGGACCTGATAATAGTGTGCTCATTGTTACCGATGCCGGCTTAGGTCAGATTTGTTTTAAATCCATGACCTTACATGAAAAGGCACAGTTTTTTCAACAACAGGTTCGCCAGCGTCATATTAGAAATGGTTTCAATGCCTCTCTTGTAGGCATGGAAAAGGGCAATTTGAGCAGTGGATTTTTAGCCGATTCTGATAATGACGGACTTTGGACGTCCATGTATTTTGGAGCAGAAATTTTCCGTTATGCTGTGACTAAAGAGGCCGACGCTCTGGCAAATATAAGAGAATGCCTCGATGCCATGGAGCGCTTATATACGGTAAATCCTATTCCTGGATTTCCTTCAAGATCTTTTGAACGACGCGGATTTATTGAAAAATTAAGCGATCCGGAACGATGGCAACATGCGCCAGATCCTGAATGGGACTGGAAGGCAACTACTTCATCAGATGAAGTAATTGGTCATATTTTTGCCTTTGGTGCCTTAGCAGAATTAGTTCAGGTTCCGGATGTAAAATCGCGCGCTATTCAACTTATCGATACTTTAATGATGCATGTCATTAAAAATGACTGGTATTTAATCGATTATGATGGAAAACCTACCCTTTGGGGTAAATGGAACCCTTCCTACGTAAATGGTTTTCCAACCAATGTAGGTGATCGGAAATTAAATTCCAGTAATATAGTTGCTATGCTTCAAACAGCCTATCGCTTTACTAATAAACCCATTTATAAGGAGAAGGCTTTTGAACTCATGAATAAACATAAATATTATGAAAATTTAATGAGACCTATGGATTTTATAAGCATGGCACCAGCAAATGCCGATGATTATTCAAAATATCTGTCTGAAGCATGGAACCACTCCGATGATGAAATGTACTATATGGGCTATTGGGGGCTTTATCGATATGCCTTTAATGATACACTTAAAACTAGTTTTAAGAAATCTATTATTGACCATTTTCAAGCAGAACGTCCTGAAAAAGAAGGTCTTTGGAATATTTTTACAGCCATTACAGGTACGCCTGATTTCGATCTGAACGAGGGTGTCTGGTATTTAAAAGAACATCCCTTAGATCTTATTGATTGGTCTATTGCAAATAGTCATAGAGCTGATATTGAGAAAATTGCGCCTAATTTTAGGACTCAAACAATCAAAGAGGTACTTCCTCCCGATGAACGTCCCGTTCAAAGGCATAATGCCAATATGTTTAATCTTGACAGGAATGGAGGTAATGGTGTTTCAGAACACAGCGCCGGCGATATCTGGTTGTTACCCTATTGGATGGGTCGATTCCTGGGTGTAATTAGTGCTCCGTCAAAATAATGATTTAATCCTATCCATTAACCATAATTACAGGTTAATGGATAGGTTTTTTCTCTTCAATCAATGTATTTGGGTTGCCACCCATGCTACAATACCCAAAAGACTAATTATCAGAAATAATAATTTTACAGGATGTCCTAATTGGAATTCGGTAGGCTGGAAATCAGGGGTCAATTTGCCAATAAATGAAATAACAATAAAGTAATTTACCAGATAGAGATATTGCTCAATTCTGTAAATACTAATAAATGCTCCAGTAATGATTAAGCTGAGAACGGTGTATATAATCCAATGAGAATAAAAGAATTTTTGGATTTCCAAAGGCTCCGTAATCCCTTTATTATTATATTTTGTGATCCAATAAGCTGCTACGGCCAATATTATAATCAAGGGCACCCAAATCGCAAAAGAGATTATAAAAGAAGCATCACCATTTAAAAGTGGACCATACGTTTCCTGAATTCGTTTCCATTCAAAACTTTGCTGCCACATGATTAATGGAATAATCAAGGCAATCATGCTTAAATGGAATAGTTGTTTTGCAGGAAGTCTTGTTTCCTCTTCTTTTTCCCAAATACTGGTTAATATGCCATAACACAATCCTGCTCCGCCAAAAAATCCCAGAGAATATTCCATGACATTCCAGAAATTGAAATGAATTTTTGATACCCAGCCAACAACTTGAAGGAAATTTCCAAATCCAAAGCCGAATCCACCACCTAAACCAGCATAAAGAGCAACTCTCAAAGCAGCATGGTGATTATTTCTATAAAGATGCCAATAGATGGCTGCTCCGATGCCTAAACAAACAGCCCAAACTTCTGACCTAGGGGGATTCAAAAAAACACCTAGCTGTTCCACAATGAAAAAATAAAACAAGATGCCTCCAGCGGTCATTTCAAGGATTAATAAGCTCCAGTTGATGGGGTTTTTCTTTGTATCCGATAACACAGCGCCAAATAAACCACCTCCCATAAATCCATATAAACCACCGACCATAAACAAGGTAGAAAAACTATAATAGGCTGTATAAAAATCATCTGATTTGCCGTGACCAACCAATATTCCATAGCTCATCATGCCACCAAGTCCCCAGCCAGCTGCTCCGGCAAACGTAGCAATAAGTCCTTTTGCCATCCAGTCTTTCCTTCTTGCAAGGATTAAAACGCAAAGGGAACCTATGGCTCCCGCCCATGCGGCTCCATGTTCATGTCCAAATTGACCGCGTATAGCCCAGGCTGTTCCAAGCGTCATGCCAACAAGTAACATGCTCCAAATTATTTTTTTATCGAACATTTTGATTTAAGTTTTAGTCCTTTCAAGATACCTTTTTTTTAGGAATTTTTGTTTTTTATAAGTTAAAGTAATGCCCTTTTCTTTCGTTCATTAGCTTGATTTTTTGTAATTTGGCAATGAAAAAAAGAAGCATTTAACTGTTCGTCTTTTTTGAATTTTGAATATTTTCACTTTACAATATAGCGTATGAGAATTAGTTTCATCTTATTTAGTTTATTGTTTTCAGTCCCAATTTTCGCTCAGAAGCCGGCTCTTATGCCAATGCCTGAGAAGATAATCTGGAGTGATGAACACTACACCATCCATGCATCATTAAGTATTCGGGCCGATGGAACTTTTGACCCCAGACTTTTCAAGGCGATGACGAGGTTTAAGCAAAGAGTAGCCGAACGAACAGGCGTTTTTATGAAAACCTGGGTAGTCGATGAGGGAAATATGCCTGTTAAAGCATCCCTGCAAATACAGGTGGAAGGAAGTGGGGTAGTGAAGTTAGACATGGATGAATCTTATTCGCTCAAAGTAAGCAGGGATGGGATCTTAATACGCTCGGCCACCGATATTGGGGCTATCAGAGCATTGGAAACCCTGTTTCAACTTATTAGTTTTAATGATAATAGTTTTTTCTTTCATGGTGTAGATTTGACGGATAAACCCAGATTTTCCTGGCGAGGTTTATTAATCGCGCAGCCCTATCACTTTTTACCTATGGAAGTCATAAAACGTACCCTTGATGCCATGTGTTTAGTAAAGTTGAATGTATTACATTTTTATTTAAGCGATGACCAGGCCTATACCATTGAATCAAAAAAATATCCTGAACTACATCAAAAAGCTTCATTAGGCCAATATTTTACCCATGAACAAATAAAGGAAATCGTTGATTATGCCGATGAAAGAGGTATTCGCGTAGTACCAGAGTTAGATTTACCCGGGCATTCTACCGCTATTCTAAGTTTGTTTCCTCATTTGGCAGCTTTAGAAAAAAAATATGATTTGCAGGATCACTGGGGTGTATTCGATCCAGTAATGGATCCAACCAAAGAATCAACTTATCAATTTTTAGATACCTTGCTTACTGAGGTTGCCGGGTTGTTCAAAGATCAATATTTCCATATTGGTGGCGATGAAAATACGGGGAAACACTGGGCGCAAAATGATTCTATTCAGCACTTTATGAAAAATAATAATTTAAACTCAACGGTGGCGCTTCAAAATTATTTCAACAAAAGAGTGCAACAAATTTTAAGTAAATCAGGTAAAACGACCGTGGCTTGGGATGAAATTATTATGCAGGAAATAGATGGAAATAAAGCGAAGGAATTTTTTGAAAAAGGTCAATATGATGCTTTAATTCTAAAAGATGTACCTAAAGATATGGTCATACAGTCCTGGAGGGGAATGGAGGCTTTGTTGTCATCGGCAAAAAATGGCTATCGAAGTATTCTTTCAAAGGGTTACTATATCGATTTGGTTCAGCCTGCTTCCTATCATTATTTGAATGATCCCGTCCCATCAAAAAATACCCAGATTATTCCAGATAGTGAAGCCAATTTTGATCGATTTGAATCGGAAATTATAAAAAAAATTAAAGGGGGCGATCCTCTGCTAACGCCAGAGGAGGAAAAATTTATTATCGGTGGCGAAGCGACTATGTGGACTGAACATACAACTCCCGAAACCGTTGATGCCAGAATCTGGCCCAGAACGGCTGCTATTGCTGAGAGATTATGGTCACCCGCTAATTTGAGAGATGTTAATGATATGTATCGTCGTATGGATCAGATATCTATTCAATTGGAGTGGGTTGGGGCCACACATTTGAAAAATCCTCCGATGATGCTTCGCCGGCTAAGTGGTCAGGAAGATATTCTTCCGCTGCAAAAAGTAATTGGTTTGATTGAACCTTTGAAGGGTTACAAGCGAAATGAACTGGACAATTTTACTAAATTTTCACCCTATACCCAGGTTGTAGATGTGGCTGTGCCTGATCCTCCTTCATTGAGAAAAAGTAATAAAATAATTGATGATGCTACGATGAAAAACCTTTCTTCCCTCACTGAAATGTTAAAAATGTGGAAGGATAATCATTCCTCCGTTCTCCATTTAGCCAAAGGAAACCCATTATTAGAACCTGTCATTCATCACTCAGCTTCTCTTCAACAGCTGGCTTCTGCTATGTTGGAATTTATTGAGCTAAAGGAAAAGGGTTCAAAAGTGGGGGGTAACTGGCATCAGAATTTCGGTCTATTGATTGAAAAATCATCGAAACCTAATGGTTATTGTGAGCTAATGGTGGTTGAAGCGCTCAAACAATTTGTCTTAAAAAACCGATAATAGTCGATTGTTTTTCAGTTATTTATTAAGGCGTTGGAAACTTTTAAATCTAGTTATTCTTATGTCAAATCTTTAAACAAATGGCTGATTAAGTTGTTGTTACAACCAATGTGATCTGTTTATGTATCTATTAAATGTCAATAAATCTATGTTGGGTTTTCTCTTTCTGTTTTTTTTGCTTTCATGCAAAAAAGAAGAGGAAATATTGGTGCAAAAGGGTACAGAGGGTTATAACGGAGAAATTGTAAAACCCTTAACCTGGCTGGCATTAGGTGATTCTTATACTATAGGCCAGGGGGTAAAGGAACAGGAAAGATTTCCAGCACAAGCAGTTAAGTTATTGGACGAAAGAAACTTTTCAGTTAATGAGTTAAATTATATTGCTGTAACTGGCTGGACTACAAATGATTTAATGATTGGTCTAAATTATTATAAACCGAAACCCCATACTATTGTCAGTTTGCTTATAGGCGTTAATGATCAATATATAGAATGGGACACCATTGGGTATAGAGAAAGATTGTCTGAGCTTTTAAAACGTTCTATTTCCTTGGCAAATAATAAGCCTAATCATGTCTTTGTTTTATCCATACCGGATTATAGCGTAACCCCGTTTGCTCGTTTTCATGATGCAAAAGAAATAGCTCGACAGATTAATCAGTTTAATCAGATAATCTATGAAGTAACGGAGGAATTTGGATGCCCATTTGTAGATATTACCCCATTTACCCGGGAGGCAGAAAACAATCCCGCCTTAATATGCGAGGATAATCTTCATCCCTCGGGTTTAGATTATGGAAGATGGGGAGAAAAATTAGTTACAGCTATCCGGGGTGTCTTATGAGCATTTTTAAATGTTTTTCAGACATTTTATTTTTCAAATTCAATGATATATTCTGAAAAATATTTTCCCAGATTGGAATATTTGAAAAACAGTCGCGCTTTTTTACCCAATTTCAAACTGGTATTTTTTGCTGTAATGTCCTCCGCCGTATTCAATGGCTGAAGGGAAGGATACCAAAGAACGTGACCTGGTTTTTGAACAAGTACCTGAGGATTAGTCCATTTTTGAGAATGATCATTCAAACCCAAATCCTTATTAAAATTGAAGGAAATATATAGTTTATCACCCACCCAGGATTGTCCTTCCACATGTCCCATCAACATGACCCAGCTATTTAAATAGGTATTCCAACTTACGGATGGACCCCAATGAAAGCCACCTGACTTAGAGGATGAAGGCCCCCCTCCTTTTTCTTTTGGTATTTGCAAGCTGGCTATAGGTTTTCCAATGCCATCCCATGGTGCATTAAATCCTTTTCCGTCCCACCTCTTTGCCTTTCCTTGCGGATTTCCTAAGTCGGCTATTTTAATTCTTGCAACACTGATGCACTGGCCGCTATGTTCCATTTCTGTTGTGTAGGTGGCTGGGTCATAAATTCCTGGGTAACCATATTCGCCATAAAAAAGATATAAATATTCACCTGCAGAGACAGCGGAGGGGTCACCAACACCACCCGCAAATGTTTTGGAGATATTATGTTTTTTTAAAATCATTCTGGGTTGCTTATCTTCCAAGAAAAGCCCTTTATTTTCCCAGCTCCAGCCTCCATTAGTCGATTTCATAACGCCAATTCTGGGTATAGCAGCAGGCGTAATTCTGTCAGTCAAACCCAGTGGCCAATCTTTATCTACATATCCTTCTTTGGTAGAAGGGTTATAGGGAAGTGTTTCGGGATAATTCTCATTATGATAAATGGCAAACAAGGTTTTACCAGTAGGGTCATTTTTAGATTGATACACTGTTTCAAACCAGATGGCCCCATGTAAACCCGGCTTTCCAATCGGTGCATTAAAGGGAAGGACAGGCGAAACATACTTTTCAGCAGGCGTACTAAAAACTTCATCAGCATTGGAACCAGACGCAAATTTCAAATCTTTTGCATATCCCCAAACAGGATCTTCTCCATATTTCCCAGGAAAAATTCTTAGGGTATCACCAATCCATGCCTCCGCCATATTACAATCTACAAAATTGTTGAAATGAAATGTATCAGTGGTAATTAACTTGAATTTACCGATGGATGGGGATTTAGTTTTGCTATTATTAGTAACTGAAAACCGGCAATTTGAAAGGATTAGGACCAAAAAGGAAAAGGCCATTATACTGCCGAGGTTCAATTTTGTTGGAGTACTCATTTTCTTAATAATTTTAGTAATCAAGATAGCGATTCTATTTATTTTTCTTACCTTTTTAAAAAACTAAATTTTAGCAAATAATAACCTTTATCATTAATTGTTACAGCCTAAAGATTTATATTTAGCAGTCAAAATTAATTTTATAATGATTCACAAAACCATTTTTTTTAAGGATTGTTATCTGATTAAATAATTGTATTTTTCAAGCTTAAAACTTTATAAATTACCAATGGGAAACAATGAACATCAGAATCCTTCGGGTTCAAATGGAGAAGCAAAGTGCCCTTTCACGGGTAGTATTGCACCTAAAAAAGCGGCTGGAAGCGGTACAGGAAATCGTGATTGGTGGCCAAATCAGTTAAAACTGAATATTTTGCGTCAGCATTCAGCTCTTTCAAACCCAATGGGCGAGGACTTTAATTATGCAGAAGAATTTAAATCTCTTGATTTATCGGCAGTTAAAAAAGACCTTTATGATTTAATGACTACTTCACAAGATTGGTGGCCTGCCGATTATGGTCATTACGGTCCATTTTTTGTACGTATGGCCTGGCATAGTGCCGGAACTTATAGAATAACAGACGGTCGCGGAGGTGGAGGAACGGGAACACAGCGTTTCGCTCCGCTGAACAGTTGGCCTGACAATACCAATTTAGATAAAGCCAGATTATTACTTTGGCCTATCAAACAAAAATATGGTAATAAATTATCCTGGGCAGACTTAATGATTCTTGCTGGTAATTGTGCCATGGAGTCAATGGGTTTTGAAACTTTTGGCTTTGCCGGCGGTAGAGCAGATGTTTGGGAACCTGAAGAAGATGTTTATTGGGGCTCCGAAAAAGAATGGTTAGCTGATAATCGTTATACTGGTGACCGTGAGTTGGAAAATCCTCTTGCTGCTGTCCAAATGGGCCTCATTTATGTTAATCCGGAAGGACCAAATGGTAATCCTGACCCTGTAGCTTCCGCTCGCGATATTCGTGAAACTTTTGGCCGTATGGCAATGAATGACGAAGAAACAGTAGCATTGATAGCAGGTGGTCATACCTTTGGTAAAACCCACGGTGCTGCCGATCCAAGTAAATATGTTGGTGCTGAACCAGCTGGCGCAGGGATTGAGGAGCAAGTGCTTGGTTGGAAAAACTCTTTTGGTACTGGTCACGGTGTTCATACTATCACCAGTGGTTTAGAAGGTGCATGGACTACTACGCCTACGCAGTGGAGCAATAATTATTTTGAGAACCTGTTCGGTTTCGATTGGGAGTTGACAAAAAGTCCGGCAGGTGCCCATCAGTGGAAACCAAAAGGTGGCGCCGGTGCAGGTACCGTTCCTGACGCTCATGATCCAGCACTAAGACATGCTCCAACCATGCTTACTACGGATATTGCTATGAAAGCTGATCCTGCTTATGAAAAAGTATCCAGGAAATTTTATGAAAATCCTGATCTTTTTGCTGACGCTTTCGCTAGAGCCTGGTTCAAATTAACCCACCGTGATATGGGTCCACGTGCAAGATATCTTGGGTCTGAAGTTCCTGCTGAAGTGCTGATTTGGCAAGATCCAATTCCTGCCGTTACACATAAATTAGTGGATCAAAAAGATGTGGAGACTTTAAAAGAAAAAGTGTTAAACGCAGGTTTAACCGTTTCTGAGCTTGTTTCTACCGCTTGGGCTTCTGCTTCTACTTTCCGTGGTTCTGATAAAAGAGGTGGAGCTAATGGCGCTCGCGTGCGTTTATCTCCGCAGAAATATTGGAAAGTAAATGATCCAGCTCAGTTGTCAAAAGTGCTTGATGTTCTCGAAAAAATTCAAACCGAATTTAATCAAACTCAGAAAGACGCAAAAGGTATTTCCCTCGCCGATTTGATCGTACTTGCTGGTGGTGCTGCAGTTGAAAAAGCCGCCTCTCTTGCTGGTGAAAAGGTGAGCGTACCTTTCACTCCTGGTCGTGGAGATGCTACGCAAGAACATACCGATGTTCTTTCTTTTGCCGTTCTTGAACCTACGGCTGATGGATTTAGAAACTATCAAAAAGCTATATCAAAAAATATGTCTGCTGAGGAACTATTGATTGATAAAGCACAACTTCTTAAGTTAACGGCACCTGAATTGACGGTTCTGGTAGGTGGCATGAGAACGATGAATACCAATTTCGATCACTCACATCATGGGGTATTTACAAAAAATCCTGGCGTACTTTCAAATGATTTTTTCATTAATCTACTCGACATGAATACCACCTGGAAAGCTACTTCTGATGATCAGAATGTTTTCGAAGGACGTGACCGTCAAACGGGTGAATTAAAATGGACGGGAACTCGTGTAGATTTGATTTTTGGTTCAAATTCTGAACTTCGCGCGCTTGCAGAAGTTTATGGTTTTGAAAGTGCCAAAGGTAAATTTATTAAGGACTTTGTAAAAACTTGGACAAAAGTGATGAACCTTGACCGCTTTGATTTGAATTAATAAAATAATTTATAGTTTGTTAAAGAGGCTGTCTAAAAAGATAGCCTCTTTTTATTATGCTAATTTTCTTAGGTTATGCCCTATGGAAATTTATTCATTACGTAAACCTATGTTAGAGACGCGATGCTTCGCGTCTTCTCTCCGACAGGATTCCATTTAATTTTCAACGCCCAATCCCATTTCTGAATCACGGATTTACAGGATTAAGGTATATGTTTCCATTATTGTAGGGGCGAATGGCATTCGCCCTTTCATGATAAAGATGTATTCCCTATTTACGGAATAATGGCAGGGCACCGTCAGGTTATCCATCATCAGGTTGACCTATCACGACCAAAATAATAGCTTCATAATATCCTCTAAAAAGGTAGCATCGGTTGCATCAAAGGCA
>Ga0114976_10002551_pt1 | contig 11428 bp, 12 predicted proteins | sample S_130805_EF_Meta_FD_87319 | JGI IMG/M metagenome (GOLD analysis project Ga0114976, IMG submission 87319) | Freshwater microbial communities from Lake Simoncouche, Canada to study carbon cycling - S_130805_EF_MetaG | ecosystem: Environmental > Aquatic > Freshwater > Lake | place: Lake...
AGTTTTAATGACAGGTGAGCCTGGGGTTGAAACTGATACGGGCCTGATAAAGATAGGGGATGGTCAATCTCCATGGAGTGCTCTCCCATATACAAGAGGTCCTATTGGACCTACTGGATCTTCTGGCTCAACGGGAACTACAGGAAGGACTGGTGCTACTGGCTCGACAGGTGCTACAGGATCTACAGGAGCTACAGGAAGGACTGGTGCTACTGGCTCAACTGGTGCTATCGGACCAACAGGAGTCACGGGACCTACTGGTACTTTTGTTCCCAGTTATAAAGTGTATACAGCTTTATTAACACAGAGTGGTTCAAGTGGACAGGATAGTATAAATACAGGAAATTTAACTATAGGAGTAACTTATTATATAGATGATAATTCTGGAGGAGCTGATTTTACAAATGTAGGTGCACCAAGTAATACACCAGGGATATACTTTGTTGCAACTGGTACCACTCCTATTTGGGGAACAGGTGGTTCTAATTTAACATATGATACAGGAGCTCCAGTAGCAATAGTGCTAGAAAATACTATTGGAGATGTATGGTGGACTTGTGGAGCTGATGGAAGATACTACCTAAATTCATATGCTTTATTTACCGGTACAGTTCCTCTAATCGTTAAACCTATGGGAGTTGGTGGTGTTATAAATTTTGATGTAGCTTGGAGAAGTTATTATGGGTATAAGAAAAATAGCAGTAGTGAAATACTTATAACAACAGGAATACCAGGAATAGGTAGGGGTAACGATTATTTATTTAATCAATTTATAGAAATCGTAATGTATAATTAATTTTCAAATCTCATTAAATACAGAGTTACTATTTTTTAATCCCGAAATTTTACCATATAATTGTGTAAAATTATAAACCCAAATTTTAATTTATGGCAGCATTCGAAGACGATAAAGATGACGATATGCCTAGCTACTCAGCTAAGTCAGGCACTAAAACACCAGCTCTTGATATGTTCTCTAGAGATCTCACAGAGATGGCAGCTAAAGGAGAGCTAGATCCTATCATTGGTAGAGAACCAGAGATAGAGAGGGTTTCTCAAATTCTGTCCCGAAGGAAGAAGAATAATCCAGTTCTAATCGGAGAACCAGGTGTGGGTAAATCTGCTATTGCGGAGGGTCTAGCACTTAGGATTATACAGAGAAAAGTTTCAAGAGGCCTTTTAAATAAGAGACTTCTAAGTTTAGATCTTGGATCAATGGTGGCAGGAACTAAATATCGGGGTCAGTTTGAAGAAAGGATTAAAGCAATTCTAGAGGAGCTAAGAGCCAATAAAAATATTATTATTTTTATAGATGAGCTTCACACGATCGTAGGAGCGGGAGGAGCATCAGGATCTTTAGATGCTGCTAACATGTTTAAACCACCCTTAGCCAGAGGAGAAATTCAATGTATAGGTGCAACAACCTTAAATGAATATCGTGAGAATATAGAGAAGGATGGAGCTCTAGAAAGAAGATTCCAGAAGGTGTCAGTAGAACCACCTGATGTTGAAACAACTCTTAGAATTCTTAACAATGTTAAATCTAAGTATGAGGAGCATCACAATGTTAAGTATACCGATGATGCTATAACCAACTGCGTGAAATTAACAGAGAGGTATATTACCGATAGGAATTTCCCAGATAAGGCTTTAGATGCTTTAGATGAGGCTGGAAGTCGAACTCAATTAAGCGACGTTAAAGTTCCAGAGACAATCCAAAATCTAGAGAAGAATTTAGAGAAGATCCAAGAAGATAAAAAGGTTGCTGTCAATAAGCAAGACTATGAGGCTGCAGCTAAACATAGAGACAATGAAAGAAAAATTAGGCTTTCTTTAGAGGTTGAAACTAAGGAGTGGGAAAGAAAGATGAAGGAGAGAAAGAAAACTGTAGATGGAGAAAAGGTTGCAGAGGTTGTTTCTATGATGTCAGGTGTTCCTCTTAAAAAAGTAACACAGGCAGAAACTGAGAGATTAGCAAACATAGAAACAGATCTAAACTCTAAAGTTATAGGACAAACACATGCCATAGAAAAGATCTCAAGAGCAATTAGGAGAAACCGAATGGGATTAAAGGATCCAAATAAACCGATTGGCTCATTTATGTTTCTTGGACCTACAGGTGTAGGTAAAACACAGTTAGCTAAAGAGTTAGCTAAGATAATGTTCGGGGATCAAGATGCTATTATCAGAGTTGATATGAGCGAGTTCAGTGAGAAATTCGACGTTACCAAACTCACAGGTGCACCCCCAGGATATGTTGGGCATCAAGAGGGAGGACAGCTAACTGAGAAGGTTAGGAGAAAGCCGTATTCGATAGTTCTTTTCGACGAGGTAGAGAAAGCACATCCCGAGATTTTTAATAGTCTTCTACAGATACTTGACGAGGGATCTATCACAGATGGTTTAGGAAGAAAAATCAACTTTAAGAACACCCTAATTATTTTAACATCGAATTTAGGTCAGAGAAAACTTCAGGATTTTGGAGGTGGGGTAGGATTTGCAACAAAAGCAAGCGCAGAGAGAATTGAAATGGAGAATGAGGTGATGCTTAAAAAGGAGCTACAGAAAATGTTCTCTCCAGAGTTTATTAATCGTTTAGACGATATAGTTTACTTTAAGAATCTTGAGAAAGATGACGTTATGAAAATACTAGAGGTCGAATTAACTAAAGTTATACCTAGATTGGAATCATTAGGCTATAAAGTGAAGATCTCTCAGGACCTAAAAGAAAAAATAGCTGAAGCTGGATTTGATCCAAAATATGGTGCTAGACCGATTAAAAGAATAGTTCAGAAATATATAGAGGATACACTGGCAGATCTAATGATCACTAGCAAAATAGAAGATGGTAGCACAGTTTCTTTATCGTATGATGAAGAGAAGGATAAGAATCTACAAACACCTGTTAAATCTAAGGTAACTAAAAAAAGAGGAATTAAATAATATGATCATCGTTGAAATAAAGGGCAAGACTAATATAGAGTCTGCCCTTAAAACTCTTAAGAACAAATTCATTAAATCTAAGATAGTTAAAGAACTTAACGAAAGAAAAACTTTTACAAAGAAGAGTGACGAAAAAAGAGCAAAGCTTAGGAAAGCTAAATACATTGAAAAGATAAGAAATACTTTTCCATTTCGTGATTAGTCAGTATTAGCTAAGCCATCTTTTTATTTTATCCATTGTGGTAGCAAATATACCTCTCTTCTCCCCTGATTTAACCCAAAGTATTTTAACCTTATTCATTTTGCTGAATGGTGTGGAATGAATTTTTTGATGTATACTATGGAATATGATAGGTTCGCCATCAACTATAGCTCCAACATATCCTAAGTGGGTATTAAATGTAAATCCGCCTCCGCTTTTTAGTGTGTTTCCTGGAACAAATTCAATCTTTTGACCAAGATCTTCTGGTGTCCAAGGAGATCCATTATCCTTTCTTCTAAAATAAGGAGAGGTTACTTTACCCCCTGTTCCCATATCGATTCTTCCGGTTGCACCTTCAAAGAAAGCCTTCGTGAAATTCTCGGAATCTTCATAATACATACCAACTATGTCATTAACATTTAGCATTGGCTTGATCTGAGCTTGCTGTGGAATTATTTTTTGAACAAGAGATTTAATTCTTCTTTCTGCTACCTTCTCTTTTGGGTTGGAGTTTATAAAGGTGAATATGCTAGCCATCTCAGATAGTACAGAAGAAGAGAGATTTTTAAAAGCATTAAATTCTATAAGGTCCTCGTCGATAGCTCTAGCATGCCAGGCATTGCCCTGTCTATTAACCCCTAATGCGCCAAGTTTATTGGAAACCCATTCTGCGCATCCTTCCTCCTTAACGGTGAAAAGAATATTTTCTTTACTCGAATCAATGTTTATATTATTACTTTTAAGCGTATCTGAGATTTGAACTTGCTTATACTTATCATTATTCGTAAATGACGTGTCTTTAATGGTCTTTACAAGTGTGGAAGAATCCGCACCTAATAACTTAGGTCTAGTGTTTATACCTACTATTCCATCCACAGCTAACCCATTTTTATCCTGGAATGTTTTAACAGCTAGATCTGTCTGATTCCCAAAATACCCTGTCGGAGAGGGTATGTTTAACAGGCCCAAATCTATTAACTTTTGTTGAACAGCAGAAACTTCATCTCCCTGGTCTCCGATTTGTATATCCTCATTAATAAACTCCGAGAAAGTTAAAGTCCTTTTCATATAATAATTTCTGGTTTTTTATCCTTTTGATTATATATCACAAAAAATAATCTTTATGGAAGCTAAAAATAAGAAAGATAACCCAGAAGCAACCTTAATTAAAGAAAATATTATGCTAAAGAGTAAAATAGCTTACTCGTTAGGATCTCTTGAAACTATAAATTATCTGCTAAAAAATGACGATCCAGTTATGCTTCATAAGAATTTAGAGCATTTAAGAAATACTGTGAATCGTGTTCTTGATGACCTTAAGAAGGATTTTTAATCAACCTTTACTATTTTTATCTTGCATCCTAGATGCCCTTCCATATCTTTAGCCAACCTTAAATTGTCCTCATCATCATCAAAAAAGATGAGATTTGTGTATCCATCCTCAACTAGATCTTTAATAGCTTGCTGTTTTCTCTGAGCTATAGTTCCCTCGTACGGGCAGGAGGGATCATTGATTGCTATAACTAAAGACGGGTGTATATCTATGCCATTATCTATAAAGAAGTTTCTAACTAGATCTTTGGAGCTTCTGGCAGTTAAAATGGAGACCGGTACTCCCCTTTTATAATAGTATATGAGCTTAGAGAAAATTGACTTTATGATCTGACCGCTTCTTAAAATTTCAGGATCTTCAAAGTCATCAAAATTAATAATATATTTACCGCTATTCTTAAATTTGTTAAATTCATCAGGGGTTAGTTCTTTAAGTACCCTTCCTGTTCTAGGACTAACTATTTTAGTTTTAGCATCAGTTTTAACAAGGGTATCATCAAGATCGAAAATGACAAGTCTATTCTTTTTTATATCCTTTAATTTAAATTCCATAGGTTTAAATTTTAACCCTAATTATTTTTGATCGATCACTTAATGCCTCCTCCTCAACTCTTTCATAAACCAAATTATTTAGGCCCTCACTTTTAGAAAGGGCTAAAGAATCCTTAGAATTATTAAAAACACCTAATTTACCTAGATTTCTACTATAAAGAGATTTATCTATTGGTCTATCATGATCTAAAGATTTATATCTGCACTGCTTTCTAAATGTATCCACACCATTAAGTTGGCATCTCATAAGAACATCATCGTCTTCAGCTCCCCAGCCCCAGTACTCATTAGCATACCCATTTATTTTTAAAAAGCTTTCTTTGTCAAACATGGTAACACCTCCAAAATATCCATCATAAGGCAGGCCCCAACCAAATTGCTCAACCTCAGAGGCTAGATGGGTTGGTCCCTCCGGAAATTCATAATCTGAATCTAATGGTAGCATATCAACATCATGAAATACAAAATAATCAAATCCTTCTGATTCCTTAAACCCTACGTTTAGAAGTTTAGCCCTGTTAAATGGCTTATCGTCAAACTGCTCTATTATAAATATACTATAATCTATTTCATCATCGGAAAGGTATTTTTCCATGTAAGGAATAAAATTATCAAGATGAGATTTTCTGTCTCTATAAGGAACAACTATCGAAAGCTTTTTCATTTAGTTCACATTTATTTTGTTTTTTTAGCAATAATATCCGGTTTGGTTTCTCATTTTTATGAAACTAATTGGTCAAATTTAAATAAGAAATAAAATGCAATTCTATGATATCTTTTACTCAAATAGGTAATTTAGGAAGACTTGGAAACCAAATGTTCCAAATGGCTTCAACTATTGGAATAGGGACAAAATTGGGATATCAATTTAAATTTCCATCCGAATTATTTAAGATAGTATCGGGATCATCACCAGATTCTTACGAAGGTTGCAAGTTAATGGATTGCTTTGAAATTAGAGAGAATTTACTTTTACCTTTGGATGATATTAGAAAGAATATAGCTTACGTTTATCGAGAATCAGATTTTACTTATAATCATCAAACGGCATCTTTACCTGATGGATGCGATCTATATGGATATTTCCAAACCGAAAAATACTTTTCACATTGCAGGGACTTGATACTTAATCAGTTCACATTTAGAAAAGAATACAGTGGGAATGCTTTATCTTATGTTGAAAAAATAAGAGAAGCTAATCGAGATTCTAATTTAATTTCACTGCATGTAAGAAGGGGAGATTATATTGCATATCCTATGCATCATCCAACATGTGGGACTGAATATTATGATAAAGCTGTTAATGAGATTAAATCAAAAATAGAATCCCCAATATTTTTGGTTTTTTCCGACGATAAGGAATGGTGTAAATCTGTATTTACGGAAGACTGTTATATAATATCAGAGCTAACTAATCCATACGAGGAAATGTGTTCTATGACATTATGTGACTCACATATTATAGCAAATAGCTCTTTTAGTTGGTGGGGTGCATGGTTAAACGAAAAGAATGATAAGATTGTAATATCGCCTTCAAATTGGTTAGGTCCAGCAGTAGGAAAAAATACATCCGATATACATTGCGAAAATTGGATAATAATTTAAATTAAAAAAATGAAAATAGGAGTAGTAATATACCACAGAAACATATTCCAGAGATATAACCCCGATTGGATAAAGAGCTGTTTAAGCCAAATTGAGGATCAAACTTTTCAGGATTTTAGTGTCATTGAACTTAATTTTGGTGGCGACGGTGAAAGACTTTGCGAGTCAGAAAGACCTGTCTATTTTTATAATGAAAAAATAGATAATCTAGGAAAAGCATTAAACAGATCATTTGATATCTGCTTTAATGAGCTTGAATTTGATTTAATATTTAACATAAATCTTGATGATGATTATCACCGTTCTGATAGATTCCAAAAACAATTGGATTGCTATTTTAAAGAGGGAGCAGATTTAATATCATCAAATTTCAATTTTGTTAATGGTGATCTATCACATAGAGCTACAACTAATTTTTGCATAGGGGTATCTGATATTCATCAGCAAAATGCAATCATTGGAAGAGAATTTGGAGAAAATCATAATGTCATAGGATTTCCTATTTGTTTATTTACTAAAAAATTCTGGACTAATTGGGGTAAATTTCCAGAGTGTGAAGAATCTAAAGGTAGAGAAGATTTAGATATGTGGATTAATGCAAGAAGGGGGGGATGTCTATTTTACATAATGCCTGATTATTTATTTAACTATAGAGTACACGATTCAAGTATTTCAAAAAGAGTAAACGATTTATGAAAAAATTAAAACCAATTGAAAGGATATACATGTCCTTGAATGATTTAGAAGAAATGGAAAGAGATATTCTAAATAGAAGACACGTAGAAAGATACGCAATGGTGAGGCAGTGGTGCAAAGGAAATGTGTTAGATTTTGCGTGTGGATGCGGATATGGAACTTATTTAGTTTCTAAAAATCCAGATGTTGATTTTATATTCGGTGTGGATATAGATGAATCAGCTATAAAATGGGCTGAAGAGAATTACAATTCAGATAAGATAAAATTCATACTCAGCGAAATAGACGGATTTGAAGAGAAGATAGACACTCTTATTTGTTTAGAAACAATAGAACATATAAAGGATCTTGAGTTAATACCTAAAAACTGCGATAGATTAAACATAAACGAATTGTTTATTTCATTCCCATCTAAAAAGACTACGCACTACAATAAGTATCATCATTACGATTTTAATACCCAATGGATATGCGATCTGTTTCCTAACTATAGACTGGTTAAAGAAATAAACCTACATGAGGAAGTCAAGATATTAAATTTTTTAAGAAAAATATAATGGACATATATCAATTTATAGCAGAGAATGTTAAAAGCGATAGCATTTTTTTTGAGATAGGTTCTCATTTTGGTATAGATACACAAAAGATATTTAATCTAACCGGTGCTAGAATTCATTGCTTTGAGCCGGATCCGAGAAACATTAGCATAATGGAGAAAAATGGAATACGGGAGATCTCGGAAAAACTAAACAAAATGGCGGTATCTGATTTTATAGGTAAATCCGATTTTTATTTATCCTCTGGGAATGCACCAGAGGTTTTTAGTAATAAAGATCTGAATGATAATCAGTGGTCAGCATCTAATTCATTAAAGAAACCAAAGATTCATTTAGAAAAAGTTCCATGGTGTAAATTCGATGACGAAATTGAGGTTGAGTGTATAACAATCGATAAGTATTGCTCTGATAACAATATAGAAAAAATAGAATTTGTATGGATGGATGTTCAGGGTGCGGAGGATTTAGTTTTAAAGGGAATGTCAGAAATGTCATCTAAAATTAGGTTCATATATACAGAGTACAACGACGAAGAGGTTTATGAAAATTCTGCATGTAAACAAAAAATATTGGATATACTTGGAGGATCATGGAAAATTATTCATGACTACGGATCTGATATTCTTCTAGAAAACAATAATTTTAAATAGTATGATAAACCACGAAACTGGGATTAAACCAAGAATAATTAGACCAGTGGAAGAAAATGAATCTTTCACGTCCAACAATACAGATCCAATAATATCTGTAATCTCTCCATCTTTGAATCTTGCTGTTTTTTTAGAAGATACCATACTTTCTGTAGCAAGACAAACTTTTAAAAACTTCGAGCATCTTATCATGGACGGTGGATCTACTGATAATACTAAAGATATAGCTGAAAGATTCCCTCATGTTAGATTCTTTTCAAGCAAAGATTCAGGTCCAGCAGAAGCTATCAGAAAGGGAGCTGAAATGGCTAAGGGTAAATACATACTTATGCCATGCATATCAGACGGTTATATAAATGAAGAATGGTTTTCTCTTTGTGTTGATATACTAGATAAAGATCCAGAGGTTTCTCTTGTTTGGGGATTTCCTCAGTACTTGTCAGAGGACGGGAATCTTGGACATGTATCATATCCACATTTTCATCATTCTATTCCTCCACAGAAATTTGATTGGTTTAATTATTGGTTATCTGATGGGTTTTGGCTTCCTGAAGGTAATTTTTGCGTAAGAAAAAATGTATTCCTAGAATGTTTCTTAGGATATGATAACGATAAAAAAATAGAGCCTTGCCTAGAGTTTAATTACTTATTTAATACTAAGGGATATCTTCCTTATCACATTCCTGTTGTTTCAAATTTTGGGAGGACGCATTCAAATCAAATGGGCCAAATTTTTTCTAGGTCAGAACTAGCAGCTATTCAAATGAATGATTACAGATCTAAAATAGATTCATACAGAAACATGATAAATTCAGGACATCAGCATTTATTCAGAGATGGTGATTCAAATATAATAACAAGATAAAATGAAAATACTTAGTACAGGAGGAGCTGGTTATCTTGGATCAGTCTTAACCGAGATACTTTTATCGAAAGGACATAAAGTAACAGTTTTGGATAACTTAGTTTATAAACAAAATTCTATATCACCATTTGCATATAATAAAAATTTTGATTTTATTCTAGGGGATGTTAATGATTCTAATCTATTGGAAGATTTAGTTGGTAAGAATGATGTTATAATACCATTAGCTGCCATAGTAGGTATGCCAGCCTGCAAAAAAAATCCAGAGTTGGCAATTAGTGTCAATTACCATCAGGTTAAAAATATAATAAATGCATCAAGTAAAGATCAGAAAATAATATTACCTAATACGAATAGCCAATACGGATCATCCCCACATGTAATAACGGAGGAAAGCGAATTTAAACCACTTTCCTTGTATGCAGAAACTAAATGCAACGCTGAAAGTGAATTACTTGAATCAGGTAATGGCATATCTCTAAGATTAGCAACCGTTTTTGGAATGTCATACAGAATGAGACTTGACTTACTGGTTAATGATTTTGTATATAGAGCGGTAAGAGATAATTTTTTAGTTTTATTCGAATCTCATTTCATTAGGAATTACATACACGTAAGAGATGTTGCTAATACATTTTTATTTATGATTGAGAATTACGATATATGTAACAATGACTCTTTTAACGTCGGTTTATCCTCTGCTAATATAACAAAACTAGGCTTAGCTGAACTAATACAGAAAAAGATCCCAGAATTAATCATAATCGAAAATGATTTTAAAAAGGATTTTGATCAAAGAAACTATAGGGTTTCTAATGAAAAGTTGGAATCATTTGGATGGTCTGCTAATTTTACATTAGAAGATGGCATAGATGAATTAATAAAAGGATACAATATAATTAAAAACTACGATAATAAAAACTTTACAAATTTATAAAAATGGGAAAAAAGTTAGATGTTTTATTCATTGCACCTAGTAATTCTACAGGAATATATCAGGAATTAGCTTCAGACTATGCTGCTATTGAACCTCCAACTTGGGCACTTTTACTAGCAGAATCATGCAGATCCATAGGATATAGCGTAAATATATTGGACACCGGGGTTGAAAAATTAACTCTTGATGAATCGGTATTAAGAATAAAGAAAGAAGATCCAAGATTAATATGTTTTGTTGTTTATGGTCAGAATGTTAATGCAGGAACAACGATGATGAGTGGAGCAGTATTGCTATCAGAGCATATTAAAAAATCAGGGATTTCAACACCTATTGCATTTATTGGATCTCACGTACAAGCTCTCCCTATCGATACACTAGAAAATGAAAGCAGTATTGATATAGTTTTTACCAATGAAGGAGTATATGCTTTAAGAAATTTATTATCAAAAGGAGATTTTATAGGCAATCTTTCGGATATCAAAGGCATAGGATATAGAGATAGTAACGGAATAATGTTAAATCTTCCAGAAAAACTGGTTCCACAGGAAAGACTGGATGTAGATTTACCTGGATACGCTTGGGATCTTTTACCATACAAAGAAAAGCCATTTGATCTGTATCGATGTCCTTTATGGCATGCAGAATATGATTCAAATAAAAAATCACCATATGCTACTATACAAACCTCTCTAGGGTGTCAATTTGGATGTGACTTCTGCATGATTAATATAATTAACAGAAACGATAATGATCCTATTGGTGTAGCTGGTAACTATAGCTTAATGAGATACTGGTCTACAGAATTTATGTTAAATCAGTTTGATAAGTTAGTTGAAATGGGGGTCGAAAATATTAGAATTATAGATGAGATGTTTCTGTTAAGTCCAAAGTATTATGTTCCACTTTGTGAAGGGTTAATTGAAAGGGGGTATGGTGATAAATTAAGGATGTGGGCATATTCTAGAGTTGATACAATTAAAAGACCTGAGGTTTTAGATCTAGTGAGAAAAGCAGGAATAAAATGGTTAGGAATAGGTATCGAAAGCGGAGATCGCAACGTAAGATTGGAAGTATCGAAAGGAAAAT
>Ga0114976_10002552_pt1 | contig 11421 bp, 10 predicted proteins | sample S_130805_EF_Meta_FD_87319 | JGI IMG/M metagenome (GOLD analysis project Ga0114976, IMG submission 87319) | Freshwater microbial communities from Lake Simoncouche, Canada to study carbon cycling - S_130805_EF_MetaG | ecosystem: Environmental > Aquatic > Freshwater > Lake | place: Lake...
AAATATTGTGTTGATCCCTCACCTCGCGGGCCCGCGCCACAGTCGCGGTTGGGGGCAGGGTGACAGGATCCACGATGATCCCGTTGGCGCTCCGCTTGACTTTGTCCACCTCTTCGGACTGCCGCTCGATCGAGAGATTCTTGTGGATCACGCCGAGGCCACCCTCCTGGGCCAGGGCAATCGCCATTTCGCTCTCCGTGACGGTGTCCATCGGGGAACTGACGATCGGGATCGTCAGCCGGATGCCCCGGGTGAGCTGCGTGGCCACGTCGACCTCGGCGGGGACCACGGCAGAATGACGGGGCACCAGCAAGACATCGTCGAAGGTGATCCCGGTGGCGACGATTTTTCCATCCATGTTGCCTGCCATGACGCGTCCTGTGACTGGATCGCGGGGGGCGGCGGAGAGGGTGAGGGCGAATTCGGCTGGGCGGAATACGCGGGAAAGCCGCTGATTATGGGGTTCAGGTGCCCCAACCGGCAACGACCCTGATTTTTCACGGGCTGCCATGCAGGTCGCCGCGGCGCACGGCGCGGAAGCGTGTCCTAGGTTTGAGGGTCTGGCGGCCATCCGGTCCGTCAGTCCCCTGATCAACGCTTTTCCCGCACGCAGGCCGTTGCCGTCACCATGCGATTCCTCGACGACTACCTCGACACACTCCAGCCCTCCAGCCCCTCCGCGGCCCCGGTCGCCCCCAGGGCAGCCGCTCCGGAAGGCGCGATCGCCCGCCCAGACAGGGCCACGCTCGAGGCCCACCTCGCCCGTCGCCACTACGGCCCCTTCACGCTCACCGACGCCATCCGCCCCGGTTGGCAGCTCGACATCGTTCCCCGCGCCGGCTACCGCCACGACGCCTACGTCGATCCTCGCACCGGCACCCGCCTGCCGGCCCTCGTCGCCGCGATCTCCAGCGAACACCTGTTCGAGACCTTCCTGCGTCTGCTCGAGCCGCTCGGCGACACGCTCGACGTCGTTCTGGAAACGTCGCACGAACACAAGACGAACCACGAGGATTTCACCCGTGAGGGCATCGAGCGGCTCGTGCTCGAGAGCGTGCTCTGGGACTTCGAGGACATGCTGCTCGACGACGGCTGCACCGGTATCGCCGTGATGCATCCTGAACTGCAGATGGAAGTGCAACTCGACGAACACAAACTGCTGGTGGTCTACGCCCAGCAGCGGGCTCCCTTCGAGCGCATCCTGGCCGAGCAGGGGATCGAGCGAAACGACCGCATCCGGTTCATTTCGCAGGCCGAGCACCTGCACACCTCCCACACCCGGTTTGCCCGTCGCTTCGACGAGATGGTGAACCGCCTGGGCGCCGGGATGTAGGTCACCGCCGGAAAACGCGCCGGGTGGACTCCCCGTGGGCGCAAGTTTTCAACTTGCCCTTGCGCTGCTGGCGACGGTTCGGGGCTGCCCATGCCCCGTCGCCGGACGTTCGCTACGTCGACCAATCCGCTTAGACGGATCGGTGCCCGCTGCCCTTCGCTCACTCGATGCTGACTGCGCTCCGGCATCCTGCCTCCGCTGGTCAGCAACGCCAGCTCTCGGGACATGGGCAGCCCCTCACGGATGCATCGGATTCCATAAAAGCCACCGGCGGAAGCCAGGGGACCTGCGGTCGGATCAGCTGGGACCCTTTTTTTCGCGGACCGTTAGATTTGGGAACTGTCGGACGACTTTGTATGTCGTCCGACAGTTTTTGCCTTCCAAACACCGACCGCGATGCCCAAACGCCCACCAAACGTCCCGTCGGACGACTTCATGACGGTGCTCCTGGGACACCAACGGCAGATCTACGCCTTCATCGCCACGCTGCTGCCGCACCAGATCGAACTCGACGACGTCTACCAGCAGACCTGCCTTGTCCTCTGGCAAAAGCGGGATCAGTTCGACCCCAGCCGACCATTCCTTCCCTGGGCCTACGCCTTCGCCCGCAACGAGGTCTTCAACCACGTCCGCCGCGAGGGCCGCGGGCCGCGTTTGAGCAACGACCTTCTTGAACGGATCGCCATGGCCCGGGAGGAATCTGATTCGACGGCCTCAGCCCGTCGGGCGGCACTCGAGGAATGCGTCAAAAAGCTCCCGAAGTCGCACCGCGAACTCGTCGAAATGCGGTATGCGAGTGAGATCTCGCTCAAGGACCTGGCCGCCACGGCCTCGACAACCGCCGCGGCCCTCACAATGCGGCTGCAGAGGGTCCGACATGCCCTCATGCAGTGCGTCGAGCAGGCACTCGCGGGCGGAGGCCGGGCATGAGCGACCGTCGACCGCGTCCCGAGCGACCGATTCAGCCCCTCGCAGCAATTCCCGCCGTGGAGTCGGAACTGTTCGCACTCATCAACCGGTTCTGCGATGCGACCGAGACGCAGGCCGACTGCAGCCGGCTGGAGTCACTCCTCACCGATCCCGCCATGCCCGACGCGATCGACGTTTACTGCGCCGCGATGGAGGTGCACGGATCGCTGCGGTGGCGATGGCGCACTTGCCAAGCCGGAATCCCGGCAATCGGCCAGCAGCGCCAACCCGCACCGCCAGAGCTGGTACGGGCTGGATCCGCTGCGCACACGTGGCCAACGAAGCAGGCCCTGCCGCGGCCGGCAATTCCAGGCAAAAAGCAAGCGGCAAGCCCCATCCGTCGGGAATCCCTCACCGACCGGCTGCTCGTCTGGTTCAACGGCCTGGGCAGGCCGGCCGCGTTGGCCGTGGTGCTTCAGTCGGTAGTGACCGCGGCCGCAATCGTTTTGGCAGTCATCGGCCAGATCTGGCAAACCAACGAGACGGCCCAGCCGGCGGTCGCATGCGGCTCGATCATCGGCATCAAGAATGCGTTCTGGTTGTCAACAGACCAGCCGCTGCAGATCGGCGACCCGGTCGTGGCCCGTAGGCGGCTGGAACTTGCCGCGGGGCTTGTCGAGATCGCCTGTGACTCGGGAGCGACCGTCGTGCTGGAGGGGCCAGCCAGGTTCGAGTTTTTAAGCGAGAAAACCGCCTCGCTGCTTAGGGGGAGGCTGAGCGTCACGGTGAGCAAGGCCAGTCCGGAACAACAGCCGGCAGAGGCCGTAGCTGGTCCACGTTTCACCGTACACACATCCTCTGCCGTCGTGCACGACCTCGGCACCCGCTTTGGCGTCGAGGTCGATGCCGTCGGCAAGACACACGTCCACGTCTTCGATGGCCTCATAGAGTGCGTGGGGCGTGGACTTGGTACCGCTCCGGTGGCGCGGCTGGCAGCGGGGCAGGGGGCCACAGTTGATCAGCGAGGGGCCGTGTTGCGGCTCGCTGAGCCGAGGCCGGAGCCGTTTGCCCAGACACTCTCCTCGGTGGCTGAAATCCGCTGGGACGAGTCACGCGCCGTCACCGTCTACCGTGACTCGCTTGTCGGCGCCGAACCGCTCGCTGGCACCGTCTCGTCCTCCCGAGGCGGCTCAGGCGACTCCCCCTGGACAGCCCCTGCCGCGAACTGGCGGCTCACGAACGCCGGCCTCGAGGCAACGTCGCCGGGGAGTGCCTCGCTGCCGTTCGTGCCGCAGTCGGGAAGGGTCTATCGGCTGGCCTTGGAGATGACGGTGACCCAGGGCGAAAACGACTGGGCCGCGGTGGGCTTCTCGGGACCGGCCGATCAGGGCAGCTCGATTCTTGACTGCGCTTGGATGCTCCAGCGGCATTCGACCGATCTTGACCCCAATGCAATCTTTCTCGGAAGCGATCGAAAGAGCCTGCGGTACTCGGCGGGCGACCGCACGACCGGTCGCCGCACACTCGTCATCTTCCTCGACACGACGCGACCTCGCTGGACCGTGACGTTCGAGGCCGACGGCCGACGGCTCAAGACCAACCTCGTACCCACGGCGGCCCCGATCGCATCGGTTGCCCTCGCTTGCAATGGCTCTGCCAAGGTTCTCTTTTCGTCCTTCTCTCTTTCATTCATGGAGTCGCGTCATGGTTCCCGCAACTAAACAAGCGAGAGGTTTTACCCTCGTCGAGCTTCTCGTCGTTGTGTTCATTATCGGCCTGCTCGTCGGCTTACTCCTGCCGGCCGTCCAGGCCGCCCGCGAAGCGATGCGACGCAGTGCCTGCGCCGACAACATCCGGCAGATCTCGCTCGCGGTTCATAACTATCACGACGCGAACAAGAAGTTCCCACTTGGACAGCAAGTCCCGCTGTACCACCTCGAATTTCCCGGCGGCACCTCCAGTGAGACGTGGGCGGCAAATGTTCTCACGGATCGCCGTTGCTGGATGCACCTGATCTGCCCGTTCATGGAACTCACTAACGTCTACGACCAGATCATGACCTCGGTGACTTTGAACAACGCATGGCCCTTCCAGCTTTCGGTCGGGACTGCGAGGTACCCAGCGTTCATGTGTCCCTCTGATTCGAACGCGGGCAAAATCAGCTACTATGACCAAAGCACGAACGGCAAGACCTCAACCCGCGGTTTCTGCGGCAACTATCTTGCATGCGCTTCGTCAGGGTCGTTTGGGGATTCGGGCGGCGGCCGCGATCTCAACGGTCTCTTCTTCGTGAAGTCCAAGGTCAAGATCTCGGACGTTACCGATGGCCTCTCAAAGACGGTGATGCTCGCCGAGGGTGTGGTCGCGCCCGACCCGCTTTCATCGATCGACCTCCGAGGCGGCTATTTCAACACCCAAAACGGCGAGCCCTTGGTCAGCACTCTGTATCCACCGAATACGTCAATGGGCGATGGTTGGTATGGATTTTTCAGTAACTGGTCGCCCAAGGCTCCGACGGGAGGAACGTCCCGATTTGTACAGTACACACGTTCGTGGCACACGGCCGGCGTGAATGTCGCCATGGCCGATGGGTCGGTGCGGTTCGTGACCGACTTCGTCAATGCCGCGATCTGGACTGCCGCGGGGACCCGCGCGGGCAACGACACCACTGGAGCTCTCGAATGAACCGCCGCAGCGTTCGGCACCTTTGTCCGGCATGCAGCAGGCCCACGCACGGTCCGAGACCGGGCCCGCTCCTCGTGGCGCTCGCCACCACGCTGATCATCGTAGCTGGCTGCGGACCCAAGGATCCGCGGATCACTGTCCAAGGAACGGTCACGCTCGATGGCCAGCCGCTTGCCGAGGGGCGTGTGGGCTTCATCCCGGATGACAAGGCACTCGGCGCGTCGGGCGCATCGATCGAGGAAGGCCGTTTTTCGATCAAAGTCTACAAGGGTCCGAGCCGGGTCGAGATCACCGCCCAGCAAGTGGGGCAGCGGCCCGCGGCGCCGGGTGCCCTGCCGGAAGCGGGAATCGTCGTCTGGAGCATCATCCCGGCCCGCTACAACGAGAAGTCCACGCTCTCCTACAACGTGCAGTCGGCGAGCGACAGGCCCGTCTTCAACCTCACGAGCGAAAAATGAATGGTCTAGGAACGGATACGTGAGGACTGCGCCAACCCGCTCGAGCCTCAACATGCCCCCAATCACCAACCCATACGGTCAGCCCATGAAGCGACTGCGAACCATATGCCCGTCTCTTTTGTTGGGGCTTCTCACCTCAGCAAGCCTGCTCTTCAGCGCCGCGAGCAGCCTGCACGCGTCGGAACTCTTGACGGGTTCTCCCGACATTTCCGCCACCATTCGGGTCAATGCGTATTACTACGCCGACCAGAGGGTGGTGAACACCAATCGGGTGGTGGATCGCTCCGGATTCGTCACCACGGCCGAATACCCCCGTGACAGGCGGTTATTCGACACAAGCCGCACTGGGGAGGGTTCCATCGCCACCCATTTCTGGAGCAACCAAGCCAAACGCGTGGAGATGGACATCGACCTAGGAAGCGAGTGCAGGTTGGATCGGGTCGTTTTGAGTTCCGGCGACGGCAAGGAATCGGGCCGCTCCGTGGACGCGGTCGAGCTGTACGTGAGCAGCGGAGGATTTGAACAGGACCAGCTCTCCAAGGTCGCTGAGGTGACCAATCCTCACACGTCGGAAGCCATGCCGGGCGCCTGCGATTTTATCCTCGAGCCCACCGAAGCTTGCGGACGCTATGTCAGGGTCGTCGCCTCATCGCGCGTATCGGCGATGATGGTTTTATCCGAGCTTCAAATCGAGGGAACCAGGGTTGAGGCCAAAGCATTGCGACTCCCCGAAGGATGGAGGCTGGAGTTGGAAGATATCGAAGGAACGGTCGAAACGGATGGGCTGGGATTGATTGGAAAAGGGATTTACGTGGGCCGCGACCGATGCGAGCTGGCGATCAACGAAACCTCGGATCGGCCGACCAGCGTCTGGATCCGGCACTTTGACAATGGCGGGCGGAGTTTGAAGGCTTCCTTGAACAGGCAGGACGTGGTGATCGACGAACCCACTGGCCTTTTGAAGTGGGCGAAAATCGGCACGGTGAACGGTCCTGTTTTTGATGTTCGGCTCAACAGGAATGAGGCGGAGCCACCCATGGCGGACAGCCTGCTGTTCACGACCGAGGCCGGCTTCGACCCGAACAAGGCCGGTTTGGAAACCGTGAAAGCCCTTCCAAAAAAGTCCCCGACGGCTCGGTTTGCCGAGGCTCTTCGGGCCAAGGCGCCGGATATTGAGCCCGCGAGGTTCGTGCAGGAAGTATTGAGCCACTATCAACTGAAGAGCGATCGATCGCCGGTATTCACTTCCGCCGAAGGCGCCATCCTCTGGAACGGCAAGCCGGTGTTTCCGACGACTTTCTTCCATGTGGGGCCGGAGGATCCGCGGCTAAGGCATCTCCCCCTCAACTGTTTCATGACTTCCGAACGAAAGCGGAGTGAATCCGATCCCCGTGCCTACGGGCGCATTACCAGCCTTCACGCCAAGTGGTTCGCATACGATTATGTGGTTGATGAAATGCGCACGAACGTGAACGACAGCAACGTCATGATGCATTACATCTGTGATGAGCCCGAGAATGTCGGGGTGAATGCAGCAGACCTGGCGATCCTCAATACTTTGGTGAAGGCGGTGGATCCTCTGCATCCCACTTTTGTGAATGTCTCGCCGAATATGGCCGGAAACGCGGCCGTCATGAGAACTGCCGATGTGGTGGGTGTCGATCACTATCCCATCCCGGGAGGCCGGATTGCGGATGTCGGAATTTCTGTAGACGCTGCCCGCAGCAGCTCCGGAGGCAAACCGGTAATTTTTGTCGCACAGACTTTTGATTGGGGAGCCTATGGCCGGGATCACGGCCGCTGGCCGACCCCGGATGAAATCGCCGCCATGGTTTGGATTCCAGTGATTCACGGCTGCCGGGGAATCTGGTTTTACGAATTTCCGGCCCCGACAATGCACAGCAAAACCTCCATCAAGGATGTGAATCCGGCGGCATGGGATCGGATTGTCGCGTTGCTTGGCGTACTGCATGAAATGGAGCCGGCCCTGACTGGCCCCGAGACGGAGTTCCCCGCTTCGGTCAAAGTCACGGCTCAAGCCAACCACCCTCCCGAATGGCGTCTGGCGATCAATCGGGAGAAGACCGAAGCATTCCTGATCGTGGCCAACCCGTGGGAGACCCCTTCCGGAATGACCATCGAATGGAAGCTGCGGGATGTTTCGCTCGAGGCGGTCTGCGCGGATCGGGCCAAGGCGAATGGGAACCAGATCGACCTTTTGCCCATGGGCACGGCGGTGTACCGGGTCAAGGCGTCCAACCTGGCTTCCGTGAAGGCACTGTCGAACGAAGAGGCGCTGGCCGCAGTGAACCTCCGAAAAATCAGCGATTCCTCACGGCCAAAAACAGTCGTCCCATTTTCCAAGACGGCAGACTGGTCAAAGGCCGTGGATCTGCTTGATACGTGGAAGAGCACGCGAAGATTTGACGCGGCCCGACTGCTGTCGACGCCCGAAGGGCTCAGAGTCCGTGTCGTTCAGCGGATCAAGAAAGGTGCGACAAGCACAACCGTGGATCGTGACGGGAAGGTTGCGGAAGATCCGTCCATCGAGTTGTTTCTCGGGGCTCCAGACTCCCGGACGTACGCCCAGTTGCTTTTGAACACCCTGAATACCCAGGCTGACAATCTTGTTGACCTCGATGCAGAGAAAAGCATCCACCACGAAGTCAACTATTCATGGACCAGCCAGGCCAAACAGGCCTTGGAGTCGGCGGAATATGAAATCCTGATTCCATGGGAGAGTGTGCAAAAGATGACCGGGGTCAAAGGCCCGGGGGAAATCCTGTTCAACGTTGCGAGTTCACATTCGATGGCAGATTGGGCCGGGCTTTCCGGCGGTGGCTACCAGACTCCGGATCGTTTCGGCATCCTCACGATCGAACGCGATTGACCGGCTTGGAATACCTATGCCCGTCCATTCAGAAACAGGCTTGGCCGCCGGAGCCTTTTGATGTTCCTCGACACGACGCGGCCCCGCTGGTCGGTGACGTTCGTGGCCGACGGCCGACGGCTGAAGACTGAGATTTTGCCCGAGGGCGCACGCATCGCGTCGGTCGGGCTCGCCTGCCATAGCGCCGCCCAATCGCGATTCTCATCCTTTTCAATTTCTTTTCTCCCCTCATCTCTACCCTCATCCAAGGACCGTTAGCCATGCAACGCGCACGAAGAGCTGCGTCCCTTTTTCCGCCTTTTCCGCCTTCTTGACGTACGAGCGGGTTCACGCTCGTCGAATTATTGGCCGTTATCGCGATCATCGGCACGCTCGTCGGCCTGCTGCTGCCCGCCGTGCAGGTGGCCCGCGAGGCCGCACGACGATCCTCCTGCTCGAACAACCTCAAGCAGATCGCGCTCGGCATGCATGGGCACCACGATGCGCGCGGGACGTTTCCCCTAGGGCAGGTGAAATATCTCCAGCGATATACGTATACGGACGGCACCATCAGTTCCTCCGGAGCCGTGTCCGGCAAGACCGTTGTGAGGGAAGCCCGCACATGGATGATCATGATCTGTCCCTATATCGAGATGATCGATGTCTACGACAAGTGCATGACCGTCGTAAGTCTGAACAACAACGATCTCTACAGCCTCGCCGTGGCGCGAGTGAAGCACCCCATTTTCATGTGTCCGAGCGACTTCACATCGGGCAAGATCGCCGGCACGGCAGCCGGAGCGATCCGTGGGTTCTGCGGCAGCTATGTCGCGTCTGCATCATCCACCGCCTTCGGGGCGGCTGGCGGTGGCGACAGCCTCGATGGCATTTCGTTCGTGCAGTCCAAGGTGAAAATGTCGCAGGTGACGGACGGGCTCTCGAAGACCACCATGCTGGGCGAATGCGTGACCGGCCCGGACACCAACGTTCATGGACATGCCTTGTATTTCAACGGCTGGGTTGGCGAATGCCTCTTCTCCACCCAATACACGCCGAACACGACCGTGTCCGATGTGCTCTCGTACATTGATGACTACCGACCTTGGGCGCCAACGATCGGTGGCTCCACGTTCGCCGCGTACACGCGCTCGATGCACGTCGATGGTGTCACCGTCGCCATGGGCGATGCCTCAGTCAGGTTTGTCACCAACTCGGTCGACGCCAACGCTTGGAAGGCGGCGGGGTCGCGAAACGGCGGCGAGCCATCGGGGGCCATCGAATGACCACCCCCTCGACTGGTCATCGGAATCCCCACGCTGGCCACTGATCCCCGGAGCTTTTGATGAAGCGACGCCTCTTTCTCGCCATCGCCGCATCCGTCCTGAGCATCCTGCCCAGCGGCTGCGGCCCTCGTGATCCACGGGTGACGATCCAGGGAACGGTGTCGCTCGACGGCAAGCCCGTTTCCACCGGCCAAGTGATCTTCATATCCACCGATTCAAAACTGGCCGCCGCCGGGTCAGCGCTCAAGAACGGGCAGTTCACCGTCTTGGTTCACAAGGGGCGTCATCAGGTCAAAGTAGAGGCCTACGCGGAGGAGCGTCGTACGCCGGCCCCGAACGAGCCGCCAGAGGCCACCGTAACGTACCGGAGCATCATCCCGCCCCGCTACAACGAGAAGTCCACGCTCACGTTCGACGTGCAGTCGGCGAAGGACAAGCCGGCCTTCGACCTCACGAGCGACAAATGATCGGCACGATCAGCCGGTTTCGTCCGGCATGCCCCCACCCTCTTGACACCCACTGGGGTACATAGGTACACTGCAGCTCGAGACGCCCTTCAGGCTCTCATCCCCGCTCTCATCCCCATGAGTACTTCGGCATGACACACCCACGTATCGAGATAGCGCCTGACGTGATGGGCGGCAAGCCGGTCATCGAAGGCACGCGGATCACAGTCGAACTGATCGTTCGCAAACTCAGCGAAGGAGCAACGGAGCAGGATTTGCACGACGGATACCCGGCGCTCAAGCCGGGAGACGTGCGCGCGGCACTTGCCTATGCCGCCGATATGCTCGCACACGAAACGATCCTCGTGCAGTCGGCCTAGCATGTCATGCGATTTCTTGCCGACGAAAGCTGCGATTACCTCGTCGTGAGTACTTTGCGCGATGCCGGCCACGACGTGGTTGCAGTGGTGGACGAACGTGAGCGATCGGTGGATGCCGCCGTTATCGACCAAGCCTACGCGGACGACCGGATTTTGCTGACCGAGGACAAAGACTTCGGGTGGCATGTATTTGTGGCGCGGGCCCAGTCACCAGGGGTCATCCTGATCCGATTTCCGGCCTCTTTGCGTGCGACAATGGCAAAAGCGACGTTGGCGGCCATTCAATCGCACGGCGACCGGATTGCGACCTCATTCCTCGTGATCCAACCCGGTGCCGTGCGTCTGCAAAAACTGCCGTGAGAAGGTGGCGGCTTCCTGCCTCGGATCGCGGTATTTCGGCCACCAGACTGGGCTTGAGGCGAATCGCCGGATTCACGACAGTCTGCCACGATCAGGCTCCGGCATTTCGGGGTCGCCCCACGGAAGCAGCCATGGCTCGCCTGCCTCTCCTCATCCTGCTGTCGATCGTAGCGTTTTCCATGGCGGCAGGCCGCGCTCAGGAGATCCTGCCGTCGCCCCCAGTCGCGCAGCCCAATCCCTTTGCGGCGCTCCCCGCTGGAACGGTGATCGGCCCCTCGGGCCCGGTCGTGCCCGGACCACCACCTGCACCGAAAAATGCGGCGGTTATACCGCCCCTCGACGCAGAGACCGTCTGGTCCCAGATGGTGGACGTTGCAGACGACTACTTCAAGATCGCGGCTGAGCAGCGGGTGGTGTTTTCCAATGGCGTGCCCGCTGAGGGCCGCATCGACACCTTCCCGCAGACAGGCTCGACGCTGCTCGAACCATGGCGGGGCGATTCCATCGGCTTCCGTGAGCGGCTCGAGGCCACCCTGCAGTCGATCAGGCGGATTGGCACGATGCGACTCAGCCCCGACCCAGGCGGCTGGCGGATCGAGGTGGTGGTGCAGAAGGAACTTGAAAACATGCCAAGGCCCATGATGGCCACCGCTGGCGGTGCGTCGTTTCGCAATGACGACTCGCTCTACCGCTACGGC
>Ga0114976_10002556_pt1 | contig 11402 bp, 10 predicted proteins | sample S_130805_EF_Meta_FD_87319 | JGI IMG/M metagenome (GOLD analysis project Ga0114976, IMG submission 87319) | Freshwater microbial communities from Lake Simoncouche, Canada to study carbon cycling - S_130805_EF_MetaG | ecosystem: Environmental > Aquatic > Freshwater > Lake | place: Lake...
CTTGACGCGAACGGGGTTCAGCGAGGTTATGCCCGGGTGGTGACGGATCGGGCGACTTTTGCTTGGCTTTGCGATGTCTTCGTGGACGAGGACTTACGCGGAATGGGATTGTCGCATCGGCTACTTGAAGCAGTGGACGCGCATCCGGATCTGCTGGGTCTGCGACGCTGGATCCTTGCCACCAGCACTGCTCCTTGGCTCTACGAAAAGTACGGCTGGCAGCCGGTGGCTAGGCCCGAAATCTGGATGGAACGCCACCGTCCGTACCCCCAAACGTCGTAAACGCAGGATCGTTCGTGCCAACGCACCTCGCGATCTCTGCATAGGCGGGGGCTGGTTCCTGCCCCCGTGGGCCGCATAGATACTCTCAACCCTGGTGCAAGCGCAAAGCCGCCTCAGTGGACTGAGGCGGTCCCACAAGAGCCCTGTTCAAAACCGACTCATCATCTCTGCGTAGGCGGGGGCTGGTTTTTGCCCCCGTGGGCCGCATTGATACTCTCAAATGTCGTGCCAGCGAAAAGCCGCCTCATTGGACCGAGGCGGTCCCGTTGGCCAAACTCACTACTCGGACAAAAACTCGGCCAACAATCGGTGGAAATGGTGGGTCCCCATTTCACGAACGGGGGCGTAGCGACCCCGGTCGTAGAACCGCGACTGGACCCCGCGTTGGACCAACTCGATTACGGCCTCGTCTTCCCGTTCCACGCGATCGAGGTCGCCACCGGCGCCGATGTCCCGAAGCTCGGGCCGCCAGACGTAGGGAATAAACCGAACTTTGGTCACCGTCGGAGAGATTGGGCGGACGACGTTGATGCTCAATCCCCACGGATAGAAATTGAACATCAAATTGGGGAAGAACCAGAAGTAGTAAGCGCTGACCGATCGACCAGAATCGGGGTGCCCGGCGGGGAGATCAAAGCAAGATTCACCCTCTTTTCCTATCCCTAACTGAAGGTTTCCGTAGCGGAAGAGCTCGGTGGAATAGTCGCCGTAGTTCAGGGTTTCGTTCAGGGCGGCGTGGATGTACGGGATGTGAAATCCTTCGAGGTAGTTATCCACGTACAGGGCCCAGTGGCCCCGAACCAGGTACTCGCGACCCAGTTCGGGGGCGTGGCGGAACTCGTTCAGCGGGAGAAAACCGACCCGATCCATCATTGGCGCAAACCACTCCGAAAGCGACACCGGCGGATTGACACCCGCGAAGAGTTGGTTTTGCCAACGGCCAAACGGCACGCGAGGCAGATCATCGGACTCGGCGGGAAAACCGGCGACCCCTTCAAACTCGGGCATGAATAGAAACTTGCCGTCTAATCCAAATCGCCGACCATGGTAGCGGCAGCGCAACGAGTTCGCCACCGTTGGCCCTTCGCAGACCAGATTGCCCCGGTGGGTGCAAACATTGCTCAGGCAGTTGAGGGAATCCTCTCGGTCCCGGGCGAACAGCAACGGCTCGTTGACCGAGCCCTCCAGCAGCGTAAACGGAACCACGGCGCCGGGAGCCTTCAGCGGCTCGTCGTCCATGATCCACTGCCAACTGCGGGCAAAGACGCGGTCGATGGATTCGGTGAAAGCTTCGCTCGATCGGTACCACTCGCTGGGCGGCGTCCATGCCTGGCGAATGTCCTCGTGAATCTCAAACCGCATGCTGACTGTTGTATCCGATTCCGTCGGCGAACAGGGTTGGCAGCTGAGACTGGGAGGGATTGAAAAACAGCCGAACCTCGTGCAGAAGGTCCGGTGGTTGCTGGAGGCGGATGGAGACGTTGAGCTCGCCCTTTTTCGCCATCACGAGGGTGATGGTGACGGCACCGGAATCAGTCTGAAGGGTCAGCGAGCCGTGGCCAGCGACCGCAAGGGCCGCTGCTCGATCTGCCCATTCCGGTGGCAAGGGCTCCGCCAGTTTCACTGAAAACCAGGGCGAACTTACCGATATGACGGAGTTTTCCCAACTAAAGTGGATGTTTTCGTCGGATAGCCGCAAGGCTTACTTCTTGTCCCGATCTTTGTGGGAGGCCTTGGCGATCAACCGAATGGGTGATCCTGCCATCGGGAAGACCGCGCGAATCTTGTTCATCAGGTACCGCTGGTAGCTGAAGTGGAGCAGTTCGGGATCGTTGACAAACATCGCAAACGTGGGGGGCGAGGTCGCCACCTGGGTGCAGTAATAGACCTTCAGGTTCTTGCCCTTGGTGTGATAGGGACGGGCGAAGCAGGCTTCCTGGATAATGCGGTTGAGTTGCCCGGTCGAGATGCGGAAGTTGTAGCTTTCGACCGCCCGGGTGATCTCTTCTAGCACCGGTTCCAGTCCCGCTGATTCCTTGGCGCTGGTGAAGGCGGCAGTGGCGTAGGCCAGTTCGGGGATCTCGTTCTGGATGACCTTGAGGAACTCTTTCTTGATCAGGGTGTTCTTGCGGGGCTGACCGTCGGGCGGTTCGACGAGGTCCCACTTGTTGACGGCGAAGACGCAGGCCTTGCCGCAGTCGTGGGCCAGTTTCATGGTGCGCTTATCGCCGTCGGTGAGGCCTTCTTTTCCGTCGATGACCACCATCACGCAGTCGGCGCGTTCGACCGCCCGGACCGCGCGATCGACCATGTAGTACTCAACCGTTCCCTGGATCTTGCCGCGCCGTCGGATTCCGGCGGTATCGATCAGCCGGAAGGTTTCGCCGTTGTGCTCCAACATCGTGTCAATGGCGTCGCGGGTGGTGCCGGCGATGTCCGAAACGATCATCCGCGACTCGCCGGTGAAGGCGTTGATCATGCTGGACTTGCCGACGTTGGGCCGACCGACGATGGCGACCCGAATCTCTTCTTTCTGCTCTTCGGCTTCCGAATCGGCGGCGGGCAGGACCTTGACCACTTCGTCCAGAACATCGGCAACGCCGCGTCCGTGCAAGCCAGAGACGGGATACACCTCGCCGAGGCCCAGGGAATAGAATTCGTTGGCGTTGGCGTCGCGGTTCGGGTGGTCGCTCTTGGTGACGGTTACAAAAATGGGTTTCTTGACGCCGCGCAGCTGGTTGGCGAGGTCAATATCGTCGGGAGTGACGCCCGCCATTGCGTCGGCGAGGAAAAGAACGACGTCGGCTTCTTCCAGGGCGATGTTGGCCTGAACGCGGATTTGCTCAGACAACGGATCGGTTTCTTCGAACACGATTCCGCCGGTATCGACCAGTTGGAACGTGCGCTTGCCCCAGGTGACTTCGGTGTAGAGCCGGTCGCGGGTGATGCCGGGCGTATCTTCAACGACCGCCATTCGCTTACCGACGACGCGATTAAATAGGGTGCTCTTTCCGACATTCGGACGGCCAACGATGACGACAACGGGAAGCTTATTGGCCATGGGGATAACTCTAGGGTACCAGTTTGGTGATTTAGGACCCGATTTTGAGCTTATGGCCGTCGGTTACTAGCCTGATTCCCGGGGTTAGTTCGGAAAAAGTGACTAAATTGGCGCAATGATTTTTGCGGTCTGAACAATGTCCCGGTGATGACGTTTTCTCCGCATGAGGTTCTGAAGAAACCATGAAAACCAATTACTTTGCTTCCAGTCTCGTCGTTGCTTCCCTGTTTGTTGCTGCCTTTTCCATCGCTCAATCCGGGCCGGGGCGGGATAGTGTAGCGGGCGGAGCGAAGCTCAGCACCGTTGCCGGACAGTCCGCCGCAACCGAACTCCGATTCGAAAATATCGTAAAGGAAAAGAAGGTCGCGTTGGTCGGGGAACTGAAGTTTGAGTGGGCCAAGCCCGCCGACAAGCTGGGACTCGTGATCCTGGTTTCGCCGGCCAACCAAAACTTGGTCCCCGGGAAATTGACGGTTACCGATAACGTGGCCAAGCTTGAGGCACGGGGCCGAATGCGGGTGATACGTAAGGGCGTCAACACGGTTCTCGAAGGCAAAGTCGAAGCCGTGATCACGGATATGGGCAAGACCACTCCGGATGGATTTGCCCTTCGATTCACCCCGAAGGATGGCGGCGAAGTGTTTAACTTTGAAGCCAAAACCGCCAAGGGCAACCTGACGGTCAAGAAAGCCGGCAACACTCCGTAACCGGCTAGGAAAACATCCATCGCCGCGCGTCGTAGAATCTCTGGATGGCGAGTTCACGACGCGCGGTGGTTTGGTTGCGGCGCGACTTGCGCACCAGCGATCACGCTGCCTTAGCGGCCGCCACCCAGTCTTTCGACCAGGTGACGGTCGCTTTTGTTTTTGACCGCTTCATCTTGGAAGCCCTCCCGGATCGGTCCGACCGGCGGGTTTGGTTTATTCACCAGTCGCTCGCGGAAGTCGATAGCTTTCTTCGTGAACATGGGTCGCGGCTGGTGGTTCTCTTTGGCGACCCGACCGAGGAGATTACGCGACTCGCCCTGGAGTTGGATGCGGACGCGGTGTTTGCCGGTCGCGATTACGACCCCTATGCCATTACGCGCGATCGCGAGGTTTCGGATCGGCTGACGGGGCAGGGCAGGCGGCTGGAGCTCGTTCGCGACATTGTCATTCGGGAGCCGGGTGAGTTGCACACGCAGTCGGGGGGAGACTTTCGGGTCTTCACGCCGTACTCACGGGCTTGGCGAAGTCGACTGATTCCTGAAGTCGATCTCGTGGAATGCACCGTGGATTGGACCAAGTTGGCCCAGGCTAAGGATGAGCTTCCGGCATTGCGGCCTATTACCGAATACGGATTTGAGCCTACGGAACTTTGGCTGGCACCCGGCGAGGGGGCTGCGCGGCAACGGTTAGCGTCGTTTGAACCCAAGATGACCCGGTACGAATCAGACCGGAACTTCCCGGCGACCCCGGGGACCAGCGGACTGAGCGTGGACCTGAGGTTTGGCACCATCTCGGTAAGGGAGTGCGTGCGGCGGGCCCGGGCGCAAGGAGCGGCGGGAGAGAAGTGGCTGACCGAGCTCATTTGGCGCGAGTTTTATCAGGACATTCTCTATAACAACCCGAGGGTGGTGAATCACGCCTTCAAGCCGGAATACGACAACCTAGAATGGCCCGGTGAAGACGCTCATTTTCGGGCCTGGTGCGAGGGCATGACCGGATATCCCATCGTGGATGCGGCGATGCGATGCCTCAACGCTACCGGCTGGATGCACAACCGCTTGCGGATGGTGGTGGCATCGTTTTTGACTAAGGATTTGTTGGTGGACTGGCGACGCGGCGAGCGGTACTTTGCCGCCAAACTGCTGGATTTTGAGTTGGCGAGCAATAACGGCGGCTGGCAATGGGCGGCTTCTACCGGCGCCGATGCGCAGCCGTACTTTCGGATTTTCAATCCGCTTTTGCAAAGTGAAAAGTTTGATCCGCAGGGAAAGTTCATCCGCCAGTGGGTGCCCGAGCTAGCCGGGCTGGACAATAAATCGATCCACGCGCCGGAATTGGTCGGCCCGTTGATGCGAGCGCAGATTGACTATCCCGCCCCGATCGTCAATCATGCCGAGCAGAAGCGACGAGCGTTGGAGTTACTCAGTGGGGCGAAGTCGCCAGCTGGTTCGCCGTAGAGCGGCGAAGCCAGGCGTATCCGAGAATTCCCATCATTACCGACACCACCAGGATGGCGATCTTGGCGGTCTCGCGGGCGCTCTCATCGATGAATGCGAGCTCCGAGATGAACAGCGACATGGTGAATCCGATTCCGGTCAGAAGCCCCAGCCCGGTGAGGTAGCTGCGATTGATTCCTTCCGGTAGCTCGGCTTTGAGCCATTTGAGGGCGATCCCACATCCCAAAAGGACTCCGACCGGCTTGCCGATGGCAAGGCCCACGATGATGCCCAGGGCAACCGGATCCGCCAGCGAGCCTAACTCATCGTGAAGGGCAATACCGGCATTGGCGAAGGCAAATAGGGGAAGAATGAGGTAGGTCACCCAGGGTTGGAGTTGATCTTCTAGTCGCTCCAGGGGCATCTGGATCTGTTCGCAAGCCAGTTCTAGCTCTCGGACCGCCATCTGGTGGCCCTGGGTGATCATGCCGGGGTCGGTGTTCTCATTCCAAGATTCAAAGGACTGCACGGCGTCCTTGGCATCGGTGACAAATGCTTCGGGCTCAATGCCAGTTTGGGCGGGAATCATGAGGGCGAGCAGGACCCCGGCTACGGTGGCGTGGATGCCGGAGGAGAGGGTGAACCACCACAGCAACACGCCGAGGCCGAGGTAGGGAACCAAGGAACGAATTCCTAGGCGATTCATGCCCCACAGGACGGCCACGCAAGCGGCCATTCCACCCAGCATGGGAAGGCTGATTTGGGAGGTGTAAAAGATGGCGATGACCAGCACCGCGCCGAGATCGTCGACGATGGCGACGGCGGCGAGCAGGATTTTTAGAGCAATCGGACACCGCGATCCCAGCATGGCGAGGACGCCGAGGGAGAAGGCGATATCGGTCGCCATGGGGACGCCGGTGCCGCGCATGTCGCCGCCCTTGAAATTGACAACTGCGTACAGGAGCGCCGGCACGATCATGCCGCCGATGGCGGCGGCCACCGGGAGCACGGCTTTCGCCCGCATGCTGAGTTCTCCGATGAGAAGTTCTCGCTTGATTTCCAACCCCACGAGGAGGAAGAAAATCGCCATCAATCCGTCGTTGATGAAGTGGTGCAGGGAAAGCTTGCCGACTTGATCGCCCACCGAAATCTTAAGGTAGGTCTTCCAGACGGCGTCGTACGATCCGGCGGGACCGAAGTTGACCCATAGTAGCGCCAGAACAGAGGTGCCCATGAGGATGAGTCCGCCGGTGGCTTCGTTCTGGGCGAAGTCAACCAGCGGTCGAACGAGCCGATCTCGAAGGGGAACCCGTCGAACGCGGGCGCGGTACGAGTTTCCTCCGCTCATGGAATTTTTAGCTTAGATCGCTAATGATCCGGGTGAATCGCTTACCGCCGCCGGACTGCTCGATCTCGGCCTGAATCTGGGCAACGGCGATTTCGCAGGCGATGCCATCGTGGAGGCTCGCACCAAAGATCGGGTGGTGGCAGAGATACCCGGTGTAGCCGGATGCATCGTGACCGCCGGTCAGGGCGCTTCGGTGATCGGCGCCAACGCGCAGAATCCCGCCTAATCGCTCCAGGGTTTGAACGCGAACGCCGTTGGCTTCGGCCTGAGCGATGGCTTCCTCAAGCTCCTCTAAATGGGAGGGATCGCAAATGATGACCACGGACTTTTTGGCCGCAAGGATCAGGCGCATCGCGTAGCCAAGGCAGGCGGGTTCGCTTTTGAGGGTGAGGACGGCATCGTCGGCGGGGGCTTCTTTGAACTTGGTTAGGCTCTTTTCGGCGGCGCTCAAACGCTTTTTGAAGTCTCGCTCAAATCGTTTGATCAGCTCGGTGGCCGGAACGGGGCGGATGGATCGGATCCCTTCATTTTCGGTGGCGACGGCACCCTTGGCTTCCAGCGACTGAATGGCTTTGTACACGTTGGCGGCCGGCTTGTTGATGGCTTGACCGATCCGGTAGCCGGTGGCGGGGCTCTCTCCCAGCAGAAACACGTAGATCTCACTCTCAAGAGCGGTAAATCCGAATTCGGTAAGGAGAGGCGCGATGGAGTTGGAAGCCATTGTTTTTCCCGTAACGTGTGTTAAAGTGAGGGTCGATGCCCATAACCAGTATAGCCGCCTTATTTGCGCTTACTACGCACAATTTTTTGCCGCAAACCGGAAACCCCCTGCCGGGAGTTCGCGCTAACTACGATAAGTTTGAGTACATGGTGCCCATGCGGGACGGCGCCAAGCTATACACCGCCGTCTACGTGCCGAAGGTGCAGACGGAGAACGGCCCCATTCTTTTGGAGCGGACTCCCTACAGCGCGGGACCGTACGGTTCCGATAACTACAAGGGCGGATTTCGAGGCAGCGCCGAGCTGAAAAAGCGGGGCTATATCTTTGCGTACCAGGATGTGCGCGGTCGGTACATGAGCGAGGGTGAGTTTGAGAACGTCCGCCCGATGCTCAAGAAGGGCGCCGCGGGGATTGACGAAAGCACGGACACCTACGACACGGTGGAATTCTTGGTGAAAAACGTCCGCAAGAACAATGGCGCCGTGGGGCTTTGGGGCATCAGCTATCCCGGCTTTTATGCGGGGGCGGGCGGGGTCAATTCTCATCCCAACCTCAAGGCCATTTCTCCGCAAGCTCCGGTCAGCGACTGGTTCAAGGGCGATGATTTCCATCACAACGGGGCGCTGTTTCTGCAGGATGGGTTTGGTTTTCTGCGCGGGTTTGGGCAACCGCGACCGAAGCCATCGCCGACCGGCGGCGAGTCGGCACCGCCGATTGATCAGTCGGGCGGAGCCTACGATTTCTACCTTCGCACGGGGGCACTCAAAAACTTTGACCCGCTCTATCTGAAAGGGCGAGTGTCGTTTTGGAAGGATATGATGGCCCACGACACCTACGACGACTTCTGGAAGGACCGCGCGCTACCTGACCACATGAACGGAGTGAAGTGCGCGGTGCTAACCGTCGGCGGTTGGTTTGACGCGGAAGATCTGTGGGGGGCGCTCAACCTCTACAAAAACACCGAGCGAAAGAATCGCGGGACTTACAATGCGCTGGTGATGGGGCCCTGGTATCACGGCATGTGGGCCAGCCCCACCGGTCAGGTTTTTGGCGACCTGGATTTTGGCAGCCCAACCTCGACCTACTTCCAAGATCAGGTGGAGCTGCCATTCTTTGAGAAGTACCTACGGGGTCAAACGGTGACGGCACCGCCCGAGGTCACCGCTTTCAATACGGGTAGCAACCAGTGGCGTCAGTTTGAAGAGTGGCCGCCGCGCGGCATTCGTGCGGTCTCGTATTTCTTCGATCAGGGTCGCGGTCTCTCGATGGAGAAACCGAAGCAGGATGGGGAGGACACCTACGTTGCCGATCCCGCCAATCCGACTCCGTACATGGCGGACCCCAGCAATCCTCGACGCACGCGCGAGTACATGATTGACGACCAGCGGTTCTTGGCCACACGGCCGGATGTCCTCACGTACACTACGCCGGCATTCACCGCCGACCAAACGTTTGCCGGACCCATCACCGCCGACCTGTGGGTGACCACCACCGGAACCGATGGTGACTTTATCGTTAAAGTGGTGGATGAGTGGCCCGCGGATACCACCGAGAAATCGCCGAAGGGCGCCAGCATGGCGAACTACCAGCAGCTCGTTCGGTTTGAAGTGATGCGGGGCAAGTTCCGCGATAACTTATCCAAGCCGTCCCCATTCAAGCCGGGGCAACCTACCCGGGTCAAGTTCACACTGAACGATTGGCTGCATACCGTTCGGGCGGGCCATCGCCTCAAGGTCATGGTTCAGCCGTACATGTTCCCCCTAATCGATCGGAATCCCAATCAGTTCCTCAAGATCAGTGAGGCGAACGATGCGGATTACGTGAAGGCCACCGTGAATATGCTCCGCTCGCCCCGCTATCCGAGCCGGGTGGAGTTCCACACCCTGCCGCAGTAAAACGGCTACTGGCCCATGAGGGAGGTCCAGGATTCCTGAGGAACCTGGATCTCAGTCATTCGCCACTTTTTGACCGGGATGATGCCGTAGAGGCGGTCGTCTTCCTTCACAAAGATCATCGTGACTTCGGGAAGGGTGCGACTGCCGAGCGGGCCGAGGCCAAGATTCACCGGTGAGGTGATCCGCCCGAAATCGCCCGACACGCTGGGTTTGATGCGGGTGATTTCGACAGTCGGCTTTTGATCCCGGATGAAGTTGGCGACCGTCTGGCGGTCAACCGGCATGGATTCGTTGTTCATCCGGAGGTTCTGGCTCAGCAAGTCCAAAGCACTGCCGGGACGACCATCGGCGCTTCCGTCGATGGCTTCTTTTACGGCAGCACGGATCAGGCCCGAGTCGTCTTGCCGGGCGGCGTAGTCCAGGGACACTCGCCAACCAATCAGGAAAACCAGGCCCGCGACGCCCGCAGCGATCCAACCTTTACTCATTATCGAATCCGACGTGTCGGGCTTGCCGTACGTTCGTCGCCGGGCCTAATGACCACTAGCCGGTCTTCTTCAAGTCGACGGACGCCTTCACGCCGCCCTGATCGCTTTCGAGGGTGAGCGTCTGCTTATCGGCGCCTACTTTCAGCTTCATTCCCGGGGCGCCCGCACCAGAATCAGGAGCGAGGTTGATCGTATTGTCGGCCAGGTCCCACTTGCCTTTGATGGAAGACGTTCCGGTGCTGAAGGCGAAGGTTCCGTCGGCACTCAGCTTCAGTTCCATCTTGGCCACCATGCTTTTGACCATCTTTTCCATTGCTCCCAGGCTTTGCCCAACCTTGAGGCTGTTGGCATCGCCTTTGTAGTTGCCTACCAAGGCGGCCTTGGGATCCGCCGAGCAGCCGGACAGAATGGCGGTGGCAAGGAGCGAGGCAGCGACGGCGAAGACGGCGGTTGGACGCATCGGTACATGGTACAGCTTTTTGCCAAGAATCCGTAGATTTGGGTTAAAGTTAACGCATGCGGAATCGTGCATTCTCACTTCTCCTGGTGGCGTTGGTAGCGCCGGTTTGGGCCCAAACAGTCCCGTCGGAAGCCGACATTGCGAAAATCATTGACGAAGGAAAAAATCGCAACCAGGTGATGCGGACCCTGAAGGGACTTACCGACATCGGCCCCCGATTGACCGGATCGCCAAAATTGGCCAAGGCGCAGCAGTGGGCGATGGACAAGTTTCGCCGGGCTGGCTGCACCAATGTCCATTTGGAACAGTGGGGCGAGACGCCGTTTGGGTTTGAGCGCGGCGGTCGCCAAGTCGGTCGAATGGTGCGACCGTTCGTGAGTGAATTTGAGTTCACGACCTCCAACTGGGCTCCGGGTACCAACGCTTTGGTGCGGGCAAAGGCACTGAGGAACCCGAAGGATCAGGCGGAATTTGATGCCCGAAAGGATGAGTACAAGGGGGCTTGGATTGTAATGCCGAAGCCAACCAGCCCGCGCGGCCCGATCGAGGCGACCGGGGATGTGGATAAGGCGCTGGACGCTTTGGGGATTGCGGGTCGCGTTTACGGGGCGAATTCGGAATTGGTTCTTAGCAGCGGAAACTGGCGAGGCAAGACGTATGAGAATCGGCCGACGCAGGTGAACGTGACGGTTCGGAAGTCGGATTACGATCGGATTACCCGAAACATTGATCTGGAGCGAAATCCAGAGATTGAGTTTGATCTGGAGAACAAGTGGTTCAAGGGGGCGGTGCCTCAGTACAACGTCGTGGCCGAAATCCCGGGATCCGACCTTAAAGATGAGGTGGTGATCGTTTGTGGGCACCTCGATTCCTGGAATACGCCCGGCAGTCAGGGCGCCTGTGACAATGGCACCGGCTCGAGCGTGGCAATCGAGGCTGCGCGCATCCTCGGCAAAGCTCAGGTGAAGCCTCGCCGAACCATCCGATTCATCCTATGGAGTGGA
>Ga0114976_10002561_pt1 | contig 11392 bp, 10 predicted proteins | sample S_130805_EF_Meta_FD_87319 | JGI IMG/M metagenome (GOLD analysis project Ga0114976, IMG submission 87319) | Freshwater microbial communities from Lake Simoncouche, Canada to study carbon cycling - S_130805_EF_MetaG | ecosystem: Environmental > Aquatic > Freshwater > Lake | place: Lake...
ATGGGGGTTCGTGTGCGTTGGTGCGCCCACATTGGCTTGCAGGGGATTCAATCGCAAGCTGTTCAATGCTCAACAGGCCTAAGCTGAACAAGATGAAACAACAGCCACTGTCAACAGGTCAGAGCTTGATTGAAACCCTGTGTGTTTTGGTCATTGTGGCCATTTTGTGCGGCATCGGCGCCACCTCGTTTCAGCGGGTGCAAACCAACATTCAAGTTCACATGGCGGCCGAAGACATGTTAAATGCCGTGCTCACGGCCCGCACACAGGCCCTTCGGCGCGAGTCACGCGTTACTTTGTGTGTGGCCAATGTCTCTCAAACCACATTGTCTTGTGCCCCTGCCAACGCAGGCACTTCCACCAACTTTCAAACCAGTTGGCAACAAGGTTGGTTGATGTTTGAAGACAACAACCAAAACGGCCTTTGGGATGCGGGCGAGTTGTTGTTGCAGCAACATGCTGCCTTGAATGAGAGGGTTTGGGCTCAAGGAAATGCCACTGTGAATCGCTACATTTCCTTTGGTGCCAGCGGCCGAAGTTTGGCTTTGAATGGGGCGTTTCAAGCTGGCACGCTCAGTTTTTGTGAAGCGCAAAACAGACAGGCCCAGGGTTGGGTGCTGGTGATCAATGCTGTGGGCCGGCCTCGGTTAGAAAGATCACAAATCAACTCTTGCCCTTAAGGCAAATCAACAAGCCTCGAATTGTTGATCAATCAGTTGATCTCAGGCTTGGCCGCTTATTTACTGACTTCGTCCACCAACAATTTGAAATCGTCGATGTCTTCAAAGCTTCTGTAAACACTGGCAAATCTAACGTAAGCCACTTTGTCGAGTTTTTTCAATTCGCGCATGACCAACTCACCCAGTTTGTTGGAGGCCACCTCGCGCACTGCCAGGTTCAATAATTTTTCTTCAATGCGCTCGATGGCGCTGTCAACTTGCTCGGTGCTGACCGGGCGTTTGCGCAGTGCCAAGTTCATGCTGGCGCGCAATTTGACGCGCTCATACTCAATGCGCCGGCCATCTTTTTTGACGATGGTTGGAAAATTGACTTCCGGTCTTTCGTACGTCGTGAAGCGTTTGTCGCAAGCCGCACACTGGCGGCGGCGACGAATGAGATCACCGTCTTCAGCCAAACGAGTTTCCACCACAGGGGTGTCGTTATGGCTGCAAAAGGGACACTTCATTTGTAGACTGGAAAGCGAGCAGTCAAGGCATTGACCTTGGCGCGCACCGCATCAATGTTGGCGGGGTCGCGTGGGTTGTCGAGGACGTCGGCAATGAGATTGGCCGTGAAGCGTGCTTCCTCGTCTTTGAAGCCGCGCGTGGTCATGGCCGGCGTGCCAATGCGGACGCCGCTGGTGACCATGGGCTTTTCGGGGTCGTTGGGGATGGCGTTTTTGTTGATGGTCATGTGCGCTTGGCCCAACACGGCTTCGGCTTCTTTGCCGGTAATGCCCTTGGGGCGCAGGTCAACCAACATCACGTGGCTTTGCGTGCCGCCACTGACAATGCGCAGACCGCGTTGGGTGAGGGTTTCGGCCACAACTTGGGCGTTCTTGATGACCTGTTGTTGGTAAATTTTGAACTCGGGGGCTAAAGCTTCTTTGAAGGCCACAGCCTTGGCCGCGATGACGTGCATGAGGGGGCCACCTTGCAGGCCTGGAAAGATGGCGCTGTTGATGGCTTTTTCGTGCTCGGCCTTCATCAAGATGATGCCGCCGCGGGGGCCGCGCAAACTCTTGTGTGTGGTGGAGGTGACCACGTCGGCGTGGGGCACGGGATTGGGGTAAACGCCTGCCGCAATGAGGCCCGCATAGTGCGCCATGTCGACCAAGAAAAGGGCACCCACATCTTTGGCCACTTTGGCAAAACGGGCAAAGTCAATGTGCAAGCTGTAGGCAGAAGCACCGGCAATGATGAGCTTGGGTTTGGACTCGTGCGCCTTTTTTTCCATGGCGTCGTAGTCAATTTCTTCCTTGGCATTCAGGCCGTAGCTCACCACATTGAACCATTTGCCGCTGATGTTCAAGGGCATGCCGTGGGTTAAGTGGCCGCCTTCGGCCAAGCTCATGCCCATGATGGTGTCGCCAGGCTTTAAGAAAGCCAAGAAGACGGCTTCGTTGGCAGACGCGCCGCAATGGGGTTGGACGTTGGCCGCATCGGCACCAAAAATTTGTTTCACGCGATCGATGGCCAACTGCTCGGCAATGTCGACAAATTCGCAACCACCGTAATAGCGTTTGCCTGGGTAGCCCTCGGCATATTTGTTGGTGAGTTGCGAGCCTTGAGCCGCCATGACGGCTGGGGAGGCATAGTTTTCGCTGGCAATGAGCTCAATGTGGTGTTCTTGGCGTGAATTTTCTGCCTGGATAGCGGCAAAAATTTCGGGATCGGTTTGTTCAATCAGAATATTTTTGGAGTACATGGAGAGCTTTCAATCGATGCCCAAGTGTAGCCTAGGCGATATTTATCGAGCGTTGGGCAGGGATTTGATTTCCTTGGATTTGGCCAGTTTGGAGACAGCATCTTGTAATCGAGCCTGCTCAAGCAACACCCTTGAGATGTAGTCTTGTTCGAGCGAAACAGACTCTTCGCCAGCCTTGTAAAGTCGCAAAGCGTCTTCAAGATTGGGAGTGAAGTCGATGCAATCCTTCAAAATTTTGACACCAATTCTCAAATTTGTTTTGGGGTCAAAAATGGCAAGAGACCCGCCAAAGGGCGTGAATTGATCGGAGTGCACATCGGCCACAACTTGCATCAACCCACTGGCTCCCGAGGGGCTTCTTGCAAATGGGTTGAAATTGGACTCGACGCCGATGACCGCTAGGATGAGGGTGGGATCTAGGTTGGCTCGGTTGGCCAGATCAAATACCTCCGGCAACAAAGCGTTTAAAGGCTCTGCGGCCACGCGGTACTTGCTGCGAACAGCTTGGAGCAAAAGTTGCTGCTGGGGCGTCAAGTTGCCTGAGGGCGAGGCCAAAACCCGACTCAACACCTTCTGCATCTCGGAATCAGGCTCGGCAATGTTCAGACGGTTGTACAGCCAGCTTTGAAGATTTTGGACAGTGTGAACCCTGATTTCAGGCCTCGCCAACGCGAGCAAACCAAGCAGCACGGCCACCAGTCCGAGCAATGCAAAACTGTGGTGAGAAATGTTGATGAAGCCACGCGCAATGTCACCCGCAAACGTTTTCAAACCCAGCCCAAAGCGGCGAGCCCATTGGCCTGCGGTGTCTTGGATGGTGTGGGTGGTCACAGTGTTGAAGGGCGTGGAAAGCCACAGATTATAAAAAAAATAGAAAATAGATGTCGTGGGCCTCTGACAGGCCACCTTCCTCGGTGAAAATACCCTCTTTATTCATTTGTGTTGTGACCGTGACCCCATCTTCTCCTAAGACCCCCGATGTTCAATCTCTTGATGCCTTGACGGGGGGCGCATTCGTTGCTCAAACTTCGGGAGAGCGTGCGGCCAAGTTGCGGGAATGGTTGTTGACCGATCCATCGCAAGACATGTTGCAATTGGTTTTCAAAGAACTTTCCAATCGTGACAAAGGCGCTGCCAAAGTATTGCGTGAGCGATTGGACGAATTGAAAAGATCGCACGGCCAAGATGTGTTGGCGGCAGAGTGGGCTGCCCGTGCACAAACCATGTTGTCGGCTGATCGCATCAACATTGCCGATGCCATGGCTTGGCAACGCGACGCTGCCAAGGCAGGCGCCCCTTTGTCTCGTGAGCCTTTGGCGGGCCTCAAGCTTCAATTGAACGAAAAAATCAAAGTGCTTGAAGACCTCCAACACCAAGTGATGGTGCAGCGAGAGACGGCCGTGTTGTTGGCGCAGCGCATTGAAGTGTTGTCCACCAAAAGCCTCAAAGAAGCCGACCTGGCCAATGAGACGCTCCAGGCCGATGTGGCCCATTGGCAGCATCAAGCGCAAAGTCTGACAGGCAATGCCAATTGGCCAAGCGTAGACCTTAAGTACCCCCCGCAGCTTGAAAATTCACGTCAACAATTGCTCAGTGTCTGGGAAGCCTTTGAAGGTGCTTTGTTTCAAGCCAAGTCAGCTCGCAACGATTCAAATGAACCCTTGCCGCCAGTGCCAGTTTGGGCGGAAGAGATCCGATTGGCAAGAGGTGGAAGTGTTCATGTCGCCCATTCACCCAGGCATTCTGCGCCCGAATTAGACGCTGGTCGAACAGCCTCTGACAAAGTGGACGCACACCCAACTGCCGCAAACCACGCACCTTCGGTCTCTGCCGTTTCAGTTGAACAGCCTGGCTCTGGCCTGGGTCAGACCGATGCGGGTCATCCAGAAAAGGCGGCTAAGCCTGTTAAAACCAGTGCCACCAAAATGGACCCAGCCCAACGTTTGGCCCTGCGCGAAGCGGCCAATGAGGTGGTGAAGGGCGCAATGGCGGTGTTGGCGGCTGAAATCAACGATGTCAATTTGGCAGCATTGATCCAAGTCTTGAAGGACCACGGCCGAAACATGGACACGGCCATGGACTTGCAAGTTCATGAAGCCTTGGTCGCTGCCGGTCATGCTGCCGGTTGGCAGCGCCATGTGGCCGATCAAAGCCGCTTGGCCTTGGTCTTGAAGGCGGAGGCACTTTTTAAGAAAGTGCCTGTGAAGCAGGAAAAACTGGTTGAGCCTGCTCCAGCAGAAGCAGCAGCACCAGCACCAGCAGCACCAGAAGCATCTGCAGAGACACCAGCGGAAACCAAAGAAGAAGCCAAAGAAGAAGTTCTTATCGAACTTAAGGAAGAGGCGCCACCCGAAATTAAAGAACCAGCAACAAAAGAACATGTTGCTGAAAGCTTTGTGCTGGAGCCCGCCGTAGGTGGCCGAAAAATGCAAGAGGCGCTTCGCCAGTTGCGTGAAGATTGGAAGCAAGCCGATCAAGGGGGTTTGCCCAACCATGCACTTTGGAAGCGTTTTGATGCGGCTTGCAATAATGCCTACAAAGTGGTTCAGGCTTGGCTGGACAAGATCAAACACGAAGCCGCCGAGCACCGCGCTCAACGCTTGGCCTTGATGGAGGAAGTCAAGCAATGGGGCGAAGCCAATGCCAACAATTCCGACTGGCGTGCACATTTGCGCGCCTTGCATCAGTTTGGTGATCGCTGGCGCAACGCCGGGCACTTGAGCGAAAAAGCATTTGCCGAATTACAACCACTTTGGAAGCAGGCTTTGCAGACTGCAGCTGCTCCCTTAGAGGCTGCCCAAAAAGCCAGCGCCGATCGCAGGCAAGCGCTCATTGAGCAAGCCGAGCAATTGGGTGCGGCACCAGTGTTGCGAGTCGATGCTGTGAAGGCTTTGCAACAAGCTTGGCAAGCTGAAGCGCAAAGCGTTCCCATGGACCGCCGCTTTGAACAAAAAATGTGGGAAGCTTTTCGCAAGCCCATTGACGACGCTTTCAATCGCAAAACCAGCGCTCGCGAGCCTCAAGCTTCTGCACCCTTGAGTGCTCACGACCGCATCGTCTTGGAGGCCTCTAACGCCTTGAAAGCAGCCAATGCTTCTGGCGATGTTCAGCAAATCAAATCTGCCATGGCTGCGCTAGATGCTGCACTCAAAGGTCAAGCCAACGCTTTGGCGTCAGGTGCTGAGGTGCAAACCGACAAGCCCGCTGAAACGCCCACACTTTCTGAGTCGGCGTTGCCGCAATCAGAGTTGCCTGTTGAAACGCCCAAACCCGCCCGACCCTTGGTGGCCATGCGCGGCGACGATCGTCCTGGTCAAGCCAAATCAGTGCCAGCACCTGCAGGCCGAGGCGGCCCTGGCGACCGGAGAGACGGCAGGGGGGGGCAAGGTGGCAAGCCTGGCCGCTTTGAAAGAGACGATCGATCTGACAGACAAGACCGTGGCCCCCGATTGGGCGATGCCGCATTCAGGGCGCAACGCGATGCCATGGAGCATGCCGAATTGGCTCTGCGCAAACTCGCAGCACAAGCGCATGGCGAGTCACTCACACAGCTGCTCACTGCTTGGGAAAAACGTCAACCTGACTTGATGCCCACCTCACAGGCCTTGGGTCGCAACGTCAATGCGGCCGCGCGCACGGCCTGGGCCCATGCCATCCATCAAGCACCTACAGCCAATGCCACTGAAGCCATCTTGAGGCTTGAAATGGCGGCCGAGGTGCCCACACCTGCCGAGAACCTGAACGAGCGTCGCGCTTTGCAATTGCAATTGCTAACCCGTAAAAACCAACCTGGCCCTGCCGAAACTTGGGGCTTGGATGTGACCGCCGTGTTGTCAACCTCGCACGATGAAAAGCTGGCGCGTCGCTTGCAGTCTGCGCTTAAAAACCTGCTGCGCAATTAAGGGCGGAAAGTCTTTCCACCTTTCCACCGACATGCCAGCGCAGTACTTCTGCGCGAGGCTTTGCGTCTGAAAGGTCCCAATCGCTCAGCACCCTGCGAACAAAATCAGCTTGCGATCCCAAGACATGATCGGCAGGCTTGTGCGTGTGGCCATGCAGCAAACAACTGCACCTGGCTTGAGTCAAGGCAGCCAAGGCCCAAGCCGGGTCGACATCGGCATATAGTTTCGCGCCATTGGTTTTGAGTGCTTCACTTTGCAAGCGCAAGTTTCTCGCGATGTCTTGACGCTCTTCCAAAGGTCGAGCTAGAAACTGGCTTTGCCAATCTGGCGTGCGAACCGTTTTTCTGAATACTTGGTAATCAAGGTCTGCCAAGCAGCCTTCATCACCGTGCGACAGCAGCCACCGCAGCCCGCCAAACATCAACAGCGTTGGGTCAGACAAATCTTCAACTTGGCAAGATTGCAAAAAATCCGAGCCCACCAAAAAATCTCGGTTGCCGCGCATGAAAGCCACATGCTTGTGGGTTGTTGCTGCCTTGAGCACTGCGCCGCATTGCTTTAAAAAGGCATTGGAATGGACGGCGTCGTCGCCCACCCAAACCTCAAACAGGTCGCCCACAATGAACACAGCGTCTGCGCTGCTGTGCTGCATGAAAAGTTGCCATGCTTGAAACGTGGCGAATTCTTTTTCCTGCAGGTGCAGGTCTGAAATGAAGTCGATCGTGCGCCAATGTTCAGGCGCTTCAAGCACCTGAAATGCTTGCATCAAAGGGCTACTGCCTTTTCAATCACGATCGCCTCGTTGGGCACATCGTCGTGGAAGCCATTGCGGCCTGTTTTGACACCTTCAATGGCGTCCACCAATTCGGTGCCAGAAATCACATGGCCAAAAACAGCATAACCCCAGCCTTGCAAGGATGGTGCTGTGTGGTTCAAAAACTCGTTGTCGGAGGTGTTGATGAAAAACTGAGCCGTGGCAGAGTGGGGCGCTTGCGTGCGGGCCATGGCCAAGCTGTACTTGGTGTTTTTCAAGCCGTTGTTGGCTTCGTTTTGAATGGCGGCATCGGAGTGCTTTTGTTGCATGTCGGGCTCAAAGCCGCCGCCTTGAATCATGAAGCCTGGAATGACGCGGTGAAAAATGGTGTTGTCGTAATGACCTTTTTTCACGTAGTTCAAAAAGTTCTCAGTGCTCAGTGGCGCTTTTTCGGCGTCGAGTTCGATGAGGATGACGCCTTTGCCGGCGATGTGAAGTTCGACTTGAGGTTGGCTCATGTTTATTGCACTATAGAAATTGAAAGAATGACAACAGGCAACCTTGGAACATCGGTTCGAAAAGGTCCGCCCATGCCCGTTGGGGTGGCTTTGATTTTATCCACTACTTCCATGCCTGAGATGACTTTTCCGAAAACCGTATAACCAAAAAGTTGCAAGGCATTGAGTAAATTCTCACGCGGCACGTTTTCATAGACTTGGCCACGGTGCTCAAAGCGTGGAACAGGGTCGCCATCGGGAATGGGGGTGGGGTCTAAGAATGCGTTGTCCACCGTGTTGATAAAAAACTGAGCGGTGGCAGATTGAGGGTCGTTGGTGCGGGCCATGGCCAAGTAGCCTGTTTGATTTTTGAGGCCAGCCGCCAAGGCCTGGCGGCCCTCGTGCTGCACCGGTGCGCGCGTTTTACGCTCTTTGTATTGCGCATCGTAGCCACCACCCTGAATCATGAAGTTAGGAATGACCCGGTGAAAAATGGTGCCGTTGTAATGTTTGTCTTTGACGTATTGGAGAAAGTTGGCCACTGTTTTGGGCGCCTTATCAGGGTATACCTCTACCAAAATTTCGCCCATGTTGGTGGCAATTTTGACTTTGGGGGTCTCTTGTGCAAAGGCTTGCTGCGACAAAAGCAACAAGCCTAAGCTTGCACCCACAACCAAACACACCGCCAGTCGCAATTTGACGGTGCAAGCGGAAAACGAAATTGTGAAGAAAGGTGCCATCATTTTATTTGCGCAGTGTTTGAATGTTGGTCAGCGTGGTGGCACCGGCCAACGGGGGTGGCAATGGCAGCAGAGCCTGTGGATTTGGAATGGCGCGTGCTTTGGCATGGGCTTGCTGTGCCATGGCTGAGTACAAATCGCCCAAATTTTGCAACGCAATCTTGTAATTGGGACGCGCTTGAATGGCTGCATTCAGGGCCTCGATGGCTGCGTTGAATTGACCCTTGGCCGCTAATAAAACACCTAAATTGTTGTAGGGCTCGGGTAACTCGGGATGGTCTTGAATCATGGCTTGCAGCACATCGACGGCCAGGTCTGTGTTGCCCATGCCGGCCAAAGCTTGGCTCAGCATCAGTCGCCATTGCGGCGATTGCGCTGAGCTGGAACTTTTTTGCATTTCAATCTCAATGGCTTGCTGTGCAGAAAGCCATTGTTGATTGCTGAGAAGCGTTTCAATCTCGGTGCTGGGATCTGCCCAAGCATGGGTCATTGCGCATGACATGCAAAAACACAATGTCAAAAAGCGCATTGGAAACCATTTGAATGGCATAGGAAGGTTTGAATTTTGATTGAATGTTAGAAAAAGTCATTCATGTCGGCCAAAACGAGGCTTTGTGTTCGACATATTTGGGCCTTATACTGACGCAAATTGTACTTGAGGCCTCGCGTTCAGGCGACTTCTCTACACCAATGGGGCTAAGGCCCCTTTTTGCACCCAACAACAAAAACAGTTTCCATGAGTCTGCGCATTTACAACACGCTGTCGCGTGCGGTTGAAGATTTTGTTCCGATCGAATCAGGCCATGTGCGAATGTATGTGTGCGGCATGACTGTGTTTGACCATTGCCATGTCGGCCATGCCAGGTCCAATGTTGCCTTTGATGTGGTGCAGCGTTGGCTCAAGGTCAGCGGCTACCAAGTGACGCACATCCGCAACATCACCGACATTGACGACAAAATCATCAAGCGGGCTGTTGAGAATGGTGAAAATATCCGCACACTGACCGACCGCATGGTGCAATCCATGCACCAGGACTTTGATGCCCTGGGCATTGCGCGCCCCACGGCAGAACCTCGTGCCACAGAATTTGTGCCTCAAATGCTCAGCATGATTGGCGTTTTAGAAAACAAGGGATTGGCTTACCGCACGCCCCACGGCGATGTTAATTTTGCGGTGCGAAAGTTTGCTGGCTACGGCCAGTTGTCTGGCAAGTCACTTGACGAACTCCACGCTGGTGAACGTGTGGCTGTGCTGGATGGCAAACAAGACCCCTTGGATTTTGTGTTGTGGAAAAGTGCCAAACCCACTGAGCCCGCTGAAGCCAAATGGGACAGTTCTTTTGGCATGGGCCGCCCCGGCTGGCACATCGAGTGCTCGGCCATGGCTTGCCAATTGCTCGGCAACAGCTTTGACATTCATGGTGGTGGCGCAGACTTGCAATTTCCTCATCACGAAAATGAAATTGCGCAAAGCGAAGGTGCCACGGGTCAGCGCTTTGCAAAGTATTGGATGCACAACGGCTTCATCAATGTGGACAACGAGAAGATGTCCAAAAGCTTGGGCAACTTTTTTACCATTCGTGACGTTCTCAAAACCTACGATGCTGAAACTGTTCGATTTTTCTTAGTGCGCAGCCACTATCGCAGTTCTTTGAATTACTCCGATGTGCATTTAAACGATGCCCGCGGGGCGCTGAAGCGTCTCTACACGGCCTTGCATGCCTCATTCAAAGAAGCCACACCCGAGCCATTTTCCATCGATTGGGCGAACGACTACGCAGCGCGCTTCAAAGCCGCCATGGATGAAGATTTTGGCACCCCTGAAGCCGTGGCTGTGTTGTTTGATTTGGCCGGCGAAGTGAACCGAACCCAGTCTGCCGAACTGGCCGGATTGCTGAAGTCATTGGGTGGTTTGTTGGGTTTGCTCCAAGCCAATCCCCAAACTTTTTTGCAAGCCGGCGCAGGCTTAGACGATGCCGCCATTCAGGCCTTCATTCAAGCCCGCGCCGATGCCAAAGCGGCCAAAAATTTTGCCGACGCTGATCGCATTCGAAAGTATTTGCTCGAGCAAGGCATTGAGCTGAAAGACTCGCCAGCCGGCACCACCTGGGAGGCCAAACAATGAGCGCCCAAGACACCATCGTCACCCCCGAATATTGGGCTACCGCTTGCGCTCACCTGGCCAAAAAAGACCGGGTCATGAAGCGCCTCATCCCCCAGTTTGGCGACGCATGTTTGGTGTCTCGTGGTGATGCTTTCGTGACCTTGGCGCGCAGCATTGTGGGCCAACAAATTTCAGTCAAGGCAGCACAGTCTGTATGGAATAAATTTGCCGCCCTTAACAAAAAAATCACACCGGCTGGCGTGCTCAAACTCAAGCTTGACGACATGCGTGCAGCGGGTTTGTCGGCTCGCAAAGTAGAGTACTTGGTCGATTTGGCCCTCAATTTTCATGGCAAAAATGTGAGTGTCAAACAATGGCAAGACATGGACGATGAGGCCATCATTGATGAGTTGGTGGCCATTCGGGGCATTGGCCGCTGGACCGCCGAGATGTTTTTAATCTTCCACCTGATGCGACCCAATGTGTTGCCCCTCGACGATGTGGGCTTGATCAATGGCATCAGCAAGAACTATTTTTCGGGTGAACCTGTCAGCCGAAGCGATGCCCGCGAGGTGGCGCAGGCATGGCATCCCTACAGCACCGTGGCAACTTGGTATATTTGGCGGTCTCTCGACCCCCTCCCGGTAGAGTATTGAGCTAGATAAAGGAGGCCCATTTTGGCCAAGCGCACATTCCTAGACTTTGAGCAGCCGGTGGCTGAACTTGAAGGCAAAATTGAAGAACTTCGCTACGTGCAGAGCGAATCGGCTGTCGATATTTCTGAAGAAATAGACCAGCTCAGCAAAAAGAGCCAGCAGCTCACCAAAGACATCTACTCTGACCTCACACCTTGGCAAATCACCAAAATTGCCCGTCACCCAGAGCGCCCTTACACTCTTGATTACATCCGTGAAATTTTCACCGACTTCGTGGAAATGCACGGTGATCGGCACTTCTCTGACGACTTG
>Ga0114976_10002562_pt1 | contig 11389 bp, 10 predicted proteins | sample S_130805_EF_Meta_FD_87319 | JGI IMG/M metagenome (GOLD analysis project Ga0114976, IMG submission 87319) | Freshwater microbial communities from Lake Simoncouche, Canada to study carbon cycling - S_130805_EF_MetaG | ecosystem: Environmental > Aquatic > Freshwater > Lake | place: Lake...
ACTTATTCCGCCTACAACTAGGCCCGCCACTAATAGGCCAATAATTGGTTTATTCGCTTTTCCAGCAAAGAAGCCTTTGATCACTTTCGCTCCCAGAAGTATTGGTAACTTGACGTTGCTCTTAAGCAATTGGAAACTATAAATATGGCTAGATCAAAGCCAAAGTTCCCACGCCGTCTGCCTAACACTTTCCCTAACACCCCTAGCTATTCCCCACTGTTCCTCACGCGTATTTTGGGAATAGAGGCACAATCAAAGACGCCTAGACTCAAACTTTTCACGACTCTTAATCACCGGGTCGGGGGTTCGAGTCCCTCACAACCCACAATTGGCCGTAATAGCTGGAGTATTCGCCGAAATACGGCGGTGTATCCACTTAATTGAAAAAGGATATGCGAAGTAAAAAACTTCAACCTATAAAGCTTTAACTTCCACAGATTCCTGTTAAGTTATGCATCATTCGGCGGTATAAACTTTATCTGTGAATCTGAGTCTGCCAGCTATATACAGAAGGGCTAAATCTCTAAGATTCAGGGCTCAGAATTCAAGAGAATATATCTACGAAGGTTTTCAAATTTTGGTGCCTTCTAAACATTCAATAGTTCAAATTTTAGCAAGTGAGCCTTATAGAAACCATGTATTACGTCATGCTGCTGCAGTTTTTTTGTCAACTACCCATAATCACTTTGTCGATGTTGGAGCTAACATAGGAGACACCGCTCTTACTATAACTAAAGCAAGCCATGTTCCTTTACAGTTGACATTAATCGAACCAAGCGGATTTTTTAGAAAATATCTAGAAATAAATTCCAAATATTTTGAAGATTATGAAATCATTCCAAAATTTGTCTCTCCAAACTTTCCTATCGTAAACTTGCCCGGCGAACTACTTCACTGGGGAGGGACCGCACAAGTGATTGATTCTAAATCAGTGTCAATTCCAGTGAATCAACAAATCTCTCTTCATGATGTTGTCAAAGAGAACACTGGCTTGTTAAAAATCGATTGTGACGGACAGGACACTACAATTCTCCGAAATTTTTTGCGAAACACTCAATTTTTTCCAACTATTTACTTTGAGAATACAATTGTTGATTATCCAAGTTTAATTAATTCTCAAGAGACGGTTGAATTAGCCTTCACACTAGGGTATCAATTCGCAATAATTGCCCGTAACGATGGTCTTCTGATCTGGGCCGGTCAATTGGGTGCTGAGCATTTGTACGATGTTTTTTGGATGCAGCTCAATGTGCGGAAAATGAATAGGACCGATTTGCTCTACTACACGGATGTTCTTCTTATTCATAGTAAAGACACAAATAAATATAAGAAATTGATTACGCAAATTAGAAAAGATCAAAACTATAATTTTGAAAAGTAATTCGCCAAAAAAAATTCTCTATTGAACTAATTTTTTACATTGAGTTTTCCTGAATAGCTTAAAGCAATTATCATAATGATGATGCAATAAAATAATATTTGAATTTCTGGGATTCACTAGAACTGGATTTACAAAGCAGGACACAAGCACTACATTCATTGCTGCTAGGAAAGCAATAAGTATGTGATGTAATTTGAATTTGGAAGGTAATAAAGTTAAAATATGAAAAGTTTAAATCTAAAAATATTGGAGTAGTCAAGAAGAGTAGCAAGAAAAACGAGGTCAAGAGTAAATGAGGCCACAAAGTGAATCTGTCCTATGAAATTTGGTAAATAGTCAGTTCAAAAGTGTCATTCGGTGGCAAGTCAGGTTTTCAGCTATTTAGACTTGAGGGCGTTGCCAAAAAGTAGATGTATATATCTAGCGTGCTCAAAAGACTAAAACTGTATCTCGATGTAAAATTAAGTGATCACGCTGACATCAAAGACTAATAATTACCCGAAGGGAACATGATGAAAACGATTGGGGTGCTGCCCGCGTCAGGTAAAGCACAAAGAATCCTTCAACTCCCAAAATTTCTATTTCCAATTTCACAAGATGAAACATTGATTCAATGGCACTTCAGAATGCTAACTCAAGTTTGTGATGAGGTAATTGTCAGCACTAAGCCTGAATGGTCATCAATAGTTGAATCGCAACTACCAAATGCTCAAATCTTGCCTATGGTCCCTACGACACTTTCGGAAACTCTTAGGGTGTTGATTGGGGACCATACTGGAGATGTACTTTTTGGAATGCCAGATACCTTTGTCATGAATACAGAAAAGAATGTCTATTTAAATCTAGCAAGTTCTGAGTTTGATATCACTTTAGGACTATTCGATTTTCAACCAAGACATAAAGGGAAACTTGGACAAGTATTGATTGATAAAAGTCTAATCCTGGATGTTCGTGATAAGGATCTGTCTTGCGAATATCCTCACGTATGGGGAAATATAAAGTTTAGAAACTTCAGCTCCAGGATCAAACTTGGAAAGGATACTCCGAGTGAAGAGATTATGGGTTGGTCCTCTGCAGAGAGGACGGTTGGTTCAGTGCTCAATGAGGGATACTACTTAGATGTGGGCACTTTCGAAGGAATATTAGAACTCTATTCAAATGTAAATAGGAATAGCAAAGGGGAAACTGGAAATTGATTTCGAGACTCTTGTACGCTGTCGCAATATTAATTATTCGTGTTTCTCGATACAAGGGTCGAAAAGACGCTAATAGCCGTATTGTAGGTGAAATAAATTCTGACACAACTAATCATTATGCTATCGCCATAGTCACATTTTCAAAAAGATTCTTTACTTATTGCCTGCCACTTATACAAGAATTACGAAATGCAGGTATAACGAATCCCATTTATGTTGGAATAAACGGCGATTTAGATAAACCGTATAACCCAATCACAAGAACAAAATTTCTCAATGAATTATCACTTATTGAGGATGTAAACCCAGTTTGCTTCGGAAGTTTTCAAGGACTCGCTTTCATGTGGAATAGAACAATTCAGTCTGCACGAGAGGATAGAGTAATAGTTTTAAATGATGACTTAATTGTTAATCGAAATTCTGCTAAATTCACTCTTGATGAATTAATGAAAAGTGCAAATAACATTGGCGCTTGTTTACTCAACGACAGTTGGAGTCACTTTGCAATTCAAAGAAACAAACTCTCCGAGGTGGGATGGTTCGATGAACGCCTGCTAGGTATAGGCGAAGAAGACGGTGACTTCACATTCAGATTTGAAGAGCACTTTGGCATGACAGTCCCTAGCATCACTTTGAAGGGACTAGTAAATGATTCATCATCGGATTTTGATGATTCACTTTCTAAAGGTAAAGGTAAATACTCACTATTTAATTGGTTGTTTCTCGAAAAGAAATACATCTTTGGAGAAGGACGCAAATCGAGAATGTTTGAAACTAATGCGATTAAGAAATTGCCCGAATTAAATCTTTATCCATCTTACTTATGGGAAGTTAAGTTGAAACATTTACTCAATCAAGAGGATAAAGATTTGATTAACTCTGAGATTGAGTATCAAATCAAGAATTAGCTTTCAACTCAAAAAGTAATTATGCGATGGAATGATAAATTATTTGATTAAAATTATCTAAATCGATTTTTTTCAAAAGCAATGGCTTGTTGTAAGTCTTCGTGTATTCAATCTTTGCCACTTTTTCTAAGAAATTTTCTAAAGAAAGAAGATTAAAGTAATTCAGATACGACTCTGAATTGAAATACTCTGCTGATTGTCCAAGGTTGCCCCAGTAAAGCGGAATTGTACAACTTGCATAAGCTTCTACGAGTTTCTCTGTAACGTATCCTGGATATAGATCATTCTCAAAGCAGATCATGAATTTGTAATTCTTGGAAACATCGAATTTATTCTTGACTGGTTTTCCAACACCACTGCCAAAGCAATCAACCTTCCCAATTTTTTGAAGTGTTTCAATAGCTGCTAAGCGAATAGGATGCATATTAGACATGAAAACACAGGCAAAAAGAGATTTTTCATGTAAATGATGCCTCGATACAGTTAGATTTTGATAATTAATAGCCGCACCAACTCTAACCTCCGACTCTGTCTTTCCTTGATTGCCAAGATTAACCGATCGAAACCAGTAGGGAAAATAAAAGTTGCGATTAGAATAACTTTCTGCATCAAAAGATAAAAAGAAATCTATTGTGTCGTCATATATAGGAGGGCGAATATTCTCGCCCGAATACCAAACTCTAATCTTGGAAGTTTTTTTGCCATATATATTTCCTGAGTTTACAAATCTATTTTGTACGCGATCCAAAGTTTCATTACGAAATGCCAGATTTTTTCTTAGACGCTGTATTCCATTTGGAAACACACTTACAAACTCAATATCAGAAAATTGTTTTCTATCAACAATAAGTCGAACTGCGAAACCTAAAGATTCAATTTGCTTTGTAAAAAAATCATTTTTTGGATTGAATCCAGGCCAAAAATCTACATACCTAACTCTGATAGTTTTCACTTATAAAATCCCATTTTTGAATTCTTCAATTCAGAAAGCTTAAAAAGAATTTCTTTTGTAATCTCAAAGAAAAACGCATGAAAATATCTAAACCCGCCAATACCTAGTATCTCTGAACAGGATTTCAGGTACTTAAAACTCGCTAAAAGTGATGGTTTCCTATGAATCAGTTCTTCTCTGTTTCGGTTGAAAAGTGATTGATTTACCTCCAGAAATTCCAAATCAGAGATATGATTTATTCGCAAGCTAAGTGCAGTTTCAATTGCGTCAAGTGGATTCTCTAAAGCTTTTGCTCTAGAAACAAAGAACATCTCTTCTGACAAATACTCAATTGGCGCACAATCCCAGTTGAGATCAAATACTCCTAAACATGCTAATCCAGATTTCCTAGCCTCGAAGAAAGTATGACCAAAAGTTTCTCCGATTTTACTATATTGCAAATACAAATCTGCATTTTTGTATTGCTCTGCAATATCCGTTCCATAGGGGCGTAATTGAATTTCCAGATTTTCTGGTGCACTTCCTATACTTCGTGATACAACTTCTGGGGCACCAACTAGTGTGAGGATTACTTTCATTCTTGGCAACTTAATTGCAAGTTCTTGTGCAAATTTAATTTCAAAGTCACTGAACTTCTTAATGTCTGGCCTCCCAACTCTTAGAATTCGAAATACTCTGTACAAATTGAGATTATTATGTGTTTGGCTAGATTCTCGTTTATACTCCAATTGTTTAACTTGAAGATTAGGGATAACCAAAATAGACCCGAGGTACTTTTTTAGGTGTAAGAATTCGCGAATTTTGAATCGATACAACCCATCATGACTCATCAAAATCATGAAATAATTCTTATGGTTTGGACGGAATTTCGAGTAAAGGGCGAACACATTCTTCTCAAATACTAGGCAACCTTTTTCTAATACAGGCTCAATACTATCCCTAAAAGCGCCACTAAGTCGTCCTTCAACTTGAACATAAATATAATCCGAGGGGCGCGCAATCTCATTAACTTCTTCTAAATGGCAGCTAACTGGTTCTAAATTATTTTCTTTTGCAAAATTAATCAAAGTATCATTTAGCAATTCTACGCCTCCTTTTACCAGATTGCGATTAACTACTATGATCAATCTACGACGATTGTTCACTTAAGAAATACTGCCTTTCTATAATCCGGTAAAACTTTTTCGTAGTGGTTCCAGATAGAGTTGAATCGTAGCCTAATTGGAAATATCACCAAATCTCTGTAATGGTCTATGGCATTCTCATTGGATATTCCAGCCAAGAGTGATGGAATGCCAGATAACCTAAAGATGCGTACTACTAAACGCAAAACTGATGGCACTTTAATTACTCGCTCACCGGAATCCTCTATCAAACTTGTTAACTCATCTGAATCGATCATCGGTGTACATGTCTGATAGAACTCCACCTTGTACTTCCACCTCATGGGCCAGTCAGATGTCGATGTGACCTTTCTTCCTGTCATTCGCGACAATGCGATTTCGGCAGCATTCCTATTAATTAAATATCCAATACACATCGTCCCGGGTTTCAAGAACTTAGTGAATGTTAGAGTTTTCCGGTCGTTGGTATAAATGGTTTTCGCTAGATTTTTTTGAGTATAATAATTTTCCGAGAACAAATTCACTATTATAGGGCTATCAACTTGGATTAGTTCATGAATTAAATCTGTAGGCAAATCTCTTATGACAGCATCATCCTCTAGCACCAGGCACCATTGAGAGGGCGTATTGAGAAATTCACGATAAATCTCGTGATGTCCAATAAAACATGCCACTTCTCCTAGAGTTAGCTTTCTACCATGATTGAGGAAACTCTTAAACTGACTCACTCGACTGCTTAAAAAATCTCTTTCATCTTTAGCATCAATTCCAAAATGTAATGAGGTATTGGGTATAACCTTGAGTACTTGCGCAAATAATTCTGTTCCTCTGAATGCTCGTTCCACTCCCAAAATAAATGCACAAACAAACGGAATAAGGTGGGTACCATTGTTATTAGCGATTGTCATTTTGAAGTAATTTGACCCAATTGGATGACTGAATCGGAGATCAACTTTAAACGCTCAGAATGAGTAACTACGATAACCATAGCTCGCTCTGAATATTTCTTGAGTATCTTAAGAGTAATCTCTGATGATTCGGGATCCAATGCACTTGTAGGTTCATCAACAATAATTATCCTATAGTCTCTGATAATTAACCTTGCTAAACCAAGCCTAAGGGATTGACCACCGCTCAAGCTCTCCTTCGAGTCCAGAACTTTATCTAAATCAGAGGTTGACTTTAAATTCATGGACTCACACAGATCTAAATCTTGTAGAATTTGGAATACCTCGTCAGGTAATTTAGTCTTATCGTATAACCTTACATTTTCAAGAATGCTATCCACAAACAGTTTAGGGCGTTGTGGAGCATACCCAATGATTTCGCCATGCACTTCACAGTAAATTTCAGGAAGATGACCACAAACACTTATATCACCGCTTGATGGCTGAATGCTCCCAGTGAGAAGATTTAACAATGTAGTTTTTCCCGAACCCGATGGTCCGACGATTGAATGCAAACCACAACCATTCAAAGTAAAGGAGATGTTATTGAATAAGTCATTTGATGTTCCTTTATAACTGAACGACAAATCTCTTACAGTAAGCACCAAATTTCTAAAGTTTGCAGTTTCTGAGCAAGCGTCTCTATTTTCCTTAACTGAAGTATCGATACTAGACAAAATATTCCAAGTTCTATTGGCCGTCACGTTTGTGCGAGCAATTTGACTCAAAGCGCTCTGAATTCGAATCGTCGCTGGCAGAATCCTAGACGCAGAAATCATGAAAATTCCAAGTACGAGAATTGCCTCAGATTTTCCCAGAGTTAGTTGGCTTACCAGAAAAGTAATGGACGCCCCTACCAACATAACAATTTCAAGTAAATGCTTAGGAAGTAATCCCAGGATCTGCAAATTTCCTATCGCCCCAAATTCATTAGCTCTATCTGCCAAGAATTTATCTTGGTTTTTAACTTTAAATGAAGGCATTCTCATCTCAACATAGAAATCCCAAAGTGTGCCTACTTGAGCCAGTGAACTGATATGGCCCTCCACTCGAATTTTCTCCTGACTTGAAGTTCTACTGGAGGTAAACTTCTGAATTGTGAAAACTGCTATTACGAAATAAAGTGCAATCATTAAAGTAATCAAAGGCATCAGATAAATTAGAACACAGAGAATTAAAAGGAGTGAGAGCAATTCACTCACAAGTAAGACTACATACCCGATGTTATCAACAATTAGTGCTTGTAAACCTGATGTTAGGGTATACGAATAAATCGAAGCATCTCTGGATTGAAAACTTATCAAATTTTGCTTAAAAATTTTTGGAAAGATCTCATTAGCAGTTATTGAACACTTATGGCCCAAAAATATAAAAAGTTTTCTAATCGTAAGAATTCCAATAATTGTTTTAGAACTAAATATCAATATTGCAAGCGCCAAGAGTATTATAGTTCTGGATTCTGACTCGAAATCGAGATTTTCACTGAAAAATGACAGATGTCTGGAAATATTACTATTCAAATATTGAGTTGGATCGGTAATCGCAATCGCTAGAATCGCAATTCCCAAGATATCCAAAATTGAAATCAATGTAAGAGTTAAGCTAAGAATCACCACAATGATTTTTTCCCTAAAGTTAAACATGTTAAAGAACATAAGTAGAGCGAACTTTGATTTATTGTTACCTGTGCTCACTTTATCTCCTAAAATAATTATCTTTTCAACAATCTATCCAGTTGAAAAGATAAAAAATGCTTTAAAATACTCACAAATCGCCTTAATCTATTTGATTTCAGCACCTCGCTTTGAATTATACTGACTTCCTTTATAAATGCACGAAAATTGTTTGTCGAGAACCCACCAGCTTCAAATTCAACAAAATCTGAACTTACATAGTATGGACTTAAATCACCTCCTACGCGCATCCTGCACAATAAATCATAGTCGGCAGCAATCTTAAATTTGATCCTGTAATTGTATTTTAGGATCAGTGATCTCCTGAAAAGCATAGCTTGATGCGAAGTGAATAGCCCATGGTTCAAGTATTCAATACCCCTTGCCTTCTTCCGCAAGCGATATTTTCTGTAAATTTTCGACCAATCAAAATAGATTACAGATGTTTTAAGCGGAATGACGAGCTGCTCGATTTTTGAAATATCATTTACGCTTTTGTCGCCAGAGTTTAAAAACCAAATCCACTCTCCAGATGACCGACTCATTCCTTTATTCATGGCGTCATATATCCCAGTATCTGGTTCCGACAACCATTTGAAAATAAACGGTGGATTTTGAATTCTCAACCATTCTCTTGTTCCATCATCCGAATTACCATCGACCACTATCCACTCAACAGCTTTATGCAATTCACTATTCGATACCAAACTATTGTACGTGCCTATCAGGCCATGCAAGTTATTTTTTGTTACGGATACGATTGATAGGAAATTGTTCATTTCACAACTTCCTTGAAGACCGTTAGATACTCATCGGCCATTCTTTTTGGAAGAAAGAAATCGAAGTCATAGTCTTCTTTTTGAGTATGCGCACTAGTAAAATCTATTTTTTCAGCATCCTCGAAAATAGTGAGCCCAACCTTTGATTTGAGCTCATTGGATGCAAGTGACTGAGCCGCATACACTTGTAAACCTGCTACACGCGCTTCAATTGCTGTTAGCGAAAATGATTCGAAACGACTCAACAATAGTAGGGCTTGGTGTTCTTTCAATAACTTTATGTATGCATCCAAGTCGCCCTGATAAGGCAAAAGAATTGCTCCACTTTGAACTATCTCACGAGAAGGAAAATCTCCCACAATAGTTAATTGGCTTCCCAGTTTTTTTGCAACTTTAGCAAGATCATTCTGATTTGTTTTTACTTCATCTTGCAAGTCTCTTGCGCTGAAAATAATCCGATCATTCACCACCTCCGTTTCATCTGAATTAAAAAAGTGGGAGCTAACAGAATTATAAATTGTAAGGCAATCGACCTCTATCTCTGCAGAAATTAAGTTGGCTAACCATTCAGAAGGTGCAACATGAGTAATTCGGACCTTTTTATTTAGTTCAGCTATCAATTTTCGTTTTTGAATAAAACCGCTCTGTGCTAAATCTATAAAAGTAGGCGGGTAGAAATTCTTATGCAAACACTTACTGCATCCCTCCGAGTACATCTTACAATTATGTGTAATGGCGCAACGACCCGTTAGGGCCCACGAATCATGATGAGTCCAAACAATTGGTTTGCCAGCAGAAATCAATAAATCTACCATCCATTTGAATGGAGCCAAATAACTATGTATAACGTTTAAGTGAATTACGTCAGAATTCTTGATACTGTTTAAGAAACGTTTTGATAAAATTGAATTTGGGGAGAAATAGTCTTTTCCGAAAATTGAGTGACTAAGGTAATTCGAAAAAACCGTGAATTGTCCACTTAATTGAATGGCATCATACTCTTCTTCCAATAGATCTTTTTTGCCTCGCTGACCATATCCATAAGCAATCAGGTATTCATGACCGTTGGCTTCCATTTCACTCTTTAAAGTTTTGACTACGTTGAAGGCTCCGCCAGTCATACGAGTATTTACTGCAAGAATTTTCATAGGCTTAAAATCCGTTTATTCTCAAAAAAGAGTCTCGTTCCATAAATGGCAAGGGATTCAATGATTACAAATTCTGGCGTGAATACTGCACCAGTCAGTGCAAGAGTGAAGATTGGCGTTCCTAAAACTAGAAAATCCAAGGCGCTGAAGTTTTTCACTGTGATGGTATACCGGTAAAAAACGATTCCCGTAAGAATAATTAGTAATATTGCAGTTGCGCCAAAATACATGACAAATAGGTAAATCCCATTGTCGATGCTTGTGCCAATATTTTGTCCGTTCAGCAATCCAATCTGGAACATTTCTTGTTCCACGCTCCCCAAAGGTATACCAAAAAGATTTTCCGGCAGAATTGCTTTCAAAGCTTTAAAGGGTGCAATAATCCGGAAGTTAAGGCTACTTCCGGATGTGTTAATTGACTCTATTCGAGTACCAACGTACGAAAACGTTGAAGCGATGAAACCTAAGTATATTGGCATCAGTAATCTCTTTGAAATCTTCACTCTGGTTGCAATAACTAGCCCTAAAATCATGAAATAAACTATTCCTGCAAGAGAATACGTAGTAAGTGCATAAATCATCCCTAATGATAGAATTCTTGTTAGTGACTTTCCTTTCAAGGTTGCGCAAAAAATAGGAACTAGGCTAATCGAAATAAGCGCATTGTATGAAGGTTCATTATAAAAACCTGAAGCTCGGGCAATTTCTCCAAAATATGTCCCTTGTATAGCGTAGTGATTTGTAAAGCTCCCAAATGGTTTATTCAAAATCGGGAACAACTCTCCAAATGCCACCTGAAGTACAGAAAATAAAGTTAGTAAAATGTAGGTGTATTCAAAGTATTTTACATTTTGGCTACCGAGAGTTTTTAGTTTGCTACCAATACAAATTGCAATGCACACAATTGAAATTGTGAATAAAACGAAAGTTCTTAAGAATTGTGAATAGTCAATTCTGTTATTCAAAATCCCAATTGTTAGAGATTGCATAACTAGAATCAAGGTCACTAAAAAGAAATCGATTTTTAATTTTAGTTCGTAGAGGAGGGCTAAAACAAAAGGAAGGCTTATTAATCCTACCGTTATCGGGTAGTTCCAGAAGAAATAGAATTGAAACTGTAAAAAGACTATTGTAATAGCAAGTGTTATGCTTGTAGATCGACCCCGTCGCATAATTCAAGGGTATCCTATGTAAGTATTTACGAGCCAGATCATAAATCACCTAATAAATAGGCTATCTTCTACTTATGGAGCGAAATCTTTCGAATTATTCGAATCCGAA
>Ga0114976_10002564_pt1 | contig 11386 bp, 9 predicted proteins | sample S_130805_EF_Meta_FD_87319 | JGI IMG/M metagenome (GOLD analysis project Ga0114976, IMG submission 87319) | Freshwater microbial communities from Lake Simoncouche, Canada to study carbon cycling - S_130805_EF_MetaG | ecosystem: Environmental > Aquatic > Freshwater > Lake | place: Lake...
AAAATACCTTTTGAGATTATTAAACCATTAATAGCGTCAACAGCCACTAATGTGATGTTAAGAAAGCCATCTGAAGTACAAACAGGGCCAGCGAGAAGAGGTGATCTGAAAACAATAAAAAAGCATATTGCTTTGCTCGAAAATGATAAAGCGCTACAATCAATTTATAAATTAATAACTAAAAGAATTTCTAAATCTTGAGTGTTAAATCTCAACTCACTTTTGTGAGCTGCTCGGAAAAATTCTTTTTAAATGAGCTAAACCATTCGCACTGTCTTTTCTGAAAATTCCTGAATTCGCTCCTCTAATATCTTCAATTGAATAAAAGGTATTGGGATGAACATCGTTTATTAATTGTTGTACCAATGGAATTTCCTTTCTTTTCACTACCGCTAAAATTATGGTAACTGGTCCTTTACTTCCACTACCTTCAATAAGTGTTATTCCGTAATTATCCTTAATCAAAGCTTCCGTTAACGAAGCCGATTCATCAGCAGGTAAAATGATACGCATAATCTGAAGACCTAATGCAAGACGTTCTTCAATCTTAATTCCTACTAGTATTCCCATCGAATATCCAAATGCATATGCTAAAAAGCAAACTGGATTCTGAAGATTCTTCATTATTTGACTAATTGCCAAAAGCCATATCATGACTTCTACAAACCCAATAAAAGGAACTATATATTTTATAGATTTTGATAAGAAAATATTTCTCAAAGTTGCCAAAGTAACATCGCTCATTCTCGCTAAAAAAATTAGGAATGGTAAAAAAACCCACTGAAACAATGTTGAATCTAAGAACTCTTGACTAAACATATAAGTTTAATAATTTATCTATTAATTGTGGTACTCCTATCGAAGCCTTCTCATGAAAGACTCTAATGCCTGGGTAATTCAATTGGCTATTAGGATCTATTAAATACTTTGCAGCGCCATGCTGCACGAAATCCAAAAGACTAGCTGCGGGATAAACTTCCAACGAAGTTCCAATGACAATAAAAATCTCGGCTTCCTTAGTTAAATAAATAGCATGATTCATTTCTGGAACTGGCTCACCAAACCAAACAATATGAGGACGGAGTTGTGATCCACTTGCACATTTATCACCTAGATTTAATTCTGAACCATTTATTAGTTGAATATCGGAAGGGTTTGATGTACTTCTTGATTTGCGCACTTCACCATGCAAATGAAGCACTTTTTTAGAGCCAGAACGCTCATGCAAATCATCAATGTTCTGAGTAATTATTTGCACATCGTACTTATCTTGTAGGGCAGCTAAAGCGAAATGAGCAGGGTTAGGTTTGGCCTCAATCACTTGCTTGCGACGCTTATTGTAAAACTCCAAAACCAATGCTTTATTTTTAAGCCATGCATTATAGGTTGCAACATCTTCAATTCGATATTCCTCCCAAAGCCCATCACTACCTCTAAAAGTTTGCAAACCACTTTCAGCACTTATTCCTGCACCAGTAAATACAACTACCTTTTTCATTATTACAAATATGATAAAATGAAAAATAAGAGAAGCAAAAAATGCTAATTTATATTAACCAACAAAAGTTAAAACTAATGAACCCCAATTCCCTTTGGAAAATGATAACCATTCAATAATTGCTTCACATCCATGCGTTTTTTTCCTGGCATTTGGACTTCTAACAAAGATAAATACCCATTACTGCATTTTATCTTTATCCCGTCTTTAGTATTTGCAATGAAAGAATCTTGTCCTACGAACTCATCATCAATTTTAGATGCATAAACTTTCAACAAGTGAACGCTTTTATCTGGAAAGATTAACTCCACATAAGCTCCTGGATATGGACTTAAACCTCTTACATAATTATGAAGTGTTTCTTTAGGAAGTTGAATATCCAATTTGCAATCGGCCTTAAAAATTTTAGGAGCTTCAATCACTTTGTTTCCTTTATCTATTAATTCCAACTGTGATATGGTGCTTACATCGCCACTTTCAATTTGCTTTACTGTTTTTAGAACTAGATCTGCACCAATTAGCATCATTTTATCGTGCAAAGTACCTGCGTTATCATTAGCTAAAATCTCTATTTTTTGCTGAAAAACAATATTACCAGTATCAATTTCTTGCCTTAAAAAAAAAGTAGTAACTCCCGTTTCAACTTCACCGTTCATAATCGCTCTATTAATTGGAGCAGCTCCTCTATAGCTTGGCAATAAAGAACCATGTAGATTAAAAGTTCCATGCTTTGGCATAGACCACAATTTTTCTGGCATCATCCTAAAAGCAACTACAATTTGAAGATCAGCATTTAGAGCTTTCACTTCTGAAAGAAAATCAGGATCGCTTAATTTAACCGGTTGCAAGCATAAAATATTATTCTCAACGGCATATTGCTTAACTTCAGAAAAAACTAACTTTTGTCCTCGCCCAGCAGGTTTATCAGGAGCTGTTATAACAGCACAAACATTATAGCCATTTTTCACTAAAATATCAAGTGAAGGTACTGCAAAATATGGCGTACCTAAGAATATGATTTTCATTTTTTAGCTACAATTACTTCCGTCAATTCGACTAGTGAACCAACCATACAAATACTCGCTCTATCTGTAATTAAATTATACTTTACGAACAAAAACAATCCATTGGTCTTGAACTCCTCTTTCATCCCTATAGGCTCTAAAGATGTTCCATCTGCAAGCTTAAGAATAAATTCACAACCATCCAGTCCTCGCATGTCGACAACTTCCACTTTTACAAAACCGTTTCGAATTAATTCATCAGGGTTGAAAGAGTCTTTTTGAGAAGTGCAACCAGCTAACATTATAGCAAATAAAATACAATTAATCAATTTCATAATTACTTAGTTTATAATTTTTCCATTTACCAGATTTCAAATATAAGAAACTAAACAGCGCCATCATTGCCCAATACAAAATCTCACAGCCCCAAACAATTTCAACCCGTGAAGGCAAAACAATAGTAAAAATAAAAACATACAATAGATAAACAACAATGTTAATTATCTCAATTACCATAGCAGCCTTTGTATTTCCAGTTCCAGAAACTGAACTTAACAAGACCATACTCATGCTAAATATTATATTGGCAAAAGAAATAACGTAGAAACTACCTTTTGCACTTTCGATGATTGCTTTATCGCTTGTAGAAAGTTGGAAAATAAAATCTGGGAATAGTACAACTAGTAAAGTAGAAATAGTTCCTATAACAAAACTCATCCTTACAATTTTCCCAACTAATGAAAGTACTTCCTCTTTCTTACCTTGACCAATTACATTACTAACCATACTATTTGCAGCTTGAGAAAAACCCCAAATTGGAGTCATAAGCACCATGTAAATTCCCCTTACCACATTTGAAACTGCCAATTCATGTGAGCCCATTTTTTCAATCATTAGAAAAAAGACAAACCAAGCACCCATAGAAATAAGATGTTGCAAAACAATTGGTGCTGATAAATTCAAAATATTGATTGAAGTACTCTTCCCAATTTCTTTAAACTTAAACAAATGAAATTTCCGAAACTCCTTCTTAACAAATGTATAAACTACGGCATATAGAGAGGCTACAAACTCAGAAATTGCGGAAGCTAAAGCCACACCAACAATTCCTAAAGCAGCAAATCCGAAATTTCCCAATGAAAAAGTATAACAGAGTATAATATTAAGCAACATCATAACTACAGTTGTATAAGTTACAATACGTGTAACTGCAATTCCTGTGTAGAATGCACGCAACGAAATTAAGACCATCATAAATACCAATCCTAATGCACGAACATTCAAATAAGAGACGCATAACTTAGCTACCTCCGTATCATGAATAACGTAATTCATGAGAGTTGGCATAAAGAAATAAACAATCGTTAACATTAGCAATGAAACAGCAATAAGTATTACCAATGAATTATCGTAAATAGTACCAATCTCGGATTCCTTATTTTCTCCAGCTTTTCTTGCAATAAGAATTGTTGCACCAACACCAATTGCAATACCAATCATCACTAATAAAAAATAGAAGACGCCACCTAAAGCTGAAGCTGCCAGCTCCTTCTCTCCTACTCTAGAAACAAAGGCAACATCTGTAAAATTAATTACAGTATTGGCTAGGCTACTCAAAATAATTGGCCAAGCAATACTCCAGATTTCTTTATAGGTTGTTTTGACTTGCATAATAAGTATGCAAATCTCGTAAAAAGAAGATTATGATTTAAATTAACTTTTGATTACTCAACACTCAACTAAAAGCTAAATAATTGAATGCTTAGAATATGACCTTCTCATTCTGGAAAAATAATTCCTTTGAAAATCTAGATTATTTTCGTAAAACGATAATTCTTAGCACATTTCTTTTCTTATTTTATTCCAATCTATATTGAACTATTGCAAAACAGTTTCCATAGGAAAAAATAAGATGTGTCTTCAACGCATAGAGATTTTGTTACTTTTTCCTTGATGAAAAAGTAACCCAAAAATCAAGACGCCACCAAGGCATGCGCTTTAGCTAATTTACACCTCCGTAATTGTTTCATGAACTCCACCGGCTGGTTAATGTTGCCATGCATTTAAGTTTTAGAAAAGAAATATCCCTTTAACTTTTTTAATGTAGTTTAGAAGTAATCTATCTACATTAAAAGCCTGATTCTATTCACTTAACAAGTAATTAAACTTTAGAACTTTTCAATTAGGAAAACATATCAAGAGTTCATGATACACTGTGCTGGGTGGCGTCGATTTCTCCTAATTTAGGAGTGCACTAAATTGGATATCCTAAAAATAAGATTCACGTTTTTGAGAGAAGACAAATTATAAATTCAATTATTAACCTTTGAGCACCATCTTAAAATGTGGAATATTCGCCTCATAAAAAAGATCTCCTTCTGCCTTAAAACCACACTTGGAGTATAAATTCATTGCAGACACTTGAGAATTCAAATAAATATAATCTGATTTATCTGTTACATCTGCTAGTACAAAGTTAACCAATGCATTGCCAGCTCCTAATTTTCGATAATCAGCTAGAATGGCGAAACGCTCTAATTTAATTCCTTTATCGGTAAATCTCCATCGAGCCGTACCAATAGGAATTTCTTCTTTATAAATTAGAAAGTGCGTTGACTCCTCTTCGTGACTATCATATTCTTCTTCTCTTGATACTTTTTGCTCATCAACAAACACCTTCTGGCGAATGCTAAACGCTATATCTGAATGCTCTTTGTCGTGTATTCTGAATGAAACTATTTTAAACATCTATTTTAAAAATATAGATGCAAGATAAAAATAATTAGTTCACCAATGACAACTTTTGTGAAGAAATATTTCCGCTGTTATCGTGTATTGTTACCAAGTATGTACCTCGACTTAAATCTTTTAAATCTAAAGGAATGATACGAGCGCCCTTTGATTCATTTAACAATTGTTCATAAACAACGCGACCAAGCAAATCAGATATAGACAATTGAGAATTAACACCTAAATCCTCAGAAATAGAAATTGATACTTGCTTTTCATAGCTAGGGTTAGGGAATGCCGAGAAAGTTAACTGTTTACTGTTTGAAATTGATCGCAATTCAGAATATGTATATCCTCCGTCCTTATCAACTTGCTTTAAACGATAATAAACAATAGAGGAAGTTAATATCTGATCATCGAAACTATAATTACTAATGACAATTGAATTTCCTACAGCACTCACCCGACCTAAAGAGATGAAATCCTCTGTTCCAATTTTACGTTGCACATCAAAGTAATCGGCATTTTTCTCTGAAGCTGTAGCCCATGATAATTTATTAATTACACCTTTCCTTTCAACATTAAAGCTAAGCCATTCAACAGGTAATGGGTTTGAACCATTTAACATGTTAGCTAAAGTAAATGTAGTATTGAAACCACTAAACGAACTAGAAGTTATATTACCTGCACCATTTGCGGAACCTACTCCACCAATATCAACCCAAGCAGATGCGCCATTATCTCGCGCCAATCTCAAATTAGTAGCATCAGTAACAACATCATCATTACCATAGGTAGATGTTAACCTAGCACTAGATAAGTTAGCCACAGCGCTTCTGGTTATATTATAGTATCTAACTGCTGAAACTAAAGACAATGTAGGTGGTAATGCAAATCCCAATGTTCTCGCTGAACCATGAATCACTTCGCTAGTGTAATCAACGTTAGTAGCATTAGTATGTTGAATTGTTAATATTAAAGGACGATAAGCGTTATTTTTTCCAATTGGAATATTGATAGTAGTAGGTCCGCTCGCTGCAACCTTTTGAACAAATGGACCATCAATATAAGCAATTGAAGATCCAATATTAGAAGAACCAGTTGCTAAACAAGTTACTTTGTTTATAGCATCTGAATACAATACTCCATCTATTAAACTCAAACTATTACTAACGTTAATTGGATTTGCTAAGCTCACACCAAAAGAATTATTAATAGTTAAATTATAAAAAGTTGTTGTTGTAGCGCCTGACATCCAAAGACCTTCACCTCCTTGAAACAAAACTGTAGAACTTCTTTGAACGAAAATTCCATCGTTCCATAGTGCATTTAATCCATCAAAATTATCAACTAACCTTATAGTTCTTGTATCGCCTGTAGTTCCAGAAAGTGAACGAACATCAAATATTTTATTTACTTCTATTGCTAAACTTAACATATTCACATCTGATGTTGAATTAGCAATTGGACGTAAACGATTTGTTGATGCTGCTTGTCCAGAGATCCGAATATTAGGAAGTATTGCAGTTGAGTAAGGTGTAAATTTAAATACAGTATTATTTGGTGTAAAATTATTTCCGAACTTCACATTTCCACCTGTAACATTTACTAAGCCATTTGATCCGCAGATGTCAAAATCTGCTAAAGTAGCAGCTCCTTTGGTAGTTTTTTCAATTGTTATTGTACCATTACTCATCGTAAAACTACTTGATGCGTTGTCATTTACTTTAAATGCTTCATTCGAAGTACCAATTGTTCCTGAATTTAACAGGGCATCACCGCCTGACATGTTAAAACGAAATGCTGATGTTGTTGATCCTGTTTGGTAGGTTATGCCTCCATAAACTGTAAGTTGTCCACCAGTAATGTTCAATTGAGGAATAATTGTTCCAACTTGATTGTATCTTAATCCATTTGTACCAGTTACTAAACCAATTACCACATTTCCCCCAGTCACATCTAATCTGCCTTCAAGATAAGTGATGGAAAAATTTTGCGAGAATTGCAAAGTGCCTTGAGGAACTTTAAAAATGACATTAGGTAATATTGTGTACGCAGTAGCAGATGGGTTTACACTATACAAACTTGAATTATTATGTATATATGTACCGAGCGTAGCGTCTAAACTACGAATACCTGTTTCGAAACTGCTGCTTTGAACATCAAGATAATAGATATTCAGTAATGACTTTGTAAGCTTTACCGTATTCAAATCATAAACTCCATTACCACTTACTACAGAGTTCGTTTTTCCATTAAATAATATGTTAACGAAATCATCCGAATCATTATAAAGATCCATCAATCCATTATTGGTCAAATTACCAGCAATAATTAAATCGTGTGACCTAGTTGCATTTCCAATGTAACGTAAGGTTCCACCTACATTAATGGTCAAATTACTAGTAATAGTAAGTGAGAATTGTCCAAAGCTAGAATAGGATAGCATACCAGACAATCCTTGACCGATTGTTAAATTGGCACAAGTTGCATTTGAACCTAAATTAATGTTGTACCCATTGCCAATAAAAACATTGTCGCCAGCTTTAGGAAATGTACCTGTATTGGTAGCATTACCATAGCCAACAGTTGACCATGTTGAGTTTAATGCCCACGATCCACCAGAAATGCGCGAATAGTAAGTTACAGAGTAAGATTGGAAGCTACCTATTAATAGTAATAGCAGCAATCCAAATTTTAAGTTTTTTTTATTTGTGCAATTTCGCATGACACAATATTTTTTAACTATAATGTTGTTAATTTAAATATGCTATCATATAAATTCATTAGTTGACTAAAATAATCTATGACTTACATATGTAAGAAAATGAAGTAGAATGATATCAAATAAATGATATCCATTGAAAGATATTTAAACTTATTACACCAGTTACAGAGATTTTCAGATTTACAATTCCGCATCAAAATAAAGTAAAGCCATAATAATTAACTTTAAGATTCTTCCAATAAGTAGAACTTTCATGTTTTCATAGAAAGCATTAATTAACTAGTCACCATCAACCTTTGCTGTTGTATTCCACTCCTCGCCAGTACTTGACACCAATTTAAAGATATACATCCCTTGCTTTAACTTATTAGACAGATGAACAGAAGCTACATTATCTTTAGAATTAATATTTTGTACATCAATGATAGAACCATTCATATCAATCACTGTTAAACAATAATAATCATCGTTAGTATTCAACTTAATATTTACATTATTATTTACAATTGGATTGGGATAAATTTCTAAATGTGAATCATTATTAACTTTTAAGACTCTAATAGTTGAATACGCATAACTACCATCGAAATCAACTATTTTTAATCTATAATAATTAACTTCATTTAATAAGCTAATTCCTTCGAATGAATACTCTACTTTTACACTAGAATTATGCTTCGCTGTTACTTCTCCTATTTTAATAAAGTTGGAGTTATTGCTTTTACATTCTATCTCGAAGTGACTGCAATTCTTCTCTGAGAGAGTTACCCAAGATACAATTACATTGTTTTTACTTTTTTTAACATTAAAATCAACCAAAGAAACGGGTAAAGCATTTGAACCACCAGTTGCATTACCAAAGGTGAATTTAGAACCGAAACTAGAGAATGAAGAAGATGTTATTGAACCAGTAGTATTACCAGAGGCTGTACCTGCCAAATCCAGCCATGATGTAGCACCATCATCTTGAACCACGCGAAGATTTGCATAATCTGAAACTCCGTCATCGGAACCATACGACAAAGTTATAGAAGCAGAAGTAAGGTTAGATGCGCCAGTTCTATCGATACTAAAATATCTGCGATTTGAGACTTTATCTATACCAGCTGGCAAAAGATAATTTAAATCTCTTGCTGAAGTATTCAACACTTCTAATTGATAAGTTGCAGTCGATGCAGATGAATGATTAACGTTTAATGTAAGCGGCCTATAACTTCCATCTTTTCCAATTGGAAAAATCAAACTAGAAGTTCCACTTGCAGAAACATCAAAACTAAATGGCCCGTCAATATAGGCTGAAGAGTTACCAGCATCATTTATCGAACCTTGATTTAAGGTAAGTTTAGCATAGGACTTTGTATAAATGATTCCATTAATTAAATTTAATTGCCCAGAGATTGAAACATCCGCTTCTAATGAAACACCGAACGGATTGTTTATCTCTAAACTTGTAATATCATAATTTCCTGAACCTATAATTTGCTGACTTTCTACTCCATCCAAAATTAATGTTGTAGTCCTAAAATTAATACTACCCACTAAATTAATCGCATTCACACCATCCATTGAACCAATTAACTCAATAATTCTATCATCGCCAGTAGTTCCAGAAACTGAGCGGGCATCAAATAAACCTCCTTCATCAACAAATAGACTAATACATCTAAAGTTATCGATAGAAGATACGGCAGGTTTTAATGTAACTGCATTTGAAGAAGATCCACTTATCTTAATATTGGGAAATACAGCACTAGAACTTGGATTAAAAGTGAATACCTTACCATTAGGAGTTGAACTATTCCCAAATTGGATAAGACCACCAGCAGAATATACGGTACCATTACTAGGGCAGATTTTAAAGTCAGATACAGATGATCCTGTGGTATTTGGATTTTGAATTACAATACTACCATCAATCATTCTAAAAGCGCTTCCGGTTACATCATTTATACTAAAGGGTGATTCAGAAGTACCTACTGATCCTGAATTTAACAATAGGGATCCTGCGGTCATTGAAAAATAGAATGGATCAGCACCTGCACCAGTTTTAAAATTAATGCCACCATAAATAGTCATGGATCCACCATCAATATCTACTCTTGGAATAACGGTAGTGGTCCTATCATATCTTAACCCCCCATTTCCAGAAGTAGATCCGATTAGTAAGTTACCACCTACAACTTGGATTTTACCATTCAAGGTTACTTCATTACTTGCACTTGCCAAACTTAATGTACCATTAGCTACTTTAGCAGTTGCATCTGCACCAATTGTAAATGCTGCTCCACTATTAACCGAATATGTAGATGAATTATTGTGGCTGTAAACACCATAGGTAATTGTCAAATCACGAATTGCACTTTCGAAAGTTGTTGATGTTACCTCAACTTGATATGAACTTGAAATTGTTTTGAGAATATTGACTACATTGAGATCAAAAGAGCCTGAACCAGAAACTATTGAGTTAGCACTTCTATAAAATACTAGATTCACTACATCATCTGCATCGCGATACAAATCTAAAGTTCCAGCGTTCGTAAGGTTGGTGCCAACCTGTAATGTATGCGTGCGCGAAGAGTTGCCATTGTACCATAGTCGTGCGCCACTGTTAATGGTTAATGTATTCACAACAGTTAAAGTATACGCAGCGGCATTAGAATACTCAACAATGCCACTCGTACCTTGACCTATAGTAATTGATCCAACTTGCTGCGATAAATTAACTATTACAGTGTAACCGTCACCTATTAGCGCAATATCACCGTTTTTTGGGAAAGTTCCAGTATTAGTTACCTGTCCATAGCCAGTAGTTGACCAGGTTGAATTATTATCCCAATTTCCGCCACTTGTTCTACTATAATAGGTAGCTGCATTTACACAAAGCGACAAACTTAAAAAGCTTGAAAGCATAATGACTTTTTTAATAATATCCATGATAGACGATTTATTGATTAAGATTTCAGATGCTATTAACGTTCCAACTAACAAAGTCGTTGTTACAAAAAGTATTGAAATCTTACAGTCAAAAAGTAAGTTTAAATTAGCAATTAATTGGGATATTGCTTTCTCATTATTCCCAAAAAAGTTCTCTTAGTGAACTAAATGACTGATAAAATAGCCGTTTGAAGGGTGAGAAATAAAAAAATTAGTAGTAATAAACAAAAGCTATCTAAACGAAAAAACTAGCTTATCAATTCTAACAAAACAAAAAAAAGAAATATATCTTACAATTCTGATAGCCTGTCTAATGTTATTTTTATCAATGTATGCATCGACTCATCGGCTTTGTGCGAGTATTCTAACGCAATTCTATTTGCTACAATAACATTTACAGCGCAGCAATGATGTCCCATTAACTTTGCTAAACCGAACATTGCACCAGTTTCCATTTCAAAGTTCGTAATGCGATGTTCGTTATACCTAAAA
>Ga0114976_10002565_pt1 | contig 11385 bp, 8 predicted proteins | sample S_130805_EF_Meta_FD_87319 | JGI IMG/M metagenome (GOLD analysis project Ga0114976, IMG submission 87319) | Freshwater microbial communities from Lake Simoncouche, Canada to study carbon cycling - S_130805_EF_MetaG | ecosystem: Environmental > Aquatic > Freshwater > Lake | place: Lake...
GAAAGTTTCCGCGTGCTGACGAACCAAGAGAGTTGTCGGCACGAGCATGGCGACCTGCTTGCCGTCTTGAATTGCCTTGAACGCGGCACGCACGGCAACTTCGGTTTTGCCAAATCCGACGTCGCCCGAGATAAGTCGGTCCATGGGAATCGGCCGTTCCATATCCGCTTTAACTTCGTCGATTGTGGTCAGCTGGTCGGGGGTCTCCACAAAAGGGAATGCTTCTTCGAGCTCGCGCTGCCACGGTGAATCTGGACCAAAGGCGTGACCCTTGCTCGCCATGCGCGCCGAGTACAACTTGACAAGCTCGACCGCAATATCGCGAACCGCGCGACGCGCCCTGGACTTAGCCGAAGACCAGTCGCTACCGCCCATCTTGGAGAGTGAAGGTTCTTCACCACCGACGTAGCGGGTGAGTTGATCGAGTTGGTCGGTGGGAACGTACAGCTTGTCGCCGGGGTATCCGCGTTTGCTGGGCGCGTACTCAATGACCAGATACTCACGTGTGGTCTTGATGGGTGTGCGCCCACCGCTCGACACGTCTCGAGAGACAAGTTCGAGAAATCGGCCGATGCCGTGCGTCTCGTGAACGACAATATCTCCCGACTGCAGTTGCATCGGATCGACGACGTTTTTGCTGCGCTTGCCCGCAAGCCGCTTGGTGCCGCGCGAGTCGTACGTTGCCGAGCGGCCGTAGAACTCGCTCTCGGTCAACAGTGCGAGGGATGCTCCAGACAACTCGAAGCCGTGTTCCAGGTTGGCCTGCACGAGGTAGGCGACGCCCGTTTCGAGGGCGTCGGGCAAGGCCTCCACGATACGTCCCGCCAGCGTGTGTTCGGCCAGCATCTGCTGTGCACGCTCAACGAGTCCGTGTCCCGCCGCGGCGATGACCACCGACCAACCGTCACGAAGTTTCTCACCAACGTGATCAATGGCTCCGTCTACGTTTCCAGCGAAACTGGGCACGGGTGCACCGTCGATCCGCACATCGTCATCGTCTCCGCGATCAAACGGGGTCAGCGTCCACCACGGTCCGTGCGCAAAATCGCTTCGAACCTGAGTAAGGGTGAGGAAATCGCCCGACGACAAGTCGATGGGTGCCGTGGCACCCACCGAGGCAGCGTTCCAAGCTGCGTCGAGAAACTCGCGATTTGTCTCGCCCAAATTGACCGCGCGTGTTGCCACTCGTTCGGGCGCAACGACGGCGATGGCGGTGTCGCGCGGCAAATACTCCGTCAGGGGAACGAGCGAGTCGACGAGTGCGGGCGTCAGCGACTCCATGCCCTCGACAGCGATTCCCTCGCCAATTTTGGAGAGCATGCCCGCCATCGCGGGAAACTCGTGTTCCATTTCTCGTGCACGTTGGCGCACGGCATCAGTGAGCAACAACTCACGCGACGGAGGGAGGGTGACCTCGTCAAGCTCACCTTCCAGTGAGCGCTGATCCGCGATCGAAAACGCGCGCACGGTCTCGAGTTCGTCACCGAAAAAATCGAGTCGGTACGGATGCTCAGCCGTCGGTGAGAAAACGTCGAGGATGCCGCCGCGCACGGCAAATTCTCCCCGTCGGGTGACGATATCGACTCGCGTGTACGCCAAGTTGACCAGTTGCCTGCTGATGGCGGCGAGGTCATTGCCTCGCGAACCCCTCGTGAGCGCGCACGGTTGCACCGCGAGCAAGTTGCCCGCAATCGGTTGCAACACGGCTCGCACCGACGCCAAGACAATCAGTGGGGTGGTGCCGTTCCACGCGGCAACCTGCCGGAGGGTGTCGAAGCGACGCCCGGTGATTTCCGCGCTCGGGCTCAGGCGCTCGTGCGGCAGTGTCTCCCACGCCGGAAATTCAAGGAGTAGCGCCTCCGGTTCGAGGGCGTTCAACGCGTCGCGAAGCGATTCCGTTTCGCGGCTCGTGGCGGTGACGGCCAGCAATGCGGGAGGTTCACCCGTGCGCATGCGCTCCCGCATCATTGCGACAAGCAGGGGTGCGTTGAGTCCGGGCGTGAGCGAGAAATCGGCGTCGTGGTTGGCGTTCGCCAAAGCTGAAGCGAAGGTTCCCGAGTCAATGAGCGCGCGCGTCAGCCCGGAGAAAACCACGTGGTCAGTCTAGGAGGGTGAGCGGGTGTTGAACTTTTGTTGAGCGGCCATAACGCCGTCGGTCGCGATGAGGCGAGTGGCATCGGCTGCGTCGACGAGGATGTTCGGCAGAACATCCCGCTGTGCCCGACTGAATGGACTCAAGACGAAGTCAGCCGAGTCTTGCCGCCCGGGCGGTCGCCCGATGCCGATGCGCACGCGAGCGAACTCGTTCGTGCCCAGTGCCGCGATGATGTCGCGCAGACCGTTGTGTCCGCCGTGACCTCCGCCAAACTTCACCCGTACGGTGTCGAAATCGATGTCAAGCTCGTCGTGCAGCACGACCAGACGATCGGGTGTGAGTGAAAAAAATTTCAGGAGGGCCGCGGTGGGCTTGCCCGACACGTTCATATAGGTGTGGGGCGACGCAAGTATGAGCTTCGTTCCGCCCGGGGACGTGAATGCGGTTGCCACCTGTGCGCCGGCTTTGTGAGACACAAATGACGCCGAGAGTTCGTCGGCCAGCACGGCGAGCGCCATCTGCCCAACGTTGTGACGGTGAGCTGCGTAGTCGGGCCCGGGGTTACCGAGCCCGACGACGAGCCACGCATTGTCGGAAGACAGTTGTTACTCCACGACCTTTTCGGCTTCGGCAACGGCGCCCGAGAGCTCGGCATCCGCTTCTGCGGCGGCCTTTTCGGCGTCGTGCTGAGCTTGGTGCAACTCTTCTTTGTGCTCGGCGTGTGCGGCGTCGTCCGCAAGCTCAGCGGCAAGCTCTTCGGCGCTTTCGCCGAGGTCAACGCCACGCGGAGCGTGCACGTGAACGACGAGTCCATCGGTTTCCCCGATCACGCTGACACCCTGAGGGAGGGTGACGTCTCCGACGTGCACCTTAAATCCGGGACGAGCGCCTTCGATACTCACCTCGACGAATTCGGGGATGTGCATCGCTTCGGACTGCAGGTGGAGGGTCTTGACGTCGAGCTCGACGATCGTGCCCGAGAGTGCGTTGCCCGTAATGTGCACGGGAACCTCAACGGTGACCTGCTCTCCCTTGATGATTTCCACGAGGTCAATGTGTTCGATGATCATGTGCACTGGGTCTTTTTGCACGTCTTTGACGAGCACGAGCTGGCTCTTGCCGTCGATTTGAAGGTCGAGCACGGCATTCTTCTTGCGGAGCAAGAGTCCGACCTGGTGGGCGGGCAATGCAACGTGCCGCGTCTCGGACTGGTGTCCGTATATGACGGCGGGTATTTGGCCAGCCGCACGCAGGCGACGAGCAAACCCCTTGCCAAATTCGGTACGCACCGCGGCGGGCACCTTGTTGTCGAGTTCTTCGGCCATGATGGCTCCTTATTTTCGTTTCGGAGCCGACTGGCTTCCGGTGGTCTCATCACCTCAGCATTCAGCGCGAGGGAAACCACCCCACGAATGAGGAGACATTCCACCGCGTCGATCACGGTCGCCTCTTTTCGCTTTCGCGATTACGGTGACCCTCGCCGAAGTTCGTTTGTAGTTTAGCTCAGTCGTCACGCAAGTGACGAATCGCGTCTGCGACAACGGCGGCCGGCGCACGCATCGAATCAATTCGAGCTCCGCGTTCCTCGTGCTCGAGCGATTCGAGGTCAGACAACTGTGAAGGTAATAACTCGACCGAAACAAAGTGGCTCGAGCGTGATCGCAGTCGCTCGCTCAACACCTCATGAGTCGCAGTCAACTCAACGAAAAACAATCGCGGCGCGGCCACACGAAACTGCTCCCGATACGTGCGTTTTAGTGCCGAGCACGCGACGACGAGGCCCTGGCCGGTGGTCGCCGCGCCGGACAACACGCTCGATATGCGGTCGAGCCAGGGTGCGCGGTCATCATCAGTGAGTCCCTGCCCGCCCGCCATCTTTTGCCGAGCGGCAACAGAGTGAAGTGTGTCGGCATCGAGAAACGGAATCCCCAACTCTCGAGCGAGCTGCGCACCAATGAGCGATTTACCGACCCCGGCGGGACCCATCACCATAACGACCGGAGCTGCCTTCACCTGCGGTCACCGTCCTCGTTCTTTTCGGTAATCTCATAAGGACGTTACCTGACTTGTGACGAACCATAAACACCTCAAGGAGCCCCACCTTCATGGTCACACCCCAAGCAAACATCGGCGTGGTTGGCCTCGCCGTGATGGGCTCAAATCTTGCACGCAACCTCGCAAGCCGGGCCGGAAACACGGTCGCGGTGTTCAACCGTTCACCGGAGAGAACGCGGCTGCTGGTCTCCGAGCATCCCGAAGCCAACTTCGTTGCGAGCGAAACAATCGACGACTTTGTTGCGTCGCTCGCAAAGCCACGCACGGCCATCATCATGGTCCAGGCCGGAGCGGGAACGGATGCCGTCATTACAGCTCTGGCCGACAGATTTGAACCTGGTGACATCATCGTGGACGGCGGCAACGCTCTCTTCACTGACACGATTCGTCGTGAGAAAGCCGTGAGTGCATCGGGTGTGCACTTCGTGGGTGCAGGTATTTCAGGTGGCGAAGAGGGTGCGCTGAAGGGCCCGAGCATCATGCCAGGTGGCAGCGCTGAGTCCTACTCCACTCTGGGACCCATCCTGTCGTCCATTGCGGCGGTTGCCGAAGGTGAGCCGTGTGTTACCCACGTGGGAACCGACGGTGCCGGTCACTTTGTCAAGATGATCCATAACGGCATCGAATACGCGGACATGCAACTCATCGCCGAAGCCTTCGACATTCTGCGTCAAGCTGGCGGTTTCTCGCCGGCCGAAATTGCGGACATCTTCAGCGAATGGAACAAGGGCGAACTCGAGTCGTACCTCATCGAGATCACGGCCGAAGTGCTGCGGCAGGTGGATGCCAAAACCGGCAAGCCGCTCGTTGACGTCGTACTCGACCAGGCCGGCTCCAAAGGAACGGGTGTGTGGACTGTCCAAACCTCGCTCGATCTCGGCGTACCCGTGTCAGGAATCGCGGAGGCCGTTTTCGCCCGATCGCTGTCGTCTCAGGCCGCACAGCGAGCCGCCGTGTCCAAACTGCCGGCGGAAACTGTCGAGCTCGACTCATCCGACAAAGCAAAGCTCGTTGAAGAAGTTCGAAACGCCCTCTATGCGTCGAAAATCATCGCCTACGCGCAGGGCTTCGACGCCATTCGCGCTGGCGCTGCCGAGTACGGCTGGGACATCAACCTCGCGGCCGTCTCAAAAATCTGGCGGGGAGGGTGCATTATTCGTGCGCAGTTCCTCAATCGCATCGCCGACGCGTACGGCAAAAACTCGGGGCTTCTGTCACTGCTCTTTGACGACTACTTCACGCAGGCCATCGGTGCGTCGCTTCCGGCGTGGAGGCGCATTGTTGCCGGTGCGTCGCTCGCTGGCATCCCCATCCCTGCTTTCGCATCGTCACTGTCCTATTACGACGGTCTTCGTGCCCCTCGACTGCCCGCAGCGCTCGTTCAGGGGCAGCGCGACTTTTTCGGTGCACACACCTACAAACGTGTGGACATGCCGGGCACGTTCCACACCCTGTGGTCGGGTGACCGGAGCGAAATCGAGACGGAACCGAGCACGCACTAACGTGCGGTGCCGAATTAGTTTCGTGAGGGTGTGATGTCGACGCGAATTGCCGTTGTGGGTGAGGCTCTGATTGACCTCATCGGTCAACCGGACGGCTCATATCAAGCAAAAACCGGTGGGGCACCGGCGAACGTCAGCATTGCACTTGCCCGGCTCGGAGTCGACGTCACGTTCATCGCGCGCATGAGCCTCGACGCCTTCGGCGTGAAGCTGCACGATTGGCTGGCTCCAGAGTCGATCAATCTGGCTCATCTCATTCGCACCAACGATCCGACCACCCTTGCGGTGGCAACCCTCGATGACCATGGCAAAGCGCATTACAGTTTTTACATTCATGGCACCGCCGATTGGGGACTCACCGAATCTGATCTGGCAGACGTCGTTGCACCGCCACCCGCGGCATTCGTCATCGGGTCGGTCGCGCTTGTCATCGAACCCGGATCACGGGCAATAGAACGCTCGGCCACGCTGCTGCACGAATCGGGTGAGACGACCGTCGTCATCGATGTCAACATTCGCCCGGGACTCGGTTTTGACCGAGATGCCGAACGTGCTCGAATCGAACGTCAAATCCAGATTGCACACATAGTCAAGGCGAGCGATGAGGACATCGCATGGCTCTATTCCGCCGATGAAGTGGAAACGATAGCCGCGGTGTGGTCACAATCTGGACGCGCCATCGTCGTCACACGGGGGGCATCCGGTGCGACGCTCTACCTTGACGGCAATCGCATCACCGACGTGCCCGCCCCGCGCATCGACCTGGTCGACACGGTCGGTGCGGGTGACTCGTTTTTGGGGGCAACCCTGTTCGGTTTACAGGAGCGGGATGCGCTGGGGTCCGACGCCACCGCTCGCCTGCGCGCCTTGGCACCGGCCGAGTGGACCGACGTGCTCTCCCTGGCCGCGAACGTCGGTGCGATCACGTGTTCACGCGCGGGTTGCAACCCGCCGACGCGTGCCGAGCTCCAGCTCTAGGGCTGCGATTGACTCGCTGCACGCACGAGTAACGGTGTCTACGCGGCGCCGTCGAAGAGGTTCGTGACCGAACCGTCGTCGAACACCTCGCGAATCGCGCGGGCGAGCAACGGGGCAATTGGCAATATCGTGAGCGTCGGAAATCGCTTCTCGTCGGGAATGGGTAGCGTGTCCGTCACGACAACCGAGTCGATGGCAGCGTTTTGCAAAATTTCGCTTGCCGGGTCGGAGAAAACCGCGTGAGTGGCCGCCACGACGACACCGACGGCACCGTTGGCTTTGAGCGCCTCGGCCGCTTTCACAATCGTGCGACCGGTGTCAATCATGTCGTCGACGAGGAGACAGACGCGACCCTTGACCTCACCCACGATTTCATGCACCGTCACCTGGTTGTGCACTTTCGGGTCGCGGCGTTTGTGAATGATGGCCAGCGGCGCACCGAGTTTTTCACTCCACACGTCAGCTACCCGCACACGACCCATGTCGGGCGAGACAACGGTGAGTGTTTCGGGGTCGAGTTGCGCGCGAAAGTGTTCGAGTAGCACCGGCATACCGAACAGGTGGTCGAACGGACCATCAAAGAAACCCTGAATCTGAGAGGCGTGAATGTCGATACTCATGATGCGATTCGCGCCCGCGGTCTTGAAGAGGTCGGCAATCAGTCGTGCCGAAATCGGCTCGCGCCCGCGACCTTTTTTGTCTTGACGACCGTAGGGATAAAACGGAGCAACCACGGTGACGCGCTTAGCCGATGCCCGCTTGAGGGCGTCAAGCATGATGAGTTGCTCCATGATCCACTCATTGATGGGCGTGCCATGCGACTGTAAAACGAAGACATCAGCGCCTCGGATACTTTCGCCATATCGCGCGTAAATCTCACCGTTGGCAAATGTGTGGAGGTCCGTCTCGGTCACCGCGATCCCGAGCTCGGCGGCAATGTCATTGGCCAGTTGCGGGTGAGCCCGTCCTGACACGAGAACGAGCTTCTTCTGGTTGGGGGTGGTGATCTCGCTCACGGTTCCTCTTTCGCGCAGGGGTGCGGTTGGTTAGTCGTTATTCGGGGTGTTTGTCGCGGATTGTGCCGCTTCGGCGGCAGCGGTACCGGGACGGTGCTCCACGACCCAGCCGTCCATGTTGCGTTGCGGTGCGACATTGACGGCGAGCGCGCCGGCAGGAACATCCTTGCGAATTACGGTGCCGGCACCCGAATACGCGCCATCACCAATGACAACGGGGGCAACGAACACGTTGTGCGAGCCGGTGCGCACGTGCGAGCCCACGGTGGTGCGGTGCTTATTCACGCCGTCGTAGTTGGCGACGATTGTGCCCGCACCGATGTTGCTCTTTTCGCCCACCTCGGCGTCGCCGATGTACGACAAGTGCGGCACCTTGCTTCCCGCGCCGATTTTGGCATTCTTCGTCTCCACGAATGTGCCGATTTTGCCATCCTCGCCCAGATAGGTGCCCGGGCGCAGGTACGAAAACGGGCCGACCTCGGCGCCCGCTCCGATCACTGCGAGCGTCGCATCCGTTCGCTTGACGACCGCACCCGCACCGACCTCGGTATCAACGAGCGTGGTGTCCGGGCCGATGACCGCGCGCTCCTCGATGGCGGACGCCCCGAGAATCTGCGTACCGGGCTTGATTTCCACGTCGAGACCGAGTTGCACCTGCATGTCAATCCACGTGGTGGCCGGGTCAATCACGGTCACGCCCTGTAACTGCCAGCCTCGGATGATCATGGCGTTGAGTCGCGCGGCGGCCGAGGCGAGCTGCGCTCGGTCGTTGATGCCCTCAACCATCCATGCCGGAGACACGGGCGACGCCATCACACTCAGCCGGTCGCTTCGCAGAATCGCGACCACATCGGTGAGGTATTTTTCGCCCTGGGCGTTGCTTTGCGTGATGCGCGTGAGCGCCGTACGCAATGGGCTCGCGGTGAACACATAAATGCCCGCATTGATTTCTCGCACCGCACGTTCGGAATCGGTCGCGTCGACGTGCTCAACGATGCGGTCGACGAGATCGGACTCGCCGCGAATGATGCGTCCGTAACCGTGCGCGTCGTCGAGGTGAGTGGTGAGCAGCGTGGCCGCCACGCCCGACTCGCGATGCGCCGTGAGTGCAGCAACCAAGGTGTCGGCATCAAGCAGCGGAACGTCTCCGTTGAGAACGAGCACCTCGCCCGCGAAATCGGCAGGGAGCGCATCCATCGCCTGTTCGACGGCGCGTCCAGTGCCGGGAACATCGTCTTGATCCACGATGATGCTGGCCGGCAAGTCGACTTCGATCACCTCAACAAGTCGGTCGCGTTCGTGGCGCACGACGGTCACGACGTGCGCTGCGTCAAGTTCTCGAGCCGTTGCCAACACGTGACTCACCACTGTCACGCCGGCGAGTTTGTGCAGAAGTTTCGGAGTTGCCGACTTCATTCGCGTGCCCTTGCCCGCGGCCAAAATCACGATGGCGAGATTGCTGTCGGTCACGTGTTCTCCTTTGCGCTCCGCCACCAGGATTCGAACCTAGACAAACAGCTCCAAAGGCTGTGGTGCTGCCATTACACCATGGCGGATTACCTGCGCCTCGAGCAATCGAGACGTGCGACATAAGTCTGCCAGAAAGCGAACGGCAATAATGGTGATGTGAGCACCAACGAGTCAGATTCGACACGGGATGACCGTGATGAAGTCGACCGCATCGTCTCGGCGTGGAAGGTCGAGCGACCCGACCTCGACTTCACACCCCTTCAGGTGTTGTCGCGCGTCGCGCGGCTCGCGAGGTTGCTCGACCGAGCTCGACGTCAGGCGTTCAGTCGATCAAAACTCGAGGCGTGGGAATTCGATGTGCTGGCAGCGTTGCGGCGCGTGGGTTCTCCGTTTCAGCTGAGCCCTAAACAGTTACTCCAGCAAACTCTGGTATCGAGCGGCGCGATGACGAACCGAATTGACCGGTTGGTGGAGAGTGGGCTGGTCGTTCGACGCGATGACCCAAACGATGGGCGTGGCGTACTCGTGGAGATGACCTCGGTCGGGTTGACACGAGTGGATGCCGCCATCACACGACTGATTGATGCCGAGGCGGCGATTCTTTCGGGTCTGACGCGAGCGGAACAGAAACGGCTCGCCGAGTCACTACGTCGACTGGGCTTGAGTCTCGACGAGATGACGGGCGACGACTAGCGACTGGCCTCAATTTGCTCCGACAACTCCAACCAGCGCGACTCGAGAGTTACCACTTCGTCCGCTAGTGAGGCGGTCAGCCCGGTGAGCTCGGCGAGACCCGAGAAATCGCTCTGATCGTGTTGGGCCAGCGCCTCGTGACCGCGGGCAATCTCGTCGCGCAACTTGGCAATCTTGCGATCGATGGCGGCGACTTCTTTTTCGGCATTTCGGAGCTCGGCACCGGTCAGCACGGGGACGCGAGCCGCCTTTGGTGCTGTCGCCCCGCCACCGGAGCCGCCCGACGATCCGCCGCCAGCTTTTTTTGACGCTGCGCGCAATTCGAGGTACTGATCGACGCCGCGGGTGAGGTGACGAAAATGGCCGTCGAGCACGGCGAACTGGTTGTCGGTGATGCGCTCGAGTAGATAACGGTCGTGCGAAACGACCAACAGGGTGCCGGGCCAGGTGTCGAGCAGGTCCTCCATCGCCACCAGCATGTCGGTGTCGAGATCGTTGGTCGGTTCGTCGAGAATCAGCACGTTCGGTTCGTCGAGCAGAATCATGAGCAACTGAAGTCGGCGTTTCTGCCCGCCACTCAAGTCTTTGACGTGCGTTGCAAGTTGGGCCGACGTGAAGCCGAGTCGCTCGAGCAATTGGGCTGGCGTGATCTCTTTGCCACCGGCTACATACGACGTGCGCTTGCGGGCAATGACCGCACTCACTCTCTCGTCGGCAAACTCGGCGAGCTCGGCGAGCTCCTGACTGAGCACCGCAATCTTCACCGTCTTGCCTCGTTTGACGCGACCCGCGGTCGGCGACACGGTCCCGGCGACCATTCCCAGAAGCGTCGACTTGCCGGCTCCGTTGACTCCGAGCACGCCGGTTCGCTCACCCGGTGCGATGCGCCACGTCACGTCCGTCAAAATCGTGCGCCCGTCGTATTCCACGCCAACGTTTTCAAGGTCGACGACATCTTTGCCCAGGCGTTGCATCGCCATCGACGCGAGTTCAACTGCGTTACGCGGTGGTGGTTCGTTCGCGATGAGTTCGTTGGCGGCGTCAATGCGGAACTTCGGTTTGGCCGTGCGTGCCGGCGCACCTCGGCGAAGCCACGCGAGCTCCTTGCGCATCAGGTTCTGGCGCTTGGCCTCACTCGCGGCGGCGGAACGGTCGCGCTCGACGCGTTGCAGAATGTAGGCCGCGTAGCCACCTTCGAACGGCTCGATGATGCGGTCGTGCACTTCCCACGTGGTGTTGCAGACCTCATCGAGAAACCAGCGGTCGTGCGTGACAACAACGAGCCCGCCCTGGTTCGCCGGCCAACGATTCTTGAGGTGTGCCGCGAGCCACGCGATTCCTTCGACGTCGAGGTGGTTGGTCGGCTCGTCGAGAAAGATGACATCCCAGTCGCCCGCGAGCAGCGCGGCCAGGGCGACTCGTCGACGCTGCCCACCCGATAGTGTCGAGATGCGCGCGTGCCAGTCAATATCACCGAGCAGGCCGGCGAGCACATCCCGAATAATCGCATTGGATGCCCACTCGTGCTCCGGGGCATCCCCCACGATCGCGAACCCGACGGTGAGCTCGCCGTCGA
>Ga0114976_10002567_pt1 | contig 11377 bp, 7 predicted proteins | sample S_130805_EF_Meta_FD_87319 | JGI IMG/M metagenome (GOLD analysis project Ga0114976, IMG submission 87319) | Freshwater microbial communities from Lake Simoncouche, Canada to study carbon cycling - S_130805_EF_MetaG | ecosystem: Environmental > Aquatic > Freshwater > Lake | place: Lake...
ATCGAGGATCCGCGACGAGGAGTCGAGCGGGTCCACCGCCGGATAGATGCCAAGCTCGGAAATCGCGCGGCTCAGAACGGTCGTCGCATCAAGGTGCGCGAACGAGGTCGCCGGCGCAGGGTCGGTAAGGTCATCGGCCGGAACGTAGATCGCCTGAACCGAGGTGATCGATCCCGCCTTGGTCGAGGTGATGCGTTCCTGCAGCGCGCCCATATCGGTCGCCAGCGTCGGCTGATAGCCCACGGCGGACGGGATGCGGCCCAGCAGGGCCGACACTTCGGACCCGGCCTGGGTAAAGCGGAAGATGTTGTCGACGAAGAACAGCACGTCGGTTCCCGACTGGTCGCGGAACTGCTCGGCAATGGTCAGGCCGGTCAGTGCGACGCGCAGACGCGCCCCTGGCGGTTCGTTCATCTGGCCATAGACCAGCGCCACCTTGGATTTCTCCAGGTCGTCGATGTTGATGACGCCCGATTCGATAAACTCGTGGTACAAGTCGTTGCCTTCGCGGGTCCGTTCGCCAACGCCGGCGAAGACCGAAAAGCCCGAGTGCACCTTGGCGATGTTGTTGATCAGTTCCTGGATCAGAACCGTCTTGCCCACACCGGCACCACCGAACAGACCGATCTTGCCGCCCTTGGAATAGGGGGCCAGCAGGTCGATCACCTTGATACCGGTTTCCAGGATCAGGGCATCCGTCGCCTGGTCCGAGAAGGATGGCGCAGGCTGATGGATAGAACGCACTTCGGTATGGACAACCGGACCTTTTTCGTCGATCGGCGCACCGATGACGTTCACGATCCGCCCCAGCGTCCCGTTGCCGACAGGAACCGAGATCGGCGCACCAAGGTCGGCCACGGCCGCTCCGCGAACCAGACCTTCGGTCGCGTCCATCGCGATCGTGCGCACGGTGTTCTCGCCCAGGTGCTGGGCCACTTCCAGCACCAGACGCTTGCCGTTGTTGTCGGTTTCCAGTGCGTTCAGAATCGCGGGCAGCGATCCTTCAAAGTGCACGTCCACCACGGCGCCGATGACCTGAGTCACCTTGCCATGTGCTACCGCTTTTGCCATGTCGTTTCTCCGGTTCCTCAGAGCGCCTCAGCGCCCGAAATGATCTCGATAAGCTCTTTGGTGATCGCAGCCTGACGCGACCGGTTGTACTGGATGGTCAGCCGGTTGATCATGTCGCCCGCGTTGCGGGTCGCGTTGTCCATGGCGCTTTGACGCGCGCCCTGTTCAGATGCGCCGTTTTCCAGCAGCGCGGTGAAGACCTGCGTCGCCACATTGCGCGGCAGAAGGTCGGCAAGGATGCCTTCCTCGCTGGGCTCATAATCGTAAAGCGCCGAGGTCGTGGCACCTTCGAACACGGCCGGGATCACCTGCTGCGCCGTCGGGATCTGGCTGATCACCGACTGGAAGCGGTTGAAGAACAGCGTTGCCACGTCGAACTCGCCGGCATCGAACCGGGCCAGCACGTCACGGGCGATGCCCTGCGCGTCGACATAGCCGATGCGCTTGACCGCAGACAGATCGACATGGCCGACGAAATACTGCGACAGGTCGCGGCGCAGCTGTTCGCGGCCCTTGCGGCCCACGGTCAGGATTTTCACCGTCTTGCCTTTGGCCAGCAGCGCCTGCGCATGCTGGCGGGCAAGCCGCGCGATGGACGAGTTGAAGCCACCGCACAACCCGCGCTCTGCCGTCATGACAACCAGCAGATGCACGCGGTCTTCCCCCGTTCCGGCCAGCAGCCGGGGGGCCTGGTCGCTGCCGCCGACCGACGCGGCAAGGCCGGTCATCACGGCATTCATCCGCTCTGCATAGGGACGCGCCGCGACGGCTGCCTCCTGGGCACGACGAAGCTTCGCGGCCGCGACCATCTGCATCGCCTTCGTGATCTTCCGCGTGTTCTTGACGCTTCCGATCCGGTTCTTGAGGTCCTTAAGGCTGGGCATCTACCGGCTCCTTGCCACGCCCTCAGGCGAAGTCTTTGGCGAACGCGTCAATCTCGGCCCGGATTGCCTTTTCAAGATCGCCCGAAACCTTGCGGTCATTCGCGGTGATATCGTCCAGCAGGGCCTTGCCCTTGGTGCGCAGGTGCTTGAGCAGACCGGCCTCAAAGCGGGTCACGTCCTTTACGGCAACCTTGTCGAGGTAGCCCGAGGTGCCCGCATAGATCACGCAGACGATTTCCGCGTTGGTCAGCGGCGCATATTGCGGCTGCTTCATCAGCTCGGTCAGGCGCGCGCCACGGTTCAGCAACTGCTGGGTCGAGGCATCAAGGTCCGACCCGAACTGGGCAAAGGCCGCCATTTCGCGGTACTGCGCCAGTTCCAGCTTCACCTTGCCGGCCACCGACTTCATCGCGCTGGTCTGGGCAGAGGACCCGACGCGCGACACCGACAGACCGGTGTTCACAGCCGGACGGATGCCCTGGTAGAACAGTTCCGTTTCCAGAAAGATCTGCCCGTCGGTGATCGAGATCACGTTGGTCGGGATGAAGGCCGACACGTCGCCGCCCTGCGTTTCGATGATCGGCAGCGCCGTCAGCGACCCCGAACCGAAATCTTCGTTCAGCTTCGCCGACCGCTCCAGCAGACGCGAATGCAGATAGAACACGTCACCCGGATAGGCTTCGCGTCCCGGCGGACGGCGCAGCAGCAGCGACATCTGACGATAGGCGACGGCTTGCTTGGACAGGTCATCATAGATGATCAGCGCATGGCGGCCATTGTCGCGGAAGAATTCCGCCATCGCAGTGGCGGCATAGGGGGCCAGGAACTGCATCGGGGCCGGGTCGGACGCGGTCGCAGCGACAACGATCGTATAGTCGATTGCGCCCGTCTCTTCCAGCTTCTTCACCAGCTGCGCCACGGTCGAGCGCTTCTGCCCGATGGCGACATAGATGCAGTACAGCTTCTTGGATTCGTCCGAACCGGCGGCCTCGTTATAGGCCTTCTGGTTCAGGATCGTGTCCAGCGCCACGGCGGTCTTGCCGGTCTGACGGTCACCGATGATCAGCTCGCGCTGGCCACGGCCGACCGGGATCATGGCGTCGATCGCCTTCAGGCCCGTTGCCATCGGCTCATGCACCGATTTGCGCGGGATGATGCCCGGTGCCTTCACGTCGGCCACGCGGCGCTCGGTTGCCGCAATCGGCCCCTTGCCGTCAATCGGGTTGCCAAGACCATCCACAACGCGGCCCAGCAGGGCGTTGCCAGCGGGCACGTCCACGATGGACTTGGTGCGCTTGACGGTATCGCCTTCCTTGATGTCCTGGTCAGAACCGAAGATCACGATGCCGACGTTATCGACTTCCAGGTTCAGGGCCATGCCGCGGATTCCGCCGGGGAATTCCACCATCTCGCCGGCCTGGACGTTGTCCAGCCCGTGAACACGGGCAATCCCGTCGCCGACCGACAGCACGCGGCCAACTTCGGCCACTTCGGCATCCTGGCCAAAGTTCTTGATCTGCTCTTTGAGGATCGCAGAGATCTCAGCAGCTTGGATACCCATTATCCGACCTCTTTCATTGCATTCTTGAGTGCCGCGAGCTTCGCGCGGATCGACGTGTCGATCATCGTCGAGCCCAGTTTCACGACGAGTCCGCCAATCAGGCTTGCATCGACGGTTGTCTTCAACGTCACGTCCTTGCCGGCGCGCTTCTTCAGCGTGGCCTCAAGCTGCGCGGTCTGCTCGGCGTTCAGCGGGGTCGCTGACACGACTTCGGCCGTCACTTCGCCCTTTTCGGCGGCGATGCGGGCGCGCAATTCGCTGATCAGCTGCGGCAAGACAAACAGACGGCGCTTGGTGGCCATAAGGCGCAGCGTGTTGGACATCGGCGCGGAAAGCTTCATTCTGGCGGCAATCGCGGCAATCGCATTGCCCTGATCCTCGCGCGAGACCATGGGAGAGGCGATCATCTCGCGCAGATCGGCGCTTTCGGCCATTGCCGCATCAAGCGCGTCGACATCCGCCCCAAGGGCTGCCAGCCCACTTCCGTCCATTGCAAGGTCGAAAACGGCCGAAGCATAGCGACCGGCAATCCCCGTGGAAATCGAAGCTGGTTCCGACACGTCAACCCTTCCGCTGTTCTGGCCCCGGTTGCGTCCGAACATTTGTTCAAGACAAGAGCCGCCCATGGCAGCACGCTGCTGCATGCGTCTTAATTTCGGCGGGGTGTAGCAGAGGTGCCGAAACCCTGCAACCGTCAAGGTCACGTTAATGAGAGGCGTCGCAGCCTTGAAAAACAGGGGGTTCCCGGTGCTTTCGGGCAAATGCGACGCTTTGGCACCGCTGCGGTGCGGCAAAGGCCGCCCCGGCCTCCGCGATACGCCGTGAATCACCCTGCCCGCCCCTCTGGCGCCGCGTCCGGCGAACGCGGACTTGGCACCGGTGACGGCAGGCCTTCCAGCACGCGCAGCGGCCGGCGGACCACGTCGCGCAAGCCGGGCCGCGTCGGGGCATAGGTCTGCTTCGAGGCTTCGACCACCAGAACACCGCCCGCAGCCCAAGGCACCACCCGGCGTCCCGCACCGTCCCAGAAATCGGCCGTCCGCAACCAGAACCGCCGGTTGGACGGCGGGGCGAACAGCGTTGACTGGCTGCGTTCCGGGGTGAAGCCGTGGTGTTTCAGCTGCGCCTCCAGTTGTGACATCGAATAGGGGCGGCCAAAGCCGAAAGGCGTGCCATCCGCCCGCGCCCACAGGCCGGACCGGTTCGGCACAACGAACAGCGCCCGCCCGCCCGGCCCCAACACCCGGCTGCATTCATCCAGCAGCGCAGCCGGATGTTCCGACGTTTCCAGCCCGTGCATCACCACCAGCTTGTCGACAAGGCCGGTCGGGATGGGCCAGTGCGTTTCTTCGCACAGGACAGACACATTCTCCATCCCGGCGGGCCAGGGCATGACGCCCTGCTGGCCGGGCATCAGACCCACAACGCGCCGTGCCCCGGCCAGATAGGGGCGCAGCACCGGAACGGCAAAGCCGAACCCCACCACCGTCTGGCCCTGGGCCCCGGGCCAGGTCTTCACGACGGTATCCCGGATTGCCCGCTGCGCCACCCGGCCAAGCTGGGTGCGGTAGTAGAAGTTGCGCAGGTCGACCACGTCAAGATGCATTGCGGTGGAAACCCTATGCGGCAATTGTCACCCGGACCATATAAGCAACCAAAGGCGAAACGCCATGCCGCTTGACCTTGTGACCATCCCCTGCCTGTCCGACAATTACGCGTTTCTGATCCACGATTCCGCCAGCGGTGCGACGGCCGTCATCGACGTGCCCGATGCCGCCCCCATTCTGACCGTCCTGCGCCAGCGCGGCTGGGCCCTGTCGCAGATCCTGCTGACGCATCATCACGCCGATCATATCCAGGGGGTGGCAGAGCTGCGCGCGGCGACCGGGGCAAAAGTGGCGGGCAACGGTGCCGATGCGCACCGCCTGCCGCCGCTGGACACCGCCTTGACCGAAGGCCAGACCGTGCAGGTAGGTGCCGAAAGCGGAGCGGTGATTGACGTCTCCGGCCACACCCTTGGCCATATCGCCTTCCATTTTCCCGCATCGGCCCTTCTGTTCACGGCGGACAGCCTGATGGCCTGCGGCTGCGGACGGCTGTTTGAAGGCAGCGGCCCGCAGATGTGGGCCAGCCTGTCCAAACTGGCACGGCTGCCCCCGGAAACGCTTGTCTGTTCGGGTCATGAATACACGGCATCCAACGCGCGCTTTGCACTGTCCCTTGAACCCGACAATCAGGCGCTTATCTCTCGGGTTGCGGCGATAGCGGACGCACGGGACAAGGGGCACCCCACGGTACCATCGCGCCTGTCCGAAGAACTCGCGACGAACCCGTTTCTGCGGGCCAGCCTTCCGCAGATGAAGGCGCGGCTCGGCCTTGACGAAGCCACTGACGCGGCGGCTTTCACCGAAATCCGCGCACGGAAGGACCGTTTCTAAGCGGCTTCCAAGCGGCCATTCCCGAGTGTGACCAGACTTCGCCCGGAAGTGATCACATTTTGCACATAAGCCGAAGGAAACGGCAGCCGGGCATAAAAAGAACTTGAAGGTCGGCAAAGAAAACCGAACTTTAAACCTACCAGGCCACGGTCAGGACGGGGGCACAGGAAACCCCGGCCGACCCTGAGAAACAGGAGCACCTTCACGTGCCATCGTTTTCGAACACACTCGAGCAGGCCATCCACGGCGCCCTCGCGCTGGCCAACGCACGCCGCCACGAACTTGCAACGCTGGAGCATCTGCTTCTGGCGCTGATCGACGAACCCGATGCCTCACGGGTGATGAAGGCCTGTTCGGTTGATCTGGATGAGCTGCGCAAGACGCTTGTCGAGTTCATCGACGATGACCTCTCGACTCTTGTCACCGATGTCGAAGGGTCGGAAGCGGTTCCGACCGCCGCCTTTCAGCGGGTGATCCAGCGCGCGGCGATCCATGTGCAGTCTTCGGGCCGGACCGAGGTGACGGGTGCGAACGTCCTTGTCGCCATCTTCGCGGAACGGGAATCGAACGCGGCCTATTTCCTGCAGGAACAGGACATGACGCGCTATGACGCCGTCAATTTCATCGCCCATGGCGTTGCCAAGGACCCGTCCTATGGCGAACCGCGCCCCGTGACCGGGGCCGAGGAACATCAGGAAACCCCCAAAGCCGAAGCGGGCGAGGCAAAGGAATCCGCGCTGTCGAAATACTGCGTCGACCTGAACGTCAAGGCGCGCAAGGGCGATGTCGACCCGCTGATCGGCCGCGATGCCGAGGTGGAACGCTGCATCCAGGTGCTGTGCCGCCGCCGCAAGAACAACCCGCTGCTGGTGGGCGACCCGGGCGTTGGCAAGACCGCCATCGCCGAAGGCCTGGCCTGGAAGATCGTCAAGGGAGAGACGCCCGAGATTCTGGCCCATGCCACCATCTTCTCGCTCGACATGGGCGCGCTTCTGGCCGGCACCCGCTATCGCGGTGATTTCGAGGAACGCCTGAAATCCGTCGTGAAAGAGATGGAGGATCACCCGGACGCGATCCTGTTCATCGATGAAATCCACACCGTCATCGGGGCCGGGGCCACATCGGGCGGGGCGATGGACGCATCCAACCTGCTGAAGCCCGCGCTGCAGGGCGGCAAGCTGCGCTGCATGGGATCGACGACGTACAAGGAATTCCGCCAGCACTTCGAAAAGGACCGTGCGCTGTCGCGCCGGTTCCAGAAGATTGACGTGAATGAACCTTCGGTGCCGGATGCGATCAAGATTCTGATGGGTCTGAAGCCCCATTTTGAAGAGCATCACGACCTGCGCTATACCTCTGACGCGATCAAGTCGGCAGTGGAACTGGCCGCGCGGTATATCCATGACCGCAAGCTGCCCGACTCGGCCATCGATGTGATCGACGAGGCCGGGGCGGCGCAGCACCTGATCCCCGAGGGCAAGCGGCGCAAGACGCTTGGCATCAAGGAGATCGAGGCAGTCGTGGCCAAGATTGCCCGCATTCCGCCAAAGACCGTGTCCAAGGACGATGCCGAAACGCTGCGAGATCTGGAAAAGACGCTCAAGCGCGTGGTCTTCGGTCAGGACAAGGCGGTGGAGGCGCTGTGCAGCGCCATCAAGCTGGCCCGCGCGGGCCTGCGCGAGCCGGAAAAACCCATCGGCAACTACCTGTTCGCAGGGCCGACCGGCGTGGGCAAAACGGAAGTCGCCAAGCAGCTTGCCTCCAGCCTTGGCGTGGAACTGCTGCGCTTTGACATGTCGGAATACATGGAAAAGCATGCGGTCAGCCGCCTGATCGGCGCGCCTCCGGGCTATGTCGGCTTCGATCAGGGCGGCATGCTGACCGACGGCGTGGACCAGCATCCGCATTGCGTGCTGCTGCTGGACGAAATGGAAAAGGCGCATCCGGATGTCTACAACATCCTGCTGCAGGTGATGGATCACGGCAAGCTGACCGATCACAACGGCCGGCAGGTGGATTTCCGCAACGTGATCCTGATCATGACCTCGAACGCAGGCGCATCGGAAATGTCGAAATCGGCGATCGGCTTTGGCCGCGACCGGCGCACGGGCGAAGACACGGCGGCCATCGAGCGCACCTTCACGCCCGAATTCCGCAACCGTCTGGATGCCGTGATTTCCTTTGCCCCGCTGGGCAGGGAAATCATCCTGCAGGTGGTCGAAAAGTTCGTGCTGCAGCTTGAGGCGCAGCTGATGGACCGCAATGTTCATATCGAACTTACGCCAGAGGCCGCCGCATGGCTGGGCGAGAAAGGCTATGACGACAAGATGGGCGCGCGTCCCCTTGGCCGCGTGATTCAGGAACACATCAAAAAACCGCTGGCCGAAGAACTGTTGTTCGGCAAGCTGATGAAGGGTGGCGTCGTCAAGGTTGTGGCCAAAGGCGACGGCATCGAGCTTGAGATCGAAGAGCCGCAGAAACCCCGCCTGGCCGGTGCCAAACCGCCGCTGCTGACGGCGGGGTGAAGCACGGCCCGGTTTGGGCCGGGCATCCAGCGCAACAGTGCAATCCCTGCCGGGCATCGCCCGGCAGGGATTTTCTTTCGCAGGAATGCAACAAAAGGGAACGCTGTCGAACCGCTGCCCGGGCCGGTTGCGCACGGCAGGCACAGGCGGCTCTGACCCGCCCCAAGCCAAGGCCAATGCAAGGATATCAGGCCGGCTCGAAGGCCTGTTTTCCGGTCAAGGGTGCCGCACGGCAAAGCCCGTCAGCCTTGGAAAAGTGTGGCCCAAAGATGAAGAATTCCTTAAAGTTAAGACTTATTTCTATTGTTTTCAATGATATCGACTTTGTCCCACAGTGGGCAGCCGTCACCGTTCCGTCAGCTTCAGCTCGATCCGCCGGTTCTGCGCCCGCGCCTCGGGGCTGTCGCCTGCGGCGACGGGGCGGTATTCGCCGAACCCCGTGGCCGCCATCCGCTCTGGCGGAAAGCCCAGCGCATCCTGCATGTAGCGGACCACGGCAAGGGCGCGCGCCTGGCTCAGTTCCCAGTTGTCGCGGAAGGCCCCTTCGCCAGACAGCGGCACGTTGTCGGTATGCCCGTCGACCCGGATGATCCAGTCGATCCCCGGCGGGATCTTGTCTGCAATCTCTGACAGGGTTGCCGCCACGCCCGCAATCTGGGCCTGCCCCTCTGGCGCAAGGTCGGCCGCACCAGGCTGGAACAGCACCTCCGAGGAAAATACGAAGCGGTCCCCCACAATCCGCACGCCCTCACGGCCCGCCAGCAGGTCGCGCAGCTGGCCGAAGAATTCCGACCGGAACCGCTCCAGCTGCCGGGCCTCATCCTTGGCCTCGGTCGCCTCTGCGGCCAGACGCGCCGCCTCCACTTCCAGCCGCTTGCGCTCGGCCTCTTCCAGTTCCGCCCGCCGGCGCTGCTCGCCCGCCACCTGGGCCAGCGCCGAATTCAGCTGCCCGCCCAGAGTCTCGATCTGCACCTTTGCCGCTGTATCCTTTTCCGCCGCCGCATCCAGCAGCCCCTGCAGCGCCCCAAGTTGTGCGGTCAGCTGCGCGATCTGTTCGTTCAGCAGTGCCACCCGCCGCGCGCTTTCTGCCGAGACGGTCTTTTCCTGCGACAGCGCCGTCTGCGCCGCCGCCAGCAGCCCCGCCCGCTTCTGCGCCTCGGTCAGGTCCTGATCTGTCTCGATCCTGGCCAGATTCGCCGCCGCCAGCAGGGTCAGGGTTTCCTCTGCCCGCTTGCGCTGTTCTTCCAGCGCCAGCGTCATTGCCGTCAGTTCTGCATCCGCCCCTTTCAGCCGTGCGCGCAGGGCATCAGCGGCGGCAAGATCGGCAAGCCGGGTTTTCTCGGCCTCGGTCAGTTCTGCCTGCGCGCCCGAAAGGTCTGCCTGCAGCGTCGCCACCTGGGCGTCACGGTCGGCGGCCTTCGCCTTCATCTCCTCGATCAGCAGGGCCAGCGCATCGCTGCGGGCTGCGGCCAGCCGCGCGGCTTCAGTGCCCGCGTCAATCTCGTCGCGGGCCTTGGCCAGCGCCAGCTGCAGCGCCTCTTCCTGGCTGATCAGCCGGGTTCGTGCAGCTTCCAGATCAGTGACCTGCGCCGTCAGCGCGCTGGCCTGCCCGCGCGCCGTGTCGCGTTCTGACAGCAGGGTGGCGACCTGCTGTTCAAAGCTGGTGATCCGCGCCTGGGCGGCGGCAAGTTCGCCCTGCCGGGCGGTCAGCTGCCCTGAAAGCGTAGCGATCAGGGCTGATTGTTCCTCGCCCTCGGCCTGGGCTGCCGAAAGGTCGCTGCCAAGCCGGCCCACTTCGGCCTGCAAGGCATCCGCGCGATTGCGCTCCAGGCCCAGTGCATCGGCCAGCCCGGCCACCTGAACGGCCAGGGCATCAAGCTCGGTGCCCTGAGTGGTGATCGTCTCGCGCAGCACCGACTGGACCAGCACGAAAACGGTCAGCACGAACATCAGCACCATCAGAAGCGAGGTCATCGCATCGACAAAGCCTGGCCAGATCGGGCTTTCGCTGCGGGAACTGCGCCGGGACAGGGCCATGGCGTCTATCCGCGCCCCGCCGTACCGCGCGACAGCTGGCGGATTGCCGTGGTCAGCGCCGCCAGATCACCGCGCAGGTCGGTGATGCTTTCCTGCCGGCCTGCCGAAATCTCTTCCAGAATACGCAGAAGCTGCACATCAATCGACCGCAGGCGCATCCGGCTTTCCGCATCCACATGGGCACCGCTTTCGGGCAAGGCGAGCGCCGTGGCCAGCCGGTCCTGCCCGTCGGCAATGCGGGCCAACAGCGCCGTCTGCCCGTCCTCCCGCTCCAGCCGGTCAACCAGCCGGTCAACCGAAACCGCAAGCTCCACCAGCCGGTCATCAACCACGGCCCTGGCGATATCGGATTGCGTATACAGCGACTGCAGCGCTTCCATCTGCTCGACCATGCCATCCAGCGCGGAGGTGATCATCGCCCCATCGCCAGAGGCGCCAACTTCACCTTCCGCTGTGAAGCCAAGCCGCGTGATGGTGGACAGCCATTCTTCCAACTCACGATAAAACCGGTTGGTGCCATGGCTGACGAAAAGCTCCAGCAGCCCCACCACCAGCGATCCCGCCAGCCCCAGCAGCGACGAAGAGAAAGCCGTACCCATGCCGTCAAGCTGGCCTTCCAGGCCCGACATCAGCTTGTCAAAAACCTGAACGCGCGTTTCGTTTTCCTGCGGTGCCAGCGACCGGATCGTTTCGACCATGGCGGGCACGGTTGTTGCCAGACCGTAAAAGGTGCCCAGCAGGCCCAGAAAAATCAGCAGGTTGGCAATGTAGCGGGTGATGTCGCGCTGCTCGTCAATCCGGGTGCCGACAGAGTCCAGGATCGACCGCGCATTCGAGGACGAGATCTGCATCTTCGCCCCG
>Ga0114976_10002572_pt1 | contig 11373 bp, 9 predicted proteins | sample S_130805_EF_Meta_FD_87319 | JGI IMG/M metagenome (GOLD analysis project Ga0114976, IMG submission 87319) | Freshwater microbial communities from Lake Simoncouche, Canada to study carbon cycling - S_130805_EF_MetaG | ecosystem: Environmental > Aquatic > Freshwater > Lake | place: Lake...
CCTCGCACACCTTGTAGTCGGACGGTTGGGCCAAAATCTTGGCCGCAGCACTGGCTCGATCCGGGGTCGCTCCCATGGGCGCAAGGTACTGATCGGCATGGGTTCGGCAAGAGCTTCGCGAAAGAAAAAAATCGGGTAGAGTCAATGGATGTCGGGAAAAGCAAGTAGGATTTCTGAATTATGGGATGGGATCGACCCACGGGGAAGGGATGTGCGATATGCCGCGTATTTTCACCATTTCAACCGTGAGGATTATTACGAGGCCCACGATGTTCTCGAGTCCCTTTGGCTGGAAGAAGGCCGGCAGGCTCGGGCGGCGGCCTTTTATCAGGGCTTGATCCAGTTGGCGGGTGCCTTCGTCCATATGCGAAAGCATTTTGAACATCCCGATCACCGGGTACACCAGCAGCGTCTTGCACCCGCCTATCGGCTTCTGGGGTTGGCAGAAAAGAATCTTGGCGGATATGGAGAAGAGTGGGAAGGAATCCGACTGGAGGTGTTTTTCAAATTAGCAAAGAAGATGAAAAACGCTTTATCGTTCGGCGAGTTTAAACAAAATCCTTGGCGTCCCAAACATGGGCCGAGATTGGAGCTGCCGAAGAGCCCGAATTAATCGTCTTTTTTCTTTAGGCCATGTTTTTCCATGGCTTCGCCGAAATGTTCGGTGACGCTTTCGGCTAGACGTCCGATCTGCATCGATTCCTGTAGGCCAGTTCCTTTGGCAATCATATTGCCGATTTTGGCAAAGGGGCTGATTCCGGGGCCGGGAGACATCTTTGCCTTCGCCGAGCTATTATAGACGAGGAAGGGTTCGGTGATGGGATGGTTGGAATCGGCGACGGAGATGACGATGCCGACGACGGGGTTATCGGTGCCAATAACCTTTTTCCCTGGGTCGAGATTCACCACGTTGCCCTCCAGTTTCCATCCATCAGCGGGAACAGGGGAAGAACTGGTCCAGATCTGGGCGGGGAGTTCGGCATCTTTCATTTTTTCGAGAATGGCGGCCGTCAGGTCGGTTTTGAGCTCGGTTAATTTCTTTTTGGTCTCCTCCTCGTCGTCGGAGGGCAGAATGGAAATTCCTTCCTCGTTTTTCTTTTTGGCATCGGCAATCGCGGCTGGATCGATTTTTACAGGGAGGACATAAATCTTGGACGCCATCTGGGTCGGCCAGACGATCGAGCTTGGAGTGGCGGCTTGGGCGGTTTTGACGGTTTCGTCAGCTGCGTAGGTGGACAAGCAACTCAGGAGGAGTGCCAAGAGAATAGATTTAATCACGGAAGTTATTAAAGGAGAGAGAAACAGGGAAGTCGAGACCCCGCAAATGGGCAATCGCTGCTTGGAGATCATCCCGGTTCTTTCCTGAAACGCGCACTTTTCCTCCTTCAATGGCCGCTTGGAGTTTTAAGCCGGAAGAACGAACCGACTGGCTGACCGATTTGGCGTTCTCACCCGAGAGTCCCTGTTTGAGAAGAATTTCCTGACGGGCCCGGCCAACGGAGGAAAGTTCCGCATCCTTCGGTTCTAGATTTTTGAGGGGGATTCCACGTTTGGCGAGTTTGCCTATCACGATTTCCCGTAGACCATCGAGCTTGAACTGGTCGTTGGCGGAAAGAACCAACTTCTCCTTTTCTTCGGCGATTTCCCATTCGACCCCTTTGAAATCAAAGCGGCTGGCAAGTTCCTTGCGGGCCATGAGCAGGGCATTGGCAAGTTCGGCCATATTGATTTCAGAAACGATGTCAAAGGAGGGCATGCGAGTTATTTCTTAGGGGAACCGACCTGAATGTCCAATTGCCCATCCTTGTAGGCCAGGGTGAGGGCGGAGCCGTCGGGGATGTCGCCGGATAGAAGCTTGCGGGAAAGGCGCGTTTCCACTTCGCGTTGAAGATAGCGCTTGAGGGGTCGGGCTCCGTACACGGGGTCGTAGCCTTCGCGGGCGATGTGTTCACGGGCAGCATCGGATAGGTCGAGCGTCAGGCGACGTTCGGCTAAGCGCTGACGGAGGAGATTCAACAAGAGATCCACGATCTTTTTGATTTCGGCGAGCGTGAGGGGTTTGAAGAGGACGATTTCATCCACCCGGTTGAGAAATTCAGGACGGAAATGTTTCCGAAGCTCCCCCATGACCGATTTGCGGGCTTTTTCTGTAATCTCTCCCTTGGAGTCGAGTCCCTCCATGAGGAGGGGGGAGCCAATGTTCGAGGTCATGATGATCAGGGTGTTTTTGAAATCCACCGTGCGACCTTGGCTGTCGGTCAGGCGACCGTCATCGAGGATCTGCAGAAAGGTATTAAAGACATCGCCGTGGGCTTTTTCGATTTCATCGAAAAGGATCACGCAGTACGGGCGGCGGCGGACGGCCTCGGTGAGTTGTCCGCCTTCCTCGTAACCCACATAGCCGGGAGGCGCTCCGATAAGGCGCGAGACGGCATGCTTTTCCATGTATTCCGACATGTCGATCCGGATGACGGCGTCTTCGCTGTCAAACAAGGTGGAGGCAAGGGCCTTGGCTAGTTCGGTTTTGCCGACGCCGGTCGGTCCCAAAAAGAGGAAGGAACCGATCGGACGTTTGGGGTCCTTGAGTCCCGAGCGGGCGCGGACCACGGCATCGGCCACGGCTTGGACGGCTTCGTCCTGACCGATGACCCGTTCGTGGAGAATCTTGTCGAGACGGAGAAGCTTGTCCTTTTCTCCCTCCAAGAGGCGGGAGACGGGGATGCCGGTCCAGCGGGCGACGACCTGACCGACTTCATCTGCCGTGACCTCTTCCCGGACGAGGCGGGGTTTGGCATCCTTTTCCTTGTCCTTATTTTCGGCGGCGGCTTCCGCATCTTTCAGCTTTTTTTCGAGTTCGGGGAGTTTTCCGTATTGGAGTTCCGCAACTTTGTTCAGGTCGTAGGCGCGTTGGGCTGTTTCGATCTGTTGGCGAATCTTGTCGATCTCCTCGCGGATTTTGCGGGAGGATTCCACCCCGCCCCGCTCGGCCTGCCAGCGAGCGTGGAGAGCATCCCGTTTGGCTTTCAAGTCAGCCAACTCTTTTTCGAGAACCTTCAACCGTTCCTTGGAGGCGCTATCCTTCTCCTTTTTTAGGGCTTCCCGTTCGATTTCGAGCTGCAGAATACGGCGTTGGAGATTCTCCAATTCCTCTGGCATGGATTCGATTTCGGTACGGAGCTTGGCGGCGGCCTCATCGATCAGATCGATTGCTTTGTCGGGAAGGAAGCGGTCGGTGATGTAGCGGTTAGAAAGGGTGGCCGCAGCGACCAAGGCCGCATCCTGGATGCGGACCCCGTGATGGACCTCATACCGTTCCCGGAGTCCGCGGAGAATGGAGACGGTGTCCTCGACGGAAGGCTCCTCCACCATGACGGGCTGGAAGCGGCGTTCGAGGGCGGCATCCTTCTCGATGTATTTCCGGTATTCGTCGAGGGTGGTCGCGCCGATACAGTGAAGTTCACCCCGGGCGAGCATGGGTTTGAGCATGTTGCCTGCATCCATGGAGCCTTCGGCTTTGCCGGCTCCCACGATGGTGTGGATCTCGTCGATGAAGAGAACGATTCCTCCCTCGGCTTTGACCACTTCATTGAGGACGGCCTTGAGGCGTTCTTCGAATTCCCCGCGGAATTTTGCACCGGCAACGAGGGCTCCGAGATCCAGTGCGACGATCCGTTTCTCCTTTAAGCTCTCCGGGACGTCACCGGCCACGATCCGACGGGCGAGACCCTCCACGATGGCGGTTTTGCCGACGCCGGGTTCACCGATGAGGACGGGATTGTTCTTCGTGCGGCGGGACAGGACTTGAACTGTTCGGCGGATTTCCTGATCGCGTCCGATGACGGGATCCAGTTTGCCCTGACGGGCGAGGCGGGTGAGGTCGCGCCCGTATTTTTCCAGCGATTCGTACGTGGCCTCCGGGTTGGCAGAGGTGACTCGTTGCCCCCCCCGCACCGTCTGGAGCGCAGCGAGAAGCTTGTCCTTGGTGATCCCGAATTCTTTGAGGACCTTGCCGGCTCCGGTATGAGAATCCTCCTTGATGGCGGCGAGAAGGAGATGCTCGACGCTGATGTACTCGTCCTTGAGTTTAGAGGCTTCCTCGGCGGCCCGCCCCAGAAGGGACTGGAGTCTGGGGGTGATCATCGTGCTTCCTGGGGAGACGCCCGGGCCGGAGACCTTTGGGAGCCGGGCGATTTCTGATTCGATCCGTTCGGCGAAGCGGGCGGGTTGAGCGCCGAGTTTTTCGATTAGACGAGGGATGAGTCCGTCTTCCTGGGTGGAGAGAGAGTGGAGGAGATGTTCGACCTCGACCGCCTGGTGTCCCTGTTGGGCCGCGACAGCCTGGGCAGAGGCGATGGCTTTCTGCGCGTTTTCCGTGAGCTTGTTCAAATCCACCAGTAAATTATCGTCCAAACTCAGTGATTAGGCGAAAGGAAAATTAGCGGGTGAGGCGAAAGAGGAGGGACGGTAAGTCGGGGAGAATCCGGGAGAGATTCCAGACGACCGATCGAGCGATCGGATCGAACATGGCGTGCTGGAGCCAGCGGGCGTGGCGGAGTCTTGGAGCGAAGGCTGCGTCGAGTTGCGTGGCCACTTTTTGAACGGCAGAGTCCCAATCCAGTTTGTTTTTGGACCACTCGACCAAGGGAGTTGCAGCGAGATCGGCTCCTTCGATCGCCATCGACATGCCATTCCCTGTCACTGGGGGAATCATTGTGAGGGCATCTCCGATCCGAAGGCCTGCGCGGACTGAGGCTTTTTGAGGCGACAAGGAAAGGGCGGCAATTGAGCTGAAGGAGGATTCGTCCCAATCTGCATGGCAGATTCTTTGCTGAAGAAGAGATTTTGGATCACCCCCTAGCCAGTCTTTCCATGAAGTGGCCAGATTGGGCACGGGAGAGCGGGATCGAAAAAGACCGCAGACGTTGACCTGATTGTTTTCAATTCGGCAGAGGCCGATGTAACCACGGGAAGAGATGTGCATCTCCAAGCCCGCTTCCAAATTCACATTTCGCGCGTGAGCTTTCAGGCCGAACCAGCGCCAACCGTGTTGTGTGGCGGAAGGCTGACGGCCGGTAGCCAATACCGTTCCCTCCGCAGGTTGGGGAGGGATCCGGTGGCCGGTTTGGATATCACCCCCGGCCTTGGTCAACTCATGGACAAGGAAGCGGTCGAATTCGTATCGAGAAAGGCAGAGCGCGTGTTGGGGAAGTGTGCGGCGTGACAAAACCGAAGAGCCCAGAGATAGAAGGACGTCGGATGACTCCACGGCACCCAAGCGATCGAGTCCAAGACGCAGGCCAAGGGACTCGATAATGGAGATTGCACGCCCGCTCAGGTATTCCCCACAGACCCGATGACGCGGATAGGCGCCTGCATCGTGAAGCAGGACGGGGACACCTTTTTTACGGAGTTGAAGCCCAAGGGTGAGGCCGGCCAAGCCTCCTCCAACAATCGTCACCGGCTTCATTGGGACTTTTCAGCGCAGAAAAAATGGGTGAAAAGTCCAAACCGGCGTTCGGTGAGGCACCAGTCGGAAAGATTGGGCCATAAACCGGAAAGTTCGTGATCACGAAAACCGGCCTGCACGCTCACTCGGGCATCGTGAAGGGTAACCGAATGGCATCCAAGAAATCCAAGAAGGTGTGAGCCGATGGTTCCCGCGAAACCTCGGAGGGGTTCGGCTGAGACAAACGTCGGAGTCAGGGTGGAAATCTTTTTGAAAAGATCCCGTAGTTCGGAGTCGTGGAAATGGTGAAGGAAGAGATTAGTCAGGATGAGTTCGGTGGGAGGGGTAGAACGGATCCATTCCTGAAGATCGGAGGGAATGACGGTGGGGAGCCAGTTTTGGCGGCGAAGGAGTTCGATAGCGAAATCGGGGACGCTGGGTTGGCGGTCGACAAAAAAAAGACGGGATCCATGGCCGCCGTTTGGGAAAGCCTGTGGCAACAGGGTGGTGAGGAGGTGTCCGTCACCGCAACCGAGATCGACTAAGCTAGCGGGGGGGCGATCCGGGTATCTTTTTTGAAACCAGTGGAGCCAGAGGCGGGTTTGGCCGAGGAGAGGGTGGAGGCGTTGAAGATCTCGTCGACTGGCCAAGGCGGAGGGGTCGGAGGAGGGGAGTGAATCTAGAATTTCCGGAGAGAGGCGCCGTGCACTCATGAGCGGACTTCAAGGAGGGCTCCATAGCTGGAAAATCCGGCTCCGAAGGAGGCGAGCCACCAGTTTCCGTCGGGGACTCCATTTTCCAGTGCGGATTGCAGGGCGAAGAGACATGAGGGGCTGCTCATGTTTCCATGAAGGCGAAGAACTTCAGAGCTGTGTTCAGTTTCCTTTTCTTCGAGCGAAAACTCCTGCCGTAAAGCGGCCAGCACATCCCGTCCACCGGCATGCCAGACCCAGCCTGAGATATTCTCTTTCTTTAATCCGGCCCGTTCGAACACCGTTCGGGCGTGGCGGGCGGCAAGGGTGGGGACTTCCGGAGCTAGAAGATTTCGAAGAAGTCCATCTCGGTGATCGAAGCGGAGATAGTCCCGGTGGTCCGGCTCAAGGTGGGAAGAGGCTTTCACCATGCGGACTTTTCTTTTTGCGTCAGGCGCTTCAGCGGAAACGATTGCGGCGGCTGCACCATCTCCGAAGAGGCAGGCACTGATGAGAACGCCGGGGTCGTCATCAAGATAAGAAGCGGCTGAACAGATTTCCACGCAAATGACGAGGGCATGTTTCGCCTGACCCGAGGCGACCAGAGAAGAGGCTTGTTGGAGGGCGGGGAGAGCGGCTCCGCAACCCAGACCGACCAGATCGAGAAAGGTGAGGGAAGAGCTAAGGCCGAGACTTTGAGAGACATAGCTGGTTAAGCCTGGACAGAGGTATCCGGTACAGGTGGCGATAAGTAGGGCGTCGATCTCGAAAACCTTGAGGCCAGATCTTTCGATTGCTTTGCGTGCGGCGGCTTCCGCCAATCGGGGGGCGTGTTCGCGAAAACGATTGATCATTTTGTCTGGTTCAAAGACAAAAGCGTCCTCCATTCGGTCTAGGGCGAAGTGACGGGTTTCAATTCCGTTTCGGTTACTGAGAACTTTGCGGAGGAGCGCACGGGAGCGGGAGGTGAGTTGATGATACTTGGGGGTATTTTCCAGTCCGGAAAGAACTTCGGCTTGGGTGAAGGCACGGGAAGGAACGGCGGTGCTGATGGAGTGGAGGTACACGGAACCCCAAGGGTAAGTGGGGAAGGGGAAACCGCAAATGCCGTTACAGCAGTTTGCGAAGCTGGGCCAGGGTTCGGGTGTTCACCACGTCCTCGGCACGAAGCCAGCCTTTGCGTGCGAGGGTTGTGCCGATGTCGAGGAAGCGGAGATGGGGTGTTTTGTGGGCGTCTGGGTTGATGCAGCAGAGGACCCCGAGGTCTCGGGCTTTGTGCCACCATCGCCAGTCGAGGTCGAGGCGCCAGGGATTGGCATTGAGTTCAATCCAGGTCCCAGTGGCGGCTGCAGCTTCGAGGATTTTGGGAATATTCACGGGATAGGCTTCACGCTCGAGCAGGAGGCGTCCAGTAGGATGGCCCAAGCAGGTGACATGTTCATTCTCCATGGCGCGGATGATACGATCGGTCATCTCTTTTTCGTCTGAGCTAAAGCCGGAATGGACGGAGGCGATGACGTAATCGAGTTCGGAAAGGAGGGAATCTGGAAAATCGAGTTTTCCTCCTTTTAAGATGTCGCATTCGGTTCCGGTGAGGAGAGTACATTTGGGCTTTTTCGAATTCAGGGAATGAATTTCTTCGATTTGGGTGAGAAGGCGTTTTTCATCCAGACCATGGGCTTGGAAGGAGGATTTGGAGTGGTCGGCTATACCGAGCCATTCGAGTCCGAGGTCGGCAGCGGCCTGGGCCATGGCGGCGAGGGTGTCCTGCCCATCGCTGGCGAGAGTGTGGTTGTGGAGGCAACCGCGGATTTGGTCGCGCGAGAGGAGGTCGGGCAGATCGTTCTTTTCGGCGGCGGCGATTTCCCCACTGTCTTCGCGAAGTTCGGGGGGGATAAAAGATAAGCCGAGGGCCTTGTGCAGGTCTTTTTCCTTTTTCAATTTCATAGGGGTTTTGGATTTTCCCTTAAAGAGGCCCCATTCGCTCAAATGAAGACCGCGATCAATCGCACGTTGGCGAAGGGCGATATTGTGTTCTTTGGAGCCGGTGAAGTGGGCGAGGGCGGTGGCCCAGGCATCAGGGGGAATGACGCGAAGGTCGCATGGAATGCCTCCTGCAAGGAGGACGCTGGATTTTGTTTCCCCGTGGGCGACGATCTTTTCGACGTTAGGGGCAGAGACAAAAGCCTTCATAACCTCTTTCGGTTGGTTGGAGGCAGCAATGAAATCGAGGTCTTTAACGATTTCTTTTCCGCGGCGGAGACTGCCCCCGATTTCCGCTTTTTCGACGGCAGAAGAATTTCTGAGATGAGCGAGCAGGGTTTGTGCGGCAGGGAGGGCGTCGCCGAGTCGGTGGAGCTTGCTGTAGGTGGCGCGGCGGGCGATCGACTCCAGCAGGTTGGTGGCAGTTTTTTCGCCGAAGCCGTCGAGGGAGGCGAGACGGCCGTCCTCGCAGGCTTTTTTCAGGGCTTCGAGGGATTCAATTTTTAGTTTTTCGCGAAGTGCTCGGAGTTTCTTGGGACCAAGGCCCGGGAGGTCGAGAAGGGCAAGAAGGCCTGAGGGTATAGAAGCGCGAAGCTGTTCGAGATAGGGGAGTTTGCCGGTGGTCACCAAGGTGGTGATTTTTTCGCGCAGGGCCTCGCCAATGCCGGGCAATTCGCCGAGGCGGTTGGTCCGGACGAGTTCCCCTAAATCGGCTGGGGCGGTTTCGAGGGTACGGGCGGCGGAGAGATAGGCTCGGCATTTGAATGGGTTCTCGCCTTGCAGTTCGAGAATCGTGCCGATTTCGCGCAGAGCGGCGGCGGCCTGGTCCTTGGTCATGGGTTTAAGTTATCCACAGATTCTTTGGAGGGGCAGGGGAAATGGTTGGTTGCGATTGATCGAAACGGGGAAGCAGGGGATGCTTTGGGTTCAGCAAGATGAGTGCGATGTACAACGAATATGTCCTGACCACCAGCCTGGAGCAGGGGTGGCTGAAGAAAGAGCAGGTGGATCAGGTACGCGTGCTAATCACCGCCAATCCAAAGATGGCCGCATTGGATCTGATGGAGGACCAGCAGCTTTTGGCGGGAGAGCACGTGGCGATGTTACGGGGCCTAATCGAACAGGCGGGGGGTGGGGAAGCGGCGCAGGATAGCAGCGTGGTTCGGGCCTATTTGGAGCGAGCGGTGGAGATGGGGGCGAGTGATCTGCATTTAGGGCCAGATGCACCTGCCTTGGTCAGAACTCACGGCCAGCTCTCACCACTAGAGGGAGACGGAGCCCGGTATTTAAGTAAAGAAGAGACGGAGCAGTTGGCCCGTTCATTTCTTCTTCCGAAACAGATTGCACGAGTCGAGGAACACGGATCCTTTGATTTTTGTTATGAGGCGGAGGGGTTGGCTCGGTTTCGGACCAGCGTGGTTCGGCAGCGGCGTGGGTGGGAGTCGGTGTTCCGAGTAATTTCGAACAAGATTCGTACGATGGATGAGTTAGGGTTGCCCCCCGTTCTTAAAACGCTGACGAGGTACCACAACGGTCTGGTGCTGGTGACCGGGGCGGTGGGAAGTGGAAAATCCACGACCTTGGCCTCTATGGTGGATCACATTAACCGGGAGAGAAAAGATCACATCATTACTCTGGAAGATCCAATTGAGTATGTGTTTCAGCCGGCGGGCTGTCAGGTTTCCCAGCGTGAGATTGGTGCGAACTCGGCCAGCTTTTCGAGCGCGCTACGAGCGGCGCTTCGGGAAGACCCCGATGTCATCATGGTGGGAGAGATGCGCGATCTGGAAACGATTTCGCTGGCGATCAGTGCCTCGGAGACGGGCCACTTGGTGTTGGGAACGTTACACACGAGTACAGCGGCCCGGACGTTGGATCGTCTGCTCGACGTGTTCCCGATCGAGCAGCAGTCGCAGATCCGGACGATGGTCAGTGAATCTTTGCGGGGGATTGTTTGTCAGCAGTTGATTCCGCGAAAGGACGGCAACGGTCGGATGTTGGCGCTGGAGGTGTTGGTCAATAATCCGGCGGTGGGAAATCTGATCCGTGAGGCAAAGACTTTCATGTTACCGGGAGTGATGCAGACCGGGAAAAAGTTGGGGATGAAGCTGATGGATGACAGTTTGCAGGAGTTGCTGGATAAGGGGATTATCACGGGGGAAGAGGCGTATCGGCGGGCGGAAAACAAGAAGGCATTTGCCACAGCGTTGGCAGGGGGGTTGTGATGAAGCATCCGATCGATGAGTTGTTTTCGATTTTGGTGGAGAAGGGGGGGAGTGATCTTCATTTGTTGGAGGGGCAACCCCCGAAGATCAGGCGGCACGGTGAGGTGGCGAAGATTCAGGACGAGCCATTGAGTCGGGAGGCGATGATTCGGCTGCTCGAGCCGATTTGTTCTCCGCCAGCATGGAGAAAGTTTTTGGAGTTGGGAGATTTGGATTTTGCGTACGAGATGGATGAGAATAACCGATTCCGTTGCAACTTCTACAAACAGCTGCACGGCTATGGTGCAGTCTTTCGGATTATTCCGACAAAGATTAAAACCTTGAAGGAGCTAGGAGTTCCGCCGGTGATCGAGAGTTTTGGAAATTACAAATCGGGTCTGGTGTTGGTGACGGGTCCAACGGGCTCGGGAAAATCGACGACGTTGGCGGCGGTGGTGGATTCGATTAATACAAATCTTTCCCGCCATATCGTGACGATTGAGGAGCCGATCGAGTTTGTGCATCCGAACAAAAAATCGGTGATCACCCAGAGGGAAGTGCCGAATGAGACGCCGAGTTTTTCGACGGGACTGAAGGCGGCTTTGCGGGAGGATGCGGATGTGGTGCTTGTGGGTGAAATGCGGGATCTGGAGACGATTGCGTTGGCGCTAACGGCAGCGGAGACGGGGTTGCTGGTTTTTGGGACGCTCCACACGAATAATGCGCGCAAGACGGTGGATCGAATTATTGATGCTTTCCCGAGCAACCAGCAGGAGCAGATCCGTACGATGTTGGCGAACTCGCTGCGTGCGGTGTGCGCGCAGTTGCTGTTGAAGAGATCGGACGGAGGGGGTCGGTTGGCAGTGAATGAGATTCTAATCGGAAACAACGCGGTGGCTTCGATCATTCGGGAAGGGGCGACGATGAAGTTGAACGACGTGTTGAAGACAGGAAGGGCGGAGGGAATGCAGTTGATGGACGACGCGATTGACGGCCACTTGAAGGCGGGAAGGATTTCTCCAATGGAGGCGTATATGAAGGCCATCGA
>Ga0114976_10002573_pt1 | contig 11373 bp, 12 predicted proteins | sample S_130805_EF_Meta_FD_87319 | JGI IMG/M metagenome (GOLD analysis project Ga0114976, IMG submission 87319) | Freshwater microbial communities from Lake Simoncouche, Canada to study carbon cycling - S_130805_EF_MetaG | ecosystem: Environmental > Aquatic > Freshwater > Lake | place: Lake...
AGGAATGCCCTCAAAGGAGACGATACCTAAAGCGTTGCGCGAGCAAGTGTGGTTGCGAACATTTGGCAAGGTGTATACCGCAAAATGTTCTACGACGTGGTGTCGTAACAAACTTACCGTCTTTGATTTCCAGTGCGGTCACGATATCCCCGAGTCCAAAGGGGGACCCACCACCCTCGAAAACTTGGTGCCCATCTGCGCGCGGTGCAACCTGTCAATGGGCAGTCAGTACACGTTTCGGGAATGGTGCAGATTGAGCAGCAGACGAAGCTGGTGCTTCTGCTGCTGCTACGTGCCCGTCGAACCGAACCCTCCCGCCCCACGTTGAGTCTGAGGCAGGTGATCTGCCCACTCTACGCGAAAAGGCAGAAGCGACGGCAAGCACACCTGCATGAGTCGTGTTCCTGCATGAATCGTAATGTCGCCAGAAGAGGTGTTTTCGAGCGCCGCCATAAGGTTTCCGCGGTACGTCGGATCAATGAGACCTACGCTGTTCGCCAAGCGCAGCGGAGTCTTGGAGATCGAACTGCGCGGCAGAAGAAAGAACCCCGTGCCTTCAGACGTCATCATCTGCAGTCCAAAGTCGGCATACGTCACCTTGCCTGCAGGAAACACCGTGGTTTCGGGAAGATACAGATCAAACCCCGAATTGCCCGCCGTATCGACTTGTGTTGCATACAGGTTGCGAATGAAGGGAATCTGAGAGCAGGCGGTGATCATTAGTCGACTTTATTTTTAGTGTCAACCTCTGCGTAATATCGTTTGCAAAGTTGGGTCAAAACATGAAGATATTGCCACATGGCGTTCTTGCTCGGTTCCGACAGAGTCTTCCAGTACGTTCGCAGTTTCGAGACAATATTCATGACCTCGCTGTCGTACTCGCTGCCCACGTAATTCAGAATGAATGCCTCGTCGCGACCTGTGATTTGCGTCTCGTACTTGTCTACAACATGTTCGCGAATCGTCGAAAGAACCATCTGCGGATTCGTGCGCTGGATGAGTCCCAAAAAGGTCTGGAACACGGCAAAGTCGGGGTCGTCGGGGAACATCTCTTCCAATTGACCGACAAACTCCGTCAACTGCTTGAAAAACGTCCGCATATATGCGACAGACGAAGAGGACATGTTATATAATCACTCGTTTAAACTTTAAATAACTCACTGCCGCGAGACGCTGGCGTATTCAGAGTCGCGGGTTGACTGCAGTCTTTCGAGACTGGACAGGATATCTCCGTTGCGCCCCGTTTTGCTCGCGCCGTCAGGAACTGCCGCCCCGCCCGCCCCTCCGCCCGCAGCAGCAAAATCCTGTCCCGTCGTCTTGAGTTCGCCGTCGAGGTACGAGAACCGCAACTGATCCTCGGGCGTCTTGGTGGTGCCGTCGAACGAAGAGTACCCCGACGACATCGTGGACTCGTTAAAGGACCAAAACAGCGGTTCGGCAGGTTTGGCGGGTTCGGCGCGCGCCGTCGGGACTTCGCGGCGACTCTGCACAGGTTTCGACAAGTGGGCAAAAATGTTCGCCTTTCCGATGAGAACCTGCTTGCTGTCGGGGAAAACCACGGTAGGGACAGAGCGCAAGTCGGACGGCAAAAGGTGGCGCGGAGTGGTGTCTACGCTGACGAAGCGAAAAAGAGACGCCTTGTTGAGGGCCTGAATCGTGCCAATGACCTCCTTCGAGTTGGGACAGCGCTCGCTATAAAAGAGAATCGGCATGTACGGGTTCGTCGACATTCTCTTTCGGTAGATTAGATTTCAAAGAGATAAAAACGAATATACGGATAACGAGTGAAGATGTCTGCAAGAATGCCCCCGTCTGTTGAAAATATTCGTACGTCTCTGGGCGGATTTCGCATGACCTTTGAGTTGCGGAACGTCCCTGTGCAGTACGCCAATGCTCTTCGCCGCATGCTCCTCAACGAGACCCCCGTGGTGGAACTCACCGACGTCCAGATCCTCGAAAACACGACTCTGATGCCCCACGAGGTCATGAAGCACCGCGTGGAGATGCTGCCCATCAAGTGCCGCCCGAGCGAAGAAGATACGGTGCGCAACGCCAAGATCTTGCTGCGCGTCCCCCCGATTCTGGAAGGCCCTGCAGAGATGCGGATACTCACGACAGACGACTTTGTGGTCGAGGCGACCCGAACCGATCTTCTGCTGAAGGACCGCGATCTGGGCGACCCTATGTTCTTCCTGAAACTGCGCCCGTCTGAGACCGTCCATCTCACCGCGCGCCTTCGCGTGAACCCGTCTTCGTCGCAGATGTGTGTCGCGACCTATTCCTACCACGTGGACGAGGAGCTCGCCAAAGCAGACTCCGAAAAGTTTGCCGACAAGGTGCAGTTCGCCAACTTTCACCGACAAATGTCGTATCATCGCGACGCAGAAGGTCGGCCCGACTGGTTTGATTTCACCGTCGAAAGTATCGGCGTCGTTCCTGCCAAAGATGTGGTGGTCTACTGCCTCAAGGACCTCATGCGGCGCGCGCCGATCTGGGTCAAGGAGACGCCCATCGTGCGCGAATCAGAACCGAATGTCTACCACATCGTGTCTACGGTCGAAGGACACACGATGGGGGCGCTCGCACAGGTGGTGGCCTATGGTCTCGGAATGTGCAGCTATGTTTCGTACGACGTCCCGCACCCCTTGCGCCCTGAGATGAAGTTCCGCTTCCGCAGCGTCGAAAAAACGCCCGAGGAAGTCCTGACCGCAGTTGTGGCGGGAATCACAGAGTTGTGCCGCTCGACAATTTCTGCCATGGAGTAATAAGGTTGTATGGCGGCAGCACTGGAATTCAATCCACAAACCGAATACGAAATCATTGAAGAGTTTGAGTTTGACGAGGACGTGCAGCGCCCTGAAGCCGTGCGTTTTTTCACGTACACCGAGCAGGCGGGAGATTTCATGGAGAAACTCCTTCCGAAGCAGGGTAAGGTTTCCAAGGGCGACATTCGCGCTGCCGAAAAGCAGGTGGATTCGTTCACCCTGCTGTACAAGCAACTCGTCCAAGAAACGCCCGATGGGTTCGTACCCATCCCTACCTACACGGCTCCCAAAACCCTGCCTTGGGTCCACTACACCAATATGAGACGAGCAGACCGATCCACCCCCTTTCCGTGGGCGGCGAACTGGCTGCCGCTCTACGGCGACGCAGAAGGTCTGACGCCCAACTACTATATTCGCATGATGGACTCCATGCCGAAATCTGCACTGACGTGGGCAGACGGCGGCGAAGGCGGCGTGCCCGTCTACGACGAATCGGGAAAAGTAGACATTGACAAGCGCTATTTTCTGGATCGGTATGTGTATTCCAAAACGAAGCACCGCGACGACGGCACATTTCAAATCTCAAAAATCCCGCGCGAAGATACGCAGGATTTTGTGCGGTTCAAGGGGTACTCGATCGACAACCCGCCCATCGCGCCGCCCAATCCCGTTGAGAACCACCCTTTTTTGTCCGTGCACCCCGACCCCGTCGTAATCGAGAGCGACGAACCACTGCGCGAAATCATGCCCTCTCTTGAAACCATCTTTCAGCACGCCATCCCCGAAACCGCGGACCCGTACGGAGTGGCGGCGCCCTACATGAAAATCTACGATATCAATGTTCGCAATATCCCTGCAAGTCTGTGGGTCTCGAAATTTCCCCCGCTACCCGTCATCGAACAAACGCCACCGCCGAAAGTGATTGAATTTGCTGCGCGCGAGCAAGACGCCCCGCCCAAATCTATGATTGACATCTACAAGTCGCCGTTTTACGCGGGGGTTTCGTCCCGCAAGTGGTTGTCGGGTCAACCCGACGGAGGCGCCCTTCTTTCCAAGATCCTGCTGTCCGAGTCAGGAAATGTAGGAATTCTGCCGATCCCTCCCCCAGGAATTCTGCCCGACGTTGCTGGAATTATCTACGGAACGCCCGACGAATGCCTCCCTCCTGAAATTACGGGGTTTGACGATTTTCTGACGCGCGGAATTTACCGTGCACCCAAGTGTGCGGTGTGCGGCGCCACGGGTCACGGCGGAAAGCAGTGCCCTGACAAGAAGGGCAAGGTGGATTTTCAGGACGGATACGGCTGCATCCCCCTCGCCATGGTGGCGTTCGAGCGAGAGTTTGCACCCTACGTCGGAAAAGCGCCCTGGGTTCCTGGCACCGACGAGCAGATTCTCAAGTCGCATCAGACGTTTCTGAAGAAGCGCATCGAGTTTGACGACGAGTTTTTCGCACGGCCGCCCCCCGTCGATCCCGCCGCACCGCCCAACGAGACACGCCTTCTGATCTCTGCCATTCTCGACGACGAGTTCAAAATCGACGAAGACAAACTTTCTGACATTCAGACCCTGCTGAAAGAGGGTACGACTCTGGAAAATCACGTATACAAAGACGCCACGACGGGAGCGTTCCTGATTTGCGAACACGATCTAGAAAAGTTGCGGGGAGAGTACGCCAAAAATCCACGGGCGTACCTCCAGACCTGGTGCGCCAAATATTCGGGATACTACGTCTGCAAATATTCGGGGGAGCGCGTTGCCGAAGTTCTCGAGCAAAAAGACGAGTTCGACGAAGAGGGACACGTCACCAACCGCCACGACGCGATTGCGCCAGGATCGGCTGGCAGTGGAAAGGTGTCGCAGGAACACGTAACGTTCGCTCTGTCTCTTAAAAATCTCCAGTCTGTCTTCAAATCTACGCAGCCTGCGGAAGACATCATGTACTTGCTGCTATCGCTCATGCAGATCTTGCCCGACGAAAAGCAGCTCATGCCGATTTTGACCGCCATGCGAGCAGATACCGACAAACTGCTGTCGCGCTTCGCGGGAAAGACGCTGCCCGCCAAGGAACAGAACCAACTCAATTTTGCGTTGGGAGTTTACGGGTTCAACGCCACCGTCATCCTCATGCAGACGCACCGCCCGCAACTGGTGCCGCGGCGCTCGTTCGGTTCGCAGCCGCTGATTCTGCGTGGGTTCCCGAGGGACACTGCTGATTCTAACGACTGTCCTCTCATAGATTCCCTGCTGAGCGTTCTTCAACGAACATTTGAGTCGTACCCCACCACCTTCCGCGGCGCGTCGGTCGCCTTTTTACGAACACTGCTGAATGATCGCAAGGTGGTGAAGAAGGTGGCGTTGGCGTCCATGAAAAAGGAATTTCTCCCGAAATTCAGAGACATGCTCATGCTTGCGCGCGACACCGTAGAGTCCGTCGATGTCGGGTACGTTCTCACGCAATCCTTCCGCCCTGTGGTCACGCGCCTTCCTGCAGTTCTGTATACCCCTACCGAGAACGTGACGAAAGACGGCAGAGAGTCGCGCTACGAGTGCGGAGGATCGTGGATGCGCCTCCTGCTAGGTTCGCGCTTCTCGTACGTCCAAGCAAATGCGCCCATCGTTGAGTTGATGCGCCCGTCGCGCCGCGCCGTCCCCGTCGTGAAACCGCGACCGATGCAGGCGGGCGTCCCTCCTGCCCTTGAAGACGTGCGCCGCCGCATAAAGATTAAGGCGCCCGCGTACGCGCCCGTCCAGGCGATGCTAAAGCAAGAAAGCGCGTCGACGCTTCGGCTGCTGCTTCTGCGGTTCTTTTCGATGATCGCACAGTACCCGACTGCGAGTCGTGAGATCCGCGAGTACATTCGCACGATGCGCGGCGCCATCGAAAATTCGGCAGGAGACGCGTCTCTGCTGCGCGATTTCTATAAGGGCATTTTGCTGGAATTCGGATCGATGATTCATGCGGTTCCGCCGCTGGCAGTGGCGTACGAGCGTGCGTACGTGAATGATGCCACCGTAAAATCTCTTCTGTCCAACGCTGCCGAGACCCGCAAAACAATGGACGCCCTGTCGACGAAGGAGCGCACGGAGTTCAGGTCGCGTTTGCGGCGCATGCCCGACGCGCTGCGCGAAGAGACGATGACCCTCGTAAATTTGGGTCTGGCGCCCTATTTGATCAGCAAGTCGGACCGCGAGGGGTTTCTCCAGCAGCTGCAGGATGAGAACCTCGTTGTCGCGGAAGAGATGCCTGCTCTGGAAACCGCAGACGTGCCCGCGGACCGCGACGTGGGGCCGCAGGGCGAACCGCCGATGGAAGGCGAGGTGCAATTGGAGTACGACGAGGGTGCGTACGGCGATCGACGGGCGCGCGTTGCGGATGGCGAGGAAGCGTACGACGGCGCGACCTACGACTTGGGCGAAGATTTTGGCAACTAAGTACAATTAGATGAACTTTATTGCGTCGGTCGAACCCGAGTGGATGCAAAACATCCCGAGCGCCGTTATTTGCCAATATTTCTTTGTGATTTTCGTTCTCGTTGCTGTCCTGGCATCGCTCGTCGTTGCGTCGGACGTTATGCGCCTGCTGTCTCCCAAAAACAAAGGCGGCCTCTTCTCACTGCTGCGTTCGCTCGTCATGCTCGCGCTGCCTGTGGTGAACGCTCTCTTTTTATACATTCTCTGCAGTCGCTCCCTTCTGGAGGGCGGCGGCGGCAAAAAATAAACGCGTAAAGTAATGCCTCTCCCGTTTAAACTGGCAAAGACGGCAACGATTGCCGAACTCGCTGCTCGTTTGGCAAGATTGAAACGCGAGGAGAAAGAACTGAGATACACTCTTAAACACAGTCCGCGTCATGTCGGGGCTAAAACTGCACTGATTACGACCTGGTCTGAGATTGAACACACGAAGCGCGAAAAAGGCGTTCCGAAACGCGCGGGCAAGCGGAGGACCGTCAAAAAGCGTAGGTAAAAACTACGACCAGTCCACGAGAATCCCGCTCTCGACCATACGCCCGTCCATCGCCTTCGTCTCACGGTATTCAATGAGGCAATCGGGAAATGAGTCTCGAAGTTTTTCTATGACGTCTGCTGAAATATCTTGAACGGTCGTGACAGACGTTACACCGCTTCCAAAATGAGGCATGATGGCGTTAAAAAAGTAAAAAGTCTTTGCAGAAGAGTCCCCGCCTCCGCTGTTGATTATGCGAATATACGCGGGGTCGTGCAGTCGGTCCTCGCACATACCCGTCGACGCTACCTGCAATACACTCTTGCGAATGTATTCGGTCAGTGTCTTTATGTATAAATCTCGCAATACCGTCTGAGGATTTCTGTCCGCCCCCGCAGCACCCAATTCGCGTAACTGCCGTTTCGTAATAGGTTCTGCTGCCATTATCTTGTACTATTTTGATATATTGGTCTTTTTAACCCATCTCCATGAAATCCTTGCTTGGATTTCATGGAGTTCACGAATATAGTTTACTCCGACCAGTCGACGAGAATCCCGCTCTCGATGACGCGCCCGTCCATCGCCTTCGTCTCACGGTATTCAATGAGGCAATCGGGGAATGACTCTCGAAGTTTTTCGATGACTTCGTCCGAGATGTCCGAGACGTTGCGACCGCACAGATGGCTTCGTCCAGGCATGGAGTTGTAGAAGTAGCGCGTCGGAGGTTCCTTGTTGTGGGTCGTCATAGCCTCCAGTGAAACACACCGCCCGATCGACGCGGTCTGTATCACATTCTGCCGTATAGTGTCGCTGAGCGCCTTAATGTTCTGTTTCCTCTGTACGATCTGCTTCTCTTCCTCAATCTTGGCTTTCAGTCCGCGCAGTTGCTCTTTCGTCATGGTCTGCATTCTCTCCTGTGCTATTCGGGTTGGCGGAATAGGGTGGATACGTTTTGAGGAGATTGCGAAAACGGATTTGAATAATCAATCAGTTATAGATAGTATAAGATGAGCGTTATAGTGCATGATATTTCGTGGATGTCGCATAACCAAACTAAGTCCCCAGATCAAATTGCGAAGGAAAAGGTTAGGGAGCAAGAAGCGATTGAGTCTTGCAGAGCGCAACTGAAAAAGCGCGTAATTGAGTTTGTTACAACCGATCGCATCAGTTTCCGCATTTCGGTTGAAAAAGTAGGGGAAGCGCTGGCACTTCATCAGGTAATACGCCATCATATTCTCAATCCGTTGAGACTCTACCCAAACGAGGCAGACATGAAAGAAATAAGGGAGGCTATTCGGTATTCGAACGTTTCGATTTCGAATACATTGCTTGACGAACCGAAGGCGCCTGAACCCGACCTCCTTCAGTTCTCGAGGGTTCAGGAACTCGAGGGGTTGTTCACCCCATCTCCATGAAATCCGTGACGTAATCGCGCTCTTTATACAGTTTCAAGCGCGCCTGGAACTGCCTCCTAAATGTCGAGTCCACAATGTCCACAATGAGAGGGTCTACGGTTCTCTTCGTTTTTTCGGTGCGGAGGATCCTGCCCACGATCTGGTCGATGTCGGGTCGCGGGGTTGCCATCACGAGGGTGTTTAGGGTCGCAACGTCGAATCCTTCCTTGCACATGGCGTAGGTTGCGATGAGAATCTTTTTGGAGGCGCAGAATTCGGCGCGCTTGGAGGCGGAAACAGTTTGTGCGAGAATGCAGGCGACTTCGGGGTCGAGCAGCGCAAGAATATCCTTGCAGTGCTGGACGCGGTCGGACAATACCAGAATTTGCCTGTCGGGGGTTTCTGCCAAAATATCTTTCAGAATCTGGGCGATCAACTCAGTCCTCGGAACAAATGCCGCAAGTTTATTCACCATTCCCGCGACGTTCATGACGCCCTGGTTGTTGTATAAAATCGTGTTGAAGTCGATGTCGGAAGGTTCGTGCTTGTAGACTTCCACGTGTACTTTGGTATCCACTTTATCGCCCGAGTCGGATTTGTAGAGGATGGGACCGAGGAACCACTCGATCACGTGCATGAGACCATCCTTGCGTTCGGGGGTCGCAGAAAGACCGAGCATGTGCTTACTGGTGATCTTCTGGAACGCCTGGACGAAGACTTCGGACGCGATGTGGTGGCACTCGTCGACGATCGTCAAACCGAACCCTGCAAATGTGCCTTTGGGGTAGTCTTTCATAGACAGGGACTGGATCATCGCGATGACGATATCCTGCTCGTCGACGTTTACGATTTCGCCCTGAATGCGGCCGATGCGCGCTTTCGGGAGAAAGGCCCTGATGCGGTCCTCCCACTGGTCCTTCAGAAAGGTGTTGTGCACGACAATGAGAGTTTTGAGTTTGAGGGTGGAGGCGATGTAGAGCGCACACACAGTCTTGCCCCCTCCTGTCTGGAGGCAGATCATGCCGTCCTGTGTGTATTTACTGACCACATCCACCTGCAGCGGCCTCAAACTGCCCGTGAACTCCCACCGATCGGAAGAGACAGCGACCATATCGGACTCGGCAGGACCGAACTGGGCGATCCCAAACTGCTTGGGGACGTAGAGGAAATTTTCGGTCTCGGAATACACAGGGTATTTTTTCACGAAACGGGGTTGGACGAAGACGGCGGGAATGTTGGGTTTCACGGTTAACTCTTTTTTCAGTTTCGTGATGTCGGAAATTGTCGACTTGACGATCTTGTACCCGTTGCGAGTGAGCATCTGTGCGGTTATCTATGTGTTCCAATTTCTATTCGTTTTAGAATATAAAGAGATGCTGCCATACATTGCTGAGTTTTTGGGATCGCTGCTATTCTTCGGAACGATCGCGTTCAGCGGTAATGTAGTCTATGTTATTGCGGCGTTTGCGGTAGTGCAGGGGCTGATTGGCAAGATTTCGGGGGGTCACATCAACCCCGCGGTTTCGCTGTGGGCGTGGGGCGCGGGCAAGATCCCGACGGCGACGCTGGGCATGTACGTCGCCGCCCAGGTGGGGGCGGCCTTGACGGTGGTCATGCTCCAAAGTGTGGCATAGAAATAGGAATGCCCGCATCTGCCCGCGACGCGTACGTCTTGGAACACGTACTTCCGCGAGACACTCTGCGCATCGTGGCAAAATTCCTGGGCCCCCGTACTCCTCCACCGACTCCGAAAAGCAAAAATATGACTGATTACACTGGAACTGCCAAACAAATATCACTGCTGCGTAATTCTCCGAAACTGACGGCGATGGGATTCTATGGTCTCGAAGACGATTTCAACATATAGATTATATCATCAGGCGAACGCCCGCGAGCATCGACATCGTGAGCATGAGCATCCATGCCAGCAGGATTATGAGGACTGGGTACGCCTCCTGGAGACCTATGGACCGCACATACTCGGTCAGGAAATCCTTCTCGGGCGGAGGCGTGATCGGGATGAGACCAGGCATATCGTCGTCGTCGTCCTCGGGCAGCGGCGCAGCGTCGCGGTACGTGTAGAGGAACACCTTGATGGACACGTCGCGCTTGTACTTGCACGCGAGGGAGTGCGCCGTATCTCCGCGATGCGACACCTTCTGAACCATCTGCGGGTTCGCCTTGTAGATCGCTTGAATGACCTCGAGCGATCGACCGTGGCGCACGGCGAGTTGGAGGGGAACGTACCCGTCGTCGCCCGCCTCGAAAGTTAGTGCGTCGGGGTTCTCCTTCATGACCGCCTCAATGACGCTGAGCGGCGCGCACTTGACGACGAGGTGGTGCAGCAGCATGTACTCCCACTTGTCCATCTGGTAGGCGATCTCAGGCCACTCCTCGAGATGCTTCAGCATGACGGCGCTCGGTTCAAGGTTCCGAATCAGCTCGTGCATCTCGTTGTACGCGTTCTGGATGTCGCCCGTTTCGTCGTAGTCGTCGTCCTCCTCTGTCTCCGCCTCGTCGTCCGCGTCGTCGCTTCGCTCCTGTGTTGCTGCCGCATCGTCGCTTACCTCCTGTTTATCGTCGCCGCTCTCTCCAATGTGGGGAGTTGAGGGCCAGCGACCGAGGGAAGTGCGCAGGGCGTCCTCGATGGCGCTCTCGCTAATGGGGGGCGTCGAAATTCCCGAAGAGCACCAACGACCATCGTGTGCGTCCTGGAGAGCAGTGCGGACGGCGTCGGCGATGGCGAGTTCAGTCGTCTGCTTCTTCGTGAACTCCTGCTGCTTGGCAATGGCGTAGCGCGAGATTTCTCGCACCACGTCATTGATCAGTTCGCTCGGCGTGTCGCGAATAATATCTGCAATCATCGGCGCCAGGTCGTCGTTCTCTGTCATCTTGTCCGTCATGTTGTAGTTGTCAACGGCACCAATCACGCGGCAAATCCAATCCTGTGCTGCGGTGTTCATCCTGTCTGCTGTATGGATTTGAAATGCCAAACTGGCGCCCGATCCGTTTTGTCGCGCGTAAGTATAATGTCAGGACCAGTACGACGCTCAGCACGAACTCCCAAACGGAGTGTAGCGTCTGAAATAGAAAGACTGCGCTTGGAGTTTGAAGCTATGAAAAAGGCGAGAAAGAGGGCAACCAAGCCGCAGGCGCCGCCTGCAAGCGCAGCAGATATAGATGCGCTGGCAGATGCGTTGGGAGCAGCGGCAATCGCTGCTCCTGCGGCGGCGGCGGCTGGTGCTGGTGCTGGTGCTGGTGCTGCGGG
>Ga0114976_10002574_pt1 | contig 11372 bp, 1 predicted proteins | sample S_130805_EF_Meta_FD_87319 | JGI IMG/M metagenome (GOLD analysis project Ga0114976, IMG submission 87319) | Freshwater microbial communities from Lake Simoncouche, Canada to study carbon cycling - S_130805_EF_MetaG | ecosystem: Environmental > Aquatic > Freshwater > Lake | place: Lake...
ACCAAAGCTTTGCAAAGTCAAGCTGGCGCTCAAGCACAAGAAGCTTCTCCTAAAGGAACAATTACTGACAGTATTGAACAAGCCGCGGGGCTTGCTGCACTGCAATCTGCCCAACAGCGTCAAGTTGCAGAACAAATGCAACAGCAAGCAGGCCAAGCGCAGATGCCAGTTCCGCAGGGTATCACGCAACCCCAAGCACAGCCCCAGCCAGAAGCAGAGTCTGGCGTAGCAAGTGCGCCCGTGGATTCTGAAATGTTTAACTTTGCCCCCGGCGGTATTGTTGCATTTGCCAATGACTTAGATAAAAAGAAACAGTTGGTTAAAGAGGACGAGGAAAAAGCAAAGCAAAGAGAAGCTGACCGCAGAGCGCTTTTAGAACCTCTTGCTGCTGTAGGAGACATTGTTCAGCTGCCTGTAGCCGCTGGCTATAACTTATTGGCTGATGCAGCTAGTGGCACGGAAGGTTTTTTAAATCGTGTAGGCAGTGCTTTGACAGGCGAAAATGTCAATACACAAACTGATAATCAAGTTGGTGGCAAGTTCCGTTTTAGTCCAACTCCTTTTACAGACATGTTGCGTCAACCTACTAGCAGAGAAGCAGCAAAACAACAAGCTCAACAAGCCGCTGTAGCCGCTGACCCAGAAACTCAAAAACTTGCGCGTTTAGCGGCTAACCCTCCAGCAGCGCAAAATACTAACCCTGCTTTGCAGCCCAATATAAATGTTGCGCCGCCTCCACCAGCTGCCGTAAATACAGGTATTAATACGGCTAAGCCTCCTGCTCCTTCTGCGCCCAGTGGCCCACCTACAGGTATTGCCGCTACGCTTGCCGCAATGCAAAACATGCCACAACAGGCTGCGTTTGATGCCGCAATTGCAGATGCTCGTAAGTCTGTAGAAGGCACGTCACGCGAACAAAAACTTAAAGATGAATTAGAGTTGCAAAAGGCTCTTGGTATCGGCACGTTTGAAAAACAACAGCAACAGATGTATGAAGAAAACAAAGCGCGTCAAGCCAAAATTGATGCGGGTCGTGGACAACGTGATCTTTTTGCACAACTTGCCGCATATTCACGCCCCGGTGCAAACTGGAGTCAAGTGGTAGAACGTGATATTGCCAGTAAGTCTGCTGCTTTGTTAGCGGATGAGCAGTTTGCTAATTCACAAAATAAATTGCTTACAGACATACAGCGCACAGCTGAAGAGCGTCGTGTTGGTACAGCCAACAGTATTCGTGCGGCAGAGGCAACGGAGAAGAAAACCAAGCAAGAGATGCTGCATTACATCATGCAGTCTCAAGGTGTTAACTTGCAAGTTGCCCAAAAAATTCTTGGCGATACTCTACAGTCTCAAGTACAGATGCGTGGACAAGATTTCCAACGTGAAGTTGGTATGGCTAATGTTGATGCCAAACTTGAAATTGCCAGCGTAAAAGCAGACATGGCAGCTCAAAAACTTGCGGCTACTCTTGCGGGTATGGATACTGCAAACAAGCTTAAATTGAGCAACTCTGACCCATACAAGAAATTAGAAGCGCGTATTGCTGGCCTTGACCAAGCTATTAAATACAACACAAATCCAGATGGAACTCCCAAAGATGTGGAAAAAGTTGGTAAACTAAAAAATGATTTAGCTGATTTAAAAACCCAACAAGCAACTTTGGCTACAAACATTCTTGGGGGCGGTGGAATCGGTACATTGCCACAAAGCACTTCCGGAACAGGCACAAAAGTAATAGACTTCAACAAGATTAAATAAAAGGTCGCGTAATGCCATATGCAATTCGACTGCCTGATGGCACTCTTGTTGAGAACATCCCTGATGAGTTATCTCCTGAAGCAGCTAAAGCAAAGATTATTCAATCAATGCCGCAGTATGGTTCTAAGGAGCGTACTTTTGGCGAAGCATTTGGCGATATAGGCGCGGCAGGGCTTAGTGGTATTGGTTCTCTTGTTCAGTTGCCTGGTCAACTCTATGGCCTAGCCACCGGAGACTTTTCTAAAACAGGCGCTTTGGGCGCTGGTCAAGAACTTGAAGAATACGCTAAAGGACTTAAGTCCAAGGGCTTGCTTGCCCGTGAAGCCGCACGCGATGTGGCTATGCAAAATGCTGAAAAGCAAGGTCAGCTACAAGCATTTAAAACTGCTATTGGTCAGACTATTTCTGATCCAGCTTTGCTATCTACATTTCTTGCAGAACAATTACCACAACTTGTACCTGCCGCTTTGACAGGCGGTGCTACTGCCGCAGCCGCATCAGGTAACGTATTGGCAAAGGCAGCTGCTAGACAAATCTCTAAAGAAGCCGCAGAAAAAGTAGCTCAGCGTGAAGCTATCCGTGCAGGTACATCTGCCGCTATTGGTACAGGCGCAGTGCAACAAGGCGCAGATATTGGTGCTGGCACTTACGATGAAGTGGTCAAAGAACTTGTTGATAAAGGCGCAACTCCTGAACAAGCTGGTAAAGCCGCTATTAATCTGGCAAGGGCTTCTGGTGTGTCAGGCGCGGCTCTGTCTCTTATCGCCAATAGATATTTACCCGGTGGTCAAGCTCTGGAACGAGTGTTGGCAGGCGGGACAACAGGCAAGGGCTTACTCATGGGCGCAGCTACGGGTGCGCTTAAAGAATTGCCAAGCGAAGTATTGGAAGAAACAGGCGGCAAATTTACACAGAACCTTGCTTTGCGCGAAGTCAAGCCAGAGCAAAGTCTTACACAAGGTCTGGGCGCAACTGCTGGTCAAGCGGCACTTGGCGCAGTGGGTCTAGGCGGTGTGACTGGAGCTATTGGTGGACGTGGCGGTGCTAAACCTGAAGCACCCGTTGATCAGCAAGAACCTGTTGTAACACCCGCACCCACTGCGGCTCCTGAAGCAGAAAAAGAACGCACACTTGAAGAGTTACTTGCCGCTGGCAAAAAGCCTCCTGTTGAATACAAAGCGCCAAAAGATGTAGTAATAACTGCGCCCAAAGGCTCACTGGATGAGCTTGATCAAATTATTGCTGCACAGCAGCAAAAGTACGACACTCGTAAACAAGAGATTGAACGTAAACAAGGGATGAACCAGAATCCCAAAGGACAAATAACTGCAAATGAACAACTTGCTGCTGAACTCACGGCTATGCGGGAAGCGCTTGCCAAAAGGATTGAGGCTGGAGAAACATATGTTACAAAATCTGACCAAGGAACAGGTAGAGATGGCGCTGGAATATCTATACCACCAAGTAGTAATGTACCCCCCGCCGAAGGAATTGGAGCACCTGAACGAGGCGGAGTGGATAGTACTAGACAAAATGCTGGAGCGGCTAATACAGGAACAGCAGGACAGCAGACTTCAGTAACTCCACCCGCAGAAGCACAAGTTACACCACCCACAGGAGCAAACGTTGGCACTCAAACCACTCAAACCCAGCAAGCAGAAGCGCAAGGACAAAAACCACCCGCAGCCCCCGCTGTAAAGACTGCCGCACAGCAAGATGAGGACTTGCTAAATGGTCTCTTTGGAGATGATGGTCTTCCTTCAACCGGTTCTGCGCGTCGCACCAAAGAGCAGATTGCAAGGGATAATCAAATTGCAGAGCTTGGTAAAAAATATGGTTTGACTCAAGGAGAAGAAGAGTCACAGCAAGACTTTGGTAAGCGTTTGCGCAACGCCGTTGCGTTTGAAAAAGAACGTGAAGGCAAACCACTTTCTGCCATGAGTGAGCAGGCAATTGCAGGTCAAGAACTCAAAGAAGCGCAAGGGTATTTTCCTCCTCAAGAGCAACGTGACTTGTATGAAGAAACACGTCAAGAATATAACCAACGTGTTGATGAGCAGATTCAAACAGGTGAAGCAACTGAAGATGACAAGTTACCTGCATATAAAGAATTGAGTGACGATGATCGTCGTGTTTATTTTCAAAATAACATTCAACAAAACAATCAAGTAGAGCACGACAAAGCGGCCAAAGCATTGGCTGAACATCTATCTGATAAACGTTCCGAAAGCCGTGCCGCACCAGACTATCAGCGCACTGAAGCTACGGATCAAATTCGTGCACAAAAGAGCTATGAGCGTGAGCGTGGTGGCTTTGGCTCTAAGACAGGTATGGCATATACATTCCCTGGATGGAATAGTTTGTCAGATGAAAGCCGTAGACTTTTCTCTAGTATTAACAAAACAGATACTGTGCTTGAACAGGATATGGCATTCCGCGCCGTAAAGAAACAAGTACAAAAAGAAAAGTTGGAAGAGCAATCTCGTGAAAGATTACAAGAAGCAGAGAGCCGAGCAAAGCAAGAGATGCTTGCGGCTGCGGAAAAAGCTCGCGCTAGTCAGCCAGTAGGCAAAGGCGCAGTTCTTCCTAAAAATATTGTAGAAGCTTTGTTTGATGGTGACATCAAAACTGTGCTGAGCTATTTAGCTTCTGATGAGTCTAAGGGCATAAAGAGCCCAAGCAAAGAACGCAATATATTTACACGCCAAATTTTCCGGTTGTTAGCTAGTTCTCTTAATAGCATTGAAAACTTCCATGTAAATGTTGTGTATGACGAGAACATGGGCTTGGTAAATATTGCCAAGTACGATGCCAATACCAACACATTGTATGTAGGCCCAAAAGGTTTAGATGAAGCCACGATTCTTCATGAGCTTACCCATGCCGCAACAGTTAAACTTGTCCACCAATTCTTTACAGACAAAACCAAACTGCCTCCAAACGTCGTAAAGGCAATTGAAAACATCCAAACAATTGCATCTGCTGCACAAAAATTATTGGGTGAAAAATACCCCAATGCATTTGATAATTTGTATGAGTTTATAGCGTACGCTATGACCGATTTGGATTTCCAACATGACTTGGCAAGTAAGCAGATACCAAGGCTTGCTACTGTTACAGAAAAAAGCGCAGAGCAATCGCAAGCAGTGCAAGATGAACGCGCATTCAACATAAAGGGATACGACTTTATGTTTGACAACCTGTGGAAATACTTCACAGGAAACTTGGCATTCATGTATCAATTGTTTACGCCAAAGCCTAAATCTCAAAGGCTTTTAGTTCCTGTTGATTACTATGATGAGGCAAGCAAGCGCACTGTTCGCACTGGTACATACACCAAAGCGCCTAAAAACGCGCCAGTCAGATTTACTCGACAACGTAGCGTAGGGCTTGAAAATTTATCGGAAGAAGAACGCAAAGATGCCGTACTAACCCCACTTGTTAGTGAGCTGGTTATGGAGCGCGGTGTCTCCAATTTAAAAAGTCTTATTCTGACCCAGCCCGGCTATAAAGGCAATTTGCTGCTTGAGGCGGCAGATGCAATTAGCCAGATATTTGAAGCGCCTACAGGCGGTATTGAAAAACTTGCTGGTAAAGAAGCTATTGGCTCAGAGTTATATGCTGGAGCAAAAGGCGCGGTTGGCAAACCTACTACGAAAAAAGCGCCAAAAGCAACTACGCAACGTTCGCCTGATGAAATCATCGCGGAACAAAAACTGCCTGAAGATAAGTCAGCGCACAAAGTTCGTGACTTTATGACTAGCACTGCTGGTGCGCGTAGGCTTGCTACTATCTTTGCAAACAGCCGTTACCCCATCAAGGTATGGGAAGATGCATTGCAACGGGCAAAGAAGACTATTGATGCTGGCCCCAAGCTAAATAACATTTACACACAGATCACACTATCTGCGGCGCGTGCTAAAGATTTGTATCTAACGATGGTCAATAAGCCTGCGGCTGATTTGCAAAAAGCTATTGGTGAATATGCTGAAGCCGCCAAGGTTGATTCTGGTCTAGCGCTTAAACAGTTGCATACATACTTCATGGCACTGCATGAGCCAGAACGTCGCGCAGTTAAATTTTTGCGCAACGTACCTTTGAAGAATGCGAACGTGCAATTCAATGGGCGCACAATTAATCCTGCCAACTTCCGTCAAGATGTGCTTGAAGCAGTTGAGTCTGGTAAGTTAACTAAAAAAGAAGTTCAGCGTCTGCGTAAAGAGCTGGATGACGTTGTTGCACAGTTTGCAGAAGCTTCAGGCAGTAGCCCCGGTGGTTACAAGACTACTGACATGAATGGCTCAGACTACAACGTGATTGGCAATCTATCCCCTGCCGAAGCGCAAGCTATCCGTAATAAGTTTGATGGCAACAAGCAAGCCAAAGCAGTTATCACTGCAATGGAAGCCATGAACGATGTCACAGCTGAGCTGAATAAGAAAGCTAACTATTGGTCTAAGCCTGTGCAGAGTGTTGTGGATTTCTATGGCTGGAAACATTACATCCCATTTAAAGGCAAGGAAATATCAGGTGCGCAAGATGGCATGCTTGACTTTGATATTCTTAGAACTGACAAGCGTTTTGCAGAAAAGCTGCAAGATTTCCAAAGTGAGTTTGAAGGCCGTGAATCATGGTCAGACAATTCATTAACGCAGATCATGAGCGACGCTACACGCGCTGCAATGCGTGCTGGACGTAAAGACCTGACGTTGGCAATTAAAAATGCTATCGAGCAAAAGTTGTTGATGGGTTCAGTCAATGAGGTAAAAGGTCTGAACGGTAATCCAGTTGAGTTTGCTGATCGCAACAAGATTGATTTGGGTGAGTTGTCTGGTAAGACTACTATCTTCCATTACAACGAGAACGGCAGCATTGATGTGTTGCAGGTATATAGCGAAGCCGAGCGCAACGCTATCCGTCGCGCATACCAACAGACCAATCCTTTGATTGACATGCTCAATCAAGTTACTAGCACTGTGGGTCAGTTCCACACACGCTATAACGTTGCGTTTGCGCCAATGAACTATTTCCGCGATATGTTGACCAATGCATTTACCATTGGTACAGACATGAATGCGACTACTGCTGCGCAATACATCGGCGCTGTTACATCGCAAGTTGTGAATGGCGGTATGTACAAGACATGGAAGATCGCTAGTCTATATAACTCTGGCAAGATGGCTGAACTTAATGCGTTTGTTGCTAAAGACAAGTCAGGTTTTTCTAAAGATGTCATGGAGTACATCAAAGAAGGTGGCATGGTGTCATACCTGCAAGGCTTGTCTGCCAAAGGCACATTCCAGAATCTACAAAAAGATCTAAATTCAAGCAAGCCTAAAAAAGCATTAGAGGCTATGAATGGGTTCTTTGATGTGTATGCTGACATGTTTGAATTGTCTAGCCGCACTGCCGCTTATCGCATTACTCGCAATAGGATGATGCAAGAAGACAAACTGTCTGAAGAAGCGGCTAAAACTCGTGCGGCTGCGTATGTGAAAAACCTTGCAAACTTTGAGCAGACTGGTGAGTGGGGGCGTGGCGCAGGTGCTATGTTCATGTTCTTCCGTCCAGCCGCTACAGGTGCAGTACGCGCTATTGAAACGCTTGGCCCAATGATTCGCAGTACAGATGAAGCAGTCATGGACTTGCCGCCTGAAGTGCGTAAAGATGCAAAAGCAGTTGCCGAGTTCCGTAAGAGCCATGAGAAGCAACGCAAGGCCGCACAAGCTATGACTATGAGTCTTGCTGGTTTTGGTGTCGCTATGTATCTGTTGTCTATGGCACTGTCTGACGACGATGATATGGGTCGCAACCGCACCAAGACTGATGACATTAATCGTTGGACACGTTATGCGCGATTCCATATCCCTGGGATCGAGACTCCGATTCAAATTCCTTGGGGCTTCGGCTTGGGTTCATTTGCAGCCGCTGGTGCGCAAGTTGCCGCTATGGGTAACGGACAAGCGTCGCTTAAAGAAGGATTTAGTAATGTACTGTCAGTAATGATGGACTCATTCTTGCCACTGCCAGTATCACGCATCAACATGTTTGATAACTTCCCTGCATGGTTGATGGACTCTACGTTGCCATCTGTGGCTCGCCCCTTGTTTGAATGGCAGATGAACATGGATGCATTGGGTCGTGAGATTTACAACAATCGTCAGACTCGCGTAGGTGATGCGTACACAGGTGGCGATAACATTCCTGAGTTGTATAAGTATGCCGCCCGTACTATTGCGGATGTTACGAACGGTGCTGTGGACTGGAGTCCCAACACAATGTACTTCTTCGCCAATAACTATGGCGATGGATTGATGCGTATTGCTCAGACAGGCATGAACTTGTCATTACTTGCAACTGGAGAGAAGGCGTTCAACCCCAAGACAGATACAGTTCTGTTTGATAGTTTCTTTGGCTCTGCCTCAAACTACGATGCTAAGCAGTTCTCGTCTATTGAGAATCAAATCAAAGACATGGAACGGAAGCTCAAAATGTTTGAGTCCAATCCAGAGCAGTATCAAAAGTATGTTGAAGCCAATCCAATGGATGAGTACCTTGTCAAGATGTACAACGAAGGCGTTAATGGTCGCTTGAAAGAGTACCGCGAAGAAGCCAACAAAATTCGCAAGATGCCTGACTTGTCTCCCAAAGACCGCACTGATGCACTAAAGAATATTGTGCAGATGCAGAACTTTGAGAAACGTCACATGATCGATGCGTTTGAGATGTTTGACATCAAGCCCTAGCGCATGCGCCATGCTCGTACACCAAGGACACCGTCCTTGGTTGTTACAAATGTTTTTACTTTGACACCCGCCTTCTTGGAGGTAGTGTCTATTATGAAAAGCATATACGCAGGGCGCATAGTAGGCACAAAGAAGCTATCCCCTACTCGCAAGGAGTGAAAGGGGAATATCCACTCAGGCTCATTCGGTGGTTGTGGTGGCGGTGGTGTCTTCGTCATCTTTAAATATCTGACTGATGTCCATTACAATTTTGTAGGCTTGCACGTTGGTAGAACCAAAAGCCGCCTTCCATCCTGCCGCCATTTGCTTGCGTGACTTCTCTTTCAAGATGCCTCTACGCTCAAGCTCTGCCTCAAACCATGTTGGACTGAGTTTGTTATTACGCAGGTACTCCTTGACTGCGCTGGTTGAAAGCCAAATCACACCCTCATCCACATCGGCAGTAATGCTCAGCGCATTGCGAGGCTCCATGACATGCTTGCCGTTACGGAACACCAATGCATTTTGAATGTTCTTATTGATAAAGTCACCGAGTACGCTCTCTGCTTTGGATTCATCGTCCTCTGCTCTGCCATCGATCAACCGGATGAAGCCTTCACCTACAACTGTAAAGATGCGGTCAAGGTCAAACTCAGTCAGACCCATGTTGTTGGTGATCTTGCCTGCGATGCGTGTTGTACTAATTAGATTGGATAGGAAGCGATACTCTGCGTTCTTTGAATACTGCTCACCAACAGACAGGTACTCTGTCTTGAGGCGTTTACGTAGTTCAGGTACACCTATCTTAAACAACTCTGGTATGTACAGCGGCCCGGCGTGACCGTGATGGGTTTTTAATGATTCAAACATTAACAAGCCACGCTCATCCGTTAGCTCATACCCGGGAACCATAGGTTTGTGAATGGTTGGCTCAAGGATACGCATCTCTTCTGCATTCGTATCGCCTTTGAATGTAGACATCAACTCACGAAGCTTTGTATTGGTTGTAATAATTGCAATCAGTTTAGTTACATAGGTTGCTTCGCGCTCTTGGTTGGCTGATGACATCATCCGCAGTTTGGGTTGCCCTGATGAAATGTTATAGGCGACATGTGATACCACCTTGCCATCTGTGTTTGACTGCTCGTCTAGTCCATAAAGAATATTCTTGCAAGTCACCATGCGGTTGATCAACGCATTTTGAGTAGCATCAAAGATCGACAAGTTCTCAGGGTGTCCCCAAATGCTCAGCGCACCGTATAGCGCACCTGTTTTACCGTAGCCTGATTTTCCATATAGGGAAAAGATTACGCCATTGATGTTGGTGAACTCGATCAGAGGACTAGCAAATCCACAGAGAACTGCAAATGCATGCCACTCATATCCGGGATCGTTGAATAGTTTCATAGAGGACTTCCAGCCCTCGAGCGTGCCGCCTTCCTTGATGTTGCGTACAACATTCTTTGAGATTGGTGACGGTGGGCAGTAACGAATCTCTCCTGTGTTCATATACTCATTTGTGCCAAGCACAAACGATTCATGTGTCTCGGATGTCCACCCTTGTTGCACTCTCATTATGTCTGCCCTTTTCGTGTTGGTTAAAAACGTTGACCACTTCATCAAGTAGCTTGCAATGCGCGGTGCTTGCGCAGGTTCAAAAGTCACACTGTTGTTTGCCAATGCTTCTTTAAGTTTGTCAGTGGCAGCCACAGAGCGTAGCGGTAGTAGAAATTCGTTTACGCCATCATGCGGTAGCTCAACTCGTATAAGCAAGCATTCACCATCATGGGGGCTCTTAAGGCGCTGCACTGGGTACATCGTGAAGTGCAGTAGCAACTCATCAGGGTCTTGCACCATGCCTTTCTTAGTAGAACGTGGGGGAGGCGTAAAGTACACACCGCCATTAGCTCCGCGAGAGTATGGATACAGGAAGTCAGGAAAGGCTACATATTTTTGGGTATTCGTTTCGAGCCGTACTGGTTGCGCTTCATCTTCGGCTTGTCCGGCAACTGCTGGTTCTTCAACAACGGTCTCAACGGATTTGAGGACTCGACCAAGCTCAATAGGCCCCCGCTTACCGAGGACTGATCTATGAGGACATCCATCACACCCCCCTCTGTTTTCTCTTTCAAAGGCATCGCAACTGTGCGCCCACTTTGCGCTTGAGATAGATTGGTTACGTTTGTCCTCTGTGTCCTGCCAGTCGTACCTGTCATCATGGTTGGACATGTCATGGATTGCTGAATCAGCATCTCTACACCGAGAGGCGACAGATATTCCAGCGTACCACAACGGCTCTGGACAACCATTCGTGGTGAGGATTTGTTTGAGTTGAGCACAGCCAGTCCCTTCTATTGCGCTCTTGTACGCAATAATTCCAAAGTCATATTCAAAATTGCCATTTAGTTTGTCGTAGATTGCTTGGGTGTCTTCATCAAGTCCCTTGGCAACCTTGGATAGATCAAACTTTTCTTGGACTTCGCCAAGTAATGCAGTAAACAATTCAAATGGATTCGCATCTGCGTCTTGTATAACTTCACAAGGTAGTGGTTCTCCTTTTAAATTTCTACTCCCAGGGGCCCGCAGTATGCGTGCGGCATCAGCTGTAACTGCCTCATCTATTGGAAAGCCACTATCTATACATAGTTGTTTGAATTTCTCCGCATAGGGCTTCCAAATATCCGTTGGTACTTCATCAGTAAAAGGCCAGTAAGCGTGTACGCCACGTCCAGAATTTACAATTACAGGGGATGGTAATTGCTTTTCTTCTACAAACTGATGCAGTCTGATCAGTGCGCCTTCCCATGTTGGGAATGGTTTGTTTTCACCACAGTCAAGGTCAACGAAGAATGCTCGCATGAAGATACATGCATTGGCTTTGCGTTGATA
>Ga0114976_10002575_pt1 | contig 11367 bp, 10 predicted proteins | sample S_130805_EF_Meta_FD_87319 | JGI IMG/M metagenome (GOLD analysis project Ga0114976, IMG submission 87319) | Freshwater microbial communities from Lake Simoncouche, Canada to study carbon cycling - S_130805_EF_MetaG | ecosystem: Environmental > Aquatic > Freshwater > Lake | place: Lake...
AGATCGCGCTTCTGGGCAATGTCCGACATCAGCAGATGATAGCGCACCAGCCATTCGACCGTTTCCGACTCTTCGGCGGACAGGCCAAGGCGGGGCGCCACGCGCCGGGCAATCTGGGCACCCAGGATGGAATGGTCCTCGGGGCGGCCCTTGCCCATGTCATGCAGGAACAGGGCCATGTACAGGATCCGCCGGTTCACGCCATCGGCCAGGATCCGGCTGGCGACGGGAAGCTCTTCGATCAGCTCGCCGCGTTCGATCTGGGCCAATGTGCTGATGCACTGGATCGTATGTTCGTCAACCGTGTAGTGGTGGTAGACGTTGAACTGCATCATCGCGACGATCGGTTCGAATTCGGGAATGAAGGCCCCCAGAACACCCAGTTCGTTCATGCGTCGCAGGGCCCGTTCCGGATTGCCGTGTTTCAGCAGCAGGTCCAAGAAAATCTGCACCGCCTCGGGATCTGACCGCATGTCATCGTCGATCCGGTTCAGATTGGCCGCGATCAGCCGCATCGCGTCGGGGTGAAGAAGATAGCCGGTCCGCAGGGCTTCTTCGAAGATGCGCAACAGGTTCAGCTTGTCGGCAACGAAGTCTGACGCCGACTCCACGTCGATCCGGCCCTGGACCAGCTTCAGCCCGGGGCGGACCCGCTTCTTGCGGCGGAACAGCCCCTTGATCGAGGCTTCCGGCTTGGCATGCCGGGCTTCAAGCTCGGTCAGGAAGATGCGCGTCAGCTCTCCGACGCGGGTGGCGTGCCGGAAGTAATCCTGCATGAAATGCTCAACCGCCCGGCGTCCGCCGGCATCGACATAGCCCATCCGCTCGGCCACCAGAACCTGCAGATCGAAGGTCAGCTGATCGGTGGCCCGTTTGGTGACGTGGTGCATGTGGCAGCGGACAGCCCAAAGGAATGTCTCGGCCCGCGCGAAGGTCTCAAACTCCTCCTGCGTGAACAGGCCGGCGGCCACAAGGCCTTCGGGTGACGGGACGCGATGAAGGTACTTGCCGATCCAGTACAGGGTCTGCAGGTCGCGAAGTCCGCCCTTGCCCTCTTTGACATTGGGTTCCAGCACATAGCGCTGGCCGCCTTGCCGGCGGTGCCGTTCGGCCCGCTCGGCCAGCTTCGCCTCGATGAATTCGGGGCCGGTGTTGCGGAACAGGTCATTCCACAGCCGCTCTCCCAGGTCTTCGGCCAATGGCGCGTGGCCGGCGACGAAGCGATACTCCAGCAGGGCGGTCCGGATCGTGATGTCTTCCCGGGCCAGCCGCAGGCAGTCCTTCACGGTCCGGCTGGCGTGACCCACCTTCAGCCGCAGGTCCCACAGCATGTAGAGCATGCTTTCGATGACCGATTCAGCCCAGGGGGTGATCTTCCACGGGGTGAGGAACAGCAGATCGACGTCGGAATGCGGGGCCATTTCGGCCCGGCCGTATCCGCCCACGGCCAGAACGGCGACGCGTTCGGATTCGGTCGGGTTTGCAAGTGGGTGCAGAAGCTTCGTGGCGATCAGCAGCGAGGCGGTCACCAGGGTATCTGTCAGGTCTGATTGGGCGCGCACCAGCGCCCGCGACTCGCGCGGATGGCCGGCAAAGGCGGCGGCAAGCGCGGCGTTGGCGCGCTGGCGCAGCTCGGCAAGGTTGCGCACCGCAATGGCACGGGCCTGGCGTGGCTCGGTGTCGCGCCCGATCTCGGCCGCGACGGCGGCAACCAGGGCCTGTGCATCGGGAAGGGTTCCCGGCACGTCTGAAAGGGAATGAGACACTGGCCTTGCCGGACTAGAAGCCGGCACCGCCAAAGCTGCGAGGTGCGGGATCAATAACGACGACCTGATTGTTGCGGATCTCTGCCACGGCCAGGCCGCGTTCGTTGGACCCGTCCGGCAGCAGACGGAACACGCCTGTCACGCCGGCAAAGCCCGACCCCTGGGTCAGGGCCGAGGGGGACAGCCCGCCCCCCTGGCGCGCCAGCGCGCCGATCGCGGCAATGCCATCATAGGCCAGCCCCGAAATGGGATGCGGGGCGCTGCCATAGGCTGCCGAATACCGCTGGGCATATTGCTGGTACAGCGACGGATCGGGCAGCGCGAACCAGCCGCCCTGCACGCCCGGAAGGGCAAGGGTGGCCGGCGGAATGTCCCATCGGGTCAGCCCGAGGAACTGAGTCACCGCCGGTGACAGGCCGTTGTCGCGCAGCAGCTGGGTCAGCAAGGGCAGCGACCCGGCTGTATCGGCCGTCAGAAACAGCGCATTGGCCCCGGTGTCGCGGACTGTGGCCGCGATCGCGGGCGCTGCCTGCACGATGCCGTTCTGCGAGAATTCGTAGCCCATGACGCCGACAACCGATCCGCTGGCGGCAAGAACGCTGGCTTCGATGGCGGCAAGCCCGGCATCGCCTGCCAGTGTGCGGTCATGCAGGATCAGGATATTGCCCTTGCCCTGACGCACGGCATAGCGCGACAGGCGGTTGGCAATGTTCGGAAAAGTGGTGCCCAGCACAAAGACATTGCCCCCCGCGACCGCCGGGTTGTTCGAGAAGGACAGGATGCTGACACCCGAGGCGGCAACCGCATTGCCTGCGGCATTGGCTTCCTGCGCGAAGACCGGCCCCAGAATGATCTTGGCCCCGTCGTTCACTGCCTGCGCCGCTGCGGAGGCGGCCTGCGCGGGTTGTCCAGCCGTCGGGTAGACCCGCAGGTCAACCTTCACGCCGCCAAGATCTGCCATTGCCAGCCGGGCCGCGTCTTCAAGACTGCGGGCCAGAGATTCATCGCTGGCCTGACCGGAACCGGACGGTACAAGAAGAGCCACCTGAACCGCCTCGCCGGTGCCGAGCCCAGGCCCTGTCGTCGTGGGCACGCAGGCCGCAAGGCCGACCGCGGCAAGGCCAAACGTCGCCCCGGCAAGCGCCTTGCGCACACCCAAGGCCTTGCGGGCCCACGACAGAACGGACAACATGCGGTATTCCTTTTCGTCAGCGCAATAACAGCTTTCGCATAAAGCCTATGCGCTTCGGCCAGGGAAGGCAACTTTCGAAGGGAGCGTTCTTCGTGTCCATCGGCGTCCCCAAGCCGCTGCTGCGGCCCGTGCCGCCGGGTCTGCATCTGCTGGCTACCCCCATTGGCGCCGCACGCGACATCACGCTGCGCGCCCTGGATCTTCTGGCCGGCGCAGATGTGCTGGCCGCAGAGGACACGCGCACCCTGCGCCATCTGATGGAAATTCATGGCGTCGCCCTGAACGATCGCCCGCTGGTGGCCTATCACGACCATAACGGCGCGGCGGTGCGCCCGCGCCTGCTGCGCGCCCTGCAAGAGGGGAAGTCGGTGGCCTATGCGTCGGAAGCGGGCACGCCACTGATCGCCGACCCCGGCTTTCAGCTGGCCCGCGCCGCGATTGCAGAAGGCTTTGCCGTTCTGGCCGCGCCGGGGCCGTCCGCCGTGCTGGCGGCCCTGACGGTTTCGGGACTGCCCAGCGACCGCTTCCTGTTTGCCGGCTTTCCGCCGGCGGGGGCGGGGGACCGGGCGCGGTTTCTGGCAGAGCTTGGACAGGTGCCGGCGACGTTGATTCTGTATGAATCGCCAAAGCGCATTAACCGTCTGTTAACCGAGATGGCGGATGCTTTCGGCAAGGACCGTCTGGCTGCGGTATGCCGGGAACTGACCAAGCGATTCGAAGACGTGTCGCGGGGAACTCTTGGTGAGCTTGCCGAAGCTTTCGCAGGCCGGGCGGTCAAGGGCGAGATTGTCGTTCTTGTCGACCGTCCGGGCGACCGTGCGGTCGATGGTGCCAGCATCGAAGCGGCGTTGCGCGATGCCCTTGCGCATGGGTCGGTGAAGGATGCTGCTGCAGAGGTGGCGGCAGCTCTCAACCTGCCGCGCAAAGAGGTGTACCGGATGGCGTTGCAACTGGCGGAGCGGGAATGAGCGGAGCATCCTCTTACCATGCCGGGGTTTCGGCAGAAGCGGCGGTAGCCCGGCTTTACGAGACCCACGGCAGGCCGATTGCGGCGCGCCGCTGGCGGTCCGGGGCCGGAGAGATTGATCTGATTGCCCGCAACGGGGCCGAAGTCATTTTCATCGAGGTCAAGCAAAGCCGAAGCCATGCCGAGGCGGCGCTGCATCTGACCGGCCGGCAGATGGCGCGCATCTATGCCTCGGCCTCGGTCTTTCTGGGGCAGGAACCGGCGGGGCAGGATACGGCTGCCCGGTTTGACGTGGCGCTGGTGGATGAGGCGGGCCGCATCGAAATCATCGAGAATGCCTTCGCCGCCTGACCCCGCGCGATTGCATCCAAAGCCGCGCTGCGCCATGTAGGGGCGTCATCGCGGAGGACAGCATGGGCCTGAAGGTTGCACTGCAAATGGACCCGATCGGGTCTGTCAACACAGACGGGGACAGCACGTTCCGCATCGCGCTTGAGGCGCAGGCCCGAGGACACACGCTTTTCTTCTACACGCCCGACAAGCTGGCCTTCGACGAGGGCCGCGTGACGGCACGGGGCTGGCCGATTGAGTTGCGGCGCGAAAAGGGCAATCACGTGACCTATGGTGCCGAGGCCGAAGCGGACCTTTCGACCTTTGACGTCGTCTGGCTGCGCCAGGACCCGCCCTTTGACATGGGCTATATCACGACGACCCATATCCTGGAGCGCATCCACCCCGGCACGCTGGTGGTGAACGATCCGTTCTGGGTGCGCAATTCGCCGGAAAAGCTGCTGGTCCTGAACTATCCGCATCTGACGCCGCCCACCATGATTGCCCGCGACCTGGCAACCATCCGCGCCTTCAAGGCGCGGCATGGCGATATCATCCTGAAGCCGCTTTATGGAAATGGCGGGGCGGGTGTGTTCCGGCTGGACCCCAATGACCGCAACCTGGCGTCGCTGCACGAGCTGTTCACCGGCATGAGCCGCGAGCCGCTGATCGTGCAGAAGTTCCTTCCCGATGTTGCCAAGGGCGACAAGCGCATCATCCTTGTCGACGGAGAGCCAATCGGCGCGATCAACCGCGTGCCGCAGGCCGGTGAGACCCGGTCGAACATGCATGCGGGGGGGCGGCCCGAAAAGATCGGGCTGACGGCGCGCGACCTGGAGATCTGTGCGGCCATCGGACCGGACCTGAAGGCAAAGGGCCAGATCTTTGTCGGGATCGACGTGATCGGCGACTGGCTGACGGAGATCAACGTGACCTCGCCAACCGGATTGCAGGAGCTGGAGCGCTTTGATGGCACCAATGGCGCCGCCCGTATCTGGGAGGTGATCGAAGCCAGGCGCGCCGCCTGACCCGTCAGGATTTCGCGCCGACGGCCAGCCGGTATCCCACTGCCTCGGCGATATGGGGCAGGCGCACGGTCGCGTCTTCGTCAAGGTCTGCGATCGTGCGGGCCACGCGCAGGATGCGGTGGTACCCGCGCGCCGAAAGCCCGAACCGTTCGGCCACGCGCGACAGCAGCGCGCGCGCGTCGGCGTCGGGTGTGGCAATCTCTTCCAGCAGCGCGCCTTCGGCATCGGCGTTCACCCGCACGCCGGCAACATCTGCAAAACGCTGCGCCTGTCGCCGCCGGGCCTGTGCCACGCGCCCCGCGACCACGGCAGAGCTTTCCCCGGCCGCGGGCAGGTCAAGGTCTGTATAGGCCACCGGTGGCACTTCGATGCGCAGATCAAAGCGATCCATCAGCGGGCCCGAGATGCGGCCGAGATAATCCTCGCCGCACAGGGGCACCCGGGCGCAGGCGCGTGACGGGTCGGCCAGAAAGCCGCATTTGCACGGATTGGCCGCAGCGATCAGCAGGAACCGGCAGGGATAGCGCACATGGGCATTGGCGCGCGACACCACCACCTCGCCGGTTTCAATCGGCTGGCGCAGCGTTTCCAGCACATTGCGCGGAAACTCGGGGAATTCATCCATGAACAGCACACCATTGTGCGCCAGGCTGATTTCGCCCGGCTTCGCCCCCTTGCCGCCGCCAACAATGGCGGCCATCGACGCCGTGTGATGCGGCTCGCGGAACGGGCGGCTGCGCGAAATGCCGCCTTCCGACAGAAGGCCGGCCAGCGAATGCACCATCGAGGTTTCCAGGGCCTCGGCTGCCGAAAGATCGGGAAGAATACCGGGCAGGCGCGCGGCCAGCATGGATTTTCCCGACCCCGGGCTGCCGACCATCAGCACATGGTGCCGCCCGGCGGCAGCGATTTCCAGCGCCCGCTTTGCCCGTTCCTGACCCTTGACATCGCGCATGTCGCGGCCCTGGGGTGCTGCCAGAACCTCGCCCGCCTCGGCGGCGGCAATCGGGGTCTGGCCGGTGTAATGGCGCACCACATCATGCAACGAACCTGCTGCAATAACCTGTGCCGCGCCGACCCAGGCCGCCTCGGGTCCACAGGCGCGCGGACACAGCAGGATGCGGTCGTCTTCGGCGGCGGCCATCGCTGCAGGCAAGGCACCGATCACCGCCACGAGGGTGCCATCCAGCGAAAGCTCACCCAGGGCGAGGGTGCCGTCGACGGCATCCTTCGGAAGGATGTCCAGTGCCGCCAGCAGGGCAATGGCGATGGGCAGGTCGAAATGCGAGCCTTCCTTGGGCAGGTCCGCCGGTGACAGGTTGATGGTGATGCGCTTTGACGGCAGGGCGATGGACATCGCCGACAGCGCCGCGCGCACCCGCTCGCGCGCTTCGGACACCGCCTTGTCGGGAAGGCCGACGATGGTGAAGCCCGGCAGGCCGGGCGAGACGGCGCATTGCACCTCGACCGGGCGTGCTTCGACCCCTTCGAAGGCCACTGTATGCGCCCGCGCCACCATTTATCTGCCCCGTCCCTGGTTTGGTTAACGATTGGTCGCAAATGGTTTACGATTGGTTACAATTTACCGCAAACCTTGCCCTGGCACAGGGAGTGGCGGCGCTCTTGCAACAATTCCCGATGCGCTGGCAGATCGTCAGAGAACATCACAATCTCGTTACATTGCGCCTGTACCGCGTGATCTGCTGTCTTGCACCGGAACGCATGATCCCCGCGCGGCATCGGCAATCGGATGCGGTGGCTTGGCACATAGTTTGGATTACGAAACAGAGGGTACTGAGATGAATCTGCCAAAGAAATCCGGTCGCGCAGGGCTATTGCTGTCCGCCTGTCTTGCTGTGTCCGCTCTGTCTGTCCCGGCCCTTGCCGACCCGCTGCCCAAGGTCGAAAAGAAGTTTGCCAATGGCAGCGTCCTGCGGTTCTACGGTCAGATCAACAAAGGCTTTCTGAACTATGATGACGGGCAGGAGTCGGAAACCTACGACTTTATCGACAACAACAACTCCAACACCCGCTTTGGCCTGACCTACAAGGCGGAATTCGCCGATGTCTGGGAATACCTGGGCACGATCGAAATCCAGTACGCGCCCTATTCAACCTCGAACATCAACATCCTGACCCAGTCGCCGCCGTCCGGCGCCTATGAATTCGGCAATTCCAACATCCGCAAGATCGACAACCAGTTTACGAACGAACGTCTTGGCGTGTTCTATATCGGTCAGGGCAACATGGCCTCGCAGGATACGGCAGAGGTTGACCTTTCGGGGACCACAGTCATCGCCAAATCCGCTGTGCAGGAATCGGCGGGGGCGCAGCTGCTGCGCCAGACCGATGGCACGCTGAGCAAAACTCAGATCAAGAACGCCTTCACCAACTACAACGGATTGGGCCGCAAGGTGCGCCTGCGCTACGACACGCCCGATTTCAGCGGATTCAGCCTGCGCACATCCTTTGGCCGTGACCTGCTGTACGAAAACTCTGATGACGCCGTACAGGATGCCGTGCAGGACCAGAACCTGTACGACGTGGCGCTGGCCTATGAAGGGTCTTCCGGTGACTTCAAATATGCCGCGCAGGCGGCGTTCTCGTACAAGGAATCCTACACGGCGAACGGCAAGACGACCAACGGGGTGCATATCCTTGATGGCTCGGGGTCCGTCCTGCATGTGCCGACCGGCCTGAACCTGACGGTGGCCCTTGGAGAGCAGGATAACGGCAGCTATACTGGCAGCTATGGCTATGTGAAGGCCGGTTGGCTGGGTGAATTGGTGTCCTGGGGCAAGACCGCCGTCGCCCTGGATTATTACAGCGGAACCGACATAACCGGAGTTGGGTCGGACAGCGAGTCCACCGGGATTTCCGTGGTGCAGAACATCACCAACTGGAACACGGAGCTTTGGGCGACCTACCGCGATTATTCCTATGACGATACCAAGGCAGACTACGATGACGGTAAGGCCCTGTTCCTGGGCGCACGCTTCAAGTTCTGAACGCGTGACGCTGCGGTGGGCCATTGCCCCGCCGCAGCGTCACCCGTCTGAAAGCAGGGCCATGAACTTTGACCAGGCCTCGGGATCGGCCACTGTCTTGTCGCGGCAGAAGGCGTTGCAAAAGCCGAAGACGCGCCCGCCTGTTTCCAGGAAATGGGTGACGTCTTTGCCGGAATAGGGACAGGTGGCATTCACAGAGGGGCCGCTGTCCACGGCCTGTGCGGCCAGCGGGGCAGGGCCTGGCCAGGGCCGGTGCGGATAGTCGCGCCGGTAGAACTCCTGGTCCGCCCCGTCGGCAAAGCCCATGGCGCGCCAGCGCCGGAACGACGGATGCGCCAGATGGGCCGCAACACAGGCGGCGGCCTCGGCACCGACGGGCAGGTTGTAACCGGCAATGCGCCCGGCCACCGGGGCAAAGAAGGCATCGGCCGCCGAGTAGGCCCCGCACAGCCACGGCCCCTGTGCGCCGGTCTTGCGCCGTGCCCAGGACCAGATGGTTTCCAGTCGCGCAAGATCGGCCAGAACCGCATCGGTCGGGTCGCAGCCGGTATAGCTGATGCGCAGGTTCATCGGGAAATGGCTGCGCAACGCGGTAAAGCCTGCGTGCATTTCGGCGGCCAGCATACGGGCAACGGCCCGTGCCGCCGGGTCTTTGGGCCAGAGCCCCGCCTCCGGGTGGCGGCTGGCCAGTTCCTCGGCAATGGCCAGGCTTTCCGCCACCACGGTGCCTTCGGCTGTGCGCATCACCGGAACCGTGCGGGCGGGAAAGAACCCTTCCAGCAGGCGCGGCAGGTCATCGGTGTAAAGCCGGGCGCGCTGCACCCTGACCGGCAAGCCGAAGGCATCGAACAGCAGCCAGCCGCGCAGCGACCAGCTGGAATAGGCGCGGTCGCCGATGGCAAGGTCATAGGTCAAGGACGGTCTCCTTCCGTCTGGCACTGTGGGGCGGGTCGGACGCAGGACGCATCACAGGGTGTTGAAGCAGCCTGCATCCCCCGCCATGGTCAAACCGTAACGTTGACGCTGCGCAGGTGCCAGATGCCGGCGTGCACCTCGATGCAGGTCACGGACAGGGGATCAATCTTCTGCGCAAAGGCTTCGACGGTGGAAAGGCCAAGCGCCCTCTCGACCTGAGTCAGGATCGCGCCGAAATGCGCCACGATCACAAGGTCGCCCTTATGGTCCGCAATCAGCGCATTGGCCGCCGCATTGACGCGGGCGGACAGATCGTTCCAGCTTTCGCCCCCGGGGGCCGCGACATCGCCGGGGTCTTCCCAGAAGCGCCGGATCAGGGCGGGGTCGCGCGCCTCGGCCTCTGTGAAGCGCAGGCCTTCCCAGGCGCCGAAGTGAATTTCCCGCAGCGCAGGCAGAGGCGGCAGAGGCCTGCCGCGGCTGATTGCGGCGGCCGTCTGCGTCGCGCGGCACAGGTCGGATGACACCACGGGGGCCTCGGGAAGATGGTTGCGCAGCCGCGCGACCGCCGCGTGGTCCGACAGGTCCGCCGCGCGGTCAGTCCAGCCGATCATCTCGCGGGCATGGGTTGGTCCGTGGCGCACCCACCACAGCCGGGTCATGCCGGGGTCCCCGGCAGGCGGCCCTTAAGGGCAAAGGGAAGCCCGGCCATGACCCCCACGACCAGATCCGCCTGGGCCGCCAGCCGTTGGTTCAGTCTGCCTTGCGCATCGCGGAACCGCCGGGCAAGCGCATTGTCCGGCACGATACCCCAGCCGACCTCGTTTGACACCACCACGACCGGGGCCGCGCAGGTGGCAAGCGATGCCAGCAGCCGGTCCGTTTCCATCGCCAGATCATGCTCGGCCAGCATGTGGTTGGTCAGCCACAGGGTTGCGCAATCCACCAGAACGGCGGCATCGGCGGGAATGGTGGCAAGGGCACCCGCCAGGTCCAGCGGGGCATCGACAGTTTCCCATCCGTCGCCCCGGTCCAGCCGGTGCGTTGCAATCCGGTCGCGCATTTCATCGTCCCAGGCTTCTGCCGTTGCGATGTAGATGCGCCGCCGCCCGGTCGCAGTGATCAAATTTTCAGCGAAGGCGGACTTCCCTGATCGGGCGCCGCCGAGCACGCAGGCATTTTTCCATATCTGTGGCGAAACAATTGATCCGGTCACGGATTGAACCCGTAACAGATGCAAAGAAAACAGGACCGGACAGAGGTTTGAGATGGCATTCGACGGATATACCGACCAATCCATGTCGCGCCAAGCGATGAAGGCAGAACTGCTGGACGCGGAAACCGAATTGCGCCTTGCCTATGCCTGGCGCGACCAGCGCGACGAGCAGGCCCTGCATCGCCTGATCACGGCCTACATGCGCCTGGCGATCTCGATGGCGGCAAAGTTCCGCCGCTATGGCGCGCCGATGAACGATCTGATCCAGGAAGCCAGCCTTGGCCTGATGAAAGCGGCGGACAAGTTTGACCCGGACCGTGGGGTTCGGTTTTCCACCTATGCGGTCTGGTGGATCAAGGCGAGTATCCAGGATTATGTGATGCGCAACTGGTCGATGGTGCGGACCGGGTCGACCTCTTCGCAGAAATCGCTGTTCTTCAACCTGCGCCGAGTGCAGGCCAAGCTGGAGCGCGAGGCAGCTCAGCGCGGCGAGTCGCTTGACGGACATCAGCTGCGCGAAATGATCGCCCGCGAGGTTGGCGTTCCCCTTGGCGATGTCGAGATGATGGAAGGGCGGCTGTCGGGATCTGACTATTCGCTGAACGCGACCCAGTCGTCCGAAGATGAAGGGCGCGAATGGATCGACGCGCTGGAGGATGAGAACGATCAGGCGGCCGAGCGGGTGGAAGAGGCGCATGATGCCGCCCATCTGCGGACATGGCTGATCAAGGCGATGCAGGGCCTGAACGAGCGCGAGCGCTTCATCGTCACCGAGCGCAAGCTGCGCGACTCGGCGCGCACGCTTGAATCGCTTGGCGAGGAGCTGGGCCTGTCGAAAGAGCGTGTGCGCCAGCTGGAAGCCGCCGCTTTCGCCAAGATGCGCCGCAGTCTTGAGTCGCAGTCCAGGGAAGTGCACCATTTCCTTGCGTGACCCGCGCCGCTGGGGGC
>Ga0114976_10002576_pt1 | contig 11365 bp, 7 predicted proteins | sample S_130805_EF_Meta_FD_87319 | JGI IMG/M metagenome (GOLD analysis project Ga0114976, IMG submission 87319) | Freshwater microbial communities from Lake Simoncouche, Canada to study carbon cycling - S_130805_EF_MetaG | ecosystem: Environmental > Aquatic > Freshwater > Lake | place: Lake...
AACATGACTTGCCTGGCGGAAAATGGTCGTTTAATTTAGCAGTAACTGATATTTTTGATACAAAAGATTTCTCGGTTCGTAATACAGGCGAGAATTTTACCTATGAGTTCGAAAGGAAACGAGAAACAAGAGTTGCTACTTTAACGGTAAGTTATCGTTTTGGGAAGGCTGATGTTGGTCAATCAAGAAAGAAACAAAGCCGACCAGATCAAGGTTCTCCTGAAGGGATGGATTTTTAGTGGGAATATTTTTATACTAAAAGTTCATTGCTGCAGAAAGTAGCCAATAACAAGCAACCGATGATAAAACTATCTTTTTCGATAGGCTATACACAATTTCCGATGGAATCAATCAATATTTAGGGTAAATTTGGCGTTCTATAACCTATGTCATCTCCATTCAGTATTCCGCCTGCATTTCGCAAATATGTTCGCATAACGTGGATTGTTATTGTTAGTCCATTTTTATTGCTTTTTATATTAGTTGCTGCAACAGCTTTCGGCTTGTTTGGCACTTTGCCAACGTTTGAAGAATTAGAAAATCCTAATAGTAATCTTGCTAGTGAAGTTTATTCATCAGATTTAAAAACACTTGGTAAATATTACATTCAGAATAGAGTGAATATTCATTACAATGAGTTATCGCCAAATCTTATCAATGCTTTAAAGGCAACAGAAGATGTTCGATTTGAAGAACATTCAGGAGTTGATATTCGTGGCTTGATGCGGGTATTTGTAAAGACGATTATTCTTCGGCAAGGTGCAGGTGGAGGAAGTACATTATCACAACAGCTTGCAAAAAATCTTTTCCCTCGAGAAGAGATGAATAAAGTTCAATTGATTTCTCGTAAATTAAAAGAATGGATCATTGCAGTAAAGCTTGAACGTAATTATACAAAGCAAGAAATATTGGCAATGTATTTAAATACCGTTGAGTTTGGAAATAATGCTTTTGGGATTAAGTCGGCAACTAGTACTTATTTTAAAAAAGAACCTAGCGAAGTGAATATTGAAGAGGCTGCTATGTTAATTGGATTATTACAAGCTCCTTCTAAATATAATCCTGTACGAAATCCAAAGAATGCTATCACCAGAAGAAATACAGTTTTGTATCAGTTAAAGAGATATGCATTTCTTACGGAAGCGCAATATGATTCTATTAAAGTTCTACCAATACTTTTACATTTTCAGGCTGAAGGACATACCTCAGGTCAAGCAACATATTTTAGAGAAACGTTACGCCAAGATTTATTGAAATGGTGTAAGGATCACAAGAAGGCAGATGGTAGTCCATACAATTTATATCGTGATGGATTAAGAATTTATACAACCATCGACTCACGTATGCAGGCGCATGCTGAAGCAGCTGTGAGGGAACAAATGACAAGCCTGCAAAAGGAATTTTTGAATCATTGGAAAGGAAGAACTGCATGGGCAGATCATCCAGAAGTGATTACTGATGCAATGAAGAAATCGGATCGTTATGTAGACATGAAAAATGCTGGCATATCGGAAGCAGAAATAAAAAAGGTGTTTGATAAGAAAGTAAAGATGACAATATTTACTTGGAGTGGTGAGCGTGATACTATGATGTCTCCTCTTGATTCTGTTAAATACTATAAGATGTTTTTACGCACTGGATTTATGTCGATGGAACCACAAACAGGTTACGTAAAAGCTTGGGTTGGTGGAAATGATTATAAATATTTTCAATATGATCAAGTGAAAGAAGGAACGCGACAAGTGGGTTCAACTTTTAAACCTTTTCTATATACACTTGCCATGCAAGAAGGTTATTCACCATGTTATGAAGTACCGAATGTACCAGTAACAATAACGGACCCTTCCGGAAATTCGTGGACACCATCTAACTCAGATGGTAAATATGGTGGAATGCTTTCATTAAAAGAAGCACTTGCGAATTCTGTCAATTGTGTGTCGGCCTATCTGATGAAACAGTTTGGACCAGAGGCTATGATTCAAGTAGCTCGTAAGATGGGTATCACAAGTCCGATTGACGTTGTACCATCTATCGCATTAGGAACTGCAGATGTTTCAGTATATGAAATGGTTGGAGCTTATAGCACTTTCGCAAATAAAGGAGTTTGGACAGAGCCGAATTATATACTTCGTATCGAAGATAAAAATGGAGTTGTATTGCAAGATTTCGTTCCGAGAAAAGTAGAAGCTATTAGCGAAGAGACCGCTTATCTGATGCTAAATTTATTACAAGGTGTTGTTCAATTCGGTACTGGTTCACGTTTAAGAGGAAGCAAGATTGGATTGTCGAATCCAATTGCTGGTAAAACGGGAACAACACAAAATAATAGCGATGGTTGGTTTATGGGTATCACTCCCGAACTAGTAAGTGGTGCTTGGGTTGGATGTGAAGATCGTTCAATCCATTTCCGAACAACACAGCTAGGGCAAGGTGCAAATACGGCATTACCAATCTGGGGATATTACATGAAAAAAGTTTTAAATGATCCAGAACTGAATTACTCAAAAGGAGAATTTGAAAGACCAGAAAAAGAATTAGGAGTAGAATTAGATTGCTCAAAATATAAAACACCAAATCAACAGAAATCTGGTGATGGCGATTTTGGAATTTAATCCATTCATCAACTTTAAGTATAAAGTAGTATAATTAACGATTAAGAACCTCACAAAATTCCAAAGACTTCCTCTCCTTGGGAGAGGACAAAAGGTGAGGCCAGCAAAAGAAATATTTTGTGAGGTTCTTATATTTGTAAACTAAATTTCATTCTCATCAATAAAAATAGTAATCGATGAATAAAGTTGTTAAAAATGCAGAAGCGGCAGTAGCAGATATTAAAGACGGAGCTGTGATAATGCTTGGCGGTTTCGGTTTATGTGGCATACCTGAAAATTGTATCTCTGCGTTAGTTAAATCGGGAGTAAAAAATTTGACATGCATTTCGAATAATGCGGGAGTTGATGATTTTGGAATTGGCTTGATGCTGAAAACACACCAAGTAAAAAAAATGATTTCTTCCTATGTAGGAGAGAATGCAGAGTTTGAAAGACAATTGTTGAGCGGTGAATTAGAAGTAGAACTTATTCCACAAGGAACATTAGCAACAAGATGTATGGCTGCTGCGTACGGAATGCCGGCAGTATTTTTAAAAGCGGGAGTTGGCACTGAAGTAGCCATTGGAAAAGAGACACGTAACTTTAAAGGAGTTGATTATTTATTAGAAGAAGCTTTTGATGCAGATTTTTCCATAGTAAAAGCATGGAAAGGAGATGCAAGTGGAAATTTAATTTTTAGAAAGACAACACGTAATTTTAATATGCCAATGGCAATGGCAGGAAAAATTTCTATTGCAGAAGTCGAAGAATTAGTGCCAGTTGGAGAACTCGATCCAGATGCAATTCACGTTCCTGGAATTTACATATCAAGAATTTTCCAAGGAGAAAACTACGAGAAGAGGATTGAACAAAGAACTACAAGAAGTTAGTATAGCAGAAATTTTTGTAAATATACTTGTAATTATTTTCTGGAATCAAAATATAACTCCCTCTCCTTTGGAGAGGTCCCGATAGCTCCCGATGTCCCGAGGCTTCGGGACGGGACGGGAGGGTGAGGCAATAAATTAGTAATAAGGACTAATACCACTATACACAACAACTCACTTTTAAAAAATGAATCAAAAATTTCTCTCCCGTTTTTTTAATTCAAAGGAGATTCTTTGGTTTTATGCATTTGTGATTACCGTTTTTTTTATTGCACGAAATGGATATGCATTTAATTACGGAGATCAAGAAGAACATTTATCACAAGTGTATAAATTAATTGATCCTAGCCTTTATCGCTTCGATTATTTCATGGTGCCTAATGAACAAACTTTTAGTATTCGCTTTTTTTATAAGTGGTTAGTTTATGGCTTCTCATTGTTGTTTGGTGTTGAAGGCACTTGTTTATTACTAACAAGTATATCACTTATAGTAAGTTCGTGGGCCATAAGCCGAATAACGTTATTTTTTGATGAATCGAAATTAACTGCATTTTTTGCTCCATTCTTGCTACTCTTGTTTTTCAATCATATTAATCTTGGAAATAATAGTTTTCAGTATAGTATTTTTATTTGCTCTTCTATTTCAACAATGTTTTGTTTGCTTGCATTTGTTTCCTATTTCAAGAATCAATTGAAGCTGATGGCATTTCTAGTTGGTGTAGCTGGATTATTCCAAGTATTAGAAGGAATACTGTTGTTTAGTATATTATTTTCTTTAATAATAGTTGATAAGAAGGAAAGCTTAAAACAAATTGTATATGTTGTTCTAATTTTTCTTATCACAATTTCTCCAATGTTAATTCCAATTTTAATTCGACAGTTTCTAATTACTGGAGAATGGAATCAAGAAGCGTATTATATTTCATTGTTCCAAATACGCAATCCCAATCATTATTTACCTTCTGCGTTTCCTATAGTCGAATATTTTAAGTTTATTCTGTTAGCAATTGTAGCAATTGCTTCAGCGTATTTTTATAAGTTGAAGCAATTTAAATTTATCGTCGTAATTACTAGCATCGTTGTTTTAGGAATGGTTGGTTATTACTTTTTATTGGAAGGAACAGGATTTAATGCCATTGGCAAATCACAATGGTTTAAAACAAGTATTTGGTTAACCTTATTTTATTCGATTTCTATAGCTGTATGGACAGTTAAGATGATTCAAAAAATGATCAATCAAGAGAAGTTAAAGGCGCTCATCTTTTATCCAAGTTTAATTTTAAGTACTGTTTTATTGGTTGTGATTTTTAATTCATCTGCTATACCATTTGAAAAAATTAATGGAAGATATAAGTTGGGGAATTACAAAAAATCGGATCAACAAAAAATGCACGAATGGATAGAAAGGAATACTTCGAAAGATGCTGTGTTCTTGGTGAGCCCTGCCGATATTTCTTTTTTATGTGAAGCAAAACGCTCTTTACTTATTGGCTATAAATCAGTAATTCACGAACCCTATTTTATGATTCCTTGGGCAGAGAAATTTCAGCGGATTTATCAAATAGAGCATACAACAAATTCAACTCAATCTGCTTATGAATTAGCTGTAAACTCCTATTCAAATAAAATATATTTCCCTTTGCCGAATGAGCGAGTTGACTACCGTATTGACAACCTTAATGACTGTAAATTTGCGGATCAACTTGGAGAAATTGTGCATCAGGAGGGAAAATTACAGTTAACACAGGTTGTAAAGCCTTAAATACAACAGAATTTCTTAATTTCATCGTTTCAAAATTCCTTAAATAAAATGTTAGATAAAGTTGGTATCGCAAAACGTATAGCGCAAGAATTACGTGAAGGGTATTATGTAAACCTCGGAATTGGTATTCCTACATTGGTAGCAAATTACATACCTAATGGGATGAATGTAACGTTGCAATCGGAGAATGGAATGTTAGGAATGGGGCCATTTCCTATAGCTGGTGAAGAGGATGCGGATTTGATTAATGCAGGAAAGCAAACCATTACTGAAATTCCTGGAAGTGTATATTTTGATTCTGCTCTTAGTTTTGGAATGATTAGAGCCGGGAAAGTAGATTTGACTATTCTAGGAGCAATGGAAGTGAGTGAAGATGGTGACATTGCGAACTGGAAAATTCCAGGAAAAATGGTGAAAGGTATGGGTGGTGCTATGGATTTAGTAGCTGCTGCCAAGAATATTATTGTTGCTATGCAACATGTTAATAAAGCTGGTGAATCTAAATTATTACCAAAATGTTCTCTTCCACTCACTGGTGTTCGTTGTGTGCGTAAAATAGTTACTGAACTAGCCGTTTTGGAAGTCGTTCCTGGGAAGGGTTTTGTTTTACTTGAAAGAGCACCAGGTATAACGGTTGAGCAGATACGTAATGCAACAGCTGGAAAACTAATTATTGAAGGAGAAATTCCTGAAATGAAAATTGATTAAGCCTGATATGAATCCAGAATTTTCAATCATCATTCCTATTTATAACGAGCAGGAAAATATTCATAAACTGTATGATCGGTTAAAATCGGTTATGAATGGAATGAATGTTTCGCATGAATTTGTTTTTGTGAATGATGGGAGTAGAGACCGCTCTATGATTTTGATAAAGGAATTGGCTGCAAAAGATAGTTCTGTTCATTATATCAATCTAAGTCGCAACTTTGGACATCAAATTGCTGTTACTGCTGGTATAGATCATGTACGTGGTAAAGCGATTGTAATAATTGATGCAGATCTACAAGATCCTCCTGAATTAATTGCTGAAATGTATGCAAAGATGAAGGAAGGTTTTGAAGTAGTTTATGCAAAGCGAAAAAGCCGTAAAGGTGAAAGTGCATTAAAGAAACTCACAGCAAAATGGTTTTATAGAATTTTAGCAAGTATCACTTCTATCGATATTCCAGTTGATACTGGCGACTTCCGCTTAATGGATAGAAAAATTGTGGATGTTTTACGTTCTATGCCTGAACAGCAAAAGTTTTTGCGTGGACAAATTTCATGGATTGGATTTAATCAAACCTATGTAGAGTACAATCGTGATGAACGCCATGGCGGAGAAACTGGTTATACTTATAAGAAGATGCTTCGTTTTGCATTAGATGGCATTACTTCTTTTTCTAATCTCCCTCTTAAATTCGCCACCGCAGCTGGATTTGTTGTTTCTGGAATTACGTTTATCGTTATTCTTTACGCGTTATATGCACGTTTTATAAGTAAAGATTTCGTTCCCGGCTGGACTTCTTTAATTCTTGCAGTATTATTTATTGGCGGGGTTCAACTTATTACAATAGGAATAATTGGTGAATATATAAGCCGATTAAGTGCAAATGTTCGAAACCGACCATTGTATATTATGGGTGAGAACAATATTGAAAAATCTTAAGTATGATGTTGCTCGGGATTAATCTCACGAGTAAGAAATTCCAAATAATTTTTTTCGGAGTATTAATTCTGCTTGGCCTCTTTATTTTTCGCGATTATGGAATGTCGTGGGATGAACAATACCAAAGAGATAGCAATGGGAAATTAGTACATAACTATGTTTTCCATAATGAAGTAGAGCCTTATCTTTCATCAGCCGAAAAATATCATGGACCAGCAATTGAATGGCCATTGTATTCGTTGGAAAGAGTTTTTCAATTGACGGATTCTAGAGAAATTTATTTATTCAGACATCTGTCTATTTTCTTCTTGTTTTTAATTTCTTCAATATACTTTTATAGATTATCTGTATTAATATATAATTCTAATACTATATCTCAGATTGCCTTTTTGTTTTATGTATTCACTCCAAGAATTTTATCAGATTCATTTTATAACTCTAAAGATATAGGTGCTGTATCACTTTTTACTATAGCACTTTATTTCTGCTTAAAATGGATAAATACGCTAAAATTCAAAGAGATGATTTTAGCTGGCCTTTTTTCAGGATTGTTGGTTGCAGTGAGATTACCATGTTTAATACTACCGATATTTATAGGATTTTATTTTTATTTTTCGAATGTAAATAAAGCAAGAACAATAGCACATGTACTAGGGTATCTCCTATTTACATTTTTCATAACAATATTAGTGTGGCCTATTATGTGGTCAGATACTTTTTCGAATTTACTTAAGGCTTGGGAGGAAAGTGCCAGATTTGTAACAACAAACAAAGTACTTTTTTTTGGTGAACTTATTTCTTCTTCTAGGCTGCCATGGAATTATGTATTGGTTTGGATAGTATTTACTACTCCTACAATAGTATTGGTACTAATAGGAATAGCTATTCCAATGGTGTTTTTTGATAACTTAAAATTCAGGAATAGAATTGCTGAAAATGACAGACACATTTTGGCCATTACTTTATTATTGATTTTGATAATTCTATTTATAGTATTATTAAAACCTACACTGTATGATGGATGGCGTCACATGTATTTTATTCATCCTTTAATGATTCTTGTTGCATTAAGCGTTTTAAATGTAATAAGACAAAAACTATCAGTTAAGATATATCGTAGATGTTCTTTAATTATCTTAGGATGTTTTTTGCCCGTGATAATCTGGATGGTTAATAATCATCCTTATCAAAATCTATATTTTAATCAACTTACTAAATGGGTTTATCCTCATGTAATGATAGATTTTGATAGAGATTATTGGGGCTTATCTTATCGAGAGGGTATAGAAAAAATTTTAGAAAGGGATAGTCAATCAGAAATAAGAATTATGGTTGATAATGCGGCTGGAAAATTGGGAAGTTTACTTGTTAATAAAGCAAATAGACAAAGAGTTATCTTTGTTGATAAATTATGTGATGCTGATTACTTTATTGGAAATTTTAGAGAAAGAATCGGAGATTATACGTTTAGTGAAAAAATGAAGTGGTACGACTTGAAAGTTGATGACACGCGTGTTATGACTATATATAAATTTAAATGAAACAAACAATATTTTCAAAATCGAGTAAGGCAAATGTTTATTTTATGCTCATTTGTGTTTTGTATATATTTTATTTCTATTCATCAATATTATTACAACCAAACGATTATCTGTTTAGTGCAAAAGGGGATGGCTTAAAAACTTTTTTCGTTTACATGTTTCATATAAAGAATGACATTAGTTTGAATGAAACATCTTCAATAAATTACCCATACGGTGAAGTGCACCTATTTACAGATGGTCAAACTTTGTTTGCTAACCTTTTTAAGGCATTAGATTATATTTCTCCTTGGTTTGGAGACCATGCAATAGGTTTTTTGAACGTACTAATGATTACTTCTTATTTTATTTCCTTTCAATTAGTGTACAAGATATTTTTAAAGTTAAAATTGAATAATTTATTTGCTGGAATCAGTTCGTTTATTCTTGTGATTTTATCTCCGCAAATATTTAGATTTGGAGGGCATCCATCGCTTGCATACGTTTTTATTATTCCATTATTTATTTACTATTTGCAATGTTATTTCATTACATATAAAAAGAAGTATTTAGGTTACTTAATTGTTTTCGGAAGCATCTTCCCTTTTATTCATCCTTATTATTTGTTAACTTACTTGCTATTGGTTGCCACTTTTTCTTTGCTCTATTATTTGAATGACTTTTTAAGAGTTACTGAAAAAAAATCAAATAACTTTCTTTTAATATTAACAACACTAATACCTCTTTTTGTTTCTTTAATTTACCTGAAAGTTTTTGATCATCATTTGAATAGAAGTGAACATCCTTATGGATTATTGGTTTATTGTTCTAGTTTGCAAACAATATTTTTGCCGGTTTTCTCAAATTTTGAAAGATTTATTATAGATTTCTTGGAAGTGCGTTATCAAGAGTGGGAAGGTTGGGCTTACCTAGGGGCTGCAACATTATTTGGATTGCTTATATTGTTTAGTTATCAGATAAAAAGTATCTTTAATCGCAGATTTAAAAAAGCAATTTTAATTTCACACAATCCATTTATTTTCGTTGCATTCTATGCTGGAGTAATTATATTAGTTTATGCTATGGCAATACCATTTAAAGTTTTTGATGGTAAATTATTAGATGTTGTTCCACAGTTAGCACAATTCCGTTCATTAGGTCGTTTTGCTTGGATTACTTTTTATTTGTTTGGAATCGTTGGTTTTTATTTTATTTTTCTTTTTTGGAGAAACGCTTACAAAAGTAAGTTTAGATACGCTATTCGAATTCTAATTTGTATACCATTAATTGTAGGATTTCTAGAAGGGACTCATTATCATAATGAATTATCTAAACAAATTGTAGTAGCACCTAATTTATTTAAACTTGAAAATTTGTCATTAGAGGACAATTACATAGTTAAAACTGTTACTGAGGAATATCAAGCATTAATTCCTTTACCATTTTTCCACTTTGGAAGTGAAGGAAGTACTAGATACACGAATGACCGAGTTTTTGAAATCAGTATGCTGTTATCCTATTATTCCAAGATACCATTAGTTGCGAGTTCATCTGCAAGAACATCCCGAACTGAAGCTCGAGATTTAGTTCAATTGTTATCGCCTGCATATATGAAGAAGTTAGCAAAGGACGACTTTAAAGATAAGCGGCCATTATTAATTATGACGAATAAAGCAGATTTGCAATTTGATGAGAAGCAATTGCTAGATAGAGCACAGTTTTTATTTCAATCATCAGACCTTTATTTTTATAAAATAGATTTAGATACCTTATTAGCCTATAACACAAATGAAGTTGTTTCGAAGTATATTCATGAAGAATTAATTGAAGATCTTAAATCTATGCTGGGTACTAAGCTGCCTTTTTACAATAATTTCGAGAATGTTCAAAGCAAAAGCAGTCATTATGGGAAAGGAAGCTTCACTTTAGAAACTTCTGGATACAATAGGATTTTTGATAGTGATAGAGAGGGTATTCGTTTTGTAAAAGATAGTACTTATATAGCTAGCTTTTGGTTTTTTAGTAATGCAGAAAATATAAATGCTACAAATTGTATAATAGAAGAGGTAGATAAAGAAGGTAAAAATGAATCGTGGCTGATTCAGAAAGATGTAGCACAATTCTCATCTATAGATGGAGATTGGACTTTAGTAGAATTACCCTTTACAATAACAAAACAATCCCCAACTATAAGAGTAATAACATATAGTTCAGTAAAGAACGCGAATAAAATTTTAATTGATGATTTGTTATTAAGAAGCGTTAACGAAAACGTTGTTAGTAAATACAAGAAGGATTATTATTTTAATAACTACATTTTAGAAAAAAAATAATTATCTTCTTGTAGCAATTACTTCATATTTTCGTTTCAACTTGAGGAACGGTTTTTCAAAAAATTCATAGCTAATAATTGGAATAATTATCACTGAGCCTAACAGTATACCTGTATATGCGTAAATATTATTGATGTTATGATTGATCAATATTTTTTTAATAATAATTAATATTACAACATTATGATACATGTAAGTCCCGTAAGAAATTTTACCTAGATAATGAATAAAATTCTTTTTTTGAATTTTCCATCTTGCATCAGGATTAAAAAGATAATTATACATGGCAAACCCAACTATACCTAAATAAAAGAATTTTTTAAAGACTGCTAAGAAAAAATCATCATAATTCATTAAATTGTCTATGAAGAAGCAAAAAATAAATAGGCTATAAATCAATATTCTTGAAAAATAAGGAATATTAATTTTAAGTGGTTTCTGATAATGTAAATACCCAACTAGTGAACCTAATGCAAGACCATCCATTCTGCTAAAAGTATGAAGATAGAGAGTCATCCATGCATGTTGATTGGTTAGTGCCACATAACATTTGAAGCCAATACTTGCAATGATTATCAGATAAAAAAGATTTAATAAATGTCTTTTAGGAGTAAATTTAAT
>Ga0114976_10002578_pt1 | contig 11357 bp, 12 predicted proteins | sample S_130805_EF_Meta_FD_87319 | JGI IMG/M metagenome (GOLD analysis project Ga0114976, IMG submission 87319) | Freshwater microbial communities from Lake Simoncouche, Canada to study carbon cycling - S_130805_EF_MetaG | ecosystem: Environmental > Aquatic > Freshwater > Lake | place: Lake...
CACAGATGAGCTGGCGGCGGGGGGACATCCAGTCTACACAAACACTCTTCCAAACTCCAGCCAATCCACAGGAATTCCCTAAAGCATTTCACACGTACCGCTCAAAACAGTATGATGCCCACTATCCGCCTCTGCCTGTACGGGTGGTGGATTCGGATGATGAGTATCCCTATGCTCCTCGCACACCATAATATATCCACACACTACAGAATGCGCATCTATCACTATATTTTCCTCGCGGTAAAAATAGCCATCGTAGCACAATTCATCTTGATTTTAGCAAATAAAGAGCTATTTGATTCCAAGTACTACACCATAACCGAAGTAGTATTCAAAACCTTTGTAGGAGTTTTCATTCAACTATTTTTACTAAATTCCCAAATAAAAGATGTTGTATTTGAAGATAAAGTTATCATTTCCTTCGCAGGTGGTCTACTCCTCTTTGATGCCTGGTTCAATGACCTGCCTCTTGCTCTAAAAGAGTTCAACGTTCCGAATCCATTTGCCTTTATCTATTGAGTCTGTACAGACGTTTTCTCTCCTCCACACCTGCCCAGTAGCGCTTGGAATACACTTCGTACGTTTTCGGGAGGCCATCTGGATGCGCGAACTTGTTTTTTAGATTCGTGTACTCCCTTCCATCAATCGTCTGTTGACCATTGTGATACAACATTGGTACGAGGTACATATCTGGCTTGCAAACTGACTGCGGATAGTTTGCCTGCTGAATCTTTCCCTTCCAGAGTCTCTCAACGTAAAACGGCTCTGTTTTCATACTATATGTACACGAAAACTATTTTTAGCCCAGAGTAGATGGACAGGTTTCAAAAAGAGATGAACAGGTTTGAAAAAGAATCTAAAAAAAAGTTTTTTATTAGGTCTGTGCTATTTTAAATTCGCAAGGGATATGCCTATATGTTTTGACACATAATACGATTTATATGCGTTTATAAAGTGCCAAAGGCTATGATTTATTTGATAATACACATTGTATGGTATATGCATATTTATAATAAACGAACCTGTATTTGCTAATACAATTTTGATGATCGTCGTTTTATTTGTATGCTTATAACCCATATAAATATCATACATCCCCCATAAACTAGCAAATGAATAGTCAAGATACATTATAGTATAATTTGATTCCTCATATATATGATATAATATGGAAAGTATTGTAGATATAAATATCAGATTTATGTATCCAAATGTATAAGTTTTGTAGTATTTTATAAGCGGTAAAATACTACAGAAATGCGGTAATGTTGATATAACTGCATACATAAACCCTAAATTTAATAATGACCTTATATTTAGGCTATCCGGTATGTTTGAGATGTTCCGAAGAAAACGGTTAAGAAATAATCGGGCACTTAATACCCGAACATGAGTCCACCACGTCCCGCATACACACGTAGTATGTTGTATGTTTCTGCCCAGACATATACAAGATATCTCGGGACCTGGTCGGCACGAATAGAGCCCCTGAACGGCTTGAGTTCCAGCTGCAGTGACATTGAAAAAACCTTGTCCAGATTCGCCTCCCCACACGGCTGCGACGGCGGCAGATGTCCGTGATTCAGCCCGAAATGGAGCGAATACATGTACCGGTTAACGAATGGCGACTTTTTCATCTCGTACGATGGCAATAAGGAACGAAACACCGCCGCCTGTCGCGTGGCATACCGGATAAGCCGCCCCTCGTATTCAAACAGAATTGTCTGGACGGGCTCGGAATCGCGGAATTGGAAGGCCGGCACGAGGAGTCCTGGTGTTCCACCCTGTATCGGTGTCGCGTTCGGCCACCACGGAGGCTGGAGCCCATCAGCACCAGAGAGATCACGTGTACAAAGAAACGGCGCATTATACATCGTGGCTTCGTATCGCTGGGCGTAGAACAGGATATTACGTGTTGGATTGGGGATTTTCAATGGTATATAGACTTTGGGGGCACCATTCGTGTCCACAGGCTCAAAGGGATAATGCTGTGTTATAGGAACCTGAATATCGGCAATGCGAAATCTGTTTGCCTCTGGCTTATCTAGATACACGTATTCGGCCATCATGTACGTGTCGCCCAGGGTTAGACTAGGAGGCATTGCAGGAGTTGCAAGAAGGCTACACTTGGGTGCAGATGTAGGATCACCCTGTATGCCTGGAAGTGCCTTCCCTGCAGTATCCAAATACCAGAATGGAGAACCAAGCAGGGGGTAATAGCCTGTTCCTGCTACCAGACTCTGTTTGGATGTTACTGCATTTTTCGCCGAGCTCACATAGAGACTCGCCAGGGAATTGAACGTTATAGTTACTTTAACAGGATCTGACGTGAGGGCATCAATGGGAAGGGATACACCAGGATCGCCACGGCTGAACCAGAAGGGAAGTGGCGTTGTTGCGACTACATTAGCCCCTGCAACACCCGTGGCTGCTGCTGCGAATTGCGGGAAATTCGTCATGTTTCTCTGGAGAAGTTTGTTTGTCAATTCCACCTTTTCTAGCGGTGTGTAGAATTCATCCAGGACTTCCAGAAGACGTCCATCTATCTGCTCCACACGCGCACCACCAATATCCACTATAGCCGAAGAAACGAGTGCGTTGCCGAGGGAATTCGTCCAACTAAAAAAGGGGCCGGCAAATTGGACTCCTGATGCGTCGGCCGCCTTTTTTGCAAGGGCCTGGTTCGTGTAAATATCGGGCATTGTCGTCACGAGATAGAGGCGCGTGAGTAGATGGCCCTTCCTGGGAATCGTCAGAACTGCCGATGTTCCGAGGGCAGGGAGTTTGTCAAAATCCAGGCGAACGAATTGCGTCGTGAATCGGCCGGCGCGTATGAAAACTTTGGAGTAGAGTTCAATAGTCGGATTACCCTTCGGGGGAAGGAGTCGCGAATTTTGAATTCCACTGTGTAAAACTCGCAGCAGCGAGGCGACCATCTCTACAGGTAGGTGGTGCTTAATTTAAGCGGGGGGTGGGGCTGGCTCCCAAGCAGCGCGCCATTTCCAAATGCTTTCACGACATAGAGGGCATGATAAAGGGATAGGTCTATTTTCTGTTTCAGAACAGTTCTTCCAACATTCCAGACACACTGTATGCTTTTCACAACTAATCTGAATCATATCTTTATTCATAAGACATATAGGACATTCGTCTTGTGTATCTAGAAACTTAATTTTACCAATCATTATGGCACAATCACTGCACATACCATTATGAGCATCAAGATATTGTTGTGCTCCTTTTTTTCCACATAGCCTATAATTACGGCACTCGATAAGCTGACAATTATGAGGACATTCAGTCTTACAATATATATCATATTCAGTATTTCCACCAGTCATTGTAGTATGATTTCTATGTCCACACCTACAGACTTCAGAAGGAATCTCATAGTCTTCATCATCATAACATGTACATACACATTGATTAATACATTCACCACGCCCTTTACAAACTGACATCTTTATATTTAAAAATAAAGATACCAGTTTGTCATTTTTATAGCAAGGAGATTAACATGGGTTGCCAATAATAGCTATCATATCTGCTTTATTTAATTGATAGAGTAGGTATTGATATATCTTTACCCTTAAACAAGTTATAGGCATTCGTTGATTCTGGAGTTCTGGATTATTCGTCTTCCAAGTACTACACCATTTATGAATTCGTGTTTCTAAATTTTCTCCTTTTTTCTCGAGCAGAGCTTTTTGTCCCTCTGTAAGTGGTTCTTCTAATATTTCTTCAACCTTTTCTTTATAGATATTTCCTAAATACGATTCATCACCTAACCAATACTCAAAATACGGCCATTCATAATGACTTTCAACCCTGTGTAATAGAGACTGGTATAATTCTTCTAAAATTTTATGATATTTGCACTCCATCTATAGTATAGATATCTGTAAATATTTAAGTAAACCCCTCAAGACGTCCATACCACAAACTCCATCGCCCTCTGGAATACGCGGGACTCATAGAGCTTCAGCTCAAGCAGCTTGAGCCATAGGTTCTTACGTGGGAAAATGCGGAGACACTTGTCATAGCCGCCAGAATACTCCATGTAAAAATCGGTCATTAGCTTGAGGCACTCGGCTGCATCATGCGCCCCAGTGGAATTGTACTCGGCCTGAAACCAATCCTGCAGGTGCTGGACGAGAAGTCTGGCGGTCTCGGTGTCGCTGTACTCTAGGACATCCTTGAATTTGGTTGCAAAGCGAAGCCCCTTGAGGGCGTTTTCGGCGTCAATGCGTAGCAGAGTGCTGCCTGTTATGGTAGACCATCCTGCAATGCTTGAGGTCTGTGGGCTTGGGCCTGCGGAGGTACCATAGAGTGTGGACTGGCCCAGGACACCAGACAGTGTGGACTGGCCGACAGGACCAGACAGTGTGGACTGGCCGACGAGACCAGACAGAGTGGACTGGTCCAGGAGACCAGACAGTGTGGACTGGCCGACAGGACCAGACAGTGTGGACTGGCCGACAGGACCAGACAGAGTAGACTGGCCGACAGAACCATAGAGAGTAGACTGGCCGACAGGACCAGAGAGCCCGTACATTGTAGAAACGTAGGGCATTGTATACCCGTATACAGGACCAAGTATTTAGGCAGCATCAATCCCCAAACACAGGATTTGCGAGGCCGTTCTCAAACCGCAGCCAGTTCATCCCAATACAGAATACCTTGATTTCCCACGACCCATCTAGCACACCCCCAGGAGCCCGCACTTCCATATTGAGACGAATAGAGTTCGCACGAGACGCATTAATGGATCCACTCGGCTGATGTTTTCCAGGAGTCTCTGCGAACGAGATTCCGTACACAAAGTTGGAATATGCAACATATCCCCCAGGATGTTTCCCTGCAATATGTTGGCGGAAATACTGCTCCTCGGCCTGAACGTACTCAATCCCGTTCACCTGGAGCCCAGCAGAGACGAGCAGAGGTTTCACGAGTCCAGACGACGACAGCGACCACTCCTGTTCCAACGTATCCGTGTAATTCGTCCACTCGTTGTTTATACCCACCCCCTTCCTCCGCACAAACCACAGGATCTCCTCCACAGGGTGATTCGCCTCCAGAGGAAGCTGCACGAGCACAGTATCCTCCTTCTTCAGAACGGCGTATTTTATAGGTTCATCAAACGAGAATATCTGCAGCTCACGATGCAACGTTTCAAACGCCGAATAGATCATCTTCTGCCGAATCTCACCGTCCATGATAGCGCCGTGGGTCAACAGGGACACGGACTTCAGGTTCGGCTCAACAGGGTTTGTCATCACGGTCGTGATCACCCCTGTTTTCACATTCGTGAACGAAATCGGAATACCGAGAGGAACCGACGTACACGTATCGCGAAACCCACGGATCTGGCGAACGATTTCACTGAAGGGACGGAGTACCACCCGAATACGCGCCAGACCATCCTTGATCGCGGCCATAGAGAGCGCCTCCTGGTATTTCACGCGGCTGAAAAAGAACGGCAACGGACAGTTGATAAATCCATCCTCGGTGGGATAGCTCCTCGGCCCTGCTATGTAGCGAGGAGTGGCCTGTGTGGCAACCTGTCGCAGCATTGAAATGGGAACACGACCGATGTGATCGTAGCCAACTCCTACCTGTGAATTGTAGTCCGCGAAGAGGAGTGAGACGACGTTGATGAAATCACCGTCAATCTTCTCAATTGTTTTGCCGTCTATTTCCAGTTCCGCAGATTGTATACAGGCCGTCCCGAGTGAATTTGCGTATTCCCATGCTTGGCTCGGATCGGTGTATCGGATCGTCCCCGCCTCCAACTGAAGTCTAGTGGAATCGTCTAGCCAATGGGATAATTCCAGTTGCAGGGCAGTTCCGAAGAGGAGATCTCCTGTCATAACCGATCCGATCTCAAACAGAAAGTGCTGGCCGAATTCTGCCGGACCACGGAAGGGAATTGTCTGAATCTGCGGAGTGAATTCAATCGTCTTCCTGTCCTGATCGCGGGTGAACCACGTCGTCTCGGTGTCAAGTGGAAAAATATCATTCTCTTGGGCGTCACGATCCGTGAGATCCAACAGAGTTACAATTGTTCCTGCGGCTCTGGAGCCCATCCTATTTGACTAGACCTAATTTCCGTACCGAAGCGCCCCGCGCCCCTCCTCAATAGTGTACAAGCTCCACGACTCCACCACAAAAAGCATTTCAAGGACACCAGTGGTAAAAAGCTGCGGCGCAACAGGTGGAAGAACCTCAATGTATATCACAGGCCTGTCGGCAGTGGAGAAGTTCACAGAACCTTCAGGAACTCTCTCGCGCTTTGATGGGAGGCCGGTGTAAGAACCAATATCCCAATTCATTTCACCAATAGAGAATCCTGGATCTTTATCCTCTTTTGCTTGAAGCGTAAGTGTGTTCCAAATGAGAGGAGGAAACTTGATTTCGCGATCACGACTGGCAATAATGAGTGAAATACTCTGGTAATACGGCCCCCCTGGACCCGATGTCGCCCACCGACGATTCCGCCCCAGATCATCGCGTGTTCGTAAAAACCAGAAGGCTCGGCTTGCAGGATGACGCGCATCAATGGGGCGAGTGAACGACGGTGCTAACGCAGTAGATGTGGTGAAATCCAGTCCGCCGAATGTGAACGTGTTCTCGTACAATAGGGAATACGGAATTTCGTGGTTTTTTGACTCTAGAGCCCCACGTGACTCTGGGTCTGCGTAAATATGGCGCGATTCCAATTGCAAGAGAGGTTTGGCGATGAGCTCCCTCGCAATCGGCTTCACCGAGGTTGTTGTCGCATTTGGGTCAGTCACTGTAAACACGGGTTCTGTCCAAGGGGCAGGGCGCAGCACAGTATCATCCGTACATTCCACACAATCCTCCAGAGAACGTAAGACAAGCCGAAGACGAAATGTCTGCCGCCTCATTCCAATGCTCGGCAGACCTTGAGCACCACCAATCATCGGTAATTGCAGTCGCAAACGCCCGGGAGTTGCATTACGATACAGTGGTACCGATGGATCGCCCATTCCTGATAATTTCTGGTCTAGGTAGGCTGAATTCAAGGATCCCCTGGAAAGCCTGGAGGCCCATAAAGTATCGCCGCTGAATTCCTGCAGTAGAATCTTGTCCTGGAAAATCTGAATCTTGGAAAACAGGAAATACGCGATTCCGCGTGTGTAGCCGTATTGCCGCCCTGCAGGTGTGGCAATGGAATAGCCAGATGTCTCATTGAGTAAGGCATCGGCCGGCGGGAGCCACGAAGGTAGATCAATCAACAGAGTGGGTTCAATGAAAATATCGCCTGCAACGTCAAATTCAAATTCACAGGCTCGTCCAAAATCCGGGCCGTTGAGGGGGGTTGTGCGACGGAGCTCGCTGACAGTTCCAGGTGTCCGTAAATATCTCGTCTCAAACGGATTGATGGTGGTTCCGCAGGCGTTCTTGCTCAAGAAATAGGTATCTTTATTTCCTCTAGCAATTGTTTCGTATAAGGCTCCTTCTGACAGAAGTCCAGACCGTTCCGAGGCCATCCTGCTTTATACGGATGGTTTCCTTAAAGCTTCAAGGATAACATATCGTGGACAATGTGGAACAGGAGGTGTTGTAACGCCCCTCACCGAGCTGGTACTTGACCTCATAGGTTGGATAGGATATAATACAGGCAGATCCTAATGGCACACCACACGTGCTTAAATTGCACGCCGGCTGGGCGGCGGCAGTTACATTCTTGTAATACGTCCACACAGTCTTCGTGAGATCCCTGCGAGTCTTGTCACTTGCGTCCATTCTACACGGGGCCTATAGATTTCAGCAGAAAGTACCAACAGATATGTGTGGTATTTGGGCAGCATTTGGCACCGATACCGATGGGGAGGATTTCACCGAATGTATTGAATACCTGAAGGCGCGCGGGCCAGAACAGACTACTGTTCTCCATTGTATGAACATCGGGACTCTCGGGTTCACCCGCCTCGCAATCAACGGACTCTGTCCAGAGGGAATGCAGCCGATGACACACGACGGAATCGCCTGGATGGTGAACGGCGAAATCTACAATTGGAAGGCACTTGCCCTACAACACGGAATCGCCTGTAGATCTGGCAGTGATTGCGAGATCATCGGCAAACTGTATAAGGGGGTTCGGATGGAGGACCTGGGCGCAATGTTTCGTTCCATAGATGGCGTGTTTGCATGTGTGATCATTGACACCGAACAGGAGCGCATCATTGTTGCACGCGACCCGTATGGTGTGCGGCCTTTGTACATCGGTAAGACTATGACAAAGCACGGCACGCGCCTCTTTTTTGGCAGCGAGATGAAGAGTCTCGTAGATGTTGCCGACGAGATTATTCCGTTCAAACCTGGTATGCTACAAGTGTATAATTCTAGAACCCTGCAGTGTGTTCATTGCACGAATTATCACGTCGTATCAACCCAGAAGCTGCCCCTCTTTGACAGCCTGTCTGCGGCAACAGAGGCGGTTCGGACTGCCCTCGTCGCCTCTGTGAAGAAGCGGATGCTGACAGAAAGACCCGTTGCTGCCCTGTTGAGTGGGGGGCTTGACAGTAGTTTAATCGCCGCGCTGGTTGCCGACGAGCTGAAGGCAGCTGGGGCGCCTCCGCTGAAGACGTTTACGATTGGGATGGCGGGGAGTGCGGATGTGATGTATGCGAGGAAGGTTGCCGATTGGATCGGGTCAGATCACACGGAGATTATCGTGTCGGCGGATGAGATGTTTGAGGCTATAGAGCCCGTTATTAAGGCAATTGAGTCCTATGATACGACGACGGTCCGTGCATCTGTGGGGAATTGGCTGGTGTCTAGGGAAATCAGTCGCCGCACAGGGTGTAAGGTGGTGTTTAACGGCGACGGGTCCGACGAAGTGTTCGGTTCGTACTTGTACTGTTTCGGGGCACCCAGCGAGGATGCATACGAGAGCGAGGTTCTCAAACTGCTGAAAAATATTCATACCTTTGATGTTCTCCGCAGTGACAGGTCTATTTCCTCTCACGGACTGGAGCCTAGGACACCTTTTCTGGACAAGGCGTTCGTGCAGACGGTGTTGAGTATTCCTATTGAGTTCCGCCGGCCGGTGAAGGGGGGGATTCCAGAGAAGTGGCTCCTTCGCAGGGCATTTGATGATGGCCGAACGCTGCCGCGGGATGTTCTGTGGCGAAGGAAGGAGGCGTTCAGTGACGGAGTGAGTGGAACGGAGAAATCCTGGTACGAGCAGATTCAGGAGAGGGTTGCGCCGCTGTTTGACGCGAACTGGAAGGACAGAGCGGCGCTGGATTTCCCTGTGAACACGCCCAGAACGCCGGAAATGTGCATGTACAGAACATTGTACGAGGATGTCTATGGTAGTAAAAATGTGTTGGCGACTGTTCCGTTTTTCTGGATGCCGAATTGGTCAACAGCAACCGATCCGTCTGCACGCACCCTGTCTTTTTACGAATCTGTAGTGTAAGAATCATAGTCATAGTCGTCATCATCGTTATCACGGATAAAGATGGTTAGGAAGAACATGAAGGCGAAGCCGATGGCGAGGAAATGGAGTGATGTACTATTAACAACTGCATTAACGAATACAGTTGTTACGAGTAAGATTGCAAAACAGAGAAGTTTTGCGGATTTCTGGGATTGTAGGGCACATCGGTTCCGAAGGAAACTTACGATACCGTATGACATTGTGTCTTACAGGGTAAGAGGAGGTGCCGTCCTCAATTTTTAAACGCTTAACCTTAAAACCATCCTGTTGGTGAGGTGGTACACGATGGCGAAAACAACCGCGTGGGTTGCCGCAACGACGAACTTGCCGCTCTTGGGGGGCAGAGACAGGAGAACGCCAGGGGTCAGCACAAAGAAGAGAACCGCAACATAGACGAACATTAGCATGTGCATTGTATACTAAATACAGAGATTTTTATGCCTGTGCCGCAGTTCTAGCTACCTCGTATAAGTTCGCGCCATCGGGGCTAAAGAATGTTATTACAAAGTACCTTGTTGCTGGACCTGCTGCAGCCGTAACTACAAGGGTTCCAGCAGAAAGCATATTATTTCCGAATGTAATTGTAGTATTTTGAACAGTTGTTGCTGTAATAAAAATACGCACCAATGCGCCAACTGCAGGGGTTAATGAATCTAGTTGAATACTTGCAACACCAGATGGGGGGCTGACTGTAAATGTGTATGTCTGCCCAAGAGATGGGTCAATTGTTTGTGCAGTTGCAGCACCGTTTACAGTTATAGCTGTCAGAGCAGTCACACCCGTAGAATACATCTGCTTCCCAGCAATCACATCACCCGTGGTGAACACAGGCTGCCCCCTCTGCAGACCCAGGCCATCTGCAGGGTAATCCACCGTATCCGGAAGCCACAGGGGCTTGTCCGCATTGAACACTGCGAACAGGTAGGTATTAGGATCGATGAATCCGCTTAACTGGCTCTGTGCGTCGTAGACACCCACCATGAACTGGGTAACACCAGGATTTGCATCGGGATACAGACGCTTTCCATTTGCACGGAGGATTCTGCCCCTGGGGCAGTTAACAGCGGTTGCAGTAGGAAGGGTGGCAAGTACACCTACATTACGTAAGGTTGCATTGTCCAATGTAACAGTGTAGCTGAAAATGGCATTGTTAAATGCCGCAGTTGCAATGTAATTCAGCTTGTTCTGGTCCTGGTCGCCGGTACGAACAATAGATGACATTGTATATTAAAGATGTAGAAATATATCTTTACTATATGTCAAAACCGGTTATTATAACAGGGGCTTCCAGTAATCATTACAGGTCAATGAAACAGCTTGTAGCAAGTATATACACCTTTTACAAGCCGGACGAAATAGATCTGGTTGCGTGGGACCTCGGGTTAAATTCATCCGAACATATTGTCTGCGATATTGAATTTCAGACCGTCCTGCGAAAATTTGATTATTCGGCTTACCCTGATTTTTACAATATCAATGTGGCGGCAGGGGAATACGCGTGGAAGGCTGCTCTCATCAAGGAAACCGTTGCCGAATTTGGCTCCAGGGTGTATCTATGGCTGGACGCGGGGAACACGATAACGGCGCGAATTGATGATGTTTTTAACCATATTCGGCGGGAGGGAATTTACTCCGGGACAACAGGGGGAACAATTCGGCAATGGGTACATCCGAAAACATTTGAGGCTCTCAACAAACAGCCATTTATGTACCGCGGGCTACAGATGCGCAACGGTGCCATTATTGGATTCAATTATGCCAAGGATCACATACGCGAATGGTTCAATACATGGACATCGTGGTGTTCCCAGAAACACATTATCGCACCTGAAGGATCCGATCGGTCAAATCATAGACAGGATCAGGCTCTTTTGACACTGGCATA
>Ga0114976_10002581_pt1 | contig 11350 bp, 9 predicted proteins | sample S_130805_EF_Meta_FD_87319 | JGI IMG/M metagenome (GOLD analysis project Ga0114976, IMG submission 87319) | Freshwater microbial communities from Lake Simoncouche, Canada to study carbon cycling - S_130805_EF_MetaG | ecosystem: Environmental > Aquatic > Freshwater > Lake | place: Lake...
CACAGATTTTATTCTTCTTCTAAATACGATGTGTCAATATCAGTAGGCATATTATGTGGATACCTAACAAAGTGAATTTGTTTAATCAATCCCGATAAGGCAGCTCTTAACTCTTGAATATTATTTTTCTCTAATGCTGAGATAAATACGGGTGTTCCTTCTAGCTTCGACATCCAAGAACGCTTTAGTTCATCAAGCGATAAATTCTCTCTTGTTACAGGCGTTAAATCAAACTCTTCTTTTTCTATAAAGGTATAAGCATCGGTCTTATTAAAAACCATTAAGGTCGGTTTATCTTTCGCGCCCAACTCTTGCAAAGTTTCACTTACAACTTGAATATGCTCTTCAAAATTGCTGTGAGATATATCTACAACATGTACTAAAACATCAGCTTCCCTTACTTCATCCAAAGTTGATTTAAATGACTCCACTAAATCGTGAGGTAGCTTACGAATAAATCCAACGGTGTCGGAAAGCAAAAAGGGGATCTGATCCCATACAATTTTTCGAACTGTTGTATCAAGTGTAGCAAATAGTTTATTTTCAGCAAAGACATCACTCTTGCTAAGTAGATTCATAATAGTGCTTTTCCCAACATTGGTGTAGCCAACTAATGCAACTCTTACAATTTCGGATCTTCGCTTTCGTTGTATGACACTTTGCTTGTCAATCTCAACTAACTTCTCTTTTAATCTTGCTAATTTATCTCTAATAACACGTCTATCTGTTTCAATTTCTGATTCTCCTGGTCCACGCATTCCAATACCGCCACGCTGTTTTTCTAAGTGCGTCCACATACGCGTTAGGCGAGGAAGTAAATATCGGTACTGGGCTAGTTCCACTTGAACCTTAGATTGAGCTGTTCTTGCACGACTAGCAAATATATCAAGGATTAAATTTGTTCTATCTAAAACTTTACAACCTATAATAGAATCGATATTACGTATCTGCGATGGCGTTAGTTCATCATCAAAAATGGCAATTTGAATATCATGCGTTTTGATGTATTCAATGATCTCTTGCAATTTCCCTTTTCCTACATACGATTTAGAATCCGGATGATCTAATTTCTGAATAAAGCGTTTCACAGTTATAGCTCCAGCAGTTTCAGCAAGAAAAGCTAACTCTTCTAAATATTCATTTAGCTGATCAGCATCTTGAATTTTGGAGGTTACGCCAATAAGAATAGCACGTTCGGGAGCTACTTTGTGATCGGATAGTGTATTTGGCAACGTTGTTTTTTATTTGATCTTTAAAGTTTCAATATAAGTTGCAACAGCTTCGATTTGTTGCTGGCTTAACTGCGATTCATAAGCTGCCATTGCATTCTTTCCTTTAGTAATAATGAGTATTTGCTCTTCTTTTGTCAATGTAGATATAGAAAGATCCTTAGCTCCACTTAGCATGAGTTTACCATCGGCACCATGACAATTTTGACAAAGTTTAGTATACACATCTTGACCTAAAACCAACGGATCACCAGCTGCTAATATTGCCGCATTTTCCTTCTTAAAGTTTGGAGATTTAGTTTCAGAAATTCCGTACGAATAAACTATTAAAAGAAGCGATAGAATGGCAAGTCCTTTGTTTTGATTTTTAAAACCAATAACTGCCAACGGAATAGAAATAGCGATTGCTGCAATTTTTACCCATAGCCAAGTACCGACATTACCTGATTTGGAAGCTAAAAAGATTCCTGTTGCAAGAAAGAGTACACTTACAATCATTTCAAGAACTTTCGTTTTTGCGGTAAATTTGACTAACGAGTCACGCTTGTTTAGGAGCAATAATATAGTTTTAATAAGATATAACAGCAGAAATAAGGTTACTACCAATTTGTGCGTATGAAGCATTCCAGTATACATAGGTTTCTTTATTTGATTACAAAAATAGCAGAATATGATTTGGAAAGGCGCTTTTTACTATTTCTTATCAATATTCAAAACCAAAGGATTAAGATTTTTGTTCGACCAATACGCCAAAATTCTTTGTTTGTTATGTTTCATCTCATCTTTCATATTATTTTTGATGTCAATGAAATCAACCTATTATAGTTCTCTTCTAGTCTCTTTGCTTTTGCTAAGCATCTATTCCTGTAAATCTTCAAAGAGTATTTCACATGATAAGCAAGTTTATTTGCCTGAAGTAAAAATAGAAGGAAATGAGCCAAACACAAATTATAGGGCTAGCTATACAAAGTCTTTCGATTTGATACATACTTCGCTCGATGTTCGTTTTGATTGGGCAAAGCAATATTTGTATGGGAAAGCTACATTATCACTTCATCCACATTTTTATCCTTCACAGAAAGTGGTCTTGAACGCCCAAGGAATGGAAGTACTTCGTGTGGCTAAAATTGTGAAAACAGATACAATTGCTTTGGATTATCAGTATAAATTGGATAGTTTAAGCATCATGCTTGAAAAAAAGTATGATAAGACGGATACACTAAAACTTTTCATCGATTACATTGCAAAGCCCGAAGAACTAGGAACAGAGAGAGAGGCCGAAGCTATTTCAGAAAGAAAGGGTTTGTATTTTATTAATCCATTAAATACTGATAAAAGTAAACCTCAGCAAATTTGGACACAGGGCGAAACAGAGTCAAATTCAGTTTGGTTTCCAACTTTAGATGGACCAAATCAAAAGATGACGCAAGATATCAAGATTACAATTGATAGTAGCTTCGTAACACTTTCAAATGGATTACTTATTTCTTCTGTTAAAAATAATGACGGTACAAGATCTGACTTGTGGCAGCAAAAATTGCCGCACGCTCCGTATCTAACGATGATGGCTATAGGAAAATATAAAGTAGTAAAGGATTATTGGAAGGATAAAGATGTATTTTATTATGTGGAACCTGCCTATGAAAATGTTGCACGAAAAATATTTGGTAAAACTCCGGAGATGCTTTCATTTTTTTCTGATAAGTTGGGTGTTGATTATCCATGGGAAAAATATAGCCAAGTTGTAGTTCGCGATTTTGTTAGTGGCGCTATGGAAAACACTTCCGCTACAGTTCATGGTGAGTTTATTCAAAGAGATGAACGAGAACTACTAGATGAAGATTACGAAGATTTTATTGCTCATGAATTGTTTCACCACTGGTTTGGAGATTTATTAACATGTGAATCTTGGTCGAACATTCCATTAAATGAATCGTTCGCTACATACGGTGAGTATTTATGGTCTGAGTATAAATATGGAAAGGATGTAGCAGATGCTAGTTTGCAAAGTAATTTAACGAATTATCTATCTTCTGCAAAAACAAATCAAGTTGATTTAATACGTTACAAGTACGCGAGTGAAATAGATCTTTACGATAGAAACTCGTACGATAAAGGAGCAAGGGTTTTGCATATGTTAAGAAATTATGTTGGTGATGCTGCGTTTTTTGAATCTTTGAAATTGTATCTTAATACTTATCGTTTTAAAACTGTAGAAGTTGATCAATTAAGATTAGCATTTGAAGAAGTTAGCGGCGAGGATTTAAACTGGTTTTTTGATCAATGGTTTTTTGCATCTGGTCACCCACAATTATCGTTTGCTTATGGTTATGATGAAGGTTTGAAGCAAGTTACTATTGATGTTTCACAAAACCAGAATCTATCAAATACACCTTTATATAAATTGCCAATTGCTGTAGATATTTATACGGGTTCTGAAATATTATCAAAGAGAATAGTAATATCAAAAAAGTCGGAAGCATTTACTTTTGAAGTTCCTACAAAACCTTTATTGGTGAATGTTGATGCAGAGAAAATGTTATTATGTTCAAAACGAGATTTACATGAAACAGAAGAGTGGATTTATCTTTATAAACATGGTAAACTTTTCATGGATCGATATGAGGCCATTAAAGCTATTGGCAGTAACTATAATGTTAATAGCAGTGAAGCAAAAGTAATATTGGAGGCATTAGATGATGTAAATAAAAAGGTGCGTAAACTCGCTTTGCGTCAGTTAGACCCATTTGTTAATAGTAAAGATGCATCGTTTATTAAATCTAAATTAGTTCAGATTGCTACTTCAGATAAAGAGGCAAGTGTTAGAGATGCAGCATTGAGTTTGTTGGATGTAAATTTCAAGGGTGATGATATAGATAGTCTCTTTAAAACTTGTATTTACGATAGTAGTATTTCGGTAGTAAGTACAGCTGTATTGAGTTTGGTGAGAAGAGATAGTATCGCAACACTTAGTATGCTGAAACAATTTGAGAACGACCAAAGCAAAAGTGTCATACAACTTCTTTCTAAGGTTTATAGTAAGTATGGTTCCGATGAGCAGTATCCAATTATGGCAAAAGTTGTTGATGTTAGTTCTGGCTATGATAGAAATGATGCGATTCAGGAGTTTGGAGAGTTTATGCTTAAGTGCAACGACAAAGTTAATGTTATTCAAGGTATTGATTTGCTTAAAGGATTAGGATTAAATGATCCATCATGGCAAAACCGTCTTATCGCTACAAATGGATTATTTAGTTTGAAAAAGAAGTACAACAATTTAACTAAATTAATCAAAGCTAGTGATGAAGTTATAAGTATTGATTTCAAGTTAAAAGACGACATCAATGAAGTTGTAACTGCTGAGAAGGATGAAAGCTTAAAAAAATTATATAGTGATATAAAAAACTAATGAAAACTTTCCATGCATCGCTTGACTTATTATCGAAGATTATTACTAGTCTAATAGCGATTATCGCAGCAGTTATGTTGTTTAACTATTTTATGGATGATGGATTTATTTACATTTTTACAGGTGGTTTTTTAATGGCTCTAATAATCTTTATGTTTTTATATATGCCACAGAAATATATAGTTTCAAAAGAGGAATTGATCATTAAACGAATTATTGGAGATTTTAAAGTTGAAAGAAAGAAAATTTTGAAAGTTATTCATCCCGATAGATCCTATCTCTCGTTTGTTGTTCGAGTTTTTGGTAATGGTGGTTTGTTTGGATATACAGGTTATTTCTGGAATAAATCGTTTGGTAAGATGCATTGGTTTGTAACTCAAAGAAAAAATTATGTTGTAATTGATATGGGTACTAAAAGAAAAATAGTGCTCAGTCCAGATGATTATGATGGTCTTATCGATGCATTACAGAATCGTTAATAGCTATACAATAAAGAAATTATAAATCCATGCTGCAATCAATACTACAAATATCGACTCTGCCATCCATTGTTTTTTAGTAGATAAAAAGAAGTATCCAAGATAAACTGAAAAGGGTACAATAATAATTTCAAAGCGATACAATTGCTCATCGCGAGAAACCAAAACCGACAATAAACCAACTGGAATCAGAATAAACAAGAGCTGTTGAATTAACCTCGATTTAGTTACATTTTTATAATAGTTGGATTGTAGTCTAACAATTGAAAATATTAGCAACAAGCATACAATTATTACGCTTGTCGTATACTTCAATACAAAGAAGTGATTCCAATCAAGTTTTTTATTTATTCCGGTTATAAAAACACCATTGTAGAAATCTAGTAACTGATTTTGTAAAAAAAAATAAAGAAAAGCAAAGAAGAATGGTAAGATGAATCCCATGATGCCTATTGTCCATTCACGCCAAGAAAATGGACGGAGAACTAAAAGGCTAACGGCATACACCAAGAACAATACAATAGAGGGTAAATAAGTAAGTGCAGCTAGAGCTAATAAAAAGGCACTATCAAAACAATTTGAGAAAGGAGATGAGTTTTTATATAAAGCGAATATCTTATCAAGAGCAAATATTAAAATTGTATTTACAATTAAAATGGGATGAAACCAAAGGAAAGGAGGGAGTAGGCCAGCTAAAACAGTGAACATTAAAGCAGGTAAATAACTATCTTTATATAGTACTTCGTGCTTGTTTAGAATAAAGTTAAGGTGTATGGCTTGACTGATAGTTATTAAAAACCCCAAAATTGGGACTAGCCATATTGGCAATGAATTCACCAAATAGTTTGCTATCTCATACAATGGCATACCATTGGTTTCCACTATTTTAAATTGCGAATTTGCCGAAAAGGACCAAGTAATTATCGAAATAATTATGATCAAAATGAGCGGAATAGGTTGCGTATTCTTGCAGACACGTATTAACATATACGAAACTAGAATATTTTAAATAAATGAACTAACTTTGCATCAAATATCATCAAAAATATGAACGCTATCTGGTACGGCATAGGAAATGCTGCAACTGCTCTCTTTAAAATTTTACCTCCAATTGGTCCGCTTACAAATTGGTTTTTTGGAATTGCAATAACTGTAGGAGTAACTTATTGGTTATGGTATGATGCAAAAGTTAAAAAAGGCGGTGCAAATTTCATGGCTGATAAAGGAAAATAATTTCTTATTTAAAATAATTGAAAGGCATGGTTCATGGAACTATGTCTTTTTTTGTTTAATGTTGAAAAATCAGCTTTGTGCTACAATGATTTACACCAAGTTCATCAGTAGAAAAAACCAAGTATACTCCTGTCTGAACTTTTTCTCCAGATAAATTAGTACCATCCCAAATAAACTGAGCACCTGTCGAAGTAGCCTGATAAACCAATCCTCCACTAACATCAGTAACTTTTACAATACCATTTGGTACCACACCCCGCACTGCAATTGGTCCATTATAATTTCTAACAACAGGATTTGGGTAAACAATTAAATCAGTACATCCAGTTCCACCTTCTACTGCGCTGCCTTGATAACTAATTAAGCCTTTGTCGGTACCAATATAAACTTCTCCTGTTTTATTATCAATAGAAATGCATGAAATAGTATTGCTAAAAAGTGGAGAATTTTCTTTTGTAAAATGATAGATTTGCTTTTGCCCATCAGGAGAAAAAACAAAGACGCCACCATATTCTGTTCCTATCCATTTTTGATTTGCTGCGTCTACAGCAATAGATATTATAGATTCTGTTGCGAGTAGATATTGAAAAGAATCATCTTGCTTAATTAAGATTCTTTGTGGCACAATACTCGGCGGATAAAAAATGTAAACTCCTTCTTCTGTACCAGCCCAGATAACACCTTCTTTATCTTTCGCGATACTTCTTACTCTATTTCCACCAAACTCAACTATACTTGATTTGTCATCCGTAATATCATCAATAGTTCCATTATCATCAAATACTAAAATACCATCTTTACCACCAATATTTTCGAATAAAATTAGCCACTTATAATCTAAATCATCGATTACCATATCGCCCGTTTTCGAATTGCTATTTACTAATCCTGGGAAATTAAATGCCTTCCATGTGTTATCAGTTTTATAAACATTGATTACAGTATTGACACCAGCATTGGAAACCCATAGATTTTTATTTTGATCATAACAGATGCCATGAATTTTAACTTGACCAGGATTTCCAAATTGACCTTTTAATGTGCTATTTGTATCTAGAAAAATTTTAAACGGTTTTTCATCTAGAAACTCAAGTAAACCTCGTCCTCCCGAACCAATAAATAAATGATTGGAATTAGAAGGATCTACAGCAATTGACATATTATCATAAAAATTACTTTGAGTAAAGAAAGAACTATTCTGACCTGTATATCCATCATTTGTCGTCCAACTACCTGGTGTGAATGATGAAAACCCTGAATAAGAATATTGATTTGTCCAAGCTCTTGTTCTTGGTCCATGAGCTACCCATAATTTACCATTAACAACTTGCATAGCACTTGCTTGTTGCGAATTTGGTCCTTCTGGAATTATTTTTTCGCTAACGTTTTGTGCATTAACTTTCATTAATCCTTGCTCATTGTCAGCAATAAAAATAACATCATTGCTTGAAATTTCTGCATCTCTAATAATAGGATTGTTATAGGTTGACCCATCAATATAACGGGTTCGCATTAACGAATTATCATAAATGGATGTGCTAAATGAATTTGTAATTACCATCTTATCATTTACAATCTTCATCGATTGAATAGTATTTGCTGGCAAAGGATTTGTCAACGCTACTCCCCAATTTCCGTTGTAGGCAAGTATAGAATCACCGCTGTTTTTTTTGAAGTTTACATACAAGATATTATTGTATGAAACTGCAAAGTTAAAATCACCTGCATTGCTTTGATCATCTCGGATCTTTGTCCAATTATTAAAATTAGCAAGAAATGGATCACTCAATAACCCTTTATAAACTCCATCTTCTGCTGCAGCAAAAATATTCGTTCCATCAAGTGCTACTTGTCCAATATTTAAAGAAGCACCATTTATTCCTATTATGTATGTGTCTTTAATTTCTTTTCTAGAAAGGTCTAAAACAACTATTCCAAATCCACAAGATAAATATGCAAATTTACCATCCATTGTAATTGAATTGATGGTTTTATTTCCGCTAATATTCTTTCGGCTAATATCAGATAAATTATAAACAGATCCATCATCCGACAACAAATCAATATTCGCATTCGAATATCCAATTACAAGTAAGTTAACGGAAGAATTATAAGCTATTGTAGAAAATCCAAAATCGCTAAGTCCATTTAGTTTACTGTAACGTTCTATACTATTGTCAGATTCACTATAGGAGAATAAACCTTCACTTGTTGCACAATAAACTTTTCCATTTCCGACAGAAACAGATACTCCTTTGAGGTAAGGCAAGTGTTCACGCCAGCTTCCTAAAACATTAGATTGAGAGAAGCTATAATTACTATAAATACTGGAAAGAAAAGCTAAGAGTAATATTTTATTGAAGCGCATAATTGAAGTGTTGATGATGTTCAATAACTCTAAATAGTGTTTAGTTATTGTAACGAGCTAAAATTAAGAAAAGCAAGTTCTTTTTAGGTCATATTTGATTAACAATTGTTATAAGTTGCAAGTAGATGAAGGAAACTGTTAATTTCGCAGTATCAAATCTTTCAAATTATGCTAAGAACCCATACATGCGGGGAATTAAATATTCAAAATATTGATAATCAGGTTGTTTTATGCGGATGGGTGCAAAAGTCGCGCGACCTTGGTGGCATGACCTTTATAGATTTGCGAGATCGCTATGGGATTACTCAACTTGCTTTTAATCTTGATGTGAATGCAGCTTTATGTTTGGAAGCAAGAAAGTTAGGTCGTGAATTTGTAGTAAAAGCAACTGGTACTGTTAAAGAGCGCGAAAGTAAAAACAGTAAAATGTCGACAGGTGACATTGAAATATTAGTAACAGCGTTCGAAGTTTTAAATGTGTCACAAACTCCTCCATTTACTATTGAAGATAATACGGATGGTGGAGATGATTTACGAATGAAGTATAGATACTTGGATTTGCGTCGATCGCCAGTTCGTTCTAACATTGAATTGCGTCATCGTTTAGCAATAGAAACAAGGAATTATCTCGACAAGCAAAAGTTTTTAGAAGTTGAAACTCCAGTTTTGATTAAGTCAACACCAGAAGGAGCAAGAGATTTCGTTGTGCCATCACGCATGAATCAAGGTCAGTTTTACGCACTTCCGCAATCGCCTCAAACCTTTAAGCAGTTATTAATGGTGGCTGGCATTGATAGATACTATCAAATTGTAAAGTGTTTTCGTGATGAGGATTTAAGAGCAGATCGTCAACCAGAATTTACGCAGATTGATTGTGAAATGAGTTTCGTAGAAAGAGAAGATATTTTAAACACTTTTGAAGGATTGATTCGTCATGCATTTAAAGCAGTAAAAGGAATTGATCTTCCTGTTTTAAAACGAATGTCGTATGCCGATGCTATGAAGTATTATGGTTGTGATAAACCAGACATTCGTTTCGATATGCGTTTTGTTGACTTAAAACATAGTGTAAATGGAAAATCCTTTAAAGTATTTGACGAAGCTGAATCGGTGATTGGAATTGTCGCAGAAGGATGCTCAGAGTATACGCGCAAGCAATTGGATGAACTTACTGAATTCGTAAAACGCCCGCAGCTTGGAGCTAACGGTCTCGTATATGTGAAGTTTGGTACTGATGGTACAATAAAGTCAAGCGTTGACAAATTTTATGATGCTGATGCACTAAAAGTAATAGGTGAAAAGTGCGGAGCCAAGTCGGGTGATTTGTTACTTATTTTGGCAGGTAATGATGACAAGACGAGAAAGGCGATGAACGAATTGCGTTTAGAGATGGGAACACGACTAGGTTTGCGTGATAAAAATAAGTATGAATGTTTATGGGTACTCGATTTCCCACTGCTTGAATGGAGTGAAGAGGCGCAACGTTGGTTTGCTATGCATCATCCATTTACATCTCCACTTCCCGAGGATTTAAATTTACTCAATTCGAATCCAGGTGCTGTTCGTGCAAATGCTTACGATATGGTTATAAATGGTGTTGAAGTTGGTGGAGGATCTATTCGTATTCATGATAAAGGATTACAGAAAGAAATGTTTACCATTTTAGGATTTACGGATGAGGAAGCACAAAATCAATTTGGATTTTTGATGAATGCATTCGAATTTGGAGCACCTCCACATGGTGGAATTGCTTTTGGATTCGATCGCTTATGTTCTTTATTCGGAGGTTCTGAGAGTATTCGCGATTTCATTGCATTCCCTAAGAACAATAGTGGGCGTGACGTTATGATTGACGCTCCATCTTTGATTTCTGATGTTCAACTTAAAGAACTATCAATAAAGATTTCATAACTGGAAAGAGTTTAAGTAATAGTAGAATATTAACATTCACCACAGAGTTTGAGGAGTAAATAAAGGGAGTGTCACTGAGTTGTTTTTTGATATTTAGGATTATCATTAACAAACTTTAATCACCTCATTTTCTATTATTAGTTTAATGAAACCGGCTTAAAATAAAAAATCCCTCTTCAAATAATTTTGAAAAGGGATTTAATTTTTTGGCTTTACTGTTAATGTGATACTGTAATTCTTCGTGTAAAAGTAGATTCCTCAGTTTGAATTTTTACAAAATAATATCCTGGTTTTTTATCACTTAAGTTAATTGTATAAATACAACTTGATTCTGGATTAGCATTCCCTCCAAAAATTTTGTTGCCAATTAAATCATAAATATAAACCTTTGGATTTGTTTCTTGGGGTTTTGAAAAATTCATCGTAAGTACTCCCGTTATGGGCATAGGATATAACGACACAGTTAGCTCTTGATTATTTAATGTAGAAAGCACTTTATGATCGGCAGATTCATCTGTTGATTGAGCATATGTGTTACTAGTAATTACACTAACTAGTATAAAAAACAGAATTTGGTATATGTTTTTCATATCATTGATTGGTTGGTAGAAAGGTATTCTCAAAAACCTTGCCGTTACTTCTTATTTAAAGCATTCATAGTTGGTTGAATACCCATTGTCACGAAACTCTTAATGAAATCTTCAGCTAATTTTAATTTTTC
>Ga0114976_10002582_pt1 | contig 11348 bp, 12 predicted proteins | sample S_130805_EF_Meta_FD_87319 | JGI IMG/M metagenome (GOLD analysis project Ga0114976, IMG submission 87319) | Freshwater microbial communities from Lake Simoncouche, Canada to study carbon cycling - S_130805_EF_MetaG | ecosystem: Environmental > Aquatic > Freshwater > Lake | place: Lake...
ATCGAGACGATCCATCACATGGTCGAGCCAGTTGAGGGGAGTCGCCGGATTGAGTACGAGCCCTGCACGACAACCCTGATCGCGAATCAGTTGCAAGCTGCGGTCAACATGGTCGGATGCTTCGGGGTGAAAAGTAATCAGATTCGCACCCGCTTTGGCGAAATCGACGATCAGGCGATCGACCGGCGAGACCATCAGATGCACGTCGATCGGGATTTGGACCAGCGGGCGCAGAGCCGCGCAGACCATGGGCCCCACAGTGAGGTTGGGTACGTAATGGTTATCCATGACGTCGAAATGAAGCAGATCGGCACCAGCGGCCTCAATTGCCCGTACTTCCTCACCCAGACGGGCGAAATCCGCCGAAAGAATACTGGGGGCGATCCGAAAAGGTCCCGTGGACTGAGCACTCATGAATCGATCCCCGTCATAATGCAATTCGTTGCAGGATCGGTGATTCTAGCCAGTCGCGAACATGAGTTGGCCCCCATGAGCAAGTACGCCGTTGAGATTGAAGTCACGCCCCAGTATCTGGCCGATCAATCGAGCCCGGACGAAGGGGTCTACGCGTTCGCATACACGGTTCGAATTGCGAACGAAGGCACCATCCCGGTCCAGTTGATTTCAAGGCACTGGATGATCGATGACGCCATGGGGCGCCGTCAGGAAGTTAAAGGCCTGGGGGTGGTCGGGCACCAGCCTCTGTTGCGTCCAGGCGAGAAGTTCGAATACACCAGCGGCTGTCCGCTGCCGACAAAAACGGGCTCTATGCAGGGCAGCTTTTTCTTCGTCGCTGAAGACGGGGAGCGCTTTGATGCGCCAATTCCTGAATTCGCGCTCCGCACGCCAGGCTCCCTGCATTAAGCGGGTCGGGACCGCTCAGTCGGACCGCGTTGGGTTGGTGCGTTATTTTGGGTTGGCGCGTTATTTCTTGCCGCGCATCGTCCACCAGACGAAAAACACCATCAGAGCGGCAATCGCGAAGGCTTCAAGGTAAATGACCCACATAGCACCGCAGTTTAACCGGGGCTGGGGCCGCGCGCAGGCGGTTGGGTTGTTCGTACTAGCGATCGCGATGATCCTGGGCGGTTGTGCAACCCGACCGATCGTGGTTTCAGCTCCTGCAGACCCTGCTGCGGTGCCGGTGCCGACTTCACCACCTGCAGCCGCGCGGAAGGCCCAATTTACGCCCACCGAATTCGCCAGACTTCCGGGTTGGGCCGATGATGACCTCGTGGGTCTGGCGCATGCCCTACGTCGGCAGTGTGGCAATTCCTCGGGTGCATCGGGTCCATTGGGTCCATTGGGGCCATCGGGTCCGCCTGGCCTGCAGGTCACCTGCCGACTCGCGGCCACAATGCCCCAGGACCCAGCCGAACTGCGCGGTTGGTTAGAGGAGCGATTCAGGCCCTGGGCGATTGAATCGGTCGAGGTTACTGATCGCAGTGGAGCCGCCACTCGCGGAGCCACCGCCAGCCAACCCGCCACCGCAGCAACCACCATCACACCCAGTTTTGAGGGCTTGATCACGGGCTACTACGAACCCTTGCTGCGCGGGTCGCGGGAGCGGAGTGAACGATTCGTCACCCCAATCAGGGGCCGCCCAGATGATCTACTCGTCCTGGATCTTGGTTCGGTCTATTCGGAAACGAAAAATCTCCGGATGCGTGGCCGCCTTGTGACGTCAGCGAAAGGTCCACCCCGGGTTGTACCGTATGGCGATCGAACCGAAATCGAGAATCAGACTCCCGCTAAGCCACTGATCTGGGTCGACGATCCGGTGGATGCATTCTTTTTGGAGATCCAGGGGTCTGGCCGAGTCCGCCTTGAGGATGGTTCTGTTTTAAGGGTCGGTTATTCGGATCAGAACGGTCACCCATATTTTCCGATTGGTCGGGAACTGATCCGTCGCGGGGCCTTACAGGCTGGCTCCGCGACTGCACCCGCGATTCGGGACTGGCTGCGAACTCATCCACAAGAGGCTCGGTCGGTCATGGCCACGAATCCGAGTTTCGTGTTTTTTCGAGAATTGCCCCCACCCCGTGAGGCGGACGAGGGCCCGCCGGGTGCGCTGGGTGTGCCCTTAACCCCCACCCGATCGGCCGCTATCGATCCAAAAGCACTCCCATTGGGAACGATGCTCTATGTCAGCACGAACCATCCGGGCCGCGAAGGCGCACTCGAACGCCTCGTCGTTGCCCAAGATACAGGCGGGGCGATTCGTGGCCCCGTGCGGGCGGATTTCTTTTGGGGCTTCGATGCAGTGGATGGCCAGAGTGCCGCCGATCTGGCTGGCCGGATGCGCTCGACTGGGCGCTTGTGGCTCTTGTGGCCACGCGGCGAAACTCCGCCGCTGCCCTAGCGCCCCGAATCCTCAACCCTTGGTTGAGTTCTCGTCGACCATCTGACGCAGACGTTCCCCGGAGAGTCCACCGGGTACGCGGCGGCCATTCGTGAAAAAGATCGTCGGGGTGCCCGAGATTTTGTATTTGCGGCCTAGCTCAAGTTGGCGGGCGATCGGCGCTTCACACGATGACTTGGGTTCTTCAGGACTCTTTCCGTCCATCACCAGATCGTTCCAGACCTTCATCCGATCAGACCCAGTCGAGCACCATACGGCTCGGCTTTTGTCTTCCGATTCTTGCGACAGAATCGGATATGGAAAGGTGTAGATCGTTGCGTTTTCGAGTTTGATCAACTCGCGGCGCAGGTTACGACAGTGCGGGCAGCGGGGATCCTCAAACACGGCGAGTACGCGCTTGCCATTGCCATTGACTTGCTTTAGCGCAAGGTCCAGCGGTAGGTCTGAAAAATTGATGCGCATCAATTCGTCAATGCGCTCCTGCGTGATGTTGCGATTGGACTTCAGGTCGATCAAGCGGCCATCCACCAGACCGTATCGCCCCTTCTCATCGACGTAGATGAGTTCGCTCCCCAGGCGCACTTCATAGAGACCCGAGATCGGCGTCTTCTGAACACCCTCGACGACCACTGCGACCTTCATCCCTTTCAACCAGGATTCGACCGCTGAGCGCACGACATCGGTATTCGCCGCTGCTGGCCCGGAGACCGCGAGCAACATCGCCATGGCCGCAACGGCCCAAGGACGGGAGATTGCGCGAGCGGTCTCTTTAAATCTATGACTAAATCCAGTGCCAAATCCAGTCTTAATGCCCATCAGAAAACCTTTCATCAAAAGATAGACCCCGCCGCCTGGGTGACCATCCAGCGCTTGGCAAACGTGAGCTGGTTGAGCGCCCGGAAGGCGAGATTTCGAAGCGGCGCAATCTGTACAGGCGCCTGGTAGAACATACGATACAAACCGTCGGTGGCCAGTGTCATGGCAAGGACCGGCTCTGCCCGTGCTCGGGCATAACGTCGAAGCAAGGTGATTTCGCCGCAATCCCGACCAGCCTCGCGTTGAGCCAAGACCCGGGCCAGGGTCGTCACGTCGCCTAATCCAAGATTCATCCCCTGTCCGGCCATAGGGTGAATGACATGACCGGCATCGCCGACTAAAGCAACGCGCGGGGCCACGAGCGCGCGCGCCGAGAGGCGCATCAGTGGGAGGCACTGCGCGGAACTCAAGGGCTCGAGACGCCCGAATTGCCCGTGTACTGCATTGGATACGGTCGCAGCCAGCCCCTCCGGAGTCAGCGCCATGAGTTCGTCCGCCCGGGCCCTCGGGACCGACCAAACCAGACTCAGGCGCCCGCGACGTTGCTCATCAAGAGGCAAGGGAAGCAGTGCGAGAACGCCATCGTCGCCGAACCATTGACGCGCCGTGTCCAGATGAGAATGCTCACCCAGAAAATTCGCGACGACCGCGTGCTGTTCATATTCGTGCTGGGCGCCATCCAGCCCCATGGCCGTCCGGACCCCCGAACGGGCACCGTCTGCCCCGATCAGCAGACGCGCGCGAAGTGGCTCTGCGGAAGAGGGCTCTGCCCGGACTTCGACGTGACTGGGGAACACCTCGATCTCACCACCGCCAACCCCGCCCTCGATGACCTGGATGTCCCTGAAGCGCAGTGCCCGTTCGAGTGCCTGGGTGAGATTACGGTGCTCGATGATCCAGGCCAACGCATCGAGTCCGGCCGAATAGGCACTGAAATCGACGCTGTTGACGTCGGCGTTGGAGTCCGGAAAAACCTTCATTGCATAGACCGGTGCCACGCGGTTGAGATCGACCAGATCCCACACATGCAATTCATTGAGCAAATCGCGCGTCGAACTGGACAGCGCATAGACCCGAGGGTCCCATTTGTGCGACGTTGGGGGCGTGGGTGCGGCGGGGGGCGGCCCAACGAGGGCGACCGAAAGCCCCGCCCGATCCAGCGCAATCGCAAGTGCCAGTCCAACAGGACCTCGGCCCGCGATGAGGACGTCAAGCATTCGCTGCGACGGGGCTTTCATGGCGTGAATTCATCCGGCTGATTATAGAGTGCGCGCCGGATCGCCCAGCAGTTGAAGACCAGGTAACCGACGTACGCAATAAAGTAGGCCCACGCCGCGTCTTGAAGCGACAGCTTCGCCCGGAGCAACCAGACAAACCAGAGCAAGCCTGCGAAGAGCGGCAGCGAGCACAACTCGCCCACCGCAATGACGCGCTGTGATCCTGTCGCGAAGAGTCCGTAGAGCAAAATCCAGGAACCCATTCGCAGCCATTCACCCACCAGAAAGGTCGAAAAAACTGCGGGTTCAGGCACCACAGACAAACCAAACAACCCCACCAGCCACTGTGGCCCTGCCCAAATCATCGCCCCAAGAATGACGGCAGCAGGGATCCACAGCCAGCGTATGGCAGCGCCAATTTCGCGCCAGAGTGCATGCGCCGACCCCCTTTTCAACCCTAGTTCGGACTCTCGTTCGGATTTGCTTGCTGAAATTGCTCGCGACATTCGCGGCAAAAACACGAGCGACAACATCCCAGAAACAAACGCAGCGACCCAGTCAGCGCAGCGCCAGATCGCCTGCACGCTGGCGACCGCATCCCAGCCCAGTGCAACTCCCATCAATTCACGTGCCGCAATCAGAGAGAGCGGGCTTAACAGGCCAATCGACAGCCCCGCTGGGAGAAAAGTCAGCAATGCCTTGAACTGACCGGAGTTGTGCATCATCGGCCGCCAGGACTGACTGGAGTACCAAACCGTGAGAGGAACCGATATTGTCATGGCGGCTAGCAGGACCATGAGTGGCGCTAGCGTGCCAATCCTCAGGCCAGTCGCGTCCAGCAGGTAAGGCGACATCACGGCGGCTGTGACCGTCATCGTTGATCCTGCAAGCGTGAGCCAGCAACTGCGCTTAGGGTTCCCCTGAGATTGCCACGCCTGCATCGCCAGCACTGGCGTCGCCGCAAAGATTCCGACCAAGAACACTGTCCAGCGCAAGGTGGGGTCATTCAGAACCTGAATGTGGGCACCCACGTTCTGGAATCCGGCGAAGTCGACCATGGTGGCCACCCCAATCATCCCAGCCAAAGTAAGGGCTGAACACGCAAGCCCGAGCATTACCGAGGTACGCAAGATCATGCTCTGAACGTCCAAGTTAGACGCCCTCGCAACCAGAACCGTCACGCCTGGGCTGAGCCCGGCACAAGCGACTGCCGAGGTCAGATCGATCAGGCTGCTGAGCTGGGCCCAGCGCGCGATCGTCGCGGGCCCGCTGATATGTGACAGAGCCATATCCAGGAGCGTCCGGCCAGAGATACTGACGATCAGTGTCGTCAAAGCAAGCAGCACCGTGTGCAAAATCGTCGGATTCAATCGAGCTCTGCTAAGATCCGTGGTCGCGGCACAAGAATAGCTGTCGAAAGCGGCCAAGTAGCTCAGTCGGTAGAGCAGCGGATTGAAAATCCGCGTGTCGGTGGTTCGATTCCGCCCTTGGCCACCAATGATTTCCCACGCTGCCTGCCAAGTGTTGTACTCACCGTGCAGTCAACACAGTCTTGCACGGTCGAGCGTTGAACTAAAACAAGAAAACGCTCTTGAGACGCTGCAGCACAGGCTGCACAACGCGGCCAACCTCACACGCTCTGCACCGTGCGTGTCAGGCTAAAACATCGTATTAGCCGCCCTCCACCGCGGCCGGCGCTTCGTCTGTTGACGGCCCATCTCTCGATTGGCATAGTATGCCAATCCTTCTTGATCAGGAGAATGGCATGCCTACGCGCAACGTTGTACTAACAAACTATCAGGCCTCCTTCGTGGAGCGACTCGTCAGCACCGGCCGGTATCAAAACGCCAGCGAAGTCTTGCGCGAAGGGCTTCGAATGGTGGAGCAGCGCGAAGCCGAGGATGCCTCACGCCTGGAAGCCCTGCGCAGTGCGGTCATAGTCGGCGTTACCGACTTCGAGCGCGGGCAATACGCCGTCTTCGAATCCGGCGAGGACCTCAGAGGCCACTTGGCGTTAATGGCTTCCAAGGCCATCGCCGAGGCATGAGACAAGGTTGGACGGTTCGGCTCGGTCAACAAGCTGAACAGGACTACATTGAAATTCTGCAGTGGACGGCCAAAACCTTCGGTAAGGGGCAGGCTAAAACCTACGCTGAAACGGTGGCGCTCGCTATCGAGGCTCTGGATGGTGGACCTGATGCTCTGGGCGCCAAAGCCCGCGACGACATCCAACCAGGCATTCGAACGTTGCACGTCGCTCGGCAGGGGCGCGCGGGGCGCCACTTGGTGGTGTTCCGTGTGGCTGGGTCGACAATTGATGTTCTGAGGCTGCTGCACGACAGCATGGATCTGCCACGACGTTTGCCTGCGACTAATGACCGCCCGTCCTGAATTTGAAGTGACCATCGGGAGCAACCGCATTCTCTGCTCGCATTTCCCTGTTAGCCGGACTCCGGACGACGATCGGCGCAGGTCTGCGGGATGTCGGTTAACCGGGTACCGATAGGACACCCATTTACCCCCGTTTTTCGCCGGGTCACCACCAGGTCCAGATTTTGATAAATGGGTGTTATTGGGTCTATTATTGGTTCTATGCTCCGCACGGACACCCTACAAATCACCACAGAGATCCTGAGCCTAATCGCTCGGATTGATGAGTTCAAAGGCGCTTGGCGGGCCTTGGGCACACTTGCGCCGGATCGTTTGTCTGCCTTGCGCAAGGTGGCCACCATCGAGAGCATCGGCTCCTCTACCCGGATCGAGGGCAGCAAGCTGACCGACAGAGAAGTGGAGAAACTGCTGTCCCACTTGGCCATCCAGTCGTTCGAGACTCGCGATGAGCAGGAGGTCGCCGGCTACGCAGAACTGATGGACTTGGTGTTCAACTCTTGGCGGGATATCCCGTTCAATGAGAACCACATCAAGCAACTGCACCAGAACCTGCTGCGCCACAGCGCGAAGGATGCGCGTCACCGGGGGCAGTACAAGACCAACTCAAACAGTGTGGCCGCGTTCGATGAAAACGGTGTTCAGATCGGGATCGTTTTCGAGACGGCAAGTTCATTCGACACACCGCGGTTGATGGTTGAACTTTTAACTTGGGTAAAAAATGAGCGTAACAAGGCGGCTTTGCACCCGCTCTTGATCATTGCCATCTTCGTAGTCGTATTCCTGGAGATCCACCCGTTCCAAGATGGTAACGGGCGCCTCAGTCGCGTCTTGACGACTTTGCTGCTAATCCAGGCGGGCTACGCCTATGTGCCCTACAGCTCGCTGGAAAGCGTGATCGAACTCAACAAGGAGGCCTATTACCTTGCCTTGCGGCAGACGCAGGGGTCGATCCGGACGGATGCGCCCAACTGGCATCCGTGGCTGGTTTTTTTCCTGCGGTCACTCGCAGAGCAGGTTAGGCGACTGGAGAAGAAGGTCGAGCGTGAAAGATTCGTACTGGCCACCTTGCCTGAGCTGTCACTTCAGATCGTTGAATTCGCGCGTGAGCACGGGCGCGTAACCATTGGCGATGCAATCAAATTGACGGGTACCAGCCGAAATACGCTGAAGCAACATTTCCGGAATCTGGTTGAGCACGGCCATTTGAATCTGCAGGGCAGCGGACGTGGCGTTTGGTACGAAATCAGATGACGAGATCCAGTATCTGACTGACCTGTCCTGTCTTGCCCATGAGGTGCGAGAGCAGACGAAAGTTCTTCTCCTCGTGCCCCTGCCGGACCATCCGGTGGGTAGCAAACTACATGAGGCAACAGGGCATCAGCGGTAGCGAAACTGATGAGTCAATGCGCCGCTCAGAATAATTGACGCCGGATATCATGAGGCTTTCTGAACGACCTCAATAGCCGTGGAACAAAAAATCGAGCGCGGCTACGACCTGGTCTTGCGACTCGGCGAGGGAATCGACCGGTGACTTCAACACCCCTTGGGCAACCGCTCCCATCTTGGGAGTCTCGAGTAAAAACTGTTCGCCTTTGATGGTGAATATCGGCGTCAGTCGAGTTGACAACTTAACGCTCGGGAAATGCTTAAGACTGCGCAAGGGGATCACCATTCGGCTACCCAGTCCATCGAGCAGATCGCTCTGCACGTCCAGGAGGTACGGCGTTGTGGCCATGTGGCGACCTGGATTGGCATAGACGTCAAAACGAGCCATCAAAAGCTTCTCCACTCGTCCAGAGGCAGTCCTTCTGTGTCGATGGTGGCGTTGTAGGCCGCTACAAAATCTGCGTGATCCTGGCGCCACTTAAGTTCCTGCTCTCGTCGAACGACTTCACGAAGGTGGTTGTCGCAGACTTGAGAAATATTGATCTCAAGTCGCTTGGCCGCTTCCAGAACATCTGAGCTCAGGCTCAAATTGATTGCACGTTTCGCGGGCAGGCCGGTCCGAACACGGCGATCGGCTTGTGTAGATGACATCGCGATCTCCATGCGCATCTAAGTATGCGCATAGTTTAACCCGCATTCCATTTTTAAGGAGCGGCCGAGTCGATCATTGAAGTCCGGCGTCTCTCACTTCAACGCCACCGAACTCTTCAAATCCGGCGCTGCGACCCAACCATCGGTGAGGGTTTTCAGGAACGCCAGAACGTCGTCAATTTCCGCATCATTCAGCGCAGGCTTATCACCACGCTTACGGTCGTAAGGCGCCTCGGTGGTATTCACGTTGGCCACAAATTGCGGCGGCAAATCATCGAATTTTCGAACTGAGCCATTCGGTTTTTTTGAATACCACTTCTCGGGATTGGTGTCGCGCTGGACGTAAAAGACCAGGGCCTCACGCAAGGATTTGAACCGGCCGTTATGAAAATAGGCTCGACGCAAGTCAACGTTGCGCAACGTTGGGACCTTGAAGGCACCACATAGGTCGGTCCGGTGTGCAAGATCCTGCTGACCCTTGGCATTGGTTCGGGCGCACAGCCCGAGATCAAAGTAAGCGGGATCGGCATTCGCGAGAATCTCGGGGTTACGGGGCACACCAAGGTTGTCGTACGTGAAATCCGTAAAGAGCGGATGACTACCGTCCTGCGCTTTAGTAGAAGGATGGCAGGACGCGCAGTTGCCTTTTTGCGGATCGTTGAACCATTCGAGTCCTCGCGCTTCCTGAGCGCTTAGCGTGGCTTTGCCTCGTAACACTTCGTCGTATTTGCTTGTGAAAGCATTGAACTCGGGCCCCTGGCTTTGGAATGCTTTGAGGGCCAAGCCGAGTTTATCGAAGGCGCCATCTACGTCCTTGAACACATCGGCGCAATAGAGGCGCTTGAAATCCGTGGCCCAACTGGTCGCAGCGATCCGCTGAACAACCGCCGCCTTGTCTTTGTTGGCCAGCTCGCGCGCTCCGAGCAGCGGACCAGCGGTCTGAGCGTTGAGTGAATCGGCGCGCCCGTCCCAGAAAAATCCGCCGGTCGGCGTGCCCTCATCGTCAAAGTGAAACTCAGTATTGGTAGCCAGGTAGCGCACCGACTGCGAAGCCCGCAATCCCTGAACCTTCAGATCGATCCCGCCCATCTGGGCGGCCGAATCGTTGGGTGCCGCATGTCCCGTCGCGGCGGCATGACAACTGGCACATGACTGCTGTCCAGAAGCCGACAAGGCTGGGTCATTGAATGCCTTTTGGCCCACCAAAACGGCGGTCACTGGGGCTTCGGGGGGCTTGCTGCAGGCACTCAGGAAGGCACCGATCGTGCACAACAGCGAAACGGCAAGAGCAGACACTCTCATCGGTGGGCCTCACTCGAACACGGGAGGCTCACATTTTAAATGACAATCATTCTCGTTTGAACGGAGCGCTGTGCGTTTTGCCCCAAACAGCCGACGACTTCTCCTGATATTCCGTTCAGTGCAACGTCTGCTCATCCTTGAGAGCCTGATCAAGCATCTGGGCATAGGCCAACATATCCGCCGGGATCTCGACGCCGGTTGCCTGGGACCGCAGACGAAGTCGATAGGAATACAGCTCGAGCAGATCTCGCGCGTTCTTGCGCACGCTGTTCGAGAGGCGGGCGAGTACTTTCTTTGGAACTAACGACTGTGAATCGCCACCCTTTGCCATCGGCGTCTCGTGGGCCACATGCACGAGGATTGCGTGGATCTCCCGATCCAGGAGTGAGCCCAATGCATCCAGACGTCGCTCGTAAATCGAAAGGTTGGATTGCTCAAGAGAATATTTCATTGCCCCCCCCCGAACCCCGAAATGGGGCTGATGGCGCAAGTCTGAACCCTATGTGCCAGGTTTCCATCATTATATTAAGCTTTAATACAAGCAAATACCGGTTAGTTACAACCCTTGAATGCACTCCAACAACACGCCGATTTATTTAAAAAATTGAAATGAAACCCATTGCTCAACATGATCAATCGCCCGTGGCGGCAAAGGTCGTTGCCTTTGACGTCTTTGGCACCGTTGTCGACTGGCACGGCAGCCTCGCCCGGGAGTTGGAGGCGCTGTATCCCACAATCAACGCTGATTCATTCGCAAGTGCCTGGCGCGCGGGCTATCAACCCGCAATGGCCCGCGTCCGAAGCGGCGAAATGCCGTGGACCCGAATCGACGACCTTCACCGCTTGATTCTGGACGATATCCTTCCCAAATTTGGCATGGATCATCTGAATGAACCAGAGCGCCAGCACCTCAACCGCGCGTGGCACCGGCTGTCACCATGGCCAGACAGCGTTGAAGGACTGCAACGACTCAAGCGTCGTTACACAATTTGTACGCTCTCGAATGGCAATATTGGCCTTCTGACCAACATGGCCAAGAACGCGGGACTGCCCTGGGATTGCATCCTGAGCGCAGAAGTCTTTCGGGCCTACAAGCCTGATCCAGACACCTATTTGGGGGTTGCGAGGACTTTCGATCTGCCGCCAAATGAGGTCATGTTGGTCGCAGCTCACCAAGATGACCTGGACGCAGCGCGCGCCTGTGGACTACAGACGGCTTACAT
>Ga0114976_10002583_pt1 | contig 11346 bp, 8 predicted proteins | sample S_130805_EF_Meta_FD_87319 | JGI IMG/M metagenome (GOLD analysis project Ga0114976, IMG submission 87319) | Freshwater microbial communities from Lake Simoncouche, Canada to study carbon cycling - S_130805_EF_MetaG | ecosystem: Environmental > Aquatic > Freshwater > Lake | place: Lake...
ATTGACGCGTTGGGGCCTGACTTCGACATTCGCACGGTGGATGGAACGGATCGTCCGGCTCTCCTCGAATCCGTTGCCTCTGCGTCGGCCATTCTGGTGCGTAGCGCGACCAAGGTGGATGCCGAGGTCATCGAGGCTGCCCCCAACCTCAAGGTCATCGCACGCGCGGGCGTGGGTCTCGACAACGTCGACATCAAGACCGCCACGGCGGCCGGGGTCATGGTTGTCAACGCGCCCACGTCGAACATTGTTTCGGCCGCCGAACTGACGGTTGGGCACATCTTGAGTCTCGCCCGCCACATTCCGGCGGCACACGCGGCGTTGGCCGACGGCAAATGGAAGCGCAGCGCGTTCACCGGGACGGAACTCTTTGAGAAGACCGTCGGCATTATCGGTCTGGGTCGCATTGGCGCGTTGATTGCCGCCCGCCTGCAAGCGTTCGACATGCGTGTGGTGGCCTACGACCCCTATGTCACCTCGGCCCGGGCGCAGCAACTCGGTGTGCACTTGCTCAGTCTCGACGAGCTGCTCGCCGAAAGTGACTTCATCACGATTCACATGCCGAAGACTCCCGAAACCACGGGAATGATCAGCACGCCGCAACTGAAAGCCATGAAGAACACGGCGTATATCGTCAACGTGGCTCGTGGCGGTTTGATTGACGAGGATGCCCTCCACGCCGCTCTCGTCGCGGGCGAGATTGCCGGCGCAGGCCTCGACGTGTTCGTGAACGAACCGCCGACCGGCTCACCGTTGTTGTCGCTACCCAACGTCGTGGTCACGCCTCATCTCGGCGCATCCACTGATGAAGCTCAAGAGAAGGCCGGTATTTCGGTCGCAAACTCGGTGCGACTCGCGCTCGGTGGAGACTTGGTTCCCGACGCGGTCAACGTTGCCGGTGGTGTCATCGACCCGTACGTGCGTCCGGCAATCCCGCTGTTCGAAAAGCTGGGTCAAGTTTTCTCCGGGCTAACTCACACGAGCCCCTTGCTGAGTGTGGACGTGGAGGTACGTGGTGAGATCACCAAGTACGACACGTCGGTGCTGCGATTGGCCGCGCTCAAGGGAATCTTCACCAACGTGGTCAGCGAGTCGGTGTCGTATGTCAATGCGCCGCTGCTGGCCGAGCAACGTGGCATCGAGGTGCGCACGCTCACATTCGAAGAGAGCCCCGAGTACCGCACGGTGCTGTCGCTGCGCGGTGCCTTGAGTGACGGCACGCAGGTGTCGGTGTCGGGCACGCTGGTCGGCACGAAGCAGACCGAGAAGATTGTCGAGATCAACGGGTATGAGGTGGATGTCCCTATCGACGCGCACCTGATTGTGATGCAGTACATCGATCGCCCCGGAATCGTCGCAATCTATGGCAAAGAGTTTGGTGAGGCGAAGATCAACATCGCTGGCATGCAGATTGCGCGTCAAGAGCTCGGCGGCAAGGCGCTCAGTGTGCTCACGGTGGATTCGCCCGTTCCGCACGCGCTCCTCGAGAAGGTCCGCTCGGCCATCGATGCCGACGTCATGCTCGAAGTTGACATCACCGAATAACTCACTCTCACGAAGGTCATCCCTCATGTCGAAAACTCTTTCCCTCGCGGTCATCCCGGGCGATGGCATCGGTCCCGAGGTCGTGGCTGAGGGGCTCAAGGTGCTCGATGTCGTGGCCGCGAGTGAGGGTCTGACGCTCAACAAGGCGCATTTCTCACTCGGTGCGGATCGATACCTTGCCACCGGCGACGTGCTCACCGACGACGATCTGGCCGCCATTGCCACGCACGACGCAATCTTGTTGGGAGCGGTCGGTGGGGTTCCGGGCGATCCGCGCATCCCTGCAGGAATAATTGAGCGCGGTTTGCTGCTGAAGCTGCGATTCAGTCTCGACCACTACGTCAATTTGCGACCCACCCACATTCTGCCCGGTGTGGTGAGCCCGCTCGCTAACCCGGGTCCCGTCGACTTCGTTGTCGTTCGAGAGGGAACGGAAGGACCCTATGTGGGCAACGGAGGAGTGGTGCGCGCCGGTACGCCCGCCGAAGTGGCCAATGAGCTCTCGGTCAACACGGCATTCGGCGTCGATCGAGTTGTGCGATACGCCTTCGAGCTCGCCATGACGCGAGGCAAGAAACTCACGTGGGTGCACAAAACCAACGTGCTCGTGCATGCCGGCGGACTCTGGACTCGCGCCGTTGCGCGCGTCGCAGCCGAGTTCCCTGAGGTCGTCGTCGATTATCTGCACGTGGATGCGGCAACCATCTTCTTCGTCACCGACCCGTCTCGGTTCGACGTGATTGTCACCGACAACCTGTTTGGCGACATCCTCACCGACCTGTCGGGCGCCATCGGCGGCGGAATCGGTTTGGCGGCGAGTGGCAACATCAACCCGACGAATGCGTTTCCGAGCATGTTCGAACCGGTGCACGGTTCGGCACCCGACATCGCGGGGCAGCAGAAGGCCGACCCGACCGCCACGATTCTCTCGGTTGCCATGCTGCTCACGCACTTTGGTTACGTCGACGCCGCGTCCAAAATTCACTCCGCCGTGGCTGCCGATCTCGCGGAACGCGGTTCGGCATCGCGAACCACGGCCGAGGTGGGCGATGCAATTGTGGCGCGTCTCGCCTGAGCCAGTTAGCGTAAGTACACCCGCACACCAAGGACCCCACACATGAGCACGACGGAAACGACGACGTTCCCCCTCAGCTTCACGCTGACCCCATCGAAATCTGCTCGTATTGAGGCACATCGTGAAGAAATTCTCGCCAGCCCCGGCTTCGGCAACTATTTCACCGATCACATGGTCGAAATTGACTGGACGGTCGATGAGGGCTGGCACAATGCGCAAGTCAAGGCCTACGGTGCGCTGAGCATCGAGCCGGGCTCGGCCGTGTTGCATTACGGCCAAGAAATCTTTGAAGGTCTCAAGCTCTACCGTCACGCCGACGGTTCGATTTGGGCGTTTCGTCCCGAGGCAAATGGCGCGCGTCTCGCGCGATCGGCTCGCCGACTCGCACTGCCGGAACTCAGTGTGACCGATTTCGTCGAGTCGATTCGCCAACTCGCCCGAGTGGACGCCGACTGGGTACCCTCGGCCCCCGAGACGAGCTTGTACATGCGCCCGTTCATGATTGCGAACGAGAACTTCCTGGGCGTGCGAGCCGCGCATCGGGCATCCTATTTCGTGATTGCCAGCCCGGCGGGTGCGTACTTCAAGGGTGGCGTCGCACCGGTCAAGATTTGGCTCACGACGGAGTACACGCGCGCCGGTCGCGGCGGTACCGGGGCAGCCAAGTGCGGCGGAAACTATGCGGCGAGTCTCGTTGCACAAACCGAAGCCTACGAAAAAGGTTGCGCGCAGGTTCTCTTCTTGGATGCCGAAACGGGGACCCACATCGATGAGCTCGGTGGCATGAACGTGTTCCTCGTCAAGAAAGACGGCACTCTCGTCACGCCGCGACTCACCGGGTCCATTCTCGAGGGAATCACGCGCGACTCCATCATCACGCTTGCGCGCGAGCGCGGTCACACGGTCGAAGAGCGCGACATCTCGATTGATGAGTGGCGCGACGGTGTTGCATCGGGAGAGGTCACCGAAGTCTTTGCGTGTGGCACTGCCGCGGTGGTCACCCCCATTGGACAGTTGCTCTCGAGTGATTTCGCGGTTGGCGATCCGGACGCCCCGGCCGGGGAATTGACGATGAGCCTGCGCCAAGAGCTCACCGACATTCAATACGGCCGGGTGGCCGACAACCACTCCTGGATGACGCGTCTCGTCTAAGGGTTTTCCCTAAGTAGGCTTTGCACCCGACACCACACTGCGTGAGTGTTAAGTCTGTGACAACGACCCAGGTTCGCCCAATTCGCATTGCAATTGTCGAAGACAATGCTCTGTTCCTCGATCTGATGGCGGCGTCCGTGCCTGGGCGGACCTCCCTATCGTTTAGCTCGTCTAGCCTTGTGGCATGATGAATTACCCTGTGACGACCGCATCCGGTGCCGATGTGCGTGTGCGATTCTGCCCGTCGCCGACCGGAACTCCGCACGTCGGACTCGTGCGCACAGCGCTGTTCAACTGGGCGTATGCGCGTCACACGGGTGGCACGTTCATTTTTCGCATTGAAGATACGGATGCCGCACGCGACTCCGAGGAGAGTTACGACCAAATCGTCGAGGCGTTGACCTGGCTCGGCCTCACGTGGGATGAGGGCATCAACGTGGGTGGACCGAATCCGCCCTACCGCCAGAGTGAACGCATGGACATCTATCGCGATGTCGTTGACAAGCTGGTCGCGTCGGGCCATGTGTACGAGAGTTTTTCGACGCCCGAAGAGATTGAGGCGCGCAATCTTGCGGCTGGTCGCGACCCAAAGGTCGGGTATGACAACTTCGACCGCGACCTTTCCGACGAACAGAAGGCGGCATTTCGTGCCGACGGTCGTGTGCCGGCGTTGCGTTTGCGTGTTCCCGACGAAGACATCACCTTTGATGACCTCGTGCGGGGCGAGATTACGTTTCCGGCCGGATCGTTTCCCGACTTTGTCGTTGTGCGTCCGAACGGTGACCCGCTTTACACGCTGGTCAACCCGGTCGATGACGCCATCATGCGCGTCACACACGTGCTGCGCGGGGAAGACCTGTTGTCGTCGACGCCGCGGCAAATCGCTCTGTATCACGCGATGATCGATGCGGGCGTGGCCACGCACATCCCGCGTTTTGGTCATTTGCCCTACGTGATGGGGGAGGGCAACAAGAAACTCTCGAAGCGCGACCCCGAGTCGAACCTGTTTCATCATCGTGACCGGGGCTTCATTCCCGAGGGGCTCCTCAACTACCTCGCACTGTTGGGTTGGTCGATTTCGGCAGACCGTGACGTGTTCAGCCTGCACGAGATGGCGACCGCGTTTGATGTCACCGACGTGAACCCAAACCCGGCACGGTTTGATCTGAAGAAAGCCGAGGCCATCAACGGTGACCACATTCGCCTGTTGCCGATTGACGAATTCACACGTCGTCTCGCCGTCACGCTCCAGTCGGCCGGCCTCTTACCGGGAAACCCCGGTGATCCCGTGTCGGACACCGAGTTCACTGTGCTGGCTCAAGCGGCCCCGCTCGTGCAGACACGCATGAATCTGCTCGGCGAGGCACCCGCCATGCTCGCATTCCTTTTCACTACGGCTAACGAGATGACGTGGGATGAGGATGCCCTTGCCGGGCTCCCGGACAACACGAGTGAGGTCATCTCGCGCGGTCACGCGGCCCTCGCAACTCTCGGTGACGACGCCTGGCAGACCGAGGCGATTCAGTCAGCACTCGAGGCCGAGTTGATCGGCGCAATGGAACTCAAGCCGCGCATCGCGTACGGCCCGCTTCGCACCGCAATCTCGGGCAAGCGCATTTCGCCGCCCCTGTTCGAGTCGATGGAGATCCTGGGTCGCGACGAGACGCTGGCGCGGCTCGAGCGCTTTTCGGTGCGCTAAGCTTTCTCACCGGGCCCGATTTCTGGCTCCACCCTTGGGGTATGGTGTAATTGGCAACACGGCTGATTCTGGTTCAGTTGTTCTTGGTTCGAGTCCAGGTACCCCAGCAAGGTCACCCTCGCTTAGGCGGGGGTTTTTTGTTTCCTCTTCACTGCTCCCTATGCCCCACTTGTCCAAGGCAAACTCGAGTTCATGCTCGGATGCGCACGCGGAGCGAATCCCGTCATAATCGATAGATGAGCACCGTAGCTCGACGCGTCGTCGTCGCCATCAACCCCCACTCTGCGTTTGGCAAAAACCCGGCGGCGGGCGGGAACGTTGTGGCCGCGCTGCGTGCGGCGGAGCACGAGGTCGTCGAACTTCGTCGCGACTCCTACGCCGCGTTGCGCGATGCGGTGCGCCACGAGTTGGCGGCGCGAGCGGACGAACCCGTGCTCGTCGTCGTGGGCGGCGACGGAATGGTCTCACTCGGCGTCAATCTGGTGGCCGAGACACCCGTGGCGTTGGGGGTGGTGCCCGCGGGAACGGGCAACGACCTCGCGCGCGCGATCGGGTTGCCGGTGGGAGACATTGGTGCGAGCATCCGTCACCTGGTGACACAACTGAGCGGCGAGCCCACGGCCATCGACCTCGCTCGCATGACGCACGCCGGCGGTGTCGGGTACTACGCGGCCGTACTCTCGGGCGGGTTTGATGCGATTGTGAACGAGCGGGCGAATCGCATGCGTCGTCCGCGGGGCAAGAGCCGCTACACGATTGCGCTTCTACTCGAGCTGACCCGGTTGCGACCGCGGCACTACTCGCTCGAACTCGATGGTGAAAAATTTGAGGTGGATGCGAACCTCGTCGCCGTGGCAAACGGTGAGTCGCTCGGCGGAGGCATGCGCATCTGCCCCGATGCCTCGCTGACCGACGGTCAGCTCGACATCGCTTGGCTTGAACCTGTCACGCGCCGCAGGTTTCTGCAGCTCTTTCCGAAAGTGTTTTCGGGCACGCACGTGGGCGAACCAGAGGTCACCATTCGGCGGGCGCGCCGCGTGCGATTGGATTCGCCCGACATTGTCGCGTACGCGGATGGTGAGCGGGTCGGCCCGCTTCCCGTCGACATCGAGGTTGTGCCGTCGGCGGTGCGCATATTCTTCTAGATGGGAATCGGTGCCCCGGATTCCCCGGTGTTGAGCATGCCCGGATGGATTAGGTCGCCAATATTGCGCTGTGGCATACTCGTTAGGTCGCTCAATCGGCCCCATCGTATAGCGGCCTAGTACGCCGCCCTCTCACGGCGGTAACGCGGGTTCGAATCCCGCTGGGGTCACAAAAATAAGAAACCGCCCATGCCGGGCGGTTTCTTATTTTTATGCCTCCTATTGAGGTGCGATTCGAACCCGGGTTCTGGCTCCGCGGCGTTTGCGAAGCGGCAGCTTCGCGCCGTGGACCCGCTGGGGTCACCGTCAGTGCAACGACCCGTCCGCGGCACCGACGCGCAGCGACGTGAAGCGCACGGTCAGCCCGGCACGTGAAGGGCTTGCGCAGAACAGACCTGCGCGCCACGACAGACCTGGGTCGAGCGGCGCGAGCCGCACGAGCTGCCACGGCCCGTCGCAGCGGGCTCGCACGGTGAGCGCATCCGTCGACCGACTGATTCGCAAGTGCACCTCGCGCCCCGCCCACTCGGGCACCGGCGCAACCGACCAGTCGGACACCTCGCGTGTCACGACGGCGCCGAGCTGCGGCGCACCGTCGGCGAACTCGACGCCCGCCTTGATCCAGTTGCGGTCGTCGTGCCAGACGAGCAACCCGGCCTGATCGAATTGCTGGTCGTAGTCGAGCATCCAGCTGACTTCCATTGCCGTGCCGTCAGCAAAATCGTTGAGCAGTGCGTGACCCGTATCGTGCACGAATCCATACGAGGTGGTGCGCCAGAAGTCGCTGTTCGCGGCCGCCGTAACGAGAAAATCGCCGGATGCGCCCCCGCCGCTCACCGCAACGGGCGGGTTCACCCACTCACCGGCAGTGAGCTCAACCTCGCGCATGACCCAATGCTCTCACGAGGCATAGACTCAAATACAGACCAACGTTCGTGCGAAATCGGCGTGCAATCTGCGTGTTCATTTCGCGTGAGATAAATCGGGAGTAATCGTGGCTGACATGAGCAAGTGCCCTTACCCGGGCGCCAATTCCAACACCGGAACGCAGAACAAAGACTGGTGGCCGAACCAGATCGATCTGTCGGTGCTGCGTCGCAACTCGGCGCTGTCGAACCCGCTCGGTGAGAAGTTCGAGTACGCGAAAGAGTTCGCCGCGCTCGACCTTGCCACCGTGAAGAAAGACCTCATCACGGTCATGAAGGACTCACAAGACTGGTGGCCCGCCGACTACGGACACTACGGTCCGTTCTTCATCCGCATGGCCTGGCACAGCGCCGGCACCTACCGCACGGCCGATGGTCGCGGAGGCGCGGGCATGGGTCTGCAGCGCTTTGCGCCACTCAACAGCTGGCCCGACAACGTCAACCTCGACAAGGCTCGTCGCCTGCTGTGGCCGATCAAGAAGAAGTACGGCCAGTCACTCTCATGGGCTGACCTCATGATTCTCGCCGGTAACGTTGCCCTCGAAGACATGGGCTTCAAGACGTTCGGCTTCGGTGGCGGTCGCGCCGACGTGTGGGAACCCGACGACACCTACTGGGGCAAGGAGTCCGAGTGGCTTGCTGACGAGGCGCGCTACGAAGGCGAACGTGACCTCGAGAACCCGCTCGCCGCGGTACAGATGGGTCTCATCTACGTCAACCCTGAGGGTCCGGGCGGCAACCCCGACGTGCTCGCATCGGCTCATGACATTCGCGAGACCTTTGGCCGCATGGCCATGAACGACGAAGAGACCGCGGCACTTGTTGTTGGCGGGCACACCTTCGGCAAGGCGCACGGCGCCGGAGACCCGAACAAGTACGTCGGACCCGAGCCCGAGGGTGCACCCCTGGAGCAGATGGGCCTCGGCTGGCACAACACCATGGGGTCGGGCAACGCGGACAACACGATTTCGAGTGGTCTCGAGGGTGCCTGGACGCCTACGCCCATTAAGTGGGACAACAGCTACCTCGAAACGCTTTACGGTCACGAGTGGGAGCAGACCAAGAGCCCGGCGGGCGCCACGCAGTGGATCCCCAAGGGTGGGGCGGCCGCTGACGCGGTACCCGACGCGCACATCCCGGGCAAGAAGCACGCCCCGATCATGTTCACGACCGACCTTGCGATGCGCGAAGACCCGATTTACGGTGAGATCACGCGTCGCTGGCTTGACCACCCAGAACAGATGGCGGATGCGTTCGCTCGCGCCTGGTTCAAGCTCACGCACCGTGACATGGGTCCGATTGCCCGTTACGTCGGCTCCGACGTTCCTGCCGAGCAGCTGATTTGGCAAGACCCGGTTCCGGCTAAGCCCGCCAAGCTCGTGACTGACGCCGACGTGGCCGAGCTCAAGAAGAAGATTGAGGCGAGTGGTCTCAGCGTCTCGCAGCTGGTGTCGACGGCGTGGGCATCCGCCTCGTCGTACCGCAACTCCGACAAGCGCGGTGGAGCGAACGGTGCTCGCATTCGTCTCGAGCCACAGCGCGGCTGGGCGGTCAACTCGCCCGAGCACCTCGCGAAGGTTCTGCCCGTGCTCGAGGGCATTCAGGCGGACTTCAATGCATCTGGCACGCAGGTGTCGCTGGCCGACCTCATCGTGCTCGCCGGTGGCGTGGGTGTTGAGCTGGCAGCCAAGAAGGCCGGAGTCACGGTGAGCGTTCCGTTCACGCCAGGCCGCACGGATGCGACACAGGAGCACACCGACCTCGAATCGTTCGCGGTGCTCGAGCCGGTTGCCGATGGGTTCCGCAACTTCGCCAAGCCCGGACTGCACAAGACCGCTGAGTTCCACCTCGTCGATCGTGCCGACCTGCTTGCGCTCACCGCACCTGAGATGACCGTTCTCGTCGGTGGACTGCGTGTGCTCGGTGCCAACACCGACGGCTCGACCGTCGGCGTGCTCACCGATACGCCTGAGTCACTCACGAACGACTTCTTCGTGCACATCCTCGACAACGAAACCGCGTGGGCTCCGGTCGGCGGCGGTGACGAACTGTTCTCGTCGCACGACCGCACCACTGGCGCGAGCAAGTGGAAGGCCAGCCGCGTTGACCTCGTGTTCGGTTCGAACTCGGAGCTTCGGGCGCTCGCCGAGGTCTACGCGAGCGATGACGCTAAGCAAAAGTTCGTGCACGACTTCGTCGCCGCCTGGGACAAGGTCATGATGAACGACCGCTTCGACGTGAAGTAAGGCGTAAGCGCAGATCCAACTGAAACTCGGGCCCCTCAGAGCGAATCTGAGGGGCCCGAATTTCGTTAACCCTCTGCCGAGAGTTGAGCTAGCGCCCCGAGCGGGGAGAGCTCGCGAACGAGCTCAGGCCAGCGCGCCCAATCAACCGGAGCGAGAGCAACGGGGGCGTTGACGACGCCGGGTTGAGTGGGGCGGTGTGCGTGGCCGAGGTGGGCGCTCATGAGCATCCACCAGTCGTCGGGGGTGAACCCCCAGTCGTGCCATTCGAGCGCGTAGGCGACGAGTCGGGCGAACCCGTCGGCGTTGCCTTGCACGGCGAGTGTGCGCAGAGCGATGCGGCTCAGCGGGGTGAGCGCGATCGGGTTGTAGTCGTCGAGTACGCGAATCCAGCGGATGCGCGTGGCCTCGGGCAGCGTCTGCCAACGTGGGTCGGTCATGGGTGACTCCTTCTTGTGTGGGGAGCCGTCGGCTCCGGTGACTTGCGCAAGCCATCCGATTACCGGTTAGGACGAAAACGGCCACCGGATGCCCCCGCCCGTTCTTCCCCTAGGGCACCCGGCTCATCGGAATCGGGTTGCCGTGCAGCCAGCTAGGTACTTCGCGCTGCATCTCGTGAACGTTGTGGTGACGATGGCATGGGGGACTGACATTCACTTCGCGAGGCTTGTCCACACGTGCTTGAGTCATGTCGTTTCCTCGTGTTATCTTTTGGTTGCCTCCCGTTGCGACGGATCAGGAAGAAGGCCCTAGAAGCCATCCGGACGGATGGGTCTAGGGCCTCCGATTTCTCTGGAGTCTCGGCTAGGTTCTCATAAGCCTGAGTGACGATGGAGAGAATTTCTGTGCGTACGTCTCGTCCCCGAGCTCTGCCGCGTTGACGGCACCGAGGATTGCGTCGGCAATCCAGAGCAAGGGTTCTTCTTTGCCCGCAATATGCGTGAGGTAAAGATTGGAATACAGTCCCCGACCTCTGAGCCCAACGATGTGTTCAATGTCGAGGAGGTTTTGGGACTTCGAACGTGCTTCGATGCTGATATTGCTGATGTCGTGCGTCGCTAACTCTTGGTAAAGCTTCTCAAAACACTTTCGCCGATATCTTTCATCGTTGCGTCGCCGTTCATCACTGTGAGTGACCACTAGGCAATCGATGTTCTGTCGCGAGATGAAATCTGTGAAGCGTTGTCGTCTCCTGCGGTCCTCCTGGGTCCAGTGAAACTTCGTTTGCCCCTTTGACAGAAACCTCTTCAAGGTCTCGCGAAGTTCCGTTTCAATCCGGAGTGGAACCAGAACCGCGCAAATTCGGTACTCCTGGTTCGAATCGTGGATGACCGACGATTCGTCAACGTACGCGCGAAGATTCTGATGTGTCACGCACGCACATTAGTCGTGGGCGCCACCGACCGACCTGCACGTTCAGGGCCTGTGGATGACGTCGGGCGGGCCCGCCGACGTTGCCTTGCACGGCGAGTGTGCGCAGGGCGATGCGACTCAGCGGAGTGAGCGCGATCGGGTTGTAGTCGTCGAGTACGCGAATCCAGCGGATGCGCGTGGCCTCGGG
>Ga0114976_10002584_pt1 | contig 11341 bp, 8 predicted proteins | sample S_130805_EF_Meta_FD_87319 | JGI IMG/M metagenome (GOLD analysis project Ga0114976, IMG submission 87319) | Freshwater microbial communities from Lake Simoncouche, Canada to study carbon cycling - S_130805_EF_MetaG | ecosystem: Environmental > Aquatic > Freshwater > Lake | place: Lake...
CTGCAATAGCAGATAGCAGTCTGCCCGCCGGCGAGCGGGAAAGTCAATCGCCGCGTCTGAGGCCCCATTGGTCGAGCAGCGCCCGCAACGCGGCGGCCGATCCCGGCGGTAGCGGCCAGGCGGCGGGCGGGCGGGCGGCGCCGACATCCTCGCCGACCAGGGCCAGCGCGGCCTTCACCACGCTGACATTGGCGCCCGATTGCTCCTCCGCCCGCAGCGCCTCGAAGGCGGCGATCCCGGCGATCAGCGCCTGCGCGCCCGGCATGTCGCCGGCCTCGAGCGACCGCAGGATCGCGACCGAACGCTCAGGCGCCAGGTTGATCAGGCCGGAGGTGAAGCCGCGCGTGCCCATGGCCGTCATCGCCGGCGCCCACGGCTCGGCGAGGCCACAGATGAAGGCGACGTGCCCGGGCGCGCGGCGCATGGCGGCGGCCAGCGTCATCAGGTTCGGCGTCGCCCATTTCACGCCGACTACGTTCGGGATGCGCGTCAGCGCCTCGATCGCGGGCAGGCCGATGCCGTCATGGCGCAGATACAGCAGCACCGGGAGCGGCGTGGCATCGGCGATGCGTGATGCATAGGCGACGACGCCACGTGGCGCCGCAAAGGGATCGGGCGGCTGGTGCACCATCACCGCATCGGCGCCGTCTGCGGCGGCGCGGCGGGCGAGTGCCGTCGCCTCGGCCACGCTGCGGCCAACGCCGGCGACGACCTTCGCGCGCCCCGCGACCAGCGCCGGCACCTCGGCCTGCATGCGCTCGGCCTCGGCGAGGGTGAGCGCGTGGAACTCGCTGGTATTGCCGTTGACCGTCAGCGCCTCGACGCCGCCCGCCGTCGCGCGCGCGATGATGGGCGCGAGGCGGGCCGGCGCGATGCGGTCCTCGGCGTCGAAGGGCGTCACCAGGATGCCCGCGACGCCGTGGCGCCAGTCGCGCATCAGCCTTGTTCCCGGCGGCGCGGCGGCAGCACCTTGTTCGTCTCGAGCGAACGCAGGACATGCGCGCGCATCCGGCTCTCCGCCAGCGCGGGATCGCGCGCCTTCAATGCCCCGAGAATCCCGACATGCTCGCGCAGCGCTTTCGGCAGCGCGTTCGGCTGGCTGCCGACGGCATGCGGGCGGCCATGCTCGTCATAGGCGCGCAGGGCCTCGAGCGAGCGGATCAGGAAGAGATTGCCCGTGGCGCCCTGCACCAGGGCGTGGAAGCGCTCGTTCAACTCGGCAAGCTGCTCATGGTCGGCTTCTGCGGTCGCAATGCGCATGCCGCGCACCACCTCGGCAAGCTCGGCGAGATGCTCTGGCCGAAGGCGCTCGGCGGCCAGCGCGGCAGCGACGCCTTCCAGCGCGGCGCGGATCCGGCCGAGTTCGGCCAGCCGCTCGGGCCCGATCTCCGCGACCACTGTGCCGCGGCGCGGCAGCGTGACGACCAGTCCGTCCTGCTCGAGCCGCCGCAGCGCCTCCCGCACCGGCTGGGCGGAAATGCCGAGCGCGCTCGCCAGGCTGCGCTCGGAGACCTTGCTGCCGGCGGCGAGCGTGCCCTGCAGGATGCTGTCGCGCAGCCTGCGATAAGCGCGTTCGCCGAGCGAGAGCGTCTCCTCCTCGGCGAGCGGTTCGACCAGCAGGGCGGCATCCGACGGCATGGACAACTGCTATAGCAGATGGCAGGGTCGTGCGAGAAGAGGAGGACGCCATGGCCCGGAAGACGCCCGAGGAACTGCGCAGCCATCGCTGGTTCGGCGTCGACGATCTGCGCGCCTTCGGCCATCGCTCGCGGCTGCTGCAGACCGGGCTCGGCGAGGCGGATTTCAGGGCGAAGCCGGTGATCGGCATCATCAACACCTGGTCCGACCTCAGCCCCTGCCATGCCCATTTCCGCACGCGGGCGGATGAGGTGAAGCGCGGCGTCTGGCAGGCGGGCGGCTATCCGGTCGAGCTGCCGGCGCATCCCGTCACCGAGCAGTACATGAAGCCCTCCTCCATGCTCTATCGCAACCTGCTGGCGATGGAGACGGAGGAGCTCGCGCGCAGCCAGCCGGTGGACGGCCTCGTGCTGCTCGGCGGCTGCGACAAGACACCGCCCGGGCTGGTGATGGGCGCGCTCTCGGCCGGGCTGCCCTTCATCTTCCTGCCGGCGGGGCCGATGCTGTCGGGCAATTGGCAGGGCAGGAAACTCGGCTCCGGCAGCGACGTCTGGAAGTACAATGCCGAGTTGCGCGCCGGGAACATCACGCCGGCGCAGTGGAAGGACATGGAGAGCGGCATCGCGCGATCTTTCGGCACCTGCATGACGGCGGGCACCGCGGCGACGATGATGCTCGCGGTGGAGGCCATGGGCCTCGCCCTGCCGGGCGCCTCCTCGATCCCCGCCGCCGATTCCGCGCATCCGCGCATGGCGACCGAGTGCGGCCGCCGCATCGTCGAGATGGTGTGGGAGGACGAGACGCCCGCGCGGCTGCTGACGCAGGGCTCGGTCGACAACGCGGTGACCGCGACCATGGCCTTCGGCGGCTCGACCAACGCCATCCCGCATCTGATCGCAATGGCGCGGCGCGCTGGCCTTGCACTCGACCTCGAGCGCTTCGATGCGATCAGCCGCGCCGTGCCGTTGGTGGCGAACCTGCGTCCGAACAACGGCGAATACCTGATGGAGGATTTCTTCTACGCCGGCGGCGCGAAGGGCTTCCTCGCGCGCATCGCGCCCTTCCTCGACCTGAAGGCGCGCACCGTCACCGGCCGCACGTTGGGCGAGAACCTGGCAGGCGCCGAGATCTACAACGAGGACATCATCCGACCGCTCGACAAGCCGCTGCAGAGCGAGGGCGGCGTCGCCATCCTGCGCGGCTCGCTCGCGCCGCGGGGAGCGGTGATCAAGACCAGCGCGGCCGATCCGAAGCTGCTGTCGCATACCGGCCGCGCGGTGGTGTTCAACGACTACAACGACATGAATGCGCGGCTGGATGACCCCGCGCTCGATGTCACCGCGGACAGCGTACTCGTGCTGCGCCAGGCCGGGCCGCAGGGCGGGCCAGGCTTCCCCGAGTGGGGCATGATGCCGATCCCGAAGAAACTCCTGCAGCAGGGCGTGCGCGACATGGTCCGCGTCTCGGATGCGCGGATGTCGGGGACCTCCTATGGCACCTGCGTGCTGCACGTGGCGCCGGAAAGCCATGTCGGCGGGCCGCTTGCGCTGGTGCGGGACGGCGACCTGATCCGGTTGGACGTGCCGAACCGCCGGCTCGACCTGCTGGTGGACGAGGCCGAGTTCGCGCGGCGACAGGCGGCCTGGGTGGCGCCGGAGCGGAAGTACCAGCGCGGCTGGACCTCTCTCTACCTGGACCAGGTGGGCCAGGCGGATGAGGGGTGCGACATGGAGTTCCTGAAGCGCGGGCCCGTGACGCCGGATCCGGAGATCCATTGAGGGGCACGGCGCTGCCCTTGATGCCCTCTGGCGCCGGATCGAACTCCGCGCCAGCATCGCGCCATGGAACACATCGCCGACGCCGCGGCCGCGCTCGCCAAGGGCCGCATTTCCGCTCTCGAGCTGGTCGATGCCGCGCTCGCGCGCGCGCAGGACCCGGCGGGCGAGGGTAAGCGGGTCTTCACCGCGATCCATGCCGATGCCGCGCGCGCCGAGGCGCGGGCAATCGACGTGCTGCGCCATGCCGGCCGCGCACCAAGCCCCTGGGCCGGCATTCCGGTCACGGTGAAGGACCTCTTCGACGAGCATGGCCATCCGACCCCGGCCGGCTCGGTCGTGCTGAAGGACCAGCCGGTCGCGGACGCGGATGCGCCGGTGGTCCGGCGTCTCCGGCGGCTGGGTTTCGTCGTCATCGGCCGGACCAACATGGTGGAGTTCGCGTTTTCGGGACTCGGCGTGAACCCGCATTACGGCACACCGCTGAGCCCCTGGGACCGCAAGACAGGACGGCTGCCCGGCGGGTCGTCCTCCGGCGCGGCGGTGGCGGCGGCCGACCACACGGGCTTCGGTGGCCTCGGGACGGATACCGGCGGCTCCTGCCGCGTGCCGGCCGCGATGTGCGGCGTCGTGGGCTACAAGCCGACGGCGCGGCGCGTGCCGATCGAGGGGGTGCTGCCGCTGGCGCCATCGCTCGACAGCGTCGGGCCGCTGGCGCGCAGCGTCGCCTGTTGCGCGGTGCTCGATGCCGTGATCGCGGGCGAGGAGGTGCCGAGCGCGCCGCCGGCGACCAGCGTCGCTGGGCTGCGGCTCGGCCTGCCGCGCGGCACCTTCCTGACCGACGACATGGACATGGCGGTCGCGAACACCTTCCAGCGTGCGCTGTCGCGGCTATCGGCAGCCGGCGCGCGGATCGAGCTGTTCGACATCCCCGAGCTCGCCGAGCTGCCGAAGGTGAACGCCGCCGGCGGCTTCGCCGCAAGCGAGGCCTGGGCCTGGCACCGCGACCTGATCGCGGAGAAGGGGACGCAGTACGATCCGCGGATCCTCGCGCGCATCAAGCGCGGCGAGCGGATGTCGGCGGCCGACTACCTCGACCTGGTGGCGGCGCGGAAGCGGCTGATCGGCGCGATCGCGGCGCGCACCAGTGCCTTCGACGCGGTGATTGGGCCGACCTGCCCGCTCATCCCGCCTGCGCTCGCCGAGGTGGCGGAGGAGCGCGAGTACAACCGCATCAACCTGCTGCTGCTGCGCAACACCGCGGTCTGGAACTTCCTCGACCGCTGCAGCATCAGCCTGCCGATCCACACGCCGGGCGAGGCGCCGGTCGGGCTGATGCTGACTGGCGAGGCGATGGCGGACCGGCGGCTGTTCCAGGTGGCTGCCGCGGTGGAGGCGACGCTGGCGGCCTAAGCATGATCCACTTTCGTGGATCACGCTTCAGGCTTTGCTTGAGCGGTTCATTCGCCGCTTCGGCGATTCCGCCTCAGCGGATCAAGCGCAAGCGCTACGCGGTCCGGTCGCCGCCGGCCGAGAGCGCCGCCTGCGCGGCCGCAAGCCGCGCCACCGGCACGCGGTAGGGCGAGCAGGAGACATAGTCGAGCCCGGCCTCCTCGCAGAACTGGATCGAGGCGGGGTCGCCGCCATGCTCGCCGCAGATGCCGAGCTTGAGGTCGGGCTTCACCGCCCGGCCCTTCTCCTTGGCGATCTTCACCAGGGCACCGACGCCATCGACATCGATGGAGACGAAGGGGTCCTTCGGCATGATCCCCTTCTCGACGTAGAGCGGCAGGAACTTGCCGGCATCGTCGCGCGACAGGCCGAAGGTGGTCTGCGTCAGGTCATTGGTGCCGAAGCTGAAGAAGTCGCCGACCTCGGCGATCTTGTCGGCGGTGAGTGCGGCGCGCGGCAACTCGATCATGGTGCCGACATAGTATTCGATGTGGTGGCCGGTCTCGGCGAAGACCTCCTGCGCGATCTTGTCGACCTGGGCGCGGGTGATCTCGAGCTCGCGGCGGGTCGCGACCAGCGGGATCATGATCTCGGGCACCGGCGCGGCGCCGGTTTCCTTGGCCGTCTGTATTGCCGCCTCGAAGATGGCGCGGGCCTGCATCTCGTAGATCTCGGGGTAGGAGATGCCGAGGCGGCAGCCGCGATGGCCGAGCATCGGGTTGGCTTCCGAGAGATCGGCGGCGCGCCGCTGCATGGTGGCGACATCGGTGCCGAGCGAGCCGGCGACCTCGGCGATCTCGGCCGCGGTGTGCGGCAGGAATTCGTGCAGCGGCGGGTCGAGCAGGCGGATCGTCACCGGCAGGCCGGCCATGATCTTGAACAGCTCGAAGAAATCCTGCCGCTGGAAGGGCAGGAGGCGGGCCAGCGCCTCGCGGCGGCCGGTCTCGGTCTCGGCCATGATCATCTGCCGGACCGCGCCGATGCGGCTGGGGTCGAAGAACATGTGCTCGGTCCGGCAGAGGCCGATGCCCTCGGCGCCGAACTTCCGCGCGGTGTCGGCATCGAGCGGCGTCTCGGCATTGGTCCGCACCTTGAGGCGACGGACCTTGTCGGCCCACACCATCAGCGTGGCGAAATCACCCGAGAGCTGCGGCTCGATCATCGCCACGGTGCCGACGAAGATCTCGCCGGTCGCGCCGTCCAGCGTGATGGTCTCGCCTGCGCGCACGATCTGGTTGCCGGCCATCAGCACCTGGCCGTTGTAGTCGACGGTGACGCCGCCGGCGCCGGCGACGCAGGGCCGGCCCATGCCGCGGGCGACGACGGCGGCGTGGCTGGTCATGCCGCCGCGCGTGGTCAGCACGCCCTTCGCCGCGTGCATGCCGTGGATGTCCTCCGGCGAGGTCTCGATGCGCACGAGGATGACGCTCTCGCCCTTCGCCGCGCGCGCCTCGGCCTCATCGGCGCTGAAGACGACGGTGCCGCAGGCCGCCCCCGGTGAGGCCGGCAGGCCCTTCGAGAGCAGGCTGCGCGGTGCCTTCGGGTCGAGCGTCGGGTGCAGCAGCTGGTCGAGTGCGGCTGGGTTCACGCGCTTGATCGCCTCGGTCTCGCTGATCAGCCCCTCGCGCGCCATGTCGACGGCGATCTTCAGGCTGGCGGCCGCGGTGCGCTTCCCGTTGCGGGTCTGCAGCATGTACAGCTTGTTCTGCTGCACCGTGAACTCGATGTCCTGCATGTCCGCATAGTGCTTCTCGAGCGTCTCGCGGACCTGCACCAGCTCGCGGTAGGCGGCGGGCATGGCCTTTTCCATGCTGACCTCACCGGGCTTCGCCTTGAGGTCGGCCATCGGCTGCGGCGTGCGGATGCCGGCGACGACATCTTCGCCCTGAGCGTTGATCAGGTATTCGCCATAGAAGATGTTCTCGCCGGTGGACGGGTCGCGGGTGAAGCAGACGCCGGTTGCGCAATCCTCGCCCATGTTGCCGAAGACCATGGCCTGGACATTGACCGCTGTGCCCCAGTTGGCGGGGATGTCGTGCAGCCGACGATAGGTATTGGCGCGGGCGTTCATCCAGCTGCCGAAGACCGCGCCGACGGCGGCCCAGAGCTGGGCGGTCGGGTCCTGCGGGAAGGGCTTGCCGGTGACCTCGGCGACCATCTCCTTGTAGCCATCGACCACGCGGTGCCAGTCCTGGGCGGTGAGCTGGGTGTCCTCGTGCACGCCGCGGTCGAGCTTCACGTGCTCGATGATCTCCTCGAAGCGGTGGTGGTCGACGCCGAGCACGACGCTGCCGAACATCTGGATGAAGCGGCGGTAGCTGTCCCAGGCGAAGCGGGCATCGCCGGAGGCGGTGGCCAGGCCCTCGACCGTGACGTCGTTGAGGCCGAGGTTGAGCACGGTGTCCATCATGCCCGGCATGGAGACGCGGGCGCCGGAGCGGACCGAGACCAGCAGCGGCTTCTTCGGGTCACCGAAGTTGAGGCCGACCGTCTGCTCGACGCGCGCCATGGCGGCTGCGACCTCGGCAGTGAGCTCGCCCGGATACTGCTTCTCGTGGTCGTAGTAGTAGGTGCAGACCTCGGTCGTGATGGTGAAGCCGGGCGGGACGGGCAGGCCGATCGAGGCCATCTCGGCGAGGTTCGCGCCCTTGCCGCCGAGCAGGTTGCGCATGTCCGCCTTGCCCTCGTTGAGGCCGGCGCCGAAGCTGTAGACCCACTTGGTCATGCGGGATGGTTCCCTTGCGCGTTGGAGGGCGTGTTCAGCCCTCGATCCTCGAGAAATCGGCGACGGCGTTGGTGGCGGCACAGAGGGCGCCGAGCAGACGCAGCCGGTTGCGGCGGAGATCCGGGTTGGGATCGTTTACCACGACATCGGCGAAGAAGGCATCCACCGGGGCTCGCAGAGTGGCGAGGGAGGCCATGGCGCGGCGGAAATCCTCGGCGGCCAGTGCGGTGGCGGCCTGGGCGCCGGCGGTGGTGACGGCGGCAGCGAGCGCCTGCTCGGGGCCGGGGGTCAGCAGCGCGGGGTCGACGGGGCCGTCGTGCGGGCCGTCCTTGCGGGTCTCGATGCGGAGGATGTTGGCGGCGCGCTTGGTGGCGGCCAGGAGGTTCTGGCCGTCCTCGGTGGCGAGCATGGCTTCGAGTGCGGAGGCGCGGGCGAGCAGGCGGGTTAGGTCATCGTCCGGGGTGGCGCCGAAGACGGCGGCGACGAGGTCGTGGCGGGCGCCTTCGGTGCGGAGCTGCACGCGGAGGCGCTCCGTGATGAAGTCGAGTACCTCGATCGCGCGCGTTTCGACGCCATCCGCATAGCCGCGGAAGGGTTGATTGCCCCGAGCCTTGGGCGCGAACCCGTCAAACGCCTGGTCGAGCAGGCCGACCAACTTCACGCGTAGTCTGTTCTCCCGGATCGTACGCACGATGCCGAGGGCGGCACGCCGAAGCGCGAAAGGATCGCCGCTGCCGGTAGGCTTCTCGCCAACCGTAAAGAAGCCGATCAGCTGATCCAGTTTATCCGCCAGCGCCACCGCTACTGCGACTGGCTCCGTCGGCACCGCATCGCCCGGCCCGAGCGGCCGGTAATGCGCCCCGATCGCCTCCGCCACGTCGCCGTCCTCGCCGCTCGCCAGGGCGTAGTAGCGGCCCATCACCCCCTGCAGTTCCGGAAACTCGGCGACCATCCCGGTCGCCAGGTCCGCCTTGGCGAGCTTCGCGGCGCGCGCCGCCTTGACCGTATCGGCGCCGACCTGCGGCGCGATCAGCGCGGCCAGCCTTTCAAGCCGCGCCACGCGCTGGCCCTGCGTGCCGAGCTTCGCGTGGAACACCACGTCATCGAGCTTCGGCAGGAAATCCTCGAGCTTCTGCTTGCGATCCTGGTCCCAAAAGAACCGCGCATCCGACAGACGCGCCCGCAGCACCCGCTCATTGCCGGCGACGATCGCCGCGCCGCCATCCTGCGGGATGATGTTCGAGACGATGGCAAAGTGCGGCGCGGCACGCCCATCCGGCGTGCACATCGAAAAATAGCGCTGGTTCACCCGCATGGTCGTGCGCATGACCTCGGGCGGCAGGTCCATGAAACCCGCGTCGATGCGGCCCAGCAGCGGCACCGGCCATTCGACCAGGCCGGCCACCTCGGCGAGCAGGCCGCGATCGGGCACCACCTCGAGCCCCTCACGGGCAGCGAGGCCGGCGATGCCGTCGGCGATCAGCCGCTCGCGCTCGGCAGGGTCGGCGATGACCCGGCGTGCGCGGAGCCCGGACTCGTAGTCGGCGAAGCTGCGCACCGCGAAGGGCTCGGTGCCGGCCATGATGCGGTGGCCCTCGGTCAGGTCCGCGGCGGCCAGGCCATGCACCGCGTCATCCCCGTGCGCCAGGGTGAAGGCCACCGGCTTGCCGTCGAAGACGCAGAGGATGCGCTGCAGCGGCCGCACCCAGGCGAAGTCCGAGGTGCCCCAGCGCATGCTCTTCGGCCAGGGGAAGCCGCGGAGCAGCGGCGGCAGGGCCTCGGCGATCAGCGCCGGCGCCTCGATCACCGCACCGGGCCGGGAGAGCACCCAGAACTGGCCCTCCTCCTTCAGCTCGGCGCGGGTCGCGCCGTGCTTGCGCAGGAAGCCGTCGAGCGCGGCGTCGGGCGCGCCGATCCGCGGCCCGCGCTCCTCGCGGCCGGCGGTCTCGGCGCGGGCGGCCATCTCGCCGACGGCCGCGATCCGGCGTGGGCCGTAGAGCGGCCGCGGCGCAACCTGCATCAGCGGGGCCAGCGCCTTCAGCAGCAATCCGCAAAAATCCTCGGCGGCGCGGGCCTGCATGCGCGCCGGGATTTCCTCGGAGAAGAGTTCGATCAGGAGCTCGGGCACCGGCTATGCCTCGCCTTCGGCCTGACGCGCCGCCAGCGCGTCACGCAGGGCGGCCGTGAGAGCGGCCTCGGGCGATACGTGCATCATGCCGGCGAGCGCCTCAAGGCCTGCGAGCAGATCGCCCTCGATGGTCATGCTGCCGTCTGTCTCGATCACCAATTCCTCGGGCATCAGCGGGTCTCTCCCGCGAGCCAGGCTTCGCAGCAGCCCTTCGCCAGCGTGCGGACCCGGCCGATATAGGCGGCGCGCTCGGTCACGCTGATGGCGCCGCGGGCATCGAGCAGGTTGAAGCGGTGGCTGGCCTTGATGCACTGGTCGTAGGCCGGCAGGGCGAGGCCTTGCTTCAGCAGCGCTTCGCATTCTTCCTCGGCGTCGCGGAAGTGCTGGAACAGCTTGGCCGTATCGGCATGGGTGAAGTTGTGGTGGCTGTACTCGACCTCGGCGCGCTTGAAGACCTCGCCATAGCTGACGCCCTGCCCGTTGAAGTCCAGATCGAAAACGTTCTCGACGCCCTGGATGTACATCGCCAGGCGCTCGAGGCCGTAGGTCAGCTCGCAGCTCGGCACCGCGCAGGGGATGCCGCCGACCTGCTGGAAATAGGTGAATTGCGTCACCTCCATGCCGTCGCACCAGACCTCCCAGCCGAGGCCCCAGGCGCCGAGGGTCGGGCTTTCCCAGTCATCCTCGACGAAGCGGATGTCGTGCACCGCGGGGTCGAGGCCGATCGCCTTGTAGCTGCCGATCAGCATGCTCTGCGGGTCGGCCGGCGAGGGCTTCAGGATGACCTGGTACTGGTAGTAGTGCTGCAGCCGGTTCGGGTTCTCGCCATAGCGGCCATCGGAGGGTCGGCGGGAGGGCTGGACATAGGCCGCCTTCCAGGGCTTGGGCCCGAGCGCGCGCAGCGTGGTCGCCGGGTGGAAGGTGCCGGCGCCGACCTCCATGTCGTAGGGCTGCAGGATCAGGCAGCCCTGGGCCGACCAATAGGCGTGCAGCCGGAGGATGAGTTCCTGGAAGGAGGGTGGTCGGGGTGCGGCGGACATCGGCCGGGCTTTTGCCATGGGTCGGGCCTCGAACATAGGGGCTGACCATCGGCGAGGCGCCGGGGCGATGCGCGGCGGGATGCGGTTTTCGGACATTCCCCGGGGTCGGGGGCGGCGGGGTGCGGTTTTCGGACATTCTCCGGGGCCGGGGGAGGCGGCCTGCCAGTTTCGGACATTATCCGGGTCTGGGGATGCGGGCTGCCCGCCCGGAGCGACCCGCACGCTTTAGGAACTAAATGGCCTAAAGCCCTCAATCGACCTCAAATCCGAGACCTATTGACTGACAAAATTTCCTCTGAATCAATGCTTTGAGGGGATTTTTCCTAAATAATTGAAGCCCTAAACCCGGATTCGGCAAGGTGGCCTGCGGTGCTTGGGAGCGGGGCGGATGCACGGTTTCAAGGAGCGGTGGCGCAGAGCGCCGGGCCTTCTGTATAGCATCCTGCGGCCCTCGAAAGCAAAGAATTCCTAGCCCGCATCCGCGCCCAAGGCATCGCGGTTCGTTGCCCGGAGTGTGATCGTCGGAGCTCGGACCGCCCGGGGGCGCCGCGCCAATGTCAAGGCGGGCCGGGTCGCGGGCGAC
>Ga0114976_10002585_pt1 | contig 11335 bp, 6 predicted proteins | sample S_130805_EF_Meta_FD_87319 | JGI IMG/M metagenome (GOLD analysis project Ga0114976, IMG submission 87319) | Freshwater microbial communities from Lake Simoncouche, Canada to study carbon cycling - S_130805_EF_MetaG | ecosystem: Environmental > Aquatic > Freshwater > Lake | place: Lake...
CAGACACTCACGCTTTCTAATGCGAACAGTACTTACTCGGGTGCAATTAATGGAACAGGTGGCTTGACTTTAACCGCTGGAACTCAGACTCTAGCAGGGCCAAATACCTATACTGGCGCTACTACGATTAACGGCGGAACCTTGGCTTTGACTGGCGCAGGTAGTATTGCGACATCCAGTGGTCTAACGAATAACGGTACTTTTGATATTAGTGGAACGAGTGGCAATACCATTAAAACCTTAGCTGGCTCTGGAGTAACGAATCTCGGCGCACAGACACTGACGATTGCTAATGCCAATGATACATATACTGGTTCGATTAATGGTACAGGCGGAAACATCATCCTTAACGCTGGTAATCAGACCTTCTCTGGAGCTAATAGTTACACAGGAACCACAACGATTAACGGTGGAACCTTGTTTATTGCAAATAATACGGGCTTAGGATCTGATAGTGGTGGTGCTGTGATCGTGAACTCTGGCGGTAAATTAGACTTCCTTGGGGTGAATGTAGGAACAAAAGCTATTACATTAAATGGCGGAACTTTGACTGACCTTACAAGTTCTCTCGCTAGTCCAATAACTTTAACTGCCAGTAGTATTTTAAGTGCTGGCGCCACAAATATTTTGATGTTAAATGGTGTCATTAGTGATGGTGGTAATGGTTTCGGAATTCTTGTCTCAGGTGGGGGTAGCGTTGGTTTTAGTAATGTGAATACTTATACAGGTCCTACTATCATTGATGCTGGGAATTTAATCTTAATTGGGGCAGGAAGTATTGCTTCAAGCAGTGGTCTTATCAATAATGGCTCTTTTGATATTAGCGGAACGAATTCTGGAGCGCTTGTTAACAGCTATAGTGGTAACGGCACCATAACACTTGGTAATCAAGTTTTAACGAACGCTTCAGCCCCAATAACGCAAGTCTCGACAACAACTACTACAACCACGACAACAACCGCAACAAATATATTAGCGCAAGTGACTGTAACAACGAAAGTTTCAACAGAAGCTCCAACTGCTGCGCCTGTTGCTGGAACTGCGACAGTTTCTAATAGCACTGATTTCGGTGCTACAAAGGTAGTTTCAACAACTCCAGTTTCAACGACCACAACTACAACTACTTCAGCCACAACTCCAACTACGACAACGACAGCTACTTCAGCGCCAGAGCCAACATTAGCAGCAACAAGCGTTGCGGCGGTAGCCCAAGTTGTATCAGAATTTCAAGCTTCGCCAGTGAGCTTGGCGAGTACCTCACCAGTTAATACCCAAGCTCCTGTTAATGCTCCAACTTCGGTCGCAACCACTTCTTCGGGACCTACCGTTAGTGCTGTGCCGCCTGCCTCACAAAAACCTCCCCCAGCACCTCCGGTTATAGTCTCTAAACCTATACCCAAGGATAGTGCAGATTCTGGCGACAGAACTCTAGCTTTGGTTAAGCCTCCAACAGTAGCAAATGATTCACCAAAACAACCCGCTAGAAGTGATGTTCGTGTTACAACAACAACTGTTGCTGCTGGAGTGGCAATGCAAAAGGTTGAGCCAATTAAACCGAGCTCCACAGCTTTCTATAATCAAGCTATTTCGGGTTTATGGAACGCCAGATAATGAAACTAAGATCCTCAAAGTGGCGGAGTCCTTCTTTATTTATCTTTTTGATACTGGTAAATTTTTCGCATGGAGGTCTTGCTCAGCAGTCTAATAATGATTTATTAAGTGAACCCTTAACTGAAAAATTTGTTTTAGGAGATTCTTTAATTATTGGTGAAAAATGCTTATTGGAGCCAAGATTAGATATTCAGCAAAGTAAATTAAGTCAACAAGCCTCAATTATTTGTAATGGCATACGTACAGGCTCTTTAAATTCCGAAGCAGAGCTTCTTTCAGTTCTAGCGGATGATTTAGAAGAAAGACTCAAACAAACCTTAAAGCAGTTTGCGCAATCAAAAGCCAGCGTGGTAGTTTCTTCGAAGATGGAATGTAAGCAACCCAAGTGGCTTGAACAAAGTGATACAGTCCCTTTTTCTAAACCACCAATATTAGCAATTCCTTGTGAATTAATTAATGGCGGATGGCCTCAATTGGTTCTATTAAGATCGGATGGTCGTAAGTTATATACTGCAGAAGGCCCACCAAGTAGCTTACCTATTCTATTAAAAGCGATCACTTTTCAAGATAAAATTGAGATTCCCTCCGCCAATCTTACAGAGCAGACAAGACGTTTAAAAACAGTTTGGGGTAAGCCCATACGTTTTTATAACCCGAAGGATATTGCGTTTTATTCTCAAATTCTTGCTGAGGCTAGAGTTGCGAATAGTTTAGGTAAGTATGAACAAAGTGAAACTTTATTCCGTCGTGCATTAGAAATCGAATCGCAATTATTGGGGGAAGATTCGGAGACCTTAATCACAACCCTTTTAGATTTAGGTTTGAATGTAAGTAATAACGGTCGATTCGAAGAAGCTGCTGGATTATTTCGTCGAGCTGAAGTCTTAGTACAAAAATCTGTGCAACCCTCTGATAAAGGGCGGTATTACTCCTATCTTGGTTATGATGCTGCTAACCGTCGCGCCTACAAAGATGCTTTGCAGTATTCTCGCGCTTCAGTTGCCCAGTGGCGTAAAGCTGCAGAGGATGATAATTTGGATCTCTCTGAGGTCTTTGCAGGTCAAACAGATGATGCAGATAATTTAAAAAGAGGCGAATTGGCCATGGCGCTCAATTTCCAGGCCAATATGTTGCTCCGTAATGAGGATGTTGTTGGCGCTTATAAACAAGCTGGGGATGCTTTTAAGATTGTGGATGAGATTCCGAGTCTGCCGGTCTTCTGGAAAACACAAGTATTGGTTACTTTGGGAGACGTTAGTATTGCTCAAGGAAGAATCTCCGCTGCTGTAACTTATTACAAGACAGCATTAGCCTATCAGCGTAAGAGTTATGGTGATTCAACCATTACTGTTAATATATTGGCGAAATTAGGACTTGGCTTACAGGACGAGGGCTTCAATACAGAATCCATCATTACCTTTAGAGAAACAGTGCAAGTCGCAAAAAATTTACCGAATGGTTCTCGAGGGGCACTTAATGCAGATCAATTATCTAATTATGCTGAAGCAGCTATAGCGATTGCACCTTCTTTTGCAAAGAAGGATGATCAGCAAGGATTATTCGCAGAAGTTTTTGAAGCGATGCAATTACAAAATTCGAGTGTGATTGATAAGACAATCGCACTTGCAACTGCAAGGATGAAAGTCAGTGATCCAGAAATTTCAAAATTGGTCGATGACTTGCAATCTAATGAGCGTTTAAGGGATGCAGCAAAAAGTCAGTTAGCTGCTGAAACAGCACTTGCGAATGATCAGCGCAGTAAAGTAGTGGAAGATAATTTAAACCAACAAATTACCGAGCGAAATCAGACCATTGATCTGCTTCGTGCTGATATCGAAAAAAAGTATCCTGAATATGCTGATCTAGTCAAAGGTAAAGTGATTAAGGTCAATGAAGTACAAAGTTATCTGAGCCCCAAGGAGGCCGTTGCTACTTTTCTTCTAGGAAATCAAGCGAGTTATATTCAATTGGTGACAAGGGATAATATTTCTTTAGTACAAATCCCGATGACGATGGATCAGATTTCGGATGAAATCAAAAATTTACGTAAGGGTTTAGAAGTTCAACGAGGAACCGTCAACGAATTTGACTTGGCAAGCTCGAACAATTTGTATAAAAATATTTTTGGCAAACTCGAGAATGAGCTCAAACGTATAGATCATTTAATTGTGATCCCAACCGGACCTTTAGCGAGTATTCCATTTGGTATTTTGGTAAGTAATCCTGTTGATAAGGGTAATTATGTCCAAGCTAATTGGTTAGCGAATCGATTTGCTATCACTCATTCGCCTTCATTAGCGGCTTTTTATAATAAACGATCAACTGACCCGATTAAAGAAGGGGCCAAGCCCTTTTTAGGATTTGGTAATCCTGTTCTGGGTGGAGCAACAACTATGACAAGTCAGGTGATCCAGACGAAGAACATAGAAGCCAATAAAAATATTAAAAAAATAGCGAGTCCGAAGAAGGATGAGTCTAAAGAAGTCGAAAAAGTCGCTCCAACCGCTGTAGAGTTTTGTAGAACCGATGGACCCATTCCAGCTGAGATACTCATGGCAATGCCATCTTTACCCGATACTGCCTTAGAGTTACAACAAATTGGAAAATTAGTCGGCAAGGGTAAAGAAGAGATTTATCAAGGTCAACAAGCAAACGAAAGTAACCTGCGTAATTTAAAGCTGATTGATTATCGAATTATTTATTTTGCCACGCATGGACTTTTACCGGGAGAGTTACGTTGTCAGTCTGAGCCAGCGATTGTCTTATCTCCCGCCCCAAGTTCTGAAAAAAACCAGTTTAAACACAGTGATGGGTTGATTGATGCCAGTGAGATTTCGCAACTCAAATTAAATGCGGACCTAGTAGTACTGTCCGCTTGTAATACTGCTGGCGGAAATGGTAAATTTGGTGGCGAAGCCTTGTCTGGATTAACTGAAGCGTTCTTCTTCGCGGGAGCTCAAAACATGTTGGTAAGTCATTGGAGTGTTCCATCAAGTGCAACGATGAAACTCATGACCAGTATGTTTTCTAATTTAGGGCCTAAATTAGAAAACGGAACTGCATCCTCTTTGCAAAAAGCCCAACAACAGATGATTAAAAATATAGATACTTCTCATCCTGTATTTTGGGGAGCATTTGTTTTAATTGGCGATGGTGCAGAGCCTGGTGTTGGCGTTTTAAAGACAGAAAAGATTCAAGCAAAACTTGAGTCTTCAGCAATTACGGCAAAGTAAATGTTCCACAATCTTCATTCATACTCCTTTTCATTAGAAAAAAAGTTGCCACGCAAGAATTGGTTGGTTCCAGTATGTATTATTTCTTTTAGCTTGAGTATCACTCAAGCACCTCTTGCAGAACCACTCATTGTGATGGATGCAAGGGGCGTAAAAGTAAAAGTAGGGTCTTCCATAGATAGTGATAAGCCAATCAAGTTAGAAGACGGGGAAAGGATTACTTTTATTCGCGCCGATGGAGTTACAACCACCCTAAGAGGACCTTTTAATGACGTCCCCTTTCAGAAAAAAAGCACAGCCTCTGATCCGAAGCAAGCATTAGCAGCATTGGTATCCACAAGAGATGCTAAAACTAACTCAGTTGGGGTGATTAGGGCAGGGACAGATGCAAAGCCTATTCCCAATTATTGGCTCCTCGATGTGACTCGACCTGGCGTGCGTTGTTTAGAAAAATCAAGACAGCCCATCTTTTGGCGACCAGATGCTTCTAAAGAAAGTCGATTTCGTATTATCCCAGCAGATGCCTCATATCAGTTTGATCGATTATGGCCAATTAATCAAAATGAATTTAACGTTAGTAAAGTAACCTTTACAAGAGCAGATAATTTCATTACAGCAATACTAGATGAACAAGAATTTAATATTGATATCGTCGAAATTCCTGAAGAAATTTCTGGTGGCTTATTGCTGGCTGGGTATATGTTAGAAAGAGGTTGTATTCAACAAGCGGATGCTTTATTAAAAACACTTCAAGAAAATCCAGAGAATAAATAGTGAAACTTAATCGACAAAAAAAAGAACTTTTAGCAGCAGTCGCCTCGGCTATAGTTGCTGCTATATTGGCATTTCTAAGTGTTCACTATCTCAGTTTTCTTCATTCCTTAGAAAATAAAGCCAATGATATTCGAACGGCTGCGCTGCAAAAGGCGATGCCTCAGGATAAAAATATTGTTGTAGTGGCGATTAATGAGGAGACCGTTACACAATTTCAGTATAGATCACCTGTTGATCGAGAGTTCTTAGCTAATTTGTTAAAGAACCTTGATAAAAAAGGTGCAAAAGTTATTGGCCTAGATATTCTGATTGATCAAGCCACTGAAGAGAAAAAAGATAATTTGTTGAAGAAAACGATTGCTGAATTAAAGACACCATTAGTCGTCTCCTATTCCAATACCCCAAATATTGTGAATGAAGATCAATTAGATTATCTAAATCGTTTTTTGCCTGAACAAAATCGTGGGGCAGCCAATTTAGCAGTAGATCCATTTGATGGTGCTGTCAGATGGATCTATCCAGGTCAGACAGATACAAAGGAGCCAATGGGATTTGTTCGAAAGTTGGCGCATACTCTAGGTTTGCAAATGGATCAACGATTAGTAGAAATTGCTTGGCGCTCTAGACCAGATCAAGAAACACCACCATTTGCTATGTATCCAGCCAATTCTGTGGCTGTGTTACCTGCGGATTGGTTTAAAGACAAAGTGGTCTTGATTGGCGCAGTCCTATCCATCACGGATCGTCACCAAACTCCCTATGCCGTTGTTGACCAAGGTGGAGAAGATGGCATGATGCCTGGCATCATGATTCATGCACATAGTCTGTCGCAAATTATTGACGGTCGTCCGGAGCCCCAGTTTTCTCCAGCGTGGTCGAAGGCCATTATTCTTTTGGCAGCATTACTTGGCGTTTTAATTTGTATTTTCAAAAAAGGTATTGTATTTAATGTCATCGTAGGCATCGTTGTTGTTGTCGCTTGGTGGCTCGGTGTGATGTTAGGTCATCGCTATGGCTTGCCCTTAATACCTTTAGTTGCTCCAACGCTTTCACTTGCCTTATCTATTTGGATGATGGATATGTTAATTGGCCGTGCAGAGCGCAAACAACGACAATTTGTGCAAGGTGCTTTTTCACGATACGTTTCACCAGCTGTAGTAGGGCAGTTGGTGGATAACCCCGAAGCTTTAAGTATTTCAGGGGTCAAGCGTGAAGCTACATTTATCTTTACCGATATTGCTGGCTTTACTACCCTGTCTGAAAAACTCACTTCTGAAAAACTTTCTGAAGTTCTTAACGACTACTTAGATGGAGCATGTCAAATTATTCTACGATATGAAGGTACTGTTGATAAATTCATTGGCGATGCAATCATGTGCATCTTTAATGCTCCACTAGCACAAGCAGATCATGCCGAACGCGCAGTCAAATGTGCCTTAGAGTTAGATGAATATGCTGAGGCTTTTCGTAAGCGTCAAAATGCTTTAGAAATTCCGATTGGAGTGACAAGGATTGGTGTTCATACTGGAATGGCGACCGTAGGTAATTTCGGTTCAACCTCCCGAATGGACTTTACAGCTCTTGGAGATACAGTCAATACCGCGGCTCGAACAGAAGGGGTCAATAAATATTTTGGTACTCGCGTCTGTTGTACTGAAGAAACGGTTAAACGTGTTCCACAACTTCATTTTAAGAAAATTGGCGATGTTGTCTTGAAGGGAAAGATTGAATCTGTTGGATTATTTAATCCGATTAAAGAGTCAGAAGTCACACAAGAGCCATATCTAGATTACCAAAAAATGTACGCCAAGTTGGAAAGTGGTGCAAGTGATGCCGCTGATTCTGTTGAACAACTTGCTTTAAAATACCCTGAAGACTCTTTGATTCAATTTCATTTAGAGCGGGTTGAGAATGGTTTAGTAACTACATTAGTTCATATGGAAGATAAATAATCATGAAAAGCATATTCAAGCTAAAACTCATTTCAATTGCCACCTTATCGCTCTTATCGACTAAGTTTGGAATAGTTTCTGCTCAAGCGCAGTCCATTAGTGATGCTGCTCGCCAGTCCCAGCTTGACATTACTCGTCAACAACAGTTACAGCAATTACAACAACAGCAAAACCAGTTAAAAAATTCAGCTAACGACGACTTTGACTTTAAGTTACAAAGAACTGATAAAACACCTGTTAAGAAATCGGTTGATGAACTTACTTTTATTCTTTCGGAGATCAAAATTGAGGGATCTACCGTCTTTAATCAAGCCCAAGTCAATGAGTCTTTTGAGAAGCATATAGGTAAATCAACTACGCTCTCAGACATTAATGAGGACGTTGCAGATCTGGAAGAACGTTATCGAAAAGAAGGATATTTTTTAACAAAAGTGTATGTACCCCCACAAACGATTGAAAATGGCGTTTTAAAAATTGCCGTGATCGAAGGTTATGTCAATAAGATTAATGTTGAAGGTGGTAGTGAAGCAATGCAAGCGAGGGTGAAGGAAGTTTCGCAAAAGATTGTTGACAAAAAGCCGCTTGATTTGCATTCAATTGAATCGATTCTTCTAGTATTAAATGCTTTTCCAGGCTATGAAGTTACTTCCGTTTTACGTCAGGGCAGTGAACCCAACTCTTCAGAATTATTTGTTAATGTTCGCGAATTGCCCGATAGTTATATTGGTTCTATCAATAATAATGCAGGATATTCAACTGGGCCCTGGGGTATTAGCTTAAATGGTTTAAACAATCATATTTTCGGTCGAGACAACCAATTAACTTATGGCTATAACGGTTCTTTAGGAGATTCATTAGATGACTACAAACGACTGAGGTCTTTTACAGCAAAATATGCTGAGCCGATCGGAAATAGTGGGCTAGTCGGAAGTGTGAGTATTTTAAAATCACAATCGAATCCCAAGGCTTCTTTATCACCCCTGAACCTTCAGACCGATGGTCAAACCATTGGCTTGCGCTTAGCTTATCCCCTCTACAAATCTCGAGGTAACTCTCTGTCTCTTGAATCTGGACTTGCTTTTAATCGTACAACGACTACGACAAATAGTGCTCCACTCACGTTTGATAAATCTACCGTCTTTGATGTGAATTTGGCTTGGATTAATAATCGCGCTTTTAGTGGCGTTAATGTCATGAACTTCGGAATATCTAAAGGAGTTCCTGGTGGAAACTCTTTAGAGCAAGGTGACCCCACTGCCTCGACAGTTGGATTTAATCCTCAGTTTTCCAAGTTGACATTTAATTGGTTAAGGATTCAGCAAATTGCACCCTCATGGAGTGCCTCACTGTACATGAATGGCCAATATACGAATGATAATTTATTAGTTGGCGATACAATTGTTTTTGGTGGCATTCCTGTTGGGCGGGGCTATGATAATGGCTCGATTTCTGGCGATAAAGGTCTCGGATCTTCCATTGAAATCCGTAAGGATTTAAAACTTAATTTACCTTACACAACTAGTCCACTACAACTATTCTCATTCTATGATTATGGTACTGCTGTCACCAATTACAATGCTACAACCGGCGCACCAGAAAGATCAAGATATATTCAGTCCTATGGATTTGGTGCCAGAACCACATTCCCAAAAGGTACCTTAGAGCTGCAATATGCGATAGCTGATTTGCCGGTCACTAGTCCTGACCCAAGACCAAACCCACGTGTTTTATTCCTAGCCAACTACTTCTTCTAATTTCATTAGGTCATGAACAAAAAATAATGCCGCTCAAAATTGAGCGGCACTAAAAATATATTTAAACTAGTTTTAGATCTTTACAGAAACTTTACCAAGTTCAACGATATCAGCTTTTAAACGGATATCAGATTTCATGGTTCTGGTAGGAGTTGTTGTCGATGTAGGAGCAGTTGTAGTCACTTTAGCGGCTTGCTTTTGTGCACCTCCAGCGACTGACTCTAATTCATCATCACTTAACTCGTCAGAAACACCCTCAAAACTTACTTCAATAGATTCTGTTGTATCTCCAGATTGAATATCGAGAACACAGCCTTTTGCAGAAATATCTTTGACAACTGCAGTTGAACCTTCAGGTAATTTATAACCAGTCATTTTTTCAACTTCTTGAGAAGGGTTTTGGCTAAACACAGCTCTATATGCTTCATCTTGCCCTAATTTTGTTAAAAGCATTTTAAATTTTAATTGAGTCTCTTGGTTTAATTCGTTGATCATAGTCATGCTCCAAAGAAAGTGAGGAAGGGTTAATTTACTGCTTATCAATTATTTACGACAAATGCATTGAATAACTTTAACAAAAAACAAAACAAATAGGATTAAACCTTTTTAATAATGGGATTTTGTAAAACATATTCATTTCATCAGAAATTTGAAATTTTTTCTCAAAGAAGACATCTTATATCGACACACTACTGCCTGCAAGCCATTCTTCATAAGTTAACATTTTCAGCCCCAAGACTTGGTAATTAACCCGATAAAAACCATCATCACCCACTATCACCGCGTGTTTTAGTTCAGGAATTTCTAATAAATCTTGAGCCATTACACCAACATACATTTGACCAGTAGGATCATCCACATATTTCCAGCGATACAGTTTTAAGTCATAAGTTTGAATAAATTGGTTCAAAGATGAAGTAGTAGATTCATCTTTGATTTGTGAGGTAGTAATTTGTCCATCAAGTATCAAGTTTGAATTTTGCTGCTGGGAAGGCTCAAGGCGGACATTAAATGATTGTCTATGACGAGTAACTGACGGCGCAAGATGTTTTTGAGCAACCTTTAACATGCCTGGAAATTTTGTATTTGTCATAAAACTATATTTTGTTGCACCAAGTAATTTGGTAGTTTGCACGAATTGATGGGTTAACCAGCCAATAGCCCCCAACTTTCCTGCCTCAGGGTGAACATATAAACTACTGATAACATAGCAGTTAGGATTTGACCAGGCACCTAAAACCCATCCAGCTATTTTTTTGTCACCATCTAACAACATAAAACTCGCTGGTAAGTAAGTCTCTTGAAAAAAATAATTAGGCCTTAGTTCTGGTTCGCACCATTGCTCAATATTTCCCTTGTACATCGAAAAATTATTTACAACATCAAAATCAGTATAGATATTTTGAATCGACCATTCATTAGAGTGACCAAGAGGGCGCACCCATTTTAGAGTGGCCAAAATATCTGCATCGAGATCATAAATCGAATGTGCTAATACGGGATTTAAAAAGTTATTTTTTTCAAAAACCCCTCTGATTTTATGTTGATTGCCTGATACCTCGACAAAGTTTGCATCCATTGGTAGCTTAAAATTTCGTTGAAGTTGTTCATGTATAAACGTTTTTAGCATGGAAGTTGCTACTCCATTACGTCGCCATGCACTCAGCACAAATATCGAATGAATTGTTAAAGAATACTCGGTTTGTTCAACCATCAGAAAACCAATTCGTTGATTTTCTGATTCTGCACTGACAAACCTAAATTGTGGGAAGATGTCGTTTTGTTGATTTGAGCGCGAAATTTCATAGCTCAATCGATACCGATCAAAAGTCCATCCAATAAGATCATTGGGGTCAATGTCATGACCATAAGACTTGATTTGGAAATGAGATTTCACTGATAAATCAGATTCGTTAACAAGGTTAACCATTGCGAATATAAATAATTAAATGTTTAAAAACCAAAAAGAACAATAATCTATTTATATTAATTGATGTACATGTTTCTTGCG
>Ga0114976_10002586_pt1 | contig 11333 bp, 6 predicted proteins | sample S_130805_EF_Meta_FD_87319 | JGI IMG/M metagenome (GOLD analysis project Ga0114976, IMG submission 87319) | Freshwater microbial communities from Lake Simoncouche, Canada to study carbon cycling - S_130805_EF_MetaG | ecosystem: Environmental > Aquatic > Freshwater > Lake | place: Lake...
CGTGGAGGCATACGACGAAGCAGTGAGCCTCTCCCGAAGGCTGCCCGAGAGGCTCTGGTTTCCCTGGAACCCGCTCGTCACGATCTATTCGGAGCGGCAGCTCTACGCCGTCGAGGATGGTCTCTATGTGAAGAAAGTCACCGGCCGGCCGGAGCCTCCCGACCAGACTCGTCGCCATCTGCCGCCCAAGTTCGCCGCCATCGTGCTCGCCGGCACGGGCAGCGAGTGGGGCCTGGCAGCGCCGTTCCTGCCGCCGCCGGTCGAGCGGGTGGACCTCGAGTTCTGGACAATCACCCGCCGCGCGAAACCGTGAGCGGATCATGGAGATCTGCCGCCACATCGGCGGGCCGTTGCCGCGGCTCGATTGTTCCGGCCTCCCGCCGGAGGATCGCGATCAGGCTCACACCCCGCGGATACGCACGCCGCGGCTCCCGCATCGCCGCCACGAGCTGCGTGGCCTCGCCGGCGAACGTGTTCTCGAGCCCCGTGTTGATCCAGCCCGGCGGCATTGCGAAGTCGGTACCCGCCGCGCCCGCCGCGCGGCCACGCCAGCGATTCACCGCCCGCACGGTCCGCACCACGGGCAAGAGCCGGGCCATGGAATGCGAGACCAGAAGCGGCGTCACAGGCAGACCCTGCCATACCCGCTCGAGCCGCTCACGCGTATAGCGGCGGTAGTGGCCGAAGTTCACGTCGTGCGGGCTCCAGAGCCTTTCGTCTGCCGGCACCGTTACGAGCAGATGCCCGCCCGGCTTGAGCGTGCCGAGCAAACTACTCGCAAACAAAAAGTCGTCGGGCACATGCTCCATCACATCCATCGCGAGCATCACGTCGGCATCCCGCTCCGCGGGGCCGAAGGCCTCGGGCGCGAGGCCACAGGTGAACTGCACCGCGGGAAACCGTTCCCGTGCCAGTCGAATGCCCTCGGCCGACGGGTCGATGCCATGGCAGGCGTAGGCGTCTGCGAGCGAGGCGATGTTGGCCCCGGTGCCGCAGCCCACGTCAACGATCCGCCGGCCGGTGTGCGGCGCGGCGATCTCCGCCAGGAGTCGCCGCACGATCCGGCGGCGGCCGCAGAACCACCAGTGGCGGTCCTCGATCTCGGCATGGAGCTGAAACTGGTCTGTTTGCATGGACTGCTATTGGGGAAGAGTATCGGGCGGCGGCGACCGCTCGAGTTCGGTGAGAATAGCCTTTCGTGTCGCGAGTGACATCGGTGCCTGCGGCACGATCGCGAGGCTGCGGTCCACCGCCTCGAGGGCGCGGTCAAGAGCCCCGACCTGCCAGAGTTCCAGGGCCAGTGTCTGCCAGCCACGCGGGTTTTCCGGGGCCTTGGTCACGACGTCGGCCCACATGACGATCCGCGACCGGTAGGCATGGCAGCGGTTCCAGGTTGTCGCGGCGAGGGCGAGAGCGACGACAGCCGTAGTGCCGACGCCAGCCTGCCACCGTCGCTCGTCGGGCAGATGCCGCGCGAGGATCATGTGGGCACCCGCACAAACCGCCACGCAGAGAACCGCCAGCGGCAGATACATCCGATGCTCGACCATCAGGTCGTTCACCGGCAGAAAGCTCGACGTCGGAGCGAGAAGCGCGAGAAAGAGCAGGATCGCCAGCGTCAGCCCCCGCGAGTGCGTAACCCCCCATGCTGCCAGTCCGATTGCCGCCAGTTGGGCCACGATCCCCGGCGCGAGAAGGAACGGATTCGTGATCGGCAGCCGATACCAGTCGATGCACAGCCGCGCAGGCCAGCATGCCCGAGCCAAATACTCCCCGATGACGAGCGGCTGATTCGCGGCATAGAGCATCGGCCCGGCGAGCGGTTGCTTGAAGTCGGTGTATCGCTCCCTCTGGAGGGCCACGAGCACGACGGCAAGAAGCGGCGTTGAGAACAGGGCTGCGTAGTATGCAGGGCGTGCCCGAATGGCCCGCGCAAGGGCTTCCCAGGCTGCCTCCCTACGCCAGTGCACGGCGAGCCAGTCGATGAGGAGCACGGCAACCGGCGCGGCGGCCACGTGCTCCTTGCAGAGCATGCCCGCTGCACTCGCCGCCACGCTCACGGCCAGCCATTTCGCTGGCCATGGCGATGCTGATCCCCGCAGAAAACAGGCCACGGTACCGAGGATCGCCGTCGCCGCGAGCGCCTCGATCCGTTGGTAGATGTAATCCACGGCCTGCGTGCACAGGGGGTGCACGAGCCACAGCGTCGCCGCCGCGCAGGCGACGCCTCCCGCGGCGTCCCCTGCTCCGAGCCTGCGGAGAATCTCACGCCCCACCCACCACACGAGCCAGCCGTTCACGAGGTGGATCGCGAGGTTCACGGCATGGTAGCCCCGTGGGTCGAGGCCGTTCGCCGCATAGTTGACCGCAAACGTGTAATAAGGCAGCGGCCGGTGCGGCATCGGCGTGCCCTCCATCATCGGCACCCACGGGGGCCACACCGTGCGGATCGCCGGGTTCTCGGCGATCTCTGAGATGTCGTCCGAGACAAACGCCCCGCGCCAGGCAGGCGCGTGCGCGGCGACGGTGGCCACCGCCACGACGATGGCCACGACCACTGCTACCACCCGCGGTTGCGTCATGTCGCCGCCGCGGCGATCCGGGCGGACCGCGCCTTTCGCCGGGCGATCTCAGCGAGCCGATCGGCCTCTGCCTGCTCGATCTCCTCGCCGCTGCGGACGAGCCGGGCCGAATTGAAGATCACGATCAGGCCGCTCACGATGTGCAGAAATGCCGCCCACACCGGCGTCACGTAGCCCGCCCCGGCCAGCGACATGAAGACGAGGATAAAGAGACCGCCGATGATCATGTTCTGACGGATCACCGCGATCGTCCGCCGCGAGAGTTCGATCAGGAAGGGCACGCGGTTGAGGTTCGAGTTCATCAGCGCGATCGATGCGGAGTGAATGGCCACGTCGCTCCCCGCCGCGCCCATCGCGATCGAGATGTCGCCCGCCGCGAGGGCCGGGGCGTCGTTCACACCATCTCCAATCACGGCCACGCGGTGTCCCTTGGCCTTGAGTTCGTCCACCATCTCGAGTTTCTCGTGCGGCAGCACCTCCGCCTTGAATTCGCTGAAGTGCATCTGATCGGCCACCCGCTTGGCCACGCTGCGGCGGTCGCCCGTCAAGATCACGAGACGCTTGAGGCCGAGATCCCGGAGCCGGTCCACCGCCTCGGCCGCTTCGGGCCGGGCATTGTCTTCCAGGCCGATCCAGCCGGCGAGTTCGCCGTTCTTGACGACGTAGAGCACGCTCAGCCCCTCCGCATCGCCTGACGCCTGGATCTGGTCCATTGCCGCGATGCTCTGGCTGCTGGCGCCGTTGCCCCGGTCGGACAGCCAGGTCGCCCTGCCGACCAACACCCTGTCGCCGTCGATCTCCACCTTTACGCCCTTGCCTGCCACTTCCTCAAACTGCGTCGGCCGCGCGAGCTTCAGCTTGGCCTTGCGGGCCATCTCGGTGACGGCCTTGGCGACGGGATGGCGGCTGTCCTGCTCGGCGCAGGCCGCCAGGCGGAGCAGTTCTCCTGGCTCGACGCCCTCCTGGGGCGCCAGCCGCGTCACCTGCAGGATGCCAGTTGTGAGCGTGCCCGTCTTGTCGAACACGATCGCGGTAAGATTCCGTGCCGCCTCGAGCGTGACCACGCTCTTGATCAGCACGCCGAGCCGGGCGGCGGCCGATAGGCCGGCCACCATAGCCGTCGGCGTCGCGAGGATGAGCGCGCTCGGGCAAGCGATCACGAGCATGGCGATCGCCCGGTCGAAGGCGGTGTCGGGATCGCTCCGCAGGGCGAAGAAGAGCACCACGCCCACGAGCATGAGCACGGTCGGCGTGTACCAGGCGGCGTACTGGTCGACCAGCCGCATGATCGGTGTTTTTGTCTTCTCGGCCTGCAAAATCAGATCCTTGACGCGGCCCAGGAGCGTGTCAGCGCCGGCCTTGGTGACCTCGACATCGATCACGCCAGTCATGTTGATCGTGCCGCCAAAGACCTCGTCACCGGCTATCTTGTCCACCGGCAGCGATTCGCCGGTGATGCTCGCCTGGTTCACGGTGCTCATGCCGTTGGCAATCCGGCCGTCGGCCGGGATATTGTCGCCAGGGCGGACGCGGACCAGGTCACCAGGCCGCAGGACCTTCGCCTCAACCATCTCCTCGCCGCCCCCTTCGCGAAGCCGGGCGGCCTTGGTGGGGGAAAGCTTGATGAGCGACTCGATGCTCGCCTCGGCCCCGATCGCCGTCCGCTTCTCGATCAACCCCGACACGATCATGAAGAAGGCGATCGCCGCGCTCTCCTGGTATTTGCCGGTGGCGGCCGCGCCGATCACCGCGAGCGCCACAAGCGCGTTCATGCCCGCCTCTCCTTTGAGCAAGTCTTGGACGGCCGCGTAGACAAGCGGCGCGCCGAGCATCAGCATCGCGAGCGCCGCGGGGATCGCCGGGTAGAGCTCATTTGACCAGAGCAGTTGGGCAATCACCGAGCAGATCAGTAGCGTGCCGCCGACGAGCGTGGCGCCGATCTGCCACTTGAAGAGCGTGCTGCCGCGGGCCGCGGGCACGGCTTCGGGCGGGCCCGCGTCGGCATCCTTGGGTATGGCGTAAGCGGTTGACTCGTGGGCTGGAGCAGGCGATGCGACGGTTGCCATGGGGCGTCCTCGGGGAGACTCCGATATTACTGTGCGGCAGCGGGCTTTGCCTCGTTGGCGGCACTCGCTTTTTCGGGTGCTTTCTCTGCGTTTTCTGCGGCGAATTTCGCTTGGTCGGCCGCCTGCGCGGCCTTCTCCTTGGCCTCCGTCTCGGCCATCCGGGCCGCCCCGCGGATTTTCGCAGCCCGGGCCTCGAGTTCTTCGGCTTCCTTGGCCCGGTCTGTGGCCTTGAGAATCCCGGCGAGCGATTCGAGCGGCGCGGCGACGGCGATCGCCTCCGGGCCATCGACCCGCTCCCTGATCTCCACGATCCGCCGCCACGCCTTTTCCGCCAGTTCGTTCTGCTTGCGCATGGCGTGCAGCGTCGCGAGCGTGGTCAGCGAGTCGAGGGTCCGCGGATGGGCTGGCCCGAGCTTTCCGAGCCGCACTTCGGCAGCCCTCGTGAAAAACTCCTCTGCCTCGTCGAGATTGCCCGCATCCCGCCGCACCTTGCCGAGCGCGTCGAGCGACGCCGCCGTCGAAGGATGGTCCACGCCGAGTTTCGACTCGCGGATCGCGAGGGATTCGAGCGCCAGCCGACCGGCGTCATCGAGCCGGCCGTCGAGCCGGGCGAGCGCAGCGGCGGTCACGAGCGAGCCGGCGATGTCGAGGCTATCGGGCGAGAGGATCCGGCCGCGCACGGCCAGCGATTGCGCGAGCAGTTCGGCCGCCCGCTTCCGCTCGGCGACGGCCTCGGCTGGTGGCTTTCCCGGCGTCGCTTCCGGCGGCCGGTCTTCCACCGACTGCACGAGCGACGATGCGAGGTTTGCCATCGACTCGGCCGTCTTTTTATCGACGGGTCCGAGCAGTTTGCGGCGGATCGCGTACGACCGCTCGTGGAGCGGCAGGGCCGCAGCGTGGTCGCCGGTGGCATCGCGGAGGTTCGCGAGGTGCGTCACGGCGAGCGCCGTCTCGACGCTCTCCGGCCCCGAGATGTTTTCCATGATCTCGAGCGCCCGTTCGAAAATCGGCCGGGCCTCGTCGTATTGGCCTGCTCGCATCAGCGTGAGCGCGAGGTTGCTACCGGCCTGGGCCACCTCCTTGCTCGACGGGCCGAACGTCTGCTGGAGGATCGGCAACGCCTGTTCATAGGCGGCGAGGGCGTCGTCATACCGCGCCATGTCGGCGTAGATCAGGCCGAGAAGGTTCATCGAGTCAGCCACCGCGAAGTGGTCAGGGCCGTAGACCTGAGGCGCAAGCTTGGCGGCCGCCAGGGCTGTCTGAAGCGCCTCGCCAAACGAGGCCCGGTCGCGAAAAAGAGAGGCGCGGCCACGGAGTTCCATCCAGTCCTCGCGGCTCGGCTTGTCAGCCGCTGGCGGGCGGCTGGCCCTCATCGCCAGCCCAACGACGACCGCCGCCAGAGCAAGCCCGCCCAGCGCCCACCAGTTCGTCCTGCGGTCGCTCAGCCGCACGAGCGGCGCGGGAGCCGCTGGAGCGGGTCGTGGTGCTTCAGCGTCAGTCATGCCATCCTCGTTCGAGTGGTCTCAAGGGTCGCGTGGTCATGAATCACTCTCATGCAGCCAGCATACGCTTCAGGATCGACAATCCCAAGCACGGTCGCACAACGCTCATGATTCTCTTCCTGCGAACAACTCAGCGCAGAAAAAAACCTCGGCCGCCCGAAGGCGGCCGAGGTGCTTGGTTTCAAGCTTTTCGGATCAAGCTCTTCTCAGATCACTCAGCCGAACCGCCGCCAGCGGCGAGCAGCTGACGCATCCGGCCGAGATACAGCTCGTCGCGGACTTCATCGTAGGCACCGTTGTCGAACACGAACGTACGATCAGCTTCCTGAGTCGCGTTGATGTTCGTGATGTACGGACCGATGAACGAGTCACCCTTGTTGGCACCGCCGTAACCGTTGTTGTCGCTCACGCGGCGGCACGAGCCGTCGGCGAACACGATGTTGGCGAAACCACCGGCAGCGATTTCCTTGCCGTTCGCTTGACGGATCTTCTTCTGCTTGCAGTTCGGGACGATGTCGTTGATCTCGTGAACCTGCTGGTTCGCGGCGATCCCGTAGGCACCTTCCGCATTCGCCGTCAGGTTCCGGCTGGCGGCCGGACCGTCGGTGAACGACTCGACCGTGAAGTCGCCGACCTTGACCAGCTTCTTCCGACCCGTGGCGTCGATGAAGTTGTTGATCGTGTCGGCGGAGTTGGTGGCCGCACCGCTGTTGATCGTGCTATCCGCACCGTCGCCCGTCCGCGACGCACCCATCAGGCCGATCTTGTCGGCCGAGCTGAGGAACGTCGGGTCGGACAGGTGGCCAGCCGAGAGGGGACCGTCACCGTCGAGCGGGCTCTTCGAGCCGTCGAGCGCGCTGGCGTTGACCGTGTAACGGCCGGCACCCGATGCCGAGGAGATGTTATTGTCACCACGGCTGAAGTGCCAAGTCGTCGCGAAGTTGGTGTTGTAACCAGAATCCCAGACCGTTGGATTCGAACCGAAGTAGGCCGTGCCAGCGATCTGCGCCGGGGCCGCGGCAGTGACCGTATCACCAGCGTAGTTGTAAGAAACGTTCGAGAGCCAACGAACGTTATTGGCCTTGCCCGAGGTCACGGCACCGGCCATGTCGGCAAACTTCTCGTTGATCTTCGACCGGCTGATCGGGTCGAGCGACTTGGTCGGGTTGCCGAACTTGCTGTTGACGATGTCAGCCACCCAGCCCACCTTCGTGGCGTCGCCGTCACGATAGTGGTCATAGGCACCAGACGACAGCCGGCCTTCCGAGTCAGTCGAGGAAAAGTCCATGAACGACCTGCCAAAACCCTGCAGAATGGAGCTCTGGGCACCAGCCTTGGCAGTAGCCTGAACAGCGGCCAGGTTGGGCAGAAGGAGCCCAAGCAGGATGCCGATGATCGCGATCGTCACCAAGAGCTCGACGAGGGTGAAACCCTTGCGAGCGTTGAGAATACTCGTGTGAGTCATTGCAGACTTCCTTTTCACGTTAATCACAAAACGCCCGAGGAACACTCCATCGATCCGTCTCGTGTTGGGCGAATGCTACGCGGCGAATGTTCCAATGCAATCAGCGGAACATGAGAAATTGATGAGGGCGAAATTCCGTCTGCCGAGGCGACTCCACGACTGGCGTTTCCGGCGAAATGTGCGATCGTGTGGTCTCTTTGGAAGGCTTTTCGATGCGCCGCCTCTCGTTCATCGCAACCGTTCTGCTGTCGGCGACGCTGCTTTTTTTCGTGCAGCCCCTCGCAGGAAAGATTCTGCTGCCGGTGCTCGGTGGCAGCCCGGCCGTCTGGAACACCTGCATGCTGTTTTTCCAGGCGACGCTGCTGGCTGGTTACTGCTACGTCGATCTCATCGACCGGCGGCTCTCACTCCCCGCGCAGGTGGGCATACACGCCGGCCTGCTCGCCGTCGCAGGGGCCTTCCTGCCGTTTGCGACGCAGGTGTCGATTCCCGATGAAAGCCCCGTGCCGTGGCTCATCAAATCCCTCGCTTGCACGGTAGGACCGCCATTTTTCGCCCTCTGCGCCACCGCGCCGCTCGTGCAGCGGTGGTTCTCGCAGACCCGCGATCCGCAGGCGGCCGATCCCTACTTCCTCTACGCAGCGAGCAATGCCGGCAGCATCTTCGGCCTGCTCGCCTATCCGCTGCTCGTAGAACCCACGCTCCCACGCGGCGGCCAGAGCCTGCTTTTCGCGGCCGGCTATGGCGTCGCGGCATTCGCGGTCACGGCCTGCGGTCTGATCGCACTCGCTCAGACGAACGGCCCGCAACCTGCCGCAGCGGCCTCGCTGAAACCCGCCCAGACGATGCCACGAAGCCGGCTGATCATCATCGCCCTCGCCGCCGTGCCGTCGAGCCTCGTGCTGGGTGTCACGCAGCACCTCACGAGCGACGTCGCCGCACTGCCTCTCTTGTGGGTCGTGCCCCTGGCCGTGTATCTGGGCACCTTCATGCTGGCGTTTTCCCGCTGGCCGCCCGTCGCGGCTGATCACTGGGGATCTCTTCTGCCGACTGTCGCGATGCCGGCCCTCTTTTTTCTCGTGACAGGCATCCATCATCCGCTCTGGCTGATCCTCGGCGCCCACCTCGGCCTGCTCTTCGTCGCGGGAGCGATGTGCCACAAGCGTCTGTATGAACTCCGGCCACCTCCCGCACGGCTCACGGAGTTTTATCTGCTTACGTCGCTCGGCGGCGTGCTGGGTGGAGCGTTCAACGCCTTGGTCGCACCGCTGATCTTCAGCGGCATCGTCGAATACCCGCTGGCCATCGCGCTCGCCTTCTGGCTGCGGCCGCAGGCCGAGCAAGAAGGCTCTTCCGCGAAGCCACATCGAATGCATAGCTTCGCCGGCCTGGCACTCGCGGCTCTTGTTGGCGCCGGCCTAACGCTCGGGGCCGACGCGGTCCTCCATACGGGGATCATCGCGACGGCCGGCGATAGCTCCACCGCCAACTGGTTCCCGCCGATCATCCGCGCAGGCCCGGCGCTGGCGATCATCCTCGGGCTGGCTGCATGCCGATTGCCCAGGGCTGCGGCGACGGCGGTCACAGCGGCGATGCTGGCGCTTCCCTTCACCGGGCTCGGCGGCCAGCTGCTCTTCCAGGGACGGAGCTTTTTCGGCGTCCACCGCGTCGTGCTTCATCCCTCTGGGAGTTTCACGCTCCTGCGGCACGGCTCCACGATCCACGGCGTGCAGGCCCGCCGCCGCGAGGGAAGCGAAACGCTCGCCGCGCTCTCCCGCGAGCCGACGACCTACTACGCCCGTTCTGGCCCGCTCGGCGACGTGATCGGCCTGCTGGGTGACGAGAAGCGTCTCCAGTCGGTCGCCGTGATCGGCCTCGGCGCCGGCACGATCGCGGCGTATGCAACCCCCGGGATGGCGATCGATTTTTTCGAGATCGATCCGCTCGTCGTCCAGATCGCAGCCGATCGGCGGCTCTTCACCTACCTCGCCGACGCCGCGGCGGAGCACCGCGGCCAGCTCCGTGGCACGGTCGGTGACGGTCGACTGCGGCTGGCCGAGCGGCCCGCCCATGCCTACGACCTCGTGATCATCGATGCCTTCGCGTCTGATGCGATTCCGCTGCACCTCGTTACTCAGGAGGCGGTGGCGATGTATGCCGAGCGGCTGCGGCCCGGGGGACTCGTGGCGTTCAATGTCTCGAACCGGTATTTCGACCTCGCCCCGCCGATCGGCGGGATCGCCGCCGATCTCGGGCTGGCGGCCGCCGTGCGCCGCGACATCGACATTCCGCCCGCCGAACGGGAGCGGGCGAAGAAGGAGTCGGTGTGGGTGGCCGTGGGCGGCCCCGCGGAAATCGCATCCCTGCAGCAGCGGCAGCCGGGCTGGGAACCGATCCCGCTGCGGCCAGGTGCGGACGTCTGGACCGATGACTATGCCAACCTGCTGGGGGTGTTCAATGGCTGGTGATGCGACACGGCCGGCGGCGGCGGCGATCGCCCTGCTGGTGATGCTGTTTGCCCTCGCATGCGTCACCGCCGCCCGCACGCACTCGCTCTGTAACGACGAGGCCAAACACATTCTCACCGGCTACCGCGTGCTCGAGCGGCAGCAATGCTGCCTTGGTGGCGACAATTCGCCGCTCACGGCCCTCTTCGCGGTGCCCGCCTGGTGCGCCGGTGCGACGCCGCTAGCGGGCCTCGAGATGGGCGATCCCGTCCACAAGGCCGCCCATGCCTGGCTCTTTCAGCAGGCCGATCCGGCGGGGGTGCTGTTTGGGGCCCGCTGCATGACGATCGCAATTGGAGTGACGATGCTCGTGGCACTCGCGGCACTGGCTTGGCGGCATTTCGGCCCGCTGGCGGCGGTCGCGGGCGTGGCCGCGGTCGCGTGCGACCCGACGGCCCTCGGCCACTTCTCGCTTGTCAGCACCGATGCCCTTGTCGCGGCCACCGTCATTAGCTGCTTCGCTGTCCTCGACTTCTGGTCACGAGGGCCGAGTGTCGGCCGGGCCGCATGCGTGGGCCTCGCTCTGGGCATCGCGTTTCTCGCCAAGTTCACGGCGGTCGCTCTCGGGCCGGCGGTGGTGCTCTTCGTGTGGCTCCATCGCGATCGATTGGCGGCTCCGCGGCTCCGCACGGCCGCGGTGCAGGCTTTGGCCTGCGGACTGGCCGCGGCGGTGGTCGTGTGGCTTGGCTATGGGGCGCACATCGGGCCGCGGCTGCCATTTTTCGAACTGCCCGGGCTGGCGGCGGGCCTGCGGCAGTCACGGGTGTATGCGGTCGGCGGCATGCCGTCGTTTTTCCGTGACTGGCTGGGCTGGTATCACCCGGGCTATTTCTGGTTTGCGCCGCTCGTGAAGGTGCCGATACCGCTTCTGCTGCTGTGGGCGGCGACGGTGGCGATCGTCGTCGGGTCGCCGGCGCGAAGAAGCCCGCTGGTGCTGTCCGCGGCCCTCGCGGCGGCCTGCTTTTTTGCGACGTTTGCCGCATCGCGGCTGTGTATTGGGATTCGCCACCTCCTGCCGGCCTTCGTGGTGGCCGCGATCTGCGTGGCCGCGGCCGCGGCCGGCTTGCAGGCCGCGCCGCGGGCGTGGCGTCGCCCTGCCGGCGCGGGCTTCGCCATCCTGCTCGCTTGGCTCGGAGTGGAGGCGGCCCAGACCGCGCCCAATCATCTTTCCTACTTCAATCAATGGGCCGGTGGCCCCCGCGGCGGCATGC